>SMTZ1_10011831_pt1 | contig 14831 bp, 13 predicted proteins | sample DeeMarSWOR136_30_FD_25667 | JGI IMG/M metagenome (IMG submission 25667)
GCTGCGAGGAAGATGCCCAGCCCCGACTCGAAGCCGTTCTGGGCGTCCACCACCTTCGAGTCGGTCAGCCCCAGGTAGGCGTTGGTGGGTAATCCATAGTACTTCCCGATCTCGGCGGCGGCGCAGGTCGCGATCATCGACTCGACAGCTCCATCTGGGGCCGTGCAGCATCTCATGTCGAAGGCAACGGGGGAGCCTCCGTATACGACGGGGGCTCCAGACGCCACCGTCTGCGATATCACGAAGCCGCTGAGGAACTCGGCGTTGGACTGGACGAGGGTTCCGGCGATGGAGACGGGGCTGGTGGCCCCCATCTGTGGCGCCGATATGATCTCGGCTGGGATGCCGTGCTCGGCGCAGTCGATGAGGTTCTGGCAGGTTACGTCGCTCCACATGAGGGGCGACGAAGGGCAGACGTCGAAGACGGCCCTCGGCGCACTGGCGAGCTCCTCTGGGCCGCCGACGACGGCCTCCAGCATCCTCTTCATGTCCATGAGCCCCTCCTTGGTGAAGGCCCCCGTCACAATCGGCTTCGGCGAGTTCTTCAGGATGATGTAGAGCCTGTAAAGGTCCGAGATGGCCTCTGAAACATCGGCGGGGACGATGGCCGTGCTCTGAGCGTGGACATACTCCAACGCGTCGACCAGCCTGACCAGCTGGACGAGGTCTCGAGTCAGCGCCCTCCGCACCTCCCCTGTATCACTGTCGAGGAAGTAGATGACTGCCGACCCCGGATTGTAGATGATGTTGTCGCCACCAACTTCTAGGTTGCCATCGCCGTCACGCATGTGGAGCTCTATCGATGAGGGCGCCTTCTTCAGGCACTCCTCCACTAGGCTCGGCGGTATGTGAACTACCTGGTCTTCGACCCTGCAGCCAGCCCCCTCCAGAAGCTCGATAGCGTTGAGGTTCTTCACCAATACTCCTGTACCCTCGAGTACTTCGAGGGAAGCCGCGTGGATAGCCTCTATATCGTTCCGGGACAAGAAGCTGATCCTAGGCATAGGCACGAGCCTCCTCCACGCGCGCGAATTGATTTGTACTTCATGGATTGAACTAACTTTCATTGATATTTAAAATAACTTTGAAGAGAGAACTTCTCAAGGATATTCCCCTTCGCGCGCCAAGGTGACCAATATTCAGGGTCAGTTGGTAACTTTTAGGCCATGAAGAGTTCTATGACAGGTGCGCGCGCGAAATATCGAAAAGGCCAGAGTAGACTTGGAAACCATGGAGACGCGCGCGCTGGGATAGTGAAGAAGTTGAACGATACATCAAGAATTCAGGCCCGGTCTAATGGAGGAAAGAGCGCGCGCCCACCGAAGTCGAATTTTAGGAAGTTTACATAATATTAGTTGTATAATAATTCGATATTTTTCATCCACTCAAGAATAGCTTGTGAGGGGTCATAGCCACCGTGCCCTGCTCCTTCAAGCACCTTGAATGTAATGTTGTATCCTACTTCTTTGAGTTTCGTCACAAACTCTTCTACTGGTTTGAATGGTACTGCTCTGTCTTCTGTGCCATGTATCACAAGATACGGAATGTATTTTGTATCTCTTTTCTGGTTTCGGATGTCATACTCCGGTTCTGCATATCTACGATTATTGAGTGTTCCTGAGCCAATGATAGCTGCTTCAAAGATATCTGGATAGAGAAAGGTCAGCCTCCATGCTCCATATCCCCCCATGCTGAATCCAAACAGAATAATACGCTTTATTCTGAGCATTGTCTTGATGTTTTTCACCATCTGTATTACGTCTCTCTCTGTTTGACCTACATACCAGTCACTAAGGTCTCTACCTCTAGGTGCTGCTATGACATAGTCAGATCCCATGAGTTCATGGATTAATGATAATCTCCCTATGTATCCCACTTCGTCTACTCCACTGCCATGAAGACCTACTAAAAGGTTGTACTCTTTTGTTGGGTCAAACTCCGAGGGTAAAACCATGCTATAAGGCTGAAGTGTTTGGTCATCTGGTGACAAGAACGCCGTCCTCATGTACCCTTCACTGAAAATATGCCCCTGTGTTTCAGCTCCCGATAATAGGTTATTGAGTTCCTCGACTCTTCTTTTAATGGGTGCAGGGTCTTCTCTACCCCTAAAATCTTTAATTAACTGTTTTAATTCATTCAGCTTAAACATCAAGCCATTAAAGCTACTCTCTACTAAAGGCTCGTCGATGAATTCTTTGAGTCGGTTGATACGTTTATGTAGCTGGTGGAGTTCTGTGGACTTTAATTTAAACAACCTATGGATTAGATTTAATCCCTTTAACTCAATTTCTAACGCATATGAAGCTGTTTCGTCTTGGGTAGGTATGTTCACCAGTATCTCATTTATGCCTCTGTGCAGCTCGATTTCTTTCTTTATCTCATGCCTGATCTTTTCTTGTACTGTAATGAGAAGATCAAGACTTGTTTCTTGTTGCTTATTGGAGTAGATAACTACTGTTGCTGGAGTTTCCTCCTGTTGAACTAGATTGGTATCCATCTTGATAGCGATTTGTAGGGGTGAGTTTTCTGACTGGATCAGATCAACAGGATGATATTCCTTAACTGGAACGAGTTCGCTTTCGAAATTCTCATCTTTAACTAGCTGTAATCGTTTTGTGGTTCCATCATCGTTCTGACTATTGTACCTGATGTTAATCCCAATGGTTTTGTCAATGAGTGGGTGGAACGGTTTGAGTTTCTCCCAAGGTATCCTGATTTGGTAAAAAGCCTGTTTTAATGTTTTATCTATAATAATTTCTGGTTTGAACTCTTCAGATCTTAGGGAAAAAACACCATTGTGGCAGACCAGCACTGAATGATTTTCACCAGCCATACGAGAGAAACCATATGCATAGAAGTATGGACTTGGTTTCGCATCCGGATACGCTTCTGTAATGATGTTAATTAAAAATCCATCACCATATCGCCAGCTTCGGTCACCATCCTTAAAATGCGAATCCGTTACAGTGGCATTAATTTGGAACTCCTTATTTGTGAAAGTGATCGTGCCCTTGACTTGAGGATAATCTTCGTCAGAGTTTTCGAGTGTAAATTCTTTCAGATATCCTTCCTTTATCTGGGTTCGAACCGCGCGCGCGAGTTGTTGTTTATATGACTCTGGCGATTGGTCTGCTGGGTGATGGAGGAGATTTCTCTGCGGCGTAGACCGCTAAGGCTAGGGCCCAGAAGCGGTCGTCGTGGGTTCCGGTGGGGTGGCTGAAGGCGATCTTCCCCGCCTTGGTGAACTCGTATTTCTCGACGTTGAGCTCGTCGATGGTGTCTCTGTCGTAGGGGATGCGGAGGGCGGCCTGCTCCATGCGCTGTTTGAGGATCTGTGCCATCTCCTGCTTGGTCTCGAGGGTGAAGTTGACTCCGGTGGGGTTGTGGATGCCTGCCTCCTGGAAGGTGGTGACTATGAAGTCGCCGTGCTTGGTCTTGTCGATGTAGGCGGCCTCGAGCCTCGTCCATTGCTCGTTGAGGAGTTTGGCGTATCCGATGGCGGAGGCTATGCTGGTTCCTCTCTTGAAGCGGTGCATGTGGACGAGGTCTAAAACATCGTCAACATGCTCGAACGCGCGAAAAAAAATAATGAATAATAAGATTATTAACAATAGCATATTTTGATAAAATTATATGATTTTATCTATCTATCGCCCGGCTCCAATCATCTTTCCTGATTGTATGTGGAATTGTGTAACGATCTAGAAGGAGACTGCCCGTTTTTTCCACCGGGAACTTTATCGGTGATTGAAGTGTCCTTTTTTAGATAGTTACCAATTTTACGCCGGGTTGACTTAGCGGTCTAGGCGGCTGCCTGCAGGGCGGTTCCACATTTGTACAGTAAAATCGATTACGCCCCTTGGCCGCCTAATAACATACTAAAACTGCCCCCACCGGGCATCTATTATTCCATTGCTGTCTACCTTTATTCCGATAGACCATCCCCAAGGGGTTGCCGACATGAGAGCGAGTGAAAGGGTCTTCCGGTACTTCTGTCACCCCCATCAGCTCTCCACCTACTCAGAAGAACCAAGAACCTGCGAAATCTGCGGGGAGACCCGCCCCGGCTACAAGGGGCCTTTTTATGGCGCCGCTCGCGTCGAGTTCGTGTGTGAGGAGTGCCTCGTCGCAGGCAGGCTGGCCGAGAGGGGTGTCTCGACCAACATCGGGGACCCGGAGGCACTTGGAGATCAGTTGCGGGAGATTTATCCCGGACTCGAAAAAAAACGAGGTCGAGGCACGTACCTGTCGACGGACGGACGAGCTGGAGCATCGCACACCGCGCCTGATCACCTGGCAGGACCTCTCCTGGCCCACCCACTGCGGGGACTACTGCCGCTTCGTCAAGGAAGTGGGCAAGCCTGACCTGAACGAGCTGTCGCCAGACGGGAATGGACTCCTCTTCCTGGGAAGGTATCTGCGCGGCGACATCGACTCAGCAGATGTGGGGGAGATCTGGGAGCGGATTCGCCTCGACTCGCCGAAGGATGTCTCCGTCGCCTATTCCATCGGGGTCTATCTTTTCCAGTGCCTCGAATGCGGAGAATACGCCATTCTGGTGGACCTAGAATAGCGATGGCCCAATGTATTAAGATACGATTCTAGATTCTTGTTCACAAAAAAGTGAATTCACCAGTGTATAGTCACTCATTGGGGCGTTTCTCACGAGTCGAATTCTCTCTCACGGACTCATGCGAGTGTTGGGTTCTCAGCTCCTCCACGTTGAATAACGGTATTCGAGACACGACGGACCTCCTGATTGAGCCCCTTTCATCCTTTCTAGGCTTTTTTTGGGCCTTTTCTAGAGGGGGAAGCGTGACCAGGGCGTAGATGAAGAATAGTATCAGGCCTCCGTCGACCATTACGACCAGGATGGTGTTGAAGTCCAAGACCGCATCAACTCCTTAGCAGTCTCGTATTGATTGAGTTAAAAAGGGCTATGGACAAGGTATCCATTCCCCAAAGTTATCTTATCAAACTGTTTCAAGGACCCCCACATCCGCCCCCTGAATAATATTTGACGGTCCTTTTCCCGTCATCGCCGTGTGAGGGCGTTGGGTTCACCCATGTCCCGCGTTGAGTCACATTAAAAAAGCGGAATATTATCTTAAATTTCATAATATTCTATAAAAAATTTAGAAATCGGGGGCTCGACATTCTCCCCTCAGATATGGAACTCCTCTCCATGAAACGGCTGTTTCAAATCGTTTCTACAGGTTCCTCATATTACAGCTGCGACCCCTCTAGTGCAGGTGAGATGGCATGCGATGGAGTAAGATCATCGGGTTGATCGCTCTGACCCTGGTGTTAGTTCCGGGCTTCAGTACAGCCCTGGCGGATGACGTGCTCACAGTCTCAACGGTTAAGGGAAGCTACGAGCTCGGCGACGAGGTGTCCGTGAAGGGGTACACCCCGATCAACGAGACCGTGACCGTGAGAGTCCAGAACGGCACCGGTGAAGTACTCACGCTCTTTGGGGATCCCAACAACAAGCTGAACTACACTGTCGAGTTCACGCTGGATGACAGGTTCGAGACCGGCGAGTACGAGGTGAACGCATCTGTCGAAGATCTCTGGGCGACGGCCACCTTCGAAGTGGTGATTGAGCCTGATGACGAGGAGTCTGAGGAGGGAGACGAGGATCCGCCCTGCGAGGAGATGACGGAGGAGGAGCTGTACGCAGCCATCGACAGAGCCTTGCTGTTCATAGCCAAGGTCAACGCGACCGCGAATTCCATCGGAGACGAGTACAATATGACCGACTTCTACGAGTTCGTGGGTGAGTTGAGAACGGGCCTCCTTGAGCTGAACGAGAGCATAGGCACGTTGCTGATCGAGGAGGTTAGGGAGCTTTTCTGCGACCTCAGGAAGGACGTCAGCAGCCTGAACGGCCTGCTGAACAGCGTCACGAAGGAGGTCAAGGTGAGGAAGGCCGAGAGGTTCATGGAGCAGATGGAGAGGCTGATCAACAGCACCGTGGAGAAGATCGCCACGAACGCGGACGACCTGATAACCGACGCTGATGGCGTCGTCGAGGAGCTGAACGGTGATCTGGATGGGTTCGACAGCAACGGGTTCAGCCTGAAGGAGATGTTCAAGGCTCAGGCGAAGATCCAGGTGCTCAACGCCACTGTCGAGAGGATGAAGGCGAAGGGAAAGGACATGGGCAGGCTGCAGGAGAAGCTACGGAACGCGGAGGCGCTGATGGGCACATTCGACGATATCGAGTGGGAGAAGAACTGGGGGAAGATGAAGGACACCCTCGAGGGCGTTGAGGAGAACCTGGGGGGAGTCGGCAAGGCGATCCGTCGAACAAGGGCGGGAACGGCAAGGGCAAGGGCTCCAACGGGCATTAGGGAGGATGTCGACGTTGACCGATCGGACTGTGTTGAGAGACGGGGAGATGGCTCGCATCTACAGGTTCGAGCTGCTGAACAACGCGGTAAACTTGGTTGCCACCCTGTGTATCTCAATTGGGCTTTTTGGGTTCGACTTCTTCAGGGAGTTCGTTGATCCGAGCCGGCTGGTAGGGCCTATAGCGCTAGGAGCCTTAGCTTATCTGCTCGCCTACTTTATGTCACGTTTCCTAGTTCTGAAACGACAATTCAAGACGGCCTCCATTCCCCTTGGCACACACGAAATCAGTTCGTAAAAACCCGTAACTTGTCTAATTTTCCACCAATATTATTGGTAGTTCTGCAACCGAAAGACTAACACAGGCCTCACAATTTTGGTATGTGCGTGCGCATGCTAACCTGATGATGTTACGCGCGGAGATTGGAGAATTGATCGATTTATGCGTGCACTGTCGAAGCCTACCTTGACCGCTTTCCTTGCAGAGGTGAGCTAGCGAAATTCTCAGTATAACTAGGATTTGTTCTGTAGTTTTGTCAGGGTACCCCAGTCAACGCCTGCAGCGATTTTTGCCTGTTCAGGCCAGGAGGATGGGTTGGTCAGCCGCAGCAGGCTGGGATTCTCCGCCTCCAGGATTCTCCTGATGCTGTCCACGTTGGTGGTGGCCAGCTTCTCAAAGGTGTCTATCCCGGCGGATCTGAGCAGGGAGGATATCTTCTCACCGATCCCGGCTATGTGGGTGAGGTCGTCCTTCACCCTGACCGTCTGCCGCTTCAGCCTTTCCCTCTCCCGCTCCCTCTCCAGGCGTGCTTCCCTCGTCTCCGCCTCGACGCCGGTCATGAATCGCTGGATTCGCTCCTCCAGGCTGGACATCTCTTCCTTCAGGTTGTTGATCTGGTCGTTCTGCTCCAGTATCTGGAAGTTGAGCCCCTTGATGTACGTGTCTCTCTGAGAGAGCTGGGCGTTAAGGCCCTCCACGGTCATCTCCTGATCCTGGAGACGGTTGCTTATGCGATCGATGTTCTCGTCCCTCATCTCCAGGGAGTCTGTCAGTGTCTTGATCCTGCTGTCTCTCTCGTTGATCACCTGCATGGTCCGGTCGTTCAAGTCGGCTATTCCCTGCTTCAGGGCGCTGGCGCCGTCGTTGAGCTCCGTGAGCTGGTCCTCGAGGTTCCTGATGGTCGCCTCCCTGCGATCCAGCTCCGCCCTCAGGCCCTCCATCACCGAGTCCTGCTCCTGGACTCGAAACGTCAGGTCGTTGACCTCCGATTCTTTATCCTCCAGTGAGCGTATCAGCGCCTCGATCCGGTTGCTCTGCTCCGTCAGCTCCTCATCGGCGCGATTGATCAGCTCTGCTCGCTCCTGCAGCTCGGCGTTGAGGTCGCTGATCGAGGCGTCGCTCTCCTTGATAGTCTTGCCCTGGTCCCTCAGCTTCTTCTCGTTGTTCTTGATGGTGTCCTCCAGCTCAATGATGTAGTTGTCTCGCCGGCCTATCCTCGGCCTTGAGATGAGCCACGAGATCAGTAACCCTATCACTAGGCTAATCGCAAGTAGCTTCGCGTCGTCAAGAGTGATGTCGATTAAGGGCAGGAATTCCAATGTTCGAGCGAGTAAGTGATGGGGGGATGCTGGAAAAAGGGATTATGGAATTATTATACCAATTAGTAAACTATAGTGAACGCTCGCAACACTGTTTACAAAATATAATGTGTTCCATCACGCATTTGTGAATTGAATAATATGGTGGTTTATCCGGGCGCGAATCACGTATGAAAAAGGGAGACGATAGTTAGAGAGAGATCTCTCCCTCACGGTATTGTTCTATGAATTCACGAGCTGTCTTTATTGGCATGATTTTCATTACGATGAGTACTGATTCATAGTGTTTCAACCAATTGCTTATTTGGACTTCATTTGCTTCGAACAGTGTAAATCCCAAGGGTGAAGTCAAGAAGGACGAACACAGAGAACTCGGATAATCTTCAGGGTATTTCTTTCTCAGCTCATCTATCTCAAGAGCAAGTTCAATTCCTTTTTCAGTGTCTTCTTTTCTCCACGTCCAGATAACTATGTATTTTTTCTTTTCCAACTCCTCACTCATACCCTCACCTCCTCAAGGGTCCTAGAAAAAATGGCCCCCAATAGAAAGATGGGGTCCAATTTTCTTGAGAACCTGAATTAAAATGAACATGAAGTTATTTAACTATTTGCTGACAAAAACTCTAAACCTCATACGCGTTAATTGGTCGGTCATTGCCCTCTAATGGGTAATTCACATGTACTGCATTCATTACTTGTTCCCTGATTTATCTTTAGATTTTTTTTGCTTGATCTTTTTGTATAGATATTCGGTCCATTCATATGCCTCAGGCCAGTCAAGGAGTTCCCTTTGTGCTATTATCATAGGTTCCATTTTTTCCCAGTATCTTTCGATTATGCCAGTCATAAGTTCGTCAACTAACTCTAGGTCTATCAGCTTTCTTTTCACCAGAACGCCTATGCCCTCTAGGTATGTTCCGATCGAATGTATTTTTGAGGCCTCTTCAGGGTTGTTGATCATGCCATATTTCTGCCAGTAGTCCTCAAAATCGGTCCATTGGAGGTTCATGATTTCTATGAACTGCTTCAGGAACTCCTGTCTTTGAAAACTGTTGTATATTTGCATAAAGAGCTGTGCCTTTCTCGTCTTGATGGTATTTGTGGAAATAAACACATAATAGATGGCGGCGGCGATGACCGACATCATCTGAGTAACGCTCACAATAATCCTGAACCAACTGATGTCAGCCTCGAAGAATGGTATTGTTCCCCAATCCATGAACATGTTTTGCGAGATGATTTCCACGTTGATCTGTGAAGCTCCTGTTTTACACCAATTTGTACAGAACAATATTGCATTACCTAAAGTTATAATAAACAAACATATCGCCTGTGATCTATATTACTTTGAAATTAAAGTTTTTTATGTCGAATATATTGAATTCAGTAGCTAATTCGTATCAAGATGCCTAAGGCCTAGTAGCGCACATTGTATCATCCCGTTATCCCACATATTTGCGAGTCGAGTTTGCCAACGAATACTTCGCTGAAGTCTGTCCAACTCTAGTAAATTGGAGTCGCGTACGAGGGGTTTTTTTTCGAGAGTTTCAAGCATGAGCTCTGAATATTCCGTGCTTAGCCTCCAAAATTTTGCAGTCTCTGAAGTGATGTCCTTCAACCCCTCAATTCTGAAGTTAGCCTGCTCTGAGAAGGTTACATACTCAGCTAGAGTACCTATCCGTGTCAACCAGTAAGCATCGAAGGACTCGCGGGTCTCGGCATTCCTTGTGAAACAATCAACAATAAATACGCAACCCCCTTTTCGGATCCTTTTATCAAGGTGTTGAAACCAGGCAGATCGATCAAGGTAGCATGAACTCTCTATGGCGAGCGCAGCGTCATAGACCTTCTCGCCGGGAATTGAGCACGCATCTCCCAGAATCGGCGTGACTCTGTCGGCGACCTCCGCCTGCTTGCTAAACTTTTCTATCAGTGGTATGTGTCCGGGTACGTTGGTGAGCGCGTACACATTGACCCCACATTCCTGTGCGATATATATTGAGGTACCTCCTAGACCGCATCCAACGTCAAGAATGTCTCCCGTTAAGTTCTGTTTTGCGTCCCAAAAACGGTTGGCAACTTGGAGGAGAATCTCTTGAGAACGGACGAGCTGTTCTTTAATATCCTCGACGGATGAAGTTGGTTTGATTATTATTTTGGGATCTATTATCCCTGTGTGGAAGTGTACTCGTGGACCGGGTCCGTATTTTTCCAAGATGGACTCTGTCTTCTTCTCGTACCAGGCTATAATTTCGTCATTGGAGTAGTTCAGATCTTTACCTCCACATAACAGATGTATTTTCTTCTCGAAGGACTTTTAAATTTCGCTTCTTGCAGCACTCCCTCGTGCGACGCTCTAGGTTGTATAAGATTCGTCCGTGCAACAATTTTCATCTGATGTGCTGTATCTCGATGACGTTGCCCTCCGGACCTCTCATGTAGGCGCGCGCGATCAAGGAGAGGAATTCCATCGTTGGAGCGTTTATTAATGGTTGGACGATGAAAAAAGGGAGTATGGAACAATTATACCTTATTAAAAAAACTGTAGTGAACAAAATTTTTGACCAATGACGTCGAATAATGTTAATCTGGGCGCTCAGACGCGAGTCCAATAATTCTTGAGGTTTGCTGGATCTCGCTAAGATCTAGGTATCCTCATGTAGGCTTCAATTGCGTGCCTTTATGATCTCCAGCCCCAGTTGCATACCTGCTTCCCCGGGGTCGACCCACGAGGGTTGATCCGTGTCCATCAACTCAACTAGGACCAACTTCAACTCAGGAAGGATGATGACCGCTTGGACGCCTATACCTGTATGATAGTAGCCACTGCCACCAACCATCTGTGCCATGGGAGAGCCTTCGGGGATCGTCTTCCACATGTAGCCGTACCCTATCCCCGCATCGCTATCAACGACGGAGTATGTTGCCGTGCTCTCCTTGATCCATGAGGATGGTATGACCTGCTGGCCCATCCAGCTCCCGTTTTTCTGATACAGTATCCCGAACCTGATCAGGTCTCTCGCGCTCATTCGTATCTGCGCCGCCGGGTGCTGGGACTTCTCGGACTCATATTGATAGTGGCAGTTGTCGATGCTGAAGTCTTGCATGCCGATTGGATCAGCGATCTCCTCTTTTAATGCCTGGAGGCTGTCGAGGCCAGTCTTCTGATTAAAGATGGTGGTGACCACATTGAAGTCCCAGTTGTTGTAGTAGTAAAATGTCCCGTGTGGGTGGCTCCCACGTGGTGGCCGGAGCTCGATCATCGTGGGATCCTCCGCGGCCGCCTCATGATAGACGCCTGATCGTGCCTGCAACAGCTCGCGTACCGTTGCTTGCTTCTCCGCGCTGGTCAGGCTGGGCGGGATGTCATCGATGCCGAGCTGTTCAAGTGTTTCCTCGAGGTCGATCTCACCACGGCTAACGTGGATGCCGTAGAGGGCGGACTCAAGGGGCTTTCTAATGGAGTGAATCCTGAAGTTCCTCGTGGTATCGCCCCACGAGAAGAACACCTTTCCATCATATGCGGCCATTATCGCTGCGTATCCCGATTCCTGTGCTAGCTGTTTCAATGAGTCCAGTCCCTGGGAGGACCATCCGACATCCTCGGGGGCTACATATTGGAGTCCGTCAACCCTCTGATGGCGGAAGTTCCAATAGTAGGCCACCGCAGCCACTATCACAAGCACAAAAGTTGCTACGATTATCATCTGATACCTGATCATGGTTCGTGCGCGTGGAGCGTCTGAGTCACCAGCGTTATTGTACATCCGAGTCTGGGAACGTTCTGCCGCCATATTACCTTTATTCAAGACAGATAGTTAATGCTCAACATTGTATATTGGGGCTTGAAACTCCTGTTTTCATCTGATACGCTGTATCTCGATGACGTTGCCCTCCGGGTCCCGCATGTAGGCGAACTCGATCTCACCGACGGATGGAATATCCGTCCTCACGAGCTCGCCCACGGCGCTCCCGCCCGCCTCAAGGATGGCATCCCTAACCGCCTCCACGTCGTCGACATAGAACGCGATGTGGGCGAAGCCGGGGCTGTTGACTGATCTATTTGACGCCTCCCCCGCGACGTCGTACTGGAAGATCTCCAGAGTCGGGCCCTCATCATCGTGACCCGGGAGCCTCAGATGCATTCCCCTGATCTTGGCGCCGGGAATGGCCGTAGCCTTCTCAAGCCACCTCCCCGAGAGACACCTCTCTGGCGGAACTGGGGTGCAGCCGAAGACCCTTACGTAGAACTCTGCCAGCCTCTCCCAGTCCCTCGCAACGATGTTGGTGTGCACGAATCTCAAGGCAATCCCCAACACCCTTGATGTCCACGACATAAATAACACACGCGAGCGTTTGAACAATTCGTCCCCTAGCCGTCTTTGCAGGCCTTCATTAGAAGATAAATACCACGATCTTCATATTCATCTGAATCATCATGAGCGACAGCGTGAAGCATTACGCCTGGAGCTGGATCGACGAGAACTCCAGCAGACTGATAGAGATCAGCGACGAGATCTGGGGATACGCGGAGCTAGGCTTCGTCGAGTTCAAGTCGTCGAAGCTCCTGGCGGACGAGATGGAGAGCCACGGCTTCGAGGTGGAGCGGGAGGTAGCGGGGATCCCCACGGCCTTCGTCGCCACCTGGGGCAGCGGCCGCCCCATCATCGGCGTGATGGGGGAGTTCGACGCCCTGTTCGGCCTCTCCCAGAAGGCCGTTCCCTGGAAGGAGCCCATAGTGGAGGGGGCGCCCGGCCACGGCTGCGGCCACAACATCCACGGAACCTCCGGCCTGGGCGGGGCCCTCGCAGTCAGGTACGCCATGGAGGAGAAGGGCCTCCCGGGCACGGTCAGGTTCTTCGGCTGCCCCGCCGAGGAGATGCTGAGCGGCAAGGTCTGGATGGTGAGGGACGGCGTCTTCGACGGCGTCGACGCCTGCCTCAGCCACCACCCCAGCGAGCTGAACACGGCAGACCTGATGAGCTGCAACGCTTGCAAGGCGATCAAGTTCCACTTCCGAGGGAAGACAGCGCACGCCGCGGCCTCCCCCGAGCAGGGCCGTAGCGCGCTGGACGCCGTGGAGCTGATGAACGTGGGGGTCAACTTCCTCAGGGAGCACGTCATAGACAAGGCCCGCATCCACTACGTCATCGAGGAGGGGGGAGGCCAGCCCAACGTGGTGCCAGACTACGCCCGGAGCAACTACTACGTCCGGGCGCCTGAGATGGATCAGCTGGAGCCCATATACGAGAGGGTCGTCAAGATCGCGAGGGGTGCGGCTCTGATGACGGAGACCGAGATGGAGGTCGAGTTCGTCAAGTGCAGCTACAACCTAATCCCCAACAGGACGATGAGCGAGGCGATAGTCGCCAACATGAGGGAGATAGGGGCCCCCGAGTACACGGAGGAGGAGCTGGAGTTCGCCCGAAAGATCGGTGAGACCATCCCCCGGCAGGAGAAGATGAACAGCCTCAGGAAGTCCAAGATACCCGGCTGGGAGAAGTATATTGATGTCGACATCGCCACGGACATACTCGACCCCCTCAACGAGGGGGAGGTCAGCGCCGGCTCGACCGACGTCGGCGACGTCAGCTGGAACGCCCCCACCGTCGAGTTCAACACGTCCACCTGGGCTCTGGGCACGCCCGGCCACTCCTGGCACGCCGTCGCCCAGGGGGGCATGGGCATAGGCCACAAGTCCCTCCTATTCGCGGCGAAGGCGATCGCGGGGACCGCTCTCGACCTGTTGACCAGCCCCGAGCTGCTGGGCAAGGCGCAGGAGGAGCTCAGGGATAGGCTGAAGGGCAGGATCTACAGATCGGCCGTCCCCAAGGACGCAAAGCCCCTCCTCGACCACTGGAAGCGGTGAACAATCAGGGCGAGCGCTACAGTCCGGGTACGAGGAAGGGAGTCCTCTCCCTGTAATCCAGGTACTCCTCCCCGAACCTCTCCTCGAGGGCGGGCTCCTCTTTGAGCTTGATCCAGGCAGTCCAGATAGCAGTATAGGCACCGGGCAATACGAGCGAGGCCCCGACAGATCGGCTGACCAACCCGAGCCCCAGGAGGGCCACGAGGTACCCTAGCAGCATCGGGTTGCGCGTGTGCGCATACATTCCCCCCGTGATCAGCGTGGTGGACTGCTCGGATGAGACCAGGTCTCCAAGGGGAACCCCCCGCCCCTCCAACAAAAGGACCCTGATGGACTCCAGAGTGACCCAGACGCCCGCCAGGAGAAGCGGGAGACCCAGGGCGTAATCGAGTGGGCGCCTCGGGAACGCCTGCAGGCCCGCAGCTGCGTCTATCCTGCCCCCGATAATGATGGTGGCCATTGGCACCACGATGAAGAAGAAGAGGCTTGAGGGGATTAACCACAGCCGTTTTCTCTCCGCGTCGCTCATACGGATCCACTCTACCTCCCGTAACTGCTGCAGATATTCCTTATCCAAATGAATCTTTAGGGTACAAGCCCCGAAAACCAAATCATCGGCATCACTGGTGTGGTCTCTCAAGCACTCTGCTTATTACAGCAATGCACGCAATAACGGCTGATGATCATGTCCTCCGCCTTCTTCTCCTCGCAGCCGTCTCCACAGGAGATCCTGGAGAGGATGGAGGGATTCCCCTCCTGGTTCGAGGTGGACCTGGACGCCCTGAGCCACAACCTCCGGGAGATCAGGGAGCGCGTCGGCGTCGAGGTCATGGCCGTCGTCAAGAACAACGCCTACGGCCACGGCCTGATCCCCGTCACCGCCCACCTGTCCAGAGAGGGGGTCAACTGGTTCATGGTGGCCAAGCTGAAAGAGGCCATCGAGATCAGGGACGCAGGGATACCGGGGCACGTCCTCAACATGGGCCCCGCCTTCACGGAGCGCCAGTAC
>SMTZ1_10004006_pt1 | contig 14827 bp, 12 predicted proteins | sample DeeMarSWOR136_30_FD_25667 | JGI IMG/M metagenome (IMG submission 25667)
TTGGTTTTGGTGGCCGGGGGGCTTGTATGGAACTTCTATTGGCGTGCACCGAAGATCGAGCCCGCCTCCAAGGAGAAGATGGCGCATCCCCTGCCTGATAAACCCTCCATTGCCGTGCTGCCCTTTGTCAACATGAGTGGTGACCCTGAGCAGGAGTATTTCAGCGACGGAATCACTGAGGAAATCATCACTGCCCTTTCAAAGACCCCTAAGCTGTTCATCATAGCTCGCAACTCCACCTTCACTTACAAAGGTAAGCCGGTGAATGTGCAGCAGGTAGGCCGCGAGCTTGGCGTCAAGTATGTCTTGGAAGGCAGCGTCCGAAAAGCTGAGGATCAGGTGAGGGTCACGGCCCAGCTTGTGGAAGCTCAAACAGGCCGTCACCTTTGGGCAGAACGTTATGATCGGGAGCTGAAAGAAATATTTACCCTTCAAGATGAAATCACCAAGAACATCATTACCGCCCTACAAGTGTAGTTGACAGAAGGGGAACAAGCACGCGTGTGGGCAAAAGGTACGGACAATCTCGAGGCCTACCTTTTGTGCCTTCAGAGCAAAGAGCAACTGAACTGCTGGAGTAAGGATGCGCTATTCCGGGCTAGGCAGTTGGCAGAGAACGCCATCGCACTGGACCCAAATTATGCTGAAGCCTACTGTATGCTTGCTTGGTCGTACTGGTTCGAAGTTCCACTCTTTTTGACTAAAGATCCTGGGCAATCTATCGCACGGGCGATGGAGTTAGGGAAAAAGGCTATTGCCCTCGACAAGTCTCTTGGTTATGCGCATAGTCTAATGGGTTATATGTACATATTGAAGAGACAATATGATGAGAGCATTGCGGAGTGTGAACAGGCGGTAAGCCTTGAGCCAAGTTCAGCTAGAGCCCATTACTTTCTGGGAGTGGTTCTGCAATATGCAGGCAAACATAAAGAAGCTATTTCTATGACTAAGGAGGCGATCCGTCTCGAGCCTATTCCTCCGAGTCATTACTACGATAACTTAGCTGCCTCCTATTGTTCAACGGGTCAATACGAAGAGGCAACAATAGCAGGAAATAAAGCTGTTCAAATCCAGCCCGACAGTCTCGTTGCCCGCGCTTTTCTTGCTGCGGCGTATAGTCTATCTGGTCGGAAAGAAGAGGCTCGAGTTGAAGCAGAAGAAGTCTTGAGGATAAATTCGAAGTTCTCCGTAGACCGGTGGACAGAAAAGATGCCATATAAAAACGAAGAGGACAAGGAACTTATCATCACGGCGCTCCGAAACGCTGGGCTGAAGTAGATGGGCGCATTGCTACATATAGCGGTTTTCGGTGCATTTGCGAAGACAACGATTACCGATTCTAAGCAATCGCGGAAAGGGGGTGGGGAGATGTAGCGACTACCCAAATTAAGTAACCATTTTTGCGGCGCCTTTTTATGCGAAGTTCTCCTTAACCGGAATCTCCCAAAAGAGAAGTGAGCTCCTGGTATAAACAACGTATACTGGACTGTCGGCAATTTCAGGATTGATACCGAAAGGTTGCTTAGGAACTTACTTGCATGTACTTTTTGTGATTAGAAGCATGTTGAAACTTCGATAGGTTGTAAATAGCAGCATAAACCGTCAGTCTTGAATTTCGATATTTGGAGACCTGCCATGGAGCACAAACCCATCAACGGATGTGATTTGAAGCACATACCCGAAAGGGCTTGTTCTAGAATCTCCGCAATCTGAGCCCATTTTGTTGGGAATGGGTACCTTTCTACAAGCCAATAAGATTTGACACATATCGTCATAAGCTATTCGTAACTATCTGTTATCACGTTTAAATGGCCATGCTCTTCGATACCTAAACAACTACTTGGAAATCAGAGCAATTTGACACAAAATCGCTCATTTAAGCATACCCATTTCAGTCATCCTCTGCTCCTGGTTTAACCCGCGGGGCTCTCGAAACTCACTCAAATTGCTTCCGGTTTAAAATCCTTTTTCACTTGACAGTTTTCAAAGCCACTTGATAGTATCCCAAATGGCAAGACTAGAATCTTACAGAGTGAGATTAATGGGCGAAACAAAGCAGATCAATGCCATCCTTCGAGGTGTTGAGGTCTTGAACATTCTCGCTCAAGGGACAAGTCGGCTTGAGGATATATATCCTGATCTTGGGCTGAGTAAAAGTACGCCCCATCGACTTCTGAGAAGCTTGGTTGCTTCGGGGTTGGCTTTTCAGGATCCGGCGACCCGCCGCTATTATCTCGGGCCTTCACTCTTGCGGTTAGCCTCGAATGAGCAGATTGCCCATAGCATGCTCGTTATCTTCGTTCATGAGGAGTTGACCCGTTTGACAGAGATTACTAGGGAGTCCTCCCTCATCTTTGTTCCTTGCGGTGTTCAGCGAATGGTGGTCAAACAGATCAGAAGTCCGCTTGATGTTTCTTTCACGTTTAAGGAAGGCCACACCTCACCGCTATATCTCGGATCGGCCGGCAGAATTTTGCTCTCAATGATGGGCAGAAATCAACTGGAGGCTGTGCTGGGCAACCTAGAACTTGTCCGGTTTGGCCCTAAAACGATCACTGACAAGGAGGTGCTGAAAGTAGAGATAGAAAAGGCTCGGCATCAAGGTTTTGCGATGACCTTTGGTGAAACCCAAGCTGGGACTGCTGGCATTTCGGTACCTGTTTTCAACTACACATGCCCCGCTGCCCTTTGCATTTTGGGACCAGAGTTCCGTTTCTCACCCCTGGATGTCCTTGAGGAACTGAGAAAGAGCGCAGATCGAATTTCTGGTAATTTACTAAGGATATTTGGCAACCTGACGCGGACTAGCAATTCTCAATGAATGCACTTTCTATTAGACGAGTAGGAGTGATTCGTGCTGACCCCTAAAAAGAGAATGTTGATGGCTATCCGTGGGAACGAGATGGCCGACATCATACCTTTCGCTCCTCGGATCGATCTCTGGTACAACGCCAATTCAGTTGCTGGCACTTTACCGGAAAAGCATCAAAGCCGAACAGTGGACGAAATTGCCCGGGCGGAGGGCTGGGGACTCCATAAAGTAATTCCTGATTACAGGAAGATCCGGAAACCAGAAGATACACTTCACAGTGCTTTGGGTGTTTTTTCACTTATCGAGTCAGTATATAGCTACAAGTTCTCATCTTCAATCGAGGCTGAGGTGGCGAGTGAAGGAGACCGAACCCGAGTAACCTATCATACCCCAATTGGTACGGTAAGCGCTACCACTATATATACGGACACGATGAAGAAAGCAGGGGTTTCGTCTTTTTGGATTGAAGAACCAGTCATCAAGAAAGCTCAAGATTACCGAATCGTTGGGCACCTATTCGAAAACCTCGAATTGCTACCGGATCACCAAGACTTCATGAGATGGAGCGCCCAAATTGGGGAGGACGGCTTGGCGGTGAGCTTCGGTATGAGAGCGGCTTCTCCAATGCATCATATCCAAAAGCATTTTCTCGATTCCACGACTTTCTACTATCATTATCGTGACTTCCCTCGCGAAATGAGAGCCCTAAGCGAGAGCTTGGAGGGCTTTTTCGAGCAGGCCCTCAATATTGTCGCCAGATCACCTGCAGAGGCAGTTCTTTGGGGTATCAATTTCGACGACATGATCACCTACCCCGAGTATTTTCGAAAAGATATCCTGCCTTGGATTAGAAAGACCTCCGAGGTTCTTTCTGCGAGAGGAAAATTCTTGGTTTGTCACTGCGACGGAGAAAACCTGGGGTTGATGGATTTGATCAGGGATTCTGGCATGGCTGTCGCTGAGGGGATTTGTCCTTTTCCCATGACCAAAGTCAGAATAGAAGAGTATTACCAGAAATGGTGCGACCGATTAACTATCTTCGGCGGCATTCCATCGGTTTTACTTCTTGATGAATCGGCCACAGAAGAGGAATTTGAAGCTTTCTTGGATCAGCTATTCAAAGCCGTAGCCCCGGGAAATAGATTGATTTTAGGAATAGGGGATACCGTACCCGCCCGAGCGAAGTTTGAGCGGCTCATTCGGATCAATGAAAGGGTCCAAAAGGAAGGACGGTTGCCCCTTCAAGGAGGTGCGGTTCGCCCTGTTTCGGAGAGTCAAATAGCCGCAACGGTCGCTCGGATTTCCCCAAAGGTGGATGAGAGCGAGAGAGATTCGTTCAGAATCGTTCAGGAGGACGTTCTCAGGGGAGATCACTTAAAGATAAAGGAACACATCCAGGCCTTGCTGCATCAGGGTATGGAAGCTCAAGATATCTTGAAGCGAGGTATGATTTCTGCCATGGAGATCATTGGTGACCGGTTCAAAGCAGGGACCGTATTCATACCTGAAGTTCTTCTGTCTGCACGGGCTATGAATGAAGGGTTGCAGGTGCTGGAGCCTTATTTTGGAGACGAAAAAAAGGAGACCGGCGGCAAGGTCCTGATCGCCACCGTTGAGGGTGATTTACATGACATAGGAAAAAACATGGTTGTCACCATGCTAAAGGGCGTCGGTTTTGAGATAAAGGATATGGGCATTAATGTTCCCACGGAAAAGATCGTGGAACAGGTTTCGGAGTATAAGCCCCACATTTTGGCCCTATCAGCCCTTCTAACGACAACCATGCCTGAAATGAGAACGGTAATAGAAAAATTGCAGGAAAAGGGATTAAGGGAGACCGTGCGTGTTATGGTTGGTGGCGCTCCAGTCAACAAAAAATTCGCGAGTGATATTGGTGCAGACGCCTATGGAAGGGATGCGGGTGAGGCTGTCCAGTTAGCGAGGGCCCTGACCGAAAAGAGTCCCGACAAGAGCGAGTAGACTCTTATCGTTAGATCACTTTTTTCCAAACACTCTCCCAAGTGTAAATCAGGCGAAGACGATGAATGACATACAGGAAGAAATTTGCAATCTTGTGGACGCCATGCGCGGGGAACTGCTTGATATCGCCCGCTATATTTACAACAACCCAGAGCCCGGATATGAGGAGGAGAAGGCATCCCGAAGACTTGTAGAGACCTTGACGAGGTATAAGTGGAATGTGGAGTATCCGCTGGCAGGTCTGAAGACAGCCTTCCGAGCGACGATGATCGGCGGAGCGGAAAGACCCCATGTCGCAATCCTGGCCGAGTATGACGCATTGCCGGAGCTAGGCCACGCATGCGGCCATAACTTGATTGCGACGGCAGCAGTGGGGGCAGCATTGTCCGTGGGAGAACTCATCTCGTCGTTCTCAGGCAGTATCAGCATAATCGGTACGCCCGCTGAAGAAATACTATTTGACAGCGGTAAGATGCGACTTGTGGCAGCAGGAGAGTTCCGAAACGTGGATGCCGCCATGATTGTCCATCCGCACGGCTGGACATGGCTGGATCGGCCGTTCCTTGCGGTCGACGAAGTTTCGGTTCGCTTCCACGGAAAATCATCCCACGCAGCTTCGGCCCCGCATTTGGGAATTAATGCATTTGATGCAGTACAGTTGACGTTCATAGGGCTGAGCCTCCTTCGACAACAATTGCGGCAGGATGCGCGCGTTCACTGGGGGAACCTTTGTGTCAGCGGAGCCAAAAATGTGATACCGGATGCGAGTTCGGCCGTCATTGATGTAAGAGCAATGGACGACGAATACACCAGTGAACTCACGGGAAAAGTCATCAACTGCATCAGAGGGGCTGAGCTTATGACTGCATGTCGGGCGGACTACGAAGTTCATGAAGGATACCGTGCTATGAGGCACAACAGATGCCTGATCAACCTGTTCGGGGAAAACCTTGGCCGTCTTGGTGTCTCTGTGGATCCGCTCCCGAAGCAGGGTCAAGCAGCATCGACTGACATGGGAAATGTAAGCCAGGTGGTTCCTTCTATACACCCTTTTTACTGCATAAAGGAAGGCGTGACACCGCATACGAGAGAGTTCCTTGAAGCAGCTAATACGGATTCCGCCTTTGAGGCAACGTTAACGGTTGCGAAGGCTATGGCCATGACAGCCGCAACTCTTCTTACCGAACAAGAAACATTGAGAAAGGTGCTGGAGGAGTTCAAGGGGAATTAGAAAGTCATTGGTATTCAAAGGGATTCAGTAGGATGGAATGCTTGGACGACTCGAGAAACCATTGAAGAAGGGAGGTGGAGAATTGACGGGATTAGCTTTGGCTGGATGAGTGGGCCTGCTCTAGCGACATGCGGGCCCTTACAAAGGCAACTCGAGTGATGCAAAGGAGATGGCCATGAAAAAGGATCAGATACCCAATCAAAAGAAGGGATTTGAACAAAGGATATCTAGGCGTGCTTTTCTGAAAGCTACCGGAATAGGGACTGGAGCTCTATCCATTTACGTCCTATCTGGATATAAAATTCCGGAAGCCTTCGGAAAAACAGAGGAGAGATTCATAATCGCCGAACCCTCAGAGATGAATACCTTTGATCCCATGGCGACCGTCGATCTCGGGAGGGCGTTCTATCGGCTGAATTTCTTCGACGGGCTGACCCGGTATCGGGATGTTCATCCAAAAATCGAACCTTGGCTTGCTGAGTCATGGGAAATATCCAAAGACGGATTGAAATGGGTCTATAGGCTCCGCAAGGGAGCCAGATTCCACGATGGTTCAGAAGTCACGGCAGAGGATGTGGTTTACAGTGTGGAGAGATTATTGGCCCTCGGCACCGGAGCCGCATCTCTTTTCATGAAGGCCTTGAGCCCTGAGAACACACGCCCGCTGGATAAGTACACCGTTGAATTTAAGCTAAATTCTCCATATGCTCCCTTTGAAAGCCTACTGCACTCCCTGCATATCCTCAACAGAAAGATCATGCAGGCGCACGAGAAGAATAGGGATTGGGGAAAAGAGTGGCTTTCGTCGCACGGAACTACTCTAGGTAAAGAAGGAGTCGGCAGCGGATCTTACACCGTTGAGATGTACCAACCTGCGGTCGGCATCGATGGTGCTAAATTCAAAGACCACTTCTGCCCTTGGGATCATCGCCATGTTGAAAGGATCGGCTATCGGACATATCCAGAGACTGCCTCCCGATTGCTGGCATTGAAGAAAGGTGAAATTCATGCATCATTAGGGGGGTACCTACCGTGGGAACAACTGAAAGGTCTGAGTGAATCGGGCAACATCGAAATCCTAAACCAGCCGTCACTACGACTTTTCTATTCCGACCTCAACAATCAGAAGGCGCCGACAAGCGATGTCCATGTGAGAAGGGCCATCTGTTACGCTTTCAATTATGAGAGCTGGATAAGAGATGTTAAACATAACATGGCTGAGCGAAACATTGGTCCTATTCCCAACCCCATGTGGGGATCTCTGGATCCCAGAACCGAATTCGGCTATGAATACAATCTTGATAAGGCCCGCGATGAGCTCAGACAGGCGAAATTAGACATCAAGAAGTATGAACCAATTGAAATCAGCTCCTTTTCTGGTTACCCGGCTTGCCAAGAGGCATCTCTTTTGATGCAGGATGGACTCAGGAAGATCGGCGTGAACAGTACTATCGTTCAAAGGACTTGGCCTCAGTTTGTTGCATTGCAAGAGAAAAAGGAGACAGCAGCTACGATTTCTTTTCATTGGCGCAGTGCTTATTATCCAGATCCGCATAACTGGATGGGGGAGATGTTCGATTCCGACAAATGGGGGACCTATGCTGCTGGCTGTTATTACAAGAATCCAAAGGTTGATGAGCTTCTCCACAAGGCGCTTGTTTCCTTGAACAGGAAGGAGAGAGAAGAGCTCTACAAAGAGGCTGGTCGGGAGGTGGTCAAGGACGCTGGAGCCATTTTCGTTGACAATGAAAGCTGGTATGCGCCTGTCAATAAATCCATAGGAGGGATTAGATTCTGCCCCATTGGCAACGGAAATGAATTAAGGTGGGCATACTGGAAAAAATAGATTAAGTAAGATATCTTAACATATGACACGGGCACAAGGATATGGCGGTCCATTTCCACGTGCCCGTGCAAGAAGCAGTTTCACTTTGCCCATATCCGTGAACAAAGTGGCTATCCCTCAACACTGGAATTCGATCCTTCAATTGCTCATGGTGTCCGGGAGTAGGTCCCTCCGTCGGCAGAGTTTTGGAAAAACCCTCAAACATAACTACCTATTGACAAACATGTAAATCAATTCCGGATCGGTAGCACTGTTTCACCCAATGAAGCTAACCATATATATCGCAAGGCGGTTGATCTATGTCATTCCCATCTTGGTGGGCCTTATCATCATCGGCTTTTTTCTCTTTTATCTCATACCGGCCGATCCCGTACGTCTAATCGCTGGCCCTTATGCTGATTCAGAACAGATACAGATGGTGAAGAAGCAGTATGGACTTGACGCACCTCTATATCTTCAGTTCCTAAGATATGTTCTCCGGTTCTTTAAGGGAGATTTGGGCGTAAGCGTTTATACAAGTCGCCCTGTGATGCAAGAGTTGGTTTCGCGGACTCCTGCCACATTGGAACTGGCAGCGATCAGCCTTTTTGGCGCGATCATCTTGGGCACCTTCATTGGTATTTTCGTCGCTCTCAGAAGAGACAGCTGGGCCGACCATCTCTTTCGCGCCATAACGATCGGAGGTTTGGCAGTTGCGTCCTTTTGGCTTGCCATCTTGCTCCAGCTTTATCTGGGCTATGAATTGGATCTTTTCCCCATTGGGGGGCGAATCACAGCGGGAATGACCCCGAAGCACATTACCGGTTTTTACCTACTAGACTCACTCATTACCCTCGACATGAAGGCCTTCCTCAATTCCTTTAAGCACCTGGCTTTACCCGCGATTACCTTGGCACTACCTTGTTTTGCAACCATCGTACGTTTTGTTAGGGGAGGAGTCCTCGATGCCCTTCAAAGCGAATATGTCCTTTATGAAAGAGCCATGGGTCTTTCGCGAAATACGCTCATCTATAAGTATATTCTTAGAAACGCGATGACTGTCCCAGTCGTTCAGATCGGGCTTCTTCTCGGTTATACAATAGCCGGTACCCTCGTTGTGGAAAAGGTTTTTTCCTGGCCCGGCATCGGGAATTTTGCTGCATCATCCATTATCATGTTCGATTATAATGCTGTGCTGGGGGTGACTATCTGGTCGGGGATTGCCTTTTGTTTTGGAACTCTAATTGCTGATGTCGTACTTGCACTGGTAGATCCCAGAGAGGTTTCTAAATGACCAGTTACATGCCTTGGATAAGACAGTTCTTGAGAGATCGATTGGCTGTCTTTGGGTTGCTAATTATCCTAGCCCTCGTTTTAGTAGCGGTTTTCGCTCCCTATCTGGCTCCAACAACCGATATCTATAGTGTTCATCTCTCGGAGCGTCTTCAGTCTCCGAGTGCCGAACATGCCTTTGGAACCGATAACCAGGGCAGGGATATTCTCAGTCGGGTCATTTTTGGCACCAGGATCACGATATTGATTGCGGTCATCGCTGTTGGCGCTTCGCTGTTCATAGGGGTGCCGTTGGGGCTCATCGCAGGTTACTTTGATAACTGGCTTTCAGGTATTATTCAAAGGATATCGGATATCTTCTTGTCCATCCCTCAGTTGATTTTGGCAATTGCGATCGCAGCAGCTCTCAAGCCAAGCATTACAACGGCTATATTGGCCTTGTCCATTACATACTGGCCTTGGTTTTCGAGACTTGTTTTCGCACAGGCCAGATCGCTTAGGGTTTCGACCTTTATCGAGGCGACCCGGGCTCTGGGGGCAAGCAATGCGCGCATCATCTTTCTTCATGTGCTGCCAAATGTGCTCACCCCAATAATTATCCGCAGCACCATCGGGATGGGATACACTATCCTTACAGCGGCTGCATTAGGTTTTTTGGGTGCAGGGGCACAGGCCCCTTCTCCGGAATGGGGCCTGGCCCTGGCAGAGGCGAGAGAATTCTTGCCCAATGCCTGGTGGTTCGCTCTCTTCCCGGGATTGGCTATATTCACGGTGGTCATGGCCTTCAATATGTTTGGAGACGGGCTGAGGGATGTGATCGATCCCCGACTGAGAATATCAGGGAAATAAGGTTAGGGAGGTATCGGTGACAGAACTAATTAATGTTTCTGCCTTGAGCGTCCACTTCGATACGGATAAAGGAAAGGTTCATGCCCTTGACCAGGTCGACTTGGTTTTGGCAAAAGGCGAGGCGGTTGCGATCGTTGGAGAAAGCGGATCAGGCAAAACGACCCTGGGCAGAGCCATTCTGAACGTTGTGCCTTCCCCGCCAGGGGAGATCATAAAAGGGCGCGTGATGTTTCAGGGTGAGAATATACTTCAAATGAGTGAGGACGATTGCAACGCCAAGATCAGGGGCAAGCTGATCACTCTTATTCCCCAGGATCCCTTTGCGTCTGCTAATCCTCTTTTTTCCATTGGGACGCAGCTAAAAGATATTTTCAGGAGCTCCGGGGAGGGCGAAAAAGAAATGAACTTGAAACTGCTTTCTCTGTTCCGACAGCTTCAGCTCCCCGCTGACAAAAGTCTGCTCCGCAAATACCCGCATGAACTGAGCGGCGGGCAGCTGCAACGCGTGATGATTGCAGCCTCCCTGCTGCCAAATCCGGCTATGATCGTAGCGGATGAACCGACGACTTCTCTCGATGTGACGGTAGAAGCTCAGATCCTTCGGCTTTTCAGGCAGGCAGTGATGGAGCGTAGCGTCACCGTTTTGTATATTACCCATAACTTGGCGGTGGCCAAGAAAGTCAGTCATCGGATTGTGGTTTTGTATGCTGGTCAAATAATGGAGTCAGCGCCAACAGAAGTGTTTTTCAGACACACGATGCATCCTTATTCAAGGAAGCTTTTGGGGTGCTTACCCAATCCGGATGGGGCTATTAGGGACATAGGAGGTTCTATCCCAAATCTTATAGATCCTCCTAAAGGATGTCGTTTTCATCCCCGATGTCAATATGCTGAATCGCGCTGTTCCCAGGAAAGGCCCGCTTTGAATGAAATAGAACACAGGCACTGGATCAGTTGCCACAGATCGCGTTTTCAAGTTGCTTGAAGAACCCTTATGGGGTTGAGGAGTCGTTTCGAAAGGGTTATGTGGTGGGAGACATTATCTTAAAGACAGAGAGATTGAAAAAGCATTTTGTTTCAGCAAGTCGAATCATTGGGAAAAAACCCCGTTGGATAAAAGCCCTAGATGGCGTGAATATAGAGGTAAGACAAGGTGAAATCCTGGGCATAGTTGGGGAAAGTGGCAGTGGGAAAACAACACTTGCAAAGACTATCTCTGGCATCTTCGGACCATCAGAAGGAAAAGTGTATTTTAAGGGAGAGAGAATCCGCCATCTGTCAGCGAAGAAAATGAAGGCGGTCCGGAGAGAAATTCAGTATGTTTATCAGAACCCCGGTGCGTCTTTCGACCCGTGGTGGGTCGTGGGAAGAAGTCTCGAGGAACCTCTCAGAATCCACGAGAAGCTCCCAAAAAAGGAAAGGGAGAAAAGGGTCAAGGAGGGATTGCACTCTGTGGGCTTGGAAGAAGACCATGTTTACCGTTACCCCCACGAATTTAGCGGAGGCCAACAACGAAGATTGGCGCTGGCACGTGCTCTAGTGCTGCGTCCAAGTTTGATCATCTTTGACGAGCCAACCTCAGGGTTGGATGTATCGATCCAGGCAACGATTCTGAAACTGCTTAAAGAATTGAGAGAAGACCTTGGGCTGACCTATATCTTTATATCGCACGATCTAGAAGTGGTTCGAATGATGAGCGATACGATTGCCGTCATGTATCTGGGCAATATCGTGGAATACGGGCATACAAAAGCAGTATTCAAAAATCCCAAGCATCCCTATACGAAACTTCTCCTCGCTGCAGTTCCAACAATTACGGACAAGCAGGAAGACGAAATTGTCATAGAAGGAGAAGTGCCTAATCCTATGGACGTGCCTCCAGGATGCTCGTTTTGGCCGCGGTGTCCGGTGGCTTCGGAGTACTGTGTTCGTGAGAAACCTGCTATGAGAAGAGTTGAGGATGGGCGACGTGTGGCTTGCCATTTGGTTTGAGAGTAACTCTCTGCATCCACTCGTATTTTGGAATGCGTTTTGCTGAGGTTTTGTGGATCAGAAAAGGAGAAGGACTATGAAAACAGAAAAAGGATACTCCGGGTATAAGTCTTTTGACTACTTAGAAAAAAAGGACTTTGAAGGATACGAAATAGCCGAAGAAATCGGGTGGGGGTATGCGGAGCCTTATGTGGTGCCCCTGTCGAAACCTGAGGAAGAGAGAGTACGGGGAATTCTTAGGGATACTATCGTGATTTCGCTTCATGATCATCTCATCGATCTTCCTAAGGACAATGACCAGATGATTACACTCATAAAAAAAGGCAGAGCTGTAACGGGTTACGAAGCGCTCAGCAAATCATGTTTGGATGCTGTTTTTGATAATCAAAGTATGTATATATTCTTTGGTGCCTATACCCGGGGGTGGAAGTGGAATGACTGCCTATACGATTTGGGGATGAGACTCTGCGACATAGACCATCAGGATTTTGTAATCCAAGGCAAAGTCGTAGGGGATATAATAAGGGCGCACGAAGACGGGAAGGTAGCATTCATACCGGGATTTGAAAGTTGTACCATGATAGAGAATGAGCTGGACAGGCTGGATGTTCTGTATGGGTTTGGTGTGCGTATGCTGGGAATCACCTACAGTGACGCGAATTTGCTCGGATCTGGATTGAATGAGCCTCGGGATGGCGGGCTAACTAATTTTGGACGGAAGGCTGTTGAGAGGTTGAACAAACTGGGAATCGCAATAGATGTTGCCCATTGCGGCGATCAGACTTCCTTGGATGTGATCGAAGCTAGCGATAAGCCTGTTTTTATATCTCATGCAGGGGCAAGAAGCGTCTGGAACACGAAGAGAATGGTCCCAGATGAAGTTATGGTCGCATGCGCTCGCAAAGGTGGTGTGATTGGAATCGAGGCCGCTCCGCACACAACTCCATCAGAACAGCATCGTGAGCAAAATATTGATTCCTTCTTCGATCACTTGAAATATTGTGTGGCTCTTGTGGGTGTCGATCATGTGGCCTTTGGGCCCGATACCATCTATGGTGATCATTGTGGGTTACACGTTGCTTTTGCCAGCGCGCTCTCATTGGATGCGTTCAAAAAAAAGGATGCGACAGACGTTCCTGAGATTACGTATGTTAGAGGGCTGGAGAATCCGACAGAATGCTCCCACAACATTCTCAGGTATCTGGTCAAATCAAGATATTCCGATCAAGACATCGCAAAGATCATTGGAGGGAACGTACTCAGGGTCTTGAAAGAAGTCTGGATCAAATGATTTTCACCTTTATATTGTTTGACAGCCGCGCTCGAACTTGCGGTAGAAGCGCTCAAGAGATACTTCTTTGTAAAGTGTTCCTGTCGCCTTTGGGAGACTGGGTAGGACTGACCGCCCACTAAGAAGCAGAATCAGATTGAACCAATACGAGCGCACTAATTCCCGTGACACTTCATCAAGCCCCCTCACCCCATACCCTGGTCGCCTCGCACCGTCGCCAAAGCAGCTATGGCGCGTCGGTGACTGGCGCCGCCGAAGGCGGGTAAACCTCTCCCCCAGCACGGTGAGAGGGAAAGGGTGAGGGGAAGCAGATGTCAGGACCTTAAGTGTGTTTGTATTAGGTCCACAAAAATTGGCCGGAGAAGTTGATGTTAGTTATTGGAGAACGTATCAATGCCTCCCGGGACTCTATTGTTCGATCCCTTGAGTCCAGGGATCTGGGGTTCATTCAAAGGGAGGCTGTCTCGCAGGATAGGGCGGGCGCAGACTATATAGATGTCAATGCGGCGCTTTTTGAAGATGAGGAGGCCAAATATCTCAAATGGGTCATTGAAGGGGTGCAGGCCGTGACAGACAAGCCCTTGTGTATCGACAGTCCGGATCCGGAAACTATCCGTTCTGTAATGCCCATCGTCAGGGAAACGCCCATGATCAATTCCATAACCTTGGATCCTAACTGCCTTATGCACATTCTCCCTTTGGTCAGGGAAAGGGGAGCGAAGGTGATAGGGCTGTGCCAGTCGGAGGCCTTGATAGCAAAGACGGTGGATGAGAAAATATCCTTAGCCGGCCGCTTAGTCGATGGGGTTATGGCGGCGGGTATTCCCCTGGAGAATCTTTATATTGACCCTCTTACTTTTCCTGCGGCTGCCGATCCTTCTTCCGCGGTGGCCACGCTGGATGCCATAGAAGCAATCATGAAGATGTTTCCCGGCGTGCATACCATCTGTGGTTTGACGAATGTTTCTTATGGCCTTCCTGCCAGGAAGCTGGTGAGCCGGACATTCCTTGTAGCTGCAGTCACTGCGGGGCTGGATGCCGTGATTTTGGATCCAACGGACAAACAGCTCTTCGGCGCCCTCAAGGCCTCTATCATGCTTTCAGGGGGTGATGATTTCTGTATGGAATACATCAAGGCTTACAGGGATGGCCGACTGGCTTAAGTCTATTTGATCTGAGCCCTTTGTCGGGACTTTCATGGTCAGGGGATATCCGGGCTGTAATACCATTCCTTTTGTCAGCCCCAGACTTGAGATCTCTTTTCAGACCCAATTCTGAATCCACTCTAGTAAAGCCTCAAATCCCTCTGCCGCCTGAAATGGAATGAGATGCTTTGGCTACCCTCTAGAGTCGGATAAAGCTATCATCCCGGAGCCACCCCGGCCAGGAACCTTATGTTCCGCACGACACCATGCTCCCATACGAACCCGATGGACATCATCTAACATGTTGGAAGCAATCACTTATTTAATATGGCTATGCGGGTTTTGTATCAGCAATTGAAGAAAGAGGTGATTACGAAGTCCTTGCAGGCAGGAACCCGCAATGAAAAAA
>SMTZ1_10015898_pt1 | contig 14826 bp, 9 predicted proteins | sample DeeMarSWOR136_30_FD_25667 | JGI IMG/M metagenome (IMG submission 25667)
ATTAAAAACCCAAATAACGCTTCAGCGGTTCAGTCCAATAGAGCATTTGTGACGGCTACGCGTCACAAAAACTCGTAAATGGATTAAGTATACGATGTCAATCCTTGTGCCGAACAGGATTGAGACGATGCTTTGATTTTAATCAGAAAATGCAGATTTTGCGCGAACGTATTCAATGAACATCGTCAATTAGTGAGTGACATTATCTAGTGACATAGAAGACTCAAAGAAAATATTTGTGACATTGGGAATTATAGTATTTGACTTTGAACTTTTCATAAGTGGACGGAATCAAAAAAGAAGAGCCGACAACTCTCAAGTTGTCGACTCTTGTATATATGCCATTTAGAATACTTCGTGTTACGGCCTCACCGGTCTATTGTATATGCGAACATCGTCAATCAGGCCGGACCAAAATGTACTTGTTGCAGAATTGCATCTTCAGCCACAAGCGTATCATCCACATAGAGTGCTCTGTTCGATCCATCCCATACGAAACCAATACGGTGCCATTGACCATCGGTGATCGCGGATTCGGATTTTAAAGGCTGTGGAGTGAATCGACCTACTGCAGGGGGCATTAACTCAGTCATTAGGCAACCTAAATCTGGGTCTAACCCAAGCCAGTTAGCACCGTTTAACTGAGAAAGTATTACCTGTCCTGGTGTACCACCGTTGACCCAGGCAAAAACACTGAATGGACCGTCTGCTGGATTCAGAACCTGATCAGTCACAGCATAACCATCGACTCCGTCTAACTGAAGCGCACCATTTATTTGTCCGCCACTGAACTGCCATTCAGTACCACCTACAACAATGGCATCATTCACACCCGCACTGTCGTAAGCAATGGTGCCCTCTGCTTCATCCAGAGACCAGTGTGCTAAGAGTGTGGGATCATCAATGGGTTGTTCCCAGTAGCTCATCAAAAGTTCCAAGTCGAGAACATCTACGACGCCATCCCCAAAGGGTGGTACTATGTCGACCACTGGATCGTATTGCCCCCAGGATTGGATGAGTCTTAAGAGATCTTTGATATTCACAATCCCATTGCCGTTGAAGTCTATGATTGGATTGATGGAAACCTGCCATATGTCGAATGAGCCGAAGCCACCAGACCGTTCGGAGCTAAAGTAAAAAGTAGTGCCGTCGGGAGAGAGAGCTGGTCCACCTTCGCTAGCGGAACTATTCACCATCGGTCCAAGATTCACCGGTGTTCCCCACGGATCACTTATTGTAGGCCGTGTCGTTATCCATATATCCCCATAAAAGCCCCCATAACCGCCTGAACGTCCTGAGATGAAAAAAAGTGACAGACCGTCGGCCGAGATATATGGGCAAAAATCCATGGCCGAACTGTTAACCAGAGGTCCGAGGTTCATCGGCGTACTCCAGTTGTCTTCTATCGTTACCCGCGTTGCTATCCATAGATCGGTACTACCTGAGCCGCCGGGACGATTAGACCAGAAATATAGCTCCAATCCATCGTCCGAGATGGCGGGGCAACCGTCCATTGACGAACTATTGACATTTGGCCCCAGATTTTCAGGTGTACCCCAGTCGTCGTCTATAGTTACTCTGCTTGTTACCCATAGGTCGTAATTACCATATCCGCCGGGCCGATCGGAAGCAAAGTGGAGTATCAGGCCATCAGGCGAGACATCCGGGGCAAAATGTCACCCTTACCGTACCCGCCTGTACGGTTGGAATTAAAGTAAAGTTTCAGTCCGTCTGCTGAGATCTCTGGGTCTTCGGCACCAGCTGAGCTATTGACTGTTGGTCCAAGGTTGGTGAGAGAACCGAAAGTGAAATCAGCTTTAACGCTAACGGTGCTAATTGTCGCGACAGCCATGCATACAATCAGTAGAGACCTCGAAAGCACAAGTTTCTTTTCTGTAAACATGATTTTGCTCCTTTCCTGGTTTCGAGTGAATAAGTTATTACGAAATGGCTATAATTTTCATTTCATGTCCATTTAACACCTGCCTTTCTGCTCATCGCTCAGCTAATAGGATTAATCAAATTTGTATTTTTGCTGCTTATTAAGCCTTCACTCTTTAATCTCCGAAAAATCCAGGATTCTGCGCGAAATCTGAAAAATTTTTTTCTCACGATGATTTTTTGTTACTGAAAGTAGAGCTCACAGAAAATAGTAGGATCATTGCTCGATAGGTTGTGTATGTTATAATTAGCTTCATCCGGGAAACCACCTGGAATAGTAATGCATCTTTCTTTCTTTATATCTACAGGTTGCAGGCATGAGATATGACGATCAGACAGACATGGGTGGAACGCGAGAGGCTTTTCTAACGACACAATGGTCTTATATAGATGGCATCAGAGCAGGTCAGGACAAGGACAAAGTGTTAATCGGCCACTTACTGGGCAGATACTGGAAACCGGTGTACTGTTATCTACGTCGCAAAGGATATGACAATGAACAGTCAAAGGATCTCACCCAAGCTTTTTTCCATGAAGTGGTTCTAAATAGGGATTTTGTCCAGCGAGCTGATCAAGCAAAGGGCCGATTCCGGTCGTTCCTTCTCCATGCCCTCAATCAGTATGTTACCAAGCAGGGCCTTAAGGAAAGAGCCCTGAAGCGCATCCCCAAAGAAAAACTCGTTTCACTTGACTTTGTTGAGCCACCTCCTGTCTTGCCCAAAGACATCGCAAGCTCAACCGCTGAGGAATCCTATCACTATACCTGGGTTTCAGCGATGTTGGAGCAGGTTCTTTCAGATGTTGAAGCTGAATGTAGAAAGCAAGGAATGCAAACCCACTGGAGTCTATTTCATGCACGTATAGTCCAGCCAATTTTAGGGAACCAGCCTTCGCCTTCCATAACTGGATTGTGTGAAACATACGCTATCGATGATGCGAAAAAGGCATCTAACATGATTATTACAGTCAAAAGACGTTTCCAGACTCAGCTGATGCAATTCGTTCGCAGTACAGTATTATCTGAGGGACAGGCAAATGAAGAAATGAAAGATTTATTACATTTTTTCCCGAAAACTGCGCAGAATTCTAAATAAACTGGAGAGTATATTACGTAAGAGCACATAAAACTGAAAAAACTTGCGCAGAGGGCTAATAAGACTGAAAGCCAGTGTCGTAAATAAATTTGAAGATAATACACAATGACACAAGCCGATTCAATATTTGGAGCTGAGCCGGACCGAGTAAAAAGACTCTTAGAGGTTGGTGCTGAAGCGCATGATTTGGCTTCTGAAGAGGACGTGCCCTCCACTACATCGGTAGGTGCATTGATGGAGAAGCCAGGTGCCCAGATCGGTCGATACAAACTTCTTCGAGTACTGGGCGAAGGAGGTATGGGAATTGTCTACCTGGCACAGCAGACCGAACCGGTCAAGCGGGAAGTTGCGCTTAAGGTCATCAAGCCGGGGATGGATTCGAATCGCGTGATCACCCGCTTTGAGGCTGAACAACAAGCACTGGCTTTGATGGAGCACCCTCATGTTGCCCGCGTCCATGATGCAGGTTTGACTCAAAGCGGACGACCTTACTTCGTCATGGAACATGTCAAAGGTACTCCTATCACTGAGTACTGTGACAAGAATAAAATGACTATAGAGGAGCGATTGCGACTTTTCCTGCACGTATGCGAGGCTATACAGTATGCACACCAGAAAGGCATTATTCACCGAGACATTAAACCTTCGAATATTCTTGTAACTATTGAAGACAGAGAGGCTGCACCAAAGGTCATCGATTTCGGAGTAGCTCGCGCCATCAGTCAGCCATTGACTAACCGTACTTTCCATACCGAACAGGGCCAATTAATAGGTACGCCGGAGTATATGAGTCCGGAGCAGGTAGACTTGAGCAACCAAGACATCGACACACGTACTGATGTCTTTTCACTCGGCGTGCTCCTGTATGAACTGCTTACTGGCGTTTTGCCCTTTGATCGCGATACCTTTCGTGAGAAGGGGATCGACCATATCCGCAAGGTGATCTGCGAACAGGATCCTACAACACCCAGCACAAGGTTGAGCAAAACCTCTGTACTGGAATCGACAGAATCGGCTCGAAGACGCCAGACAGATGTACGAACGCTTAGACGTAAGCTGCAAGGTGATTTGGATTGGATTACCCTCAAGGCGATGGAAAAAGAACGCATGCGACGTTATGCCAGTGTCGATACAATGGCGACGGACATTCGCAACTATTTGAACCACCAGCCAGTAATAGCAGCACCACCAAGCATCTTTTATCGCATCAGGAAATTCGCTCGGCGCCACCGCCAGTTGATTGCCACTTGTGCTTTGGTCCTCATCTTGCTCATGGTTATCGCCTTGGCCATCCGGATCTCTGTTCAGGCTGGCAGACAGCGTGCATATGCCCAGGCCGTAGAGCATGAGCGTATGCTCGCAGAGGCCCAAGAGGCTTTTGATACAAGGGATTTCTCTACGGTTCAGAAACTAGTTGCTTCTCTCTTGAATAGTCCACAGGTTAGGCGAAGGGCAAGGCTACTGCATGCCCAACTTCTCCTTGAAGAGCAAAAAACTGCTAACGCAATAACCGAGCTTGACAAACTGCTCGATGTGTCGGATGATATCGCTGGGCAAGCGCATTTTCTTTTAGCAACCATCTATTACCAGGAAGCCTCTTCGTCTGGGATAGAGACACATGAAGCTGTCCAGCGTTGGCGTTACCATCATGTAGAGGCAGAGAAGCTGATCGGTGGAACCGCGCAAGATTATTTTCTCAAGGCCTCAGCCACATCTGACATCAGAGAGAAACTTGATTTATTAGACAAAGCCCTGGAACAGGATAGACGCCATTATGATTCACTGCGCGAGCGGTCATACATTCACCTGGCTCAGCATGACTATGAAAGCATGCTTCGTGATGCAGCTCGTATGATGGGCATCAAACCGGACAGTCCACAGGGATATCTATTGAGTGCCATCGCATTGCGAGAATTCGGCCGTTCCGATAAGGCGCTCGTGGATCATCAAGCAGCAATAGATCTTGAACCAAACGATCCCAAGCTCTATCTCGCCCGCTGGGAAACGTACACACGCATGGGCCAACTTGAATCCGCTCTGCCCGATATACGTAAGTGTGTCGAACTTGAACCCAATGATACTCTACAGCCTGTACGACTTTGCTCCACGCTGATGGCCCTGGGTCGGTACGACGAGATAGACATGCTATACAAGCAATATGTAAACCGGCCCGACCTAGGTTTAGGATTTGGTACCAGCTTCATAGGCGAAGTAAGCAAGGGCCTGTTCGCACACCATTTGAACAAATTGACCTTCGACACTTTGGCATCTGGAAGATCTCCGTATCCTTCTGCGAATCCACCGGTGGGTGCTGCTTATTGGTCTATGTATGTTGGGAAGCTACTATTCGAGTCATTGAGTCGGGATGGCCGACGTGTTGTAACTCAAGCCTTCCATCCTTCCTGGTCTCCGGATGGAACCAAGCTCTTATACGCCATGGGTTTCTCCAGAACCAACGCTGTGGCCATGCTTGATATACAAACCGGTCAGACGGAATTGCTCACTATTCCGGGTAAAGATCCCGAATGGTCACCCGACGGTCAGCACATCGCCTTTGTCAGGGCCCGTACGCTCTTGCCGCCTCAACGACTCGCCGGTCTGGGTGTTGAAAGCTGGCGCTCAGGATATGGCCCTGTTAACACTGCCAACGATGAAGTCTGGATCATGAATACAGAAGACCGGTCGTTGCAGCGCATTGCTGTTGGCGGCTGGCCGCATTGGGGCCAACAGTCAGGTCGTCTCTATTATACTTCACGCATCGACCACACCCTTTACTCAATTTCCGTGGGTCAGAAAAACACGCAGGCACAAGTAGTTCTTCGGGATTGCAGTAATTTTCCGATAGTGTCTCCAGATGAAAGGTACGTCGCTGATCATCAGTATCGAGAACTAAGAGTCATCGACTTGGCCAGCGGAGAGATTGTGCGACGGTGGTTAATACCTCCGAGGCCTCGGGGGGGATTGTTCGTGAACTGGTCGCCGGACGGATGCGAGTTAAGTGTATGCGGATGGGATGGTTCAGAGACGGGTCTTTGGATCTACAATATGGAGACAGAAGATGCAGTCAAAATCATGGACATCTATGCAACAACGGCACGATGGTCGGGAGGAGAAAATCCGAAGCTGGCAGTTGCTTTTGGAATGCCGCTGACAGAGATCTGGATGTGTGAACTCAAGCCTGGTGCTTCGACGGCTGAATCCTTCGATTTTATTCAGACTGTGGAGGAGCATTGCAGGTGGGCTATTGACATGTGCAGCCACATGGTCACCATGGACCCAGACTTTGTGGATCTCCACTATATGCGTACGGATTGGGCACTGTGGATTGGCCATAAGCGAACCCAGGAATTTTTGGAAGAATTCGACGCTGCGATGAAACCGGAGCATTATTCTGCAAATAGTTGCGTAGACTTTTGTGCTCTGGTGTTGAGGAGTGTTCCTGAGATTCAAAAGCGCCTGATGCCCATGATCTTGCTCATGGCCCGCAAGGCAGTGGAGAAAGAACCGCGTAACGTGGACTTCTTGATGACTCTAGGCGAAGCGCTTTATCATGCTGAAGATCTAGAGAATGCCGAAGCGATGCTTCTAAGAGCCTTTGACTTAAGCATCGCCGGATCGGATCCACACAATGCCAAAACCGCCAAAGTCATACATTTGCTGATCGAACTCTACGAAGCCTGGAACAAGCCAGAAAAAGCTGAAGAGTGGCGAGCAAAACTGCCAAAAACAGAAGCTGTGACAGAGTGACATTTGGCAACGTATTGCTACGATTGTCCAAGACATAGGTAGATTCACGATGTCCATTATAATGCATCGTGAAGTCGAAGGGCTGTTCAGATGAGTAACGAAACGTGGTTGAAAGGTCGTAAGGTGGATGCCTCAAAGAAAATTTTTTTGAGCAATAGAGATTTTAGTATTTGACTTTGAGCTTTTCATAGGTGGCCATCGTCAATTAGTAAGTGACATTAGCTGTTACGTCGTGACATGGATATCTCAGAGAAAATTGTTGGCCGGCTTCTAAAACAAAGAGCTGATAACTTTCTAAAGCTACCAACTCTTTGAACATTATGTTTTTTGTCTCTTCTTAATTTACCTATTGTACCAGGGCTTCGATTTCTTCTTCAGTCAGGGCTACATTATATATACGAACATCGTCTATCAGGCCAGAAAAAAAACTAGTCGAGTCAAGGTCTTTTGAGGCACCTATATATAGACCACCATCCGCAGATTTCAGCGGATTTTGAGCATTCTTGTCTTTAGCTACTTCTATGCCATCCACATAAAGGGCTCTATATGAACCATCCCATACAAGACCGACATGATGCCATTGAATATTGGTAATGACGGATTCTGATACTAATGTTTGTAGAGTTACCCAGCCGATCTTTTGTGGTACCAAACCGGTCATAAGATTTCCACTTATAGTATCTATGCCGAGCCAGGTTTCACCGGCACTATCGCCGTCGATTTGAGATATAATCACCTGTCCGGGTGCTCCGCCCTGAATCCAGGCAAAGACACTGAATGCTCCGTCTGCTGGATCTAAGACAAAATCTGTTTCGACATAATCATCAAATCCATCGAATTCCAAAGCACCAGCTAACTGACCTGAGTCCGGTTGCCATATCGGATCGCCAAGAAGGTAACCATCTTTACCACCAGCGAGTTCATAGACAATCGCACCTTCTGTCTCGTCAAACTTCCAATATGCTACCAATTCAGTTGGAAAAAACTCTTCGAAAAGGTGTTCTGACAGTAAAACCAGGTCTTGGACATCGACGATGCCATCACCGAAGGGTGGCGGAGCAATATCACACAGGGGATCATCTGTAAGCCAGTGGTCGATCATGATGCACATGTCTGTGGCGTCAACGATTCCGTCGTCGTTAAAGTCAGGTGATGGAGAGCCGAGTCCGGTGTCATATTCTTCGACTGTTGAAACAGAGCTGTGAGGCGGGAATCGCACTGATCCTCCAATCGCATAAATCTTCCCATTCACCACGCTGGTGGAGAACAACCACCTGGCGGTGCCCATGTCGGCTTTAGCTGTCCACGTGTCCGTCGTCGAATCGTACTCTTCCACCGCTGGAAAAACTGGTCCGTCATAAATCCCACCCCCAATGGCATAGATCTTCCCGGCTACCACACTGGCAGAAAGACACTTCCTGGCAGTTGGCATATCGGCTTTAGTCGTCCAGGTATTCGTCTCCGGGTCATACTCTTCCACGGTCGAAACACCGCGTCCGTGCAACGAACCTGATACACCTCCAATGGCATAAATCCTGCCGTTCACGGCGCTGGTGGAAAGAAAGCACCTGGCGGTTGGCATGTCGGACTTTTCCGTCCAGGTATCGGTCGCCGGATCGTATTCTTCCACGGTCGAAACACTAAGGTTTGCAGGAAACAGCCGACCGCCGATGGCATAAATCTTGCCATTTACCACGCTGGTGGAAAGAAAGCACCTGGCAGTTGGCATATTGGCTTTCCTCGCCCAGGTGCTAGTTGCAGGGTCGTACTCATCCATGGTTCGTGTTGTTACCATCTCAGCGATTGCGCCTCCGATGACATACACCTTTCCATTAACTACGCTGGCGGAATGGAAGTACCTCCGATTCGGCATGTCGGCTTTCTTCGTCCAGGTGTCTGTCGCCGGGTCATACTCTTCCACCGTCCGAGAAGCTGCTCCCTCAATGCTGTTTCCGCCACCGATGGCATAGATCTTCCCATTCACCACGCATGTGGAAAGACCCATTCTTCTCGTTGGCATGTTGGCTTTGGTTGTCCAGGTATCTTCTGCTATACTCACGTTAGCCAGACCCAATGATAAAACCAATAAGAGTGAAATTGTTTTTTTCATTTTATTATCCTTCAAAAATTGTCAGTACTCTATTACATCGAAAGAAGCGGTTATACTTCCCATCTTTCTTGTCCAGACTCCCACATCCAACCTAATCAACCGGTGGAATTTCCTCAAACAAATACTCGGCAAGGAGGATAAGATCTTGGACATCAACAATACCATCCCCGAAGGGTCGTGGAGCAATATCATAGAATGGCTCATCAGTGAGCCAGTAGTCCAACATCAAGCATACGTCAGCAGCATCAACTATTCCATCACAGTTAAAATCAACTACGAGAGGATTTAGGTCATATTCTTCTACTGTTGAGGTGCCCGTCCAAGGCCACCAAATCCGAGAACCTCCTATAGCGTAGATATTCCCGTTCACCACACTCGTGGAAAGCATACCCCTTCGAGTTGGCATATCAAGTTTGGTTATCCAGGTGTCTGTAATCGGGTCATACTCTTCTACTGTTGAAAACACTGGTCCACCAAATTTTACGCCTCCAATTACATATATCTTACCAGCCAATGCAATGCTTGAAGACCATATCCTCGCTGTCGGCATATTAGACTTTCTCGTCCAGGTATCCGCCAACGGATCATACTCATACACGGTCGAAAGAGCAGCTCCTTCAAGGTTACCTACTACGCCTCCGATGACATATTTTCTCGCCCATGTGTCTGTTACTGGATCATATACTTCCAGGGTAGTCGGAAAAGAATTTCCTCCAGGACCGCCTGCAGTGATACCTCCGAAGGCATAAATTTCCCCATTAACCACACAAGTGCAAAGAAATGTCCGTCTCGTCGGCATGTCAGCTTTTTGCGTCCAGGTATCTGTAGTTGAGTTATACTCTTCCACCGTAGCAAGAGATGCTTGCTCCGATGGTTCACCTCCGATGACATATATCTTGTCATTAACAACACTGGCAGCATGTCCACTTCTTCTGGTTGGCATGTCGGCTTTCGTTGTCCACATATCTGTCGACGGGTCATACTCTTCCACAGTCGATAGATAGGATCCATACGGAGATTGTCCACCCCCGATGGCATATATTTTCCCGTCAACTACACTGGTGGAAAGACTGAACCTTGCTGTTGGCATATCAGCCTTTCTCGTCCATGTTTCCTCAACTGCTGAACTCATAGAGGTTACGACCAATATCACAGCCACGACCATAACTTTGTTGATATTTATCTTCTTCATTTTTGACATCCTTCCTGGTCTGCGTTAGAATTATTGTAACCTATCTCCTTGCGGGCAAACCAACCGCTTGGAGCAGGTCCCGGGCTGGTGAGCTTGTTGGCAAATCTATTGACTCACCAGCCCTTACATTTTCACATTTCAGATCATTTCATATCGTTCTTCGTTCCGTTAACGGGCCCCAGATAACGATCCAACCAGCCAAGCACATCGTCTCGAATTTGCTTACTGAACAATCCCAATAAACCATGACCACCAGGATAAATCTCATGTTTCTTATTCTCTTCGGGAGTACCGATGAGATTGAACATTGGTATTTGAGAGGTCTCCACAGGAAAGTAAAAGTCCTCTTTGCCATTGACCATCAAGACGGGCGTCTTGACTCTCGGGGCGTGGTTGATCGAGTCGATAGCAGCAGGTAGTTCCACCCAAACATAAAATCCTCCTACAGCTAAAACCGCAACCTTGAAACGTTCTTCTATTGCTAACGCAATAGGGCCAAACGCTGATCCTCCACTCATTCCGTAGTAACCAATTCTTTCTTTGTCAATATCATCGCGTGTTTCTAAATAATCAATCGATCGGCGCAAGTCCTTCGATATTTGTATGATCAAGTCTCTGGCGATCACTGGTGTCTGATGAGGATCAGGCCACGTACCAAGTCTACGTTCGAAAGTTCCTTTGTAAACTGGAAATAACAATGCTCGACCGCCGGTAATGATAAACTCCGTAAAATCTCTCTCTGGCAAGCCCTTAAATGTGGGGGTTTGCGTTGCCCCGCCGCCCGGCCAATAGACAACTACTTGATACGGTGGCCTTACAGATCTTGGGATAAACAGGTATGCAATCACCCGTTCCTCCCCATAAGCCGCATCGAAAGTGATCTTCTCTTTCCGCCAAAAGGGCAAACTGTTATCAATACTGTCGACAATGGCGTTCAATGGTGTTCGATCGTAGGCAAATTGCCGCTTGATAATTAGATACTCTTCATCGGAACACGGCAACTCTGTTGAGTAATCTCTTACGGGTCGTTGCTCTAAGGAGCCAAAGAGGGCGTTCGATACTGATCCCTCTTGTTCCGGGTACTGCACACATCGAAACCCATTAACGGCGGCCCGATTCCACGGAGACCGAAAATCCCTCGATGTAAACATATACGTCTGCTCACCCCAACCGCCGCCAAGGATGTAACGATGGCTTTCCATATTATCGATAGCATTCCAGCACCATTCCTTAACATTGCCGGCCATGTCATATAATCCGGTATGCCCTATACCCATATGACTTCCCACTGGGGCAGTCTCGCCAGCTGTAAAGTTGCTATAAGGTACAATAACTAGCGACTCTCGAAGGCAGGCCGCTCGTTTCCAATGATGGACTGTTGGCAGGCTCTTACCAACGAACTTAGCATAAGCGTTCGCTTCAAACCAACTGACGCCGGAAACCGGATGCTTGCCCTTGCCTTCAGGGTAGGTTCCTTTTTCCCAGGTGGCCGGCCCTGGTTGGCCCGTTTTATCGACAAACTCACTAATGGCCTGCTCCCACGAAATCTTCTGGCCTTCTTTCAGGAATTGTGATTCTCTCCAGTATTCACGATTCGTATATCCACCTCCATCCACAAACTTCTTAAACTGCTCATTTGTGACTTCATATTTGTCAATGAGATATGCCGGGGCTTCGATGGTTTTTGTTTGATCGAAAGGAGAGGAAGATATCTCGAACTTCCAGGCCTTAATCCATACCATCTCGCCCAATTGGCCTTCTTCTCGCAGACGGACATCAAAGGAGCGATCTGTAACACATTCATGCATCTCGAGTCCTTCCTTTTCTACCTTCCAGCGATATGTGCCTTGTGGTAGAGTTATATTGTCCAGAGGAGATCGTCCGCAGAACTGCCAGAGCTCATCCATCGCGGTGTATTCCTTGTAGTAAATATCCGCTCCGGCAGGAACAGTAATGATCGAGAATTCCGTACAGATGCGAGACCACAACTCATTTAGTGTCGAGTCCTTCGGGATGTACTGCCTGGCCCTGTTAGCCAGGGAAAAGGCAGCACTATAATCCTGTTGCTCGATTAGCTTAATGATTTCCGGGATAGCCACGCTTTGCGCCCACTGGACGTGCTGGGCATTGACGTTTCGCAGATACAATAGGACCGTGACGACAAATCCAGCTAAAAGCACAATCACTACGGCGGCAGTTAAGATATGCGATCGTTGTCTCCTCCAGAACTTCTGTGCCCTATACACAATGCTGGGTGAACGGGCAAGAATGGGCTCATTCTTCAGATGCCGTTCAATATCTTCAACTAAACTATGAACTGTTTCATATCGCCGTGTCCGATCCTTTTCCAGGCACTTCATCACTATCCAATCTAAATCACCTCGCACCAACCCCGACAGGATGTCTCCATTCGTCTGCCGGTACCCAGCAATCTCTACCAGAGACTCTTTTAATGTGTTTAGCTTCGTGGAAGGCTTGGTGGGTTCTTCCTCGCGGATAATCCGCTGCATCTCTATGTAGCCTGCCTTGCGAAGCTCCTCTTCGCTAAATGGTGTAGTTCCGGTTAGTAACTCATAGAGAAGAACGCCGAGTGAGTAGACGTCCGTTCGTGTATCGATATCCAGCTCGCTTAACTCCGCCTGCTCCGGGCTCATATAAGCGGGTGTGCCGATGATATGAGCATAGCGAGTAAAGAGCGTCTTTTCCGTCAGCCGCTGGTTCGTGGCTTTGGCGATCCCGAAATCAATAACTTTGGGAACTGGTGTGCCTTCACGTTGAGCAACCATCACATTGGAGGGTTTCAAATCGCGATGGATAATACCCTTCTGATGGGCATGCTGGACGGCATTGCAGACTTGAATGAACAAGGCCAGTCTCTGTTTCATACTGAGATTGTTTTTGTTGCAGTATTCGGTGATAGAGACGCCGGTGACTAATTCCATTACGAAATACGGCCGGCCTGTTTCAGTCGCTCCGGCATCGAGGACTTTGGCGATATTAGGATGATCCATCATAGCAAGGGCCTGGCGCTCGGCCTCGAATCGGGCAATGACGGATTTGGTATCCATACCCAATTTGATGATTTTCATTGCGACTTTCCGGCGAATCGGTTTTTCCTGCTCGGCCATGTAAACCACAGCCATGCCGCCTTCGCCGATCTTTTCCAGCAGCTTGTATCGACTAATCTTTGTGCCGGGGCCCTCAGATAAGGGAGATTCGCCCATGGTGATGTCCGAACCGATAGGCGATGCTTCAAGAAAATCACCAGCTGATTCATTGGCGGAAAGTAATGCTTCAACTTGCTCCCGTAATTCCAAATCTTCACGACAGATCCCATCAAGAAATGTGGTACGCTCTGGTCCAGGCTTTCTCTGCAGAGCAGCCGAAAACACTTCCTCAATTTTGTTGGGTTCTGTGATCATGGTTCTTCCTTTCAGAGTACTGACTTTACTCTATAATACAGTGCGACGCCAAAAGTAGAAATGACTCATAAAAAATGAAAAAAAGTAGCTTTTAATTATAAATTTTTTTCGTAGCCACTTTTGCTAATCTCATTGAATAACCAAGCCCGGGCATATGCCCAATAGCGGTCCGCAGTGGCTTTGGCGATATTCAACACTTCGGCTGCCTGTTCAGCCGTCAAACCGGCAAAGTAACGCAACTTGACAAGATTGGCTTTTAACGGCTCTTGCTCTGATAACTTAGAAAGGGCTTCATCAAGAGCCAAGAGTTCCTCAGAAGGTTGTTCCGCTATGCATTCAAATTGTTCCATCTCGATCCTATGATGTTCGCCACCATGTTTAATGCGTTGCTTCATTCGTGCTCTCTCAACTAATATACGTCGCATAGCCTCAGCCGCAGCACCAAAGAAATGCCCCCGGCTTTTCCATCCCTCAGTATCTTCACCAACTAGTCGCAAGTAGGCTTCATGAACTAATGCAGTAGCTTGAAGTGTCTGCCCAGGCAGTTCCTTTGCCATCTTCTGAGCAGCTAGAATACGAAGCTCCTCATAGACCAACGGGAGCAGTTCATCTGCAGCCTTTGCATCACCTTTCTCGATAGCGTTCAAAATGCGCGTGACATCAGTCATCATTCTTCTCGAATATGGACGTCAACCTGTATTCACACTATTATATCGAGAAATGAGAGATGACTCAAATACTACTTTAATCGCCCTCTACGAAGCCTGGAACAAACCAGAAGAAGCTGAAAAGTGGCGAGTAAAATTACCTGAGCGCCAAGGAAAGCTGTTGTGAGTCAGCTGGACAATCCAGCCTGGCCAAAGGTTAGCCACCAGGCCAGAACGGAACTTAATGTGTATTAAGGTAACAAGGTATGCAAGGCTTAAGGAAAGGTGAATGGTCAGCCATAACGCAAGTGAAGGTTTTAAGCCCCGAAATTTCTCTAGTTTGCATTGGGCCAAAGGTTAGGTAGCTTGGAAGCCAGTAGCGCTACACGCGATAATGGCGAGTGTGCCAGCGACGTGCCGGGGTCGAAGGCCATGGCGGGTCATTCGAGGATTCACAACGGAACTTGGGAGAACCATATCGTTCCCAAAAGAAGCTTCCAACGAGCCGAAGAGGCAGAGGAGGAAGTATGGCGGTATGGTAGTCGGACTAACCCATAGTAGAGGAGTAAATAGGGTAACGCCTATTGAGTCCCGTGAGCCCGGGACACTCGAAGGGGTTAGCAGTAGAACGCAGAGGATTGAGGTGGCTTATGCCATACTCTGAAATGGACAA
>SMTZ1_10005507_pt1 | contig 14821 bp, 12 predicted proteins | sample DeeMarSWOR136_30_FD_25667 | JGI IMG/M metagenome (IMG submission 25667)
ACACTGACGATAATCTCATTATTTACAATCCTTTAGGATCAGAAAAAGTATCTTCTAATAGATTAACCTTTAGTGCACTCATTCAACTAATTTTGTTATTCTGGTTTGGGGCGGAATCGCTTTATCATCCTCAGTTAATTGATAATTATTTCGTATATTTCATTTCCCTGTTTATTTTTTTTTACACATTTGGTTTTTATGCAGTGTTTATTGATTTATGGAAATATAGTAAAATAGAGATAATTTTAGAAAATGTTGATATAAAAAATTCTCAGAAAGATCATGATGATTTAGATAATGTGATTTCTTTTCTCAAAATGAAAAGTTTTAAAATAATTTCTATTATTAATTTGTTAGTCTTTATAATTTTGAATGTATTGAACATCATATATGTTTTTTTAACTTTCGATGAAATTATGCCAGGATTTGAATACAGCTTACCAGGAACTGGTTTAGAGAATTCAGAACCAATTAAATTATCATTTATGATCTATGCTTTTATGACTATGCCACCCCTTATCAGTATTGCCTTTTTAATTATTAATTATAGAGATATCAATAATTTTGACAGAGAAAAATTAGATAAAATATTAAAATCATTACCCGAATTAACTCAAAAAAAAATTACGGAAAATCTTTTATTGTTAAATGAAAGTTTTAAAAAAAAGCTAAGATTGGAATAAGAATTTATATATTAACAACCATAACTAATAAATTAGATGAGTATAATGTCTCGACAATTGCTTTTTAAGGTAATTGTTGTCGGTGATGGTGGTGTTGGAAAATCGACAATGGTTAAAAGATTAACAACAGGACTTTTTATACCTCAAAAAATTACAATAGGGACAGATTTAGCTTCCATCCAAATAGATATGGGGGATAGAGGTTCTGCGAAATTACAAATATGGGATTTTGCTGGAGAGAAGCGGTTTCGATTTTTCTTACCGAATTATGCTCGAGGAGCATTGGGCTGTGTACTTTGCTACGATATAACCAGATATCAAAGTATAAAAAGTTTAACTGAATGGTATAAAATTGTTATTGAGAACGCTGCTAATCCTGTGTTTGCGCTAGTTGGATGTAAGTCAGATTTAGCTGAAAAAAGAGTTATTGGATTTAACACGGGAAAAGAATTTCAAGAGAAATATAAAATTGACTATTTCTTTGAAACTTCATCTAAATCAGGTGAAAATAATCATCTTATTTTTCAGACTTTAACAGAAGGGATAGTTGAAAAAAAAATTTCTTAGCTAATTATCAATTTATTCTCTATTTGTGTTATAAATATTTATTAATATAACAAATGGCTAAAATGTATTCTTTTAATATATTATGCAATTAAGTTAAAATCTGAATTCTTATTTGCTAAGATAATAAAAAGAAAAAGAAAAAAAGTATGGTTATTTGTTAATCCTCAAGAAGTTCTCTAATTTCTTCAATATTTAGGTTTAGATATTTCGCGGTAACTAAATCTTTACCCATGAGATTTCTAAAGTTCTTTTTACGCTTTTTGTTAATAAATTTTTTCATTTCACTAAGATCAGGATTAGCATTTGTCACTTCAATAAGTTTCATATCTTTCGCAGCGTTCAAAACCTGTTGACCGATATCAGTTCTTATAATCAACAGTGCTTCTCCCTTAGGAGCCCCCCATGGAGAATAAGAAATATCGGAAAATTCTCCAGAAAAATCTGTACAATATTTACATCCCGCCATACCACCTGAAGAACATGCGTACGCTAACCTTAATGAGGTTCGTTCAGCACCAGTATTGAAATCACTTACAAGAATTTTTGCTAGCCCTTGTAAATGACATGGATTTGCAATAATTCCAATCTCTCTTTTTTTATCCAAATATGCTTTACCAATTCCCGTTATTAATGGACCTGCATTGTCCATGGTTGCGCTAGGGATCAATGACTTTGCATCCTTTGCGCTGTCAACTACTTCTGGGAATGCTACAGGAGGTTTCTTACTTTTAGGTTTTCCTACAACTAAGTGTTTAATAATACCCTTCTCAAATGCCGCCAATACAAGGTTGTATAAAATATCATCTTTATTTTTTGATTTGACTTGTATTATGTCCTTATACACTCCAACTGCTAAATCCGCTCGAGTTTGGCCAAATAAGGCATGTTCAATTTCACTAACAGGAAGAAAACTTCTCGGACATGCATTATAGCATACGATCCACAATGGATACAAAGTCCCGCATAAATTACTTCATTTTCCAAATCTTGTGAACATTTTTCAACTTTCAACTTATTTCATGCTCCAAAATTATGACTCAATCAAAAATCTGAAGGATCAATATTTTCGATTATGTTGAATAGAAAAATTATTCATTTCATTTAAAGATAGTGTGAAGATTCGTACTCTTCAAGAAGTCCATCTATAACCTTAATTTTTGAGAAACTTAGAAAAGAAAAAAAATGAATTTTTTTAATTTTATTTAATTTCGCTCAGTTCTACTCCTTTAGTTTCTTTTAAGCTCAAGTAAGTTAAGGGCGCAATTATATACATTGCTAATATGAAAATAATAAAAGCAGCCCCTAAACCTAAGAATAGAATGAATATACTGCTTAATAATAGTCCAAGTGTAGTGCCAACAGCAAAAAATAACCATCTAAGTCCTACCCCTGATGCTCTTCTGTCGGTTGGGAGAGTTTCTATAGTTATAAGACTAATTATTGTTAATAATCCCCAAAAGCATATATGCATTAAGGCAAATCCAATTTGTACGATAATAAAGGCATTTTGTGGGTCGTGAGCCCCTATTACCCACGTCAATACAGCTACTGGTAAGAGACAAGACCAGGTATACACTAAAGGTTTCCTTCCGATTCGATCTGCCAGTAAACCATTAATAAGATAAGCAATTAGAACCGCAAAGACAGTCCAAATAAAAATAATACTTATTTGAGCTTGACTCAATGTACCTACATCTGTTATATATTTTTCAAATAAATTCCTCCAAATTGTCGCAGCTCCAAATATTAGGCTTATAAGTAAAAGGGAAATGTAGGCTTTTCTTTGATCTGTTTTAAAAATTGCTTTTACATCTTCCTTGAATGACCTTTTCTCAACTTTTGATGGATCTTCTTTCATTAATTGAAATTTTGAAGTTTCTTTAAGTGTAAAGAGGATAACAATAGATAACGGAATTCCTAAAACAATTGGAATTAATAATAGTATTCTCCAGTCTGATCTTGTTTCGGTGATAAAAATTGAGCGTAGTACTATCGCTAAGATAGGTCCTATTAACCCTCCAATCAGAACTATATATTGATAAAAAGCACGCTTTTCTTTCTTGGACTCTTCATTTATATAAATTGCCCAGAGATCTGAACTGAAAAATAAATACAACAGTGCCCAGAAAAAAACATATTGCCAAAAGTTAGTAGATAGGATCATCATTAAACATGACAATGCTATTCCAATGATAGTATAAGCTAACACTTTTTTTCTTCCAACCTTATCTGCAAGATAGAGATTTATAAAAATGAAATAATAGCCCATACTAGCAATGCTTGCTCCAATAGCCATTAGAGCATTTTGTTCGTTTGTTGTATAGCCACTTAAAAATTCTTCAGCGATTTTTGAAGGAAACAACCCATTCACGATCGTAACATAGCTATCGATTATACTCGCCAGTATTAATATAAAGATCAAATATCTGAAATAACCTTTGGATCTTAAAATTTCTGTATTCTTACTTTCAGACATAATTTTTGTATATGTTATTTTAATATATAAACCTTTAGTGCTCTTTATCGATTAAGTAAATCATTTTTATAGATTTTTGTCTATGAATATATCAATAATTCAGGAGTTGCTGTTTAAAAGAGCTGCAAAATCCATACGTTTTTTTTCCGATTTACTTAATTTTGCTTAATTCTACTCCTCTAGTTTCTTTTAAGTATAAGTAGGCTATTGGTATAATAATAAATGTCGGTAATATAATAATAATAAAGGAGATACCTAAACCTAAATATAATATTAAAATACTGCTTAATAATAATCCTATTGTAGTTCCTAATGCAAAAAATAAAATCATAATTCCTGATCCAGAAGCTCTTTTGTCTGTTGGAAGTATTTCTATTGTTGTTAGGCTGATAATTCCCAATAATCCCCAAAAGGAGCTTTGCATTAAAGCATATCCTATTTGGACAATAATAAAAACAGATTTAGGATTTGCATTCTGGGCTCCAAGTACCCAGGTTATTACGCTAATTGGTTGTAACCCTGCCCAAAGATAAAACAATGGTTTCCTCCCAATTCTATCCGCAAGCAATCCATTTATGAGAAAAGATCCTAGAGCGGCAGGAACAGCCCATATGAAAATTATGGTTATTTGAGATTGAGTAAGGGCTCCTGCATCTGTAATATATTTTTCAAATAATGTGATCCTTGTTCCTCCAAATATTAAACTTATCACTAAAATAGCAATAAGGGATTTACGATTTTCTGTTTGAAAAATAGAACTCATTTCTTTTCTAAATGACTTTTTTTCTTTAAAAAATTCTTGTTCTTTCATTAGTTGGTAGCTTGATGTTTCTTTAAGAGTTATAAGAATAATAATAGATAGGGGAATCCCTAATATAATTGGAAATAACATCATCGCCCTCCAATTAGAATGGGTATCTGTTATAAAAATAGAACGAAAGACTATCGCCAATATAAAACCCAATAAGCCCACTATTCTAACAATATTTGAAAAAAAAGCGCGCTTTTCTTTTTTAGTCTCTTCAGTTACGTAAATTAACCATATATTTGAACTAAAAAAATAATACAGCAAGAGCATAAAAAATACATATTGAATATAGTTTGTAGATAGCATTATAAGTAAAGATGCAAGAGCTAAACCACTTACGTTAAAAACTAATACTTTTTTCCTTCCTATTTTATCCGCAAGATATTGATTTATAAATATTAAGTAAAAACCAAAAGAAGCTATACCTGATCCAAGAGCCAATAACGCATTTTGTTCGTTTTCTGAATAGGATCCTAAAAATTCCTTAGCTATCTTCGAAGGGAACAATGGTGGTAAAAACATTGTGTAATAAACGAGAATACTCACAAGCATTAGGGTAATAAGTAAATATGCGAAATAAGTCTTAGATCTTAAAATTACTTCATTGGAGGTATTGGACACTTTGGACATAATTTTTTAATATTATTTCTTATATATATAAAGCTTTTTAAAATCAGTATAGAATATTCAAATATGCGCCCTTAATTATAATTTGTATTATCCCAAAAACCGGGAACAAGTATCATCCATTTTAGGTAAAATTTTATCTCTATCTTTCCAAACAATCCAGGTATTACCTGATTTTTCAAAATGAAAACCGCAATATTCCTCTTCCTTTAATTTTTTTAAAGTCTTTTTAATAAAACTCCAAGAGAATCCTGTTTTATCTACAACTTCAGCAATAGCGATTGGATGATTAATTTCAAGAATATTATTGAAAAAATCTATAATCTTCTCAAATCCGGTTTTTGGTGAAATATCTTGAGTTTCAGAAGGAATAATCTTTTCCACCTATTCTGATCAAAGTAAAATTCGTTTAATAATAAAATAAGTATTTTGATATTTTAATTGTTTTATTTTCGCATTTTAAGAAAACCGCCTGACTTCATTAATTCGCATGGTTTGAAATATTGTTTTCCCGTCTTTTCAACGAAATCTTCTAAAAGTTTAGACCATTTTTCATAATTTCTTTTCCCAGGCCCGAAAGGACCGGGCATGTCCATTCCTGCGAACATTGTATCATCAATTACTTTATAACCTGAAACAATACCTTCTTCTAATAATTTGCACCCCTCATTTAATTGAAGGGCGAAATAGAGATCCATATTAAGAAGATTTGCCTTTTCTGTTGCAACTGTTTTAAGTTTTCCATCCTTTGTCCATTCAAATATTCCCTTTCCAGTTTTCCTACCTAAATTTCCTTCATTAAAAAGATTTGTAAGCACTTTTCCAGGGGAAAAGTCCGGTGAGAGAACGGCTTCAAAATATTTTAAGACATTGTAAACAACATCTAAACCTAAATAATCCCATTTTGCGAATGGACCTAACTCTTGCAGAGAACCTAAGTCAGCATCTATATTTTCAATTGGAATTCCTTTTTCCTTGGCATAATCAAGAAGCCAATTAAAATATATCCCACCAGAAATAATTAATCTATTTACTATAAAACCAGGACTCTCCTTTTCAATTCGGGCGATATATTTATCCCCTTTAAGTGCGGGAAGTTTTTGTCCTACAGCTATAGTAGTATTCATTGTCTCCTCTGATGTTTTTTCTCCCTTTATGACTTCAATTAATCTAAGAACCACAATTGGAGTAAAAAAATGCATTCCAATAACTTTGTCAGGCCTTCCCGATTTAGCGGCTATTTTTGTGATACTCATTGTAGAAGTATTTGAAGCCAAAATCGCGTGTTTTGGAGAATATTCTCCTAATTGTTTGAAAAGCTCTTGTTTCAATTCCATTTTCTCTGGTATAGCTTCTATTATAAAATCTGCATCTGATACGGCTTTATTTAAATTTATTTCAGTATTCAAATTTTTCATTAAAATATCCGTAGTAGAACCTTGCCGCAATAAACCTTTATTTTCAAGTTTTTTGAGATTATTCTTAATTTTCTCTACTGCGTTATCAATGACTTCTGCTGTAAGATCATTTAATATGACTTTCTCAAAACCGGCCATTAATGCTACCTGGGCGATTTCATGCCCCATAGTTCCAGCTCCAATTACGGCAATTGTATTAATATTGCTGATATCCACCATAATTATTTATTAAATTACAAACATTTAAAATTTAATCTAAAAAAGTCCCTTAAAAGAATTTAGATATTTTGCCATCCATTTATCTAAAAGTAAAATTCAAATAATGTTTAAGATATACCATGAAAGTAGCATTGTTCCAATTCCTAAGAAAATTGAAATTGGAAGCCCTGGTAAAATTTTATTTTTTTTTAGTCCTTGAATTGTAATGCCTGTACCAATAATTATAGCGAATGATGTTAATATCATTATTATTATATATCCTGTCAATATAAGTGCACTTGAAGTAAGCATACTATAAAATGCTAAATCTCCTATTCCAATCTCTAATTTAGAAGTATCATAGGCAATTTCGCCGCTTTCTAATTTTTCTTTTAATTCCTCTTCAGATAAATTATCATCCATACTATCTTTAGAAGCAAGGTCAATCATATTTCTTATTGGACCTCTTTTAGCCTTTACCGCATAGATATCCCAGCATGAAATACCAATTAATACAGCAAGCGTAGTCCAGAGAGGCATCATTACTCCAAGTAAAGCTCCAATTAATAAGCCAATATACAACACAATTAAATTTTTTGTGAGTAAGGAAAAAGTAGTAAAGTATTTGTAAATCATTAATACTGTAAGAGCTCCTGTTCCGATTAAAAGGATGTAATAACTAATATAATAACTAGTTATGACCGCTTCTGTTTCTGGCTTATTATAGAAAAATAAATATAATAAAATCTGACCAAAAAAGAGAGTTAAAAAAAACATAATAAAGCCAAATACTATCCCAAAAATATATTTTAATACTTCAATTCCTTTTCTTTTAACTACGAAAATAATTATAAATGAAGAAATTGCGGCCATAGCTGTAAAAATTAAACCATTAATTAAACCCGCAGTAAATCCATATTCCGATTCTGAAACATAGCCTCCTTCAATTTGAATCCCTGCTATCACATAAGTTGCATAAGCTAATAAGCCTGCACATATAACCACTATAATTATAGGGAGGGGATAAAGTTTCCGAGAGATCCTATAAGTTGGAAAAAAATGTGGGATAAATTCTTTTTCTAATACTTCTTGCTCTTTTGATTCATCCATCGACTTCCTTAATTTCTTACGCTCTTCACTTACTTCTTCACTTTTTTGGGTGATATCCGACATATTGATAAATAAATTTGCTTTTAAAATATGATATCTAATTTATAAAATAAAAGATAGTATAAAAACTATGAATTAATGAGGTAAAAATTATATAAAGCTTCAAAATATAGGAATTTAAAAACCGACATTTGGTAATTGATATATAAATTCTTTGACCAGCTCAACTCTTCTTTTCCTCTCAAAATCATGATATCGGAGAGGATACAATTCATTTATGACAAATTTATAGAGCTTTATCCAAGTTTCAGCAACCCTACTGAGTCTATATTTTTCAGCTGCTAATTTTGCGTTCTTACCAAATTCTTCTCTAAGATCGTCGTCCTTAAACAATTTTACAACATAATCTTTAAATTCATCAAGATCATTAGCAAGATATCCTGTTTTTCCATGTATGATAACATCTCGAATACCATAGCCGTTTGAGCCAACGCTTGGAGTTCCTTGAGCCATTGCTTCAATCAACACTAATCCCTCTGCTTCAATCCATGACCAAAGGCAGGAGAGATCAGCAGTATCGAATAATTTTAGTAAATCATTAAAAGGAACCCTCCCAGCACAACTAACATAATCTAATTTATTTGCCAATCTTTTCACTAATTCAGATGATGGTCCATCGCTTCCTACAATTAACAAATGGGAATCTGGAACTAGCTTATGAATATGCTTAAATATTCTAATAATGCTAACCATATGTTTTTCAGGTGACATTCGAGAAGCATATAGCAATACTTTTTTATCTCCTAATCCATATTTTTCTCGTATCCCATTTTTCTTTAATTCTTGATAATAAAGATCGTGAACCCCATTTGTAAGTGTAATAATCGGTTCTTTAAACCAATGTTCCAATAATAACTCTTTTTTCGATTTCGTTGCAACAGCAGTTAAGTCATATTTTTCAAGCATATGACGTTCATACTTCCACGCCAAAGGGAATTTTGTGAGAAATTTTCCAATAACTGGTACATATTGTGCCATGTAAAATTGTAATGGACTGTTATGAGTGCCAACCATAGGGATTCCTAAATACTTTGCCCAATTTATACCCATACCTCCTACTGTGGCATGCGTCATCATGTGACAGATGTCGAGTTCTTCTCGGCAAAAGAAATACTTATGTATAGGAAAAGAAACTGGAAAACCTGTCTTAGAAGAGACTGTTCCCCCTCCTACATCATGGAAGTATAAGTTGTCAGGTTTAATATATCCATTCTGAATTTTAGGAGCATATATGTGGACGTTATGACCAAGCTTGGCGATTTCCTCAGAAAGAAATCTTACTGCATGTGCTGTGCCATTAGTTTGAGAATATAGGTAGCTGAAAAATCCAATGTCGAGTACCTGTTTGGCCATAAAAATATCCCGTTTTTTTCACAATTTATATTTACTTAAAGATTCATCTAATTTAATAATTAACTTTTAATAAAAAAATACTGAATTTTTAATAAATAAACAAATATTATTTTATGCCATCATCAACAATTAGATTATTTTCTAAGAATTCAATTGAACATTAAAAAGATTTGTAGCCCAAAATTTATTAAAGAAAGATGTAATATCTCTATACTATTTCTTAAGTGCTTTTATAAGGAATACTATGAAAAGCGCTGGTCCTATGATAAATAAACTTAAAAAGATCATTATAGCAATTATTAATCCGATAATTGGTATTAAACAAAATATGATAACCAAGACTAATAATAAACCGAATATTTTAAAGAAAAATTTTGAATGAAACGTCTCAACATCATCGAATAATTCTATACTTGTCTCATCTAATGGTTTACTAATTCTAAGTATGACTCCTATAAATATATAAAATCCGATGATTATTAAAAATGGCATTATGGTTGTAGGAATTCTTTCAGGAAGTAAGACAAAAAAAGTAATTATATATAATAATAACAAATAAATAATAACAATACCAAGTCCTTTATTCCCAAGTTTTAATGAATAGATTGAAAAATTATTTGAATTTTTTTTACTAGAAAGTTTAAAAAATAAAAATATTAATCCTATACTTCCCAATATTGCAATTGCGGCGACAATAAGATTATATCCCGTATTTAATGATAAAAAAGCTGAACCTGCTAAAACCAAAAATAGAAAAAATATCAAATTTTTCTTTTTTTTTCTATTCAAGTAAGATAAATGGCTAATAAAGATTTTGCTTTCTAATTCTAAATTAGGTTCTTGAGATTGTGAGAATGACTCGAAAACTAAAATAGGCATTATAAATGCGAGAATTGGATGCCAGAAAAAAACAAGAGTAAAAAATTCTAAAATAGCAATACCTCCAATTAATCCCATAGCTGGTCCTTCAGCTCCGGGATAACCAAACCATAGTACTTTAGTAATCCAAGATTCATATAGGCCAAACAATACACCCCATAAGTATAATTGGGGTATAGAAGTCCGTTTCGTTCGAATCGCTAAGTTCAAGAATAATAAAAGATGTGCTAAATATAACCAATAAGTAACTAGTAGAGACCAGGGATCGATAAACCACATCTGTGAAGCACCCGCAAATACTTCTGCCATAAACATAGATAGGCATCCAATAAGAATAATTAATGGCCATCTTCTCTCCTGTGGCATTTTTCCAACCATCATTCAGTTACTAATTTTAGCTATTTAATAATGATAATTGATTAATTCTTAAGTTATATTAATTTTTTGTTTAAAAGCATAAATTTTTTTTGGAGATATATATTATTCATAATAATTATTGAACAGAGAACATTAGAAATGAAACCAGAGGAAGAGAAAAAAATTATAGAAGAGATAATCAAAAAGAGAAGATTACCGTATTCTATCGAGCTTATAGATGTTCAAGGAGATAAATATACAGTCCGGAATAATTTTGGATCGACCATCGTATATATCAAGAAGGGAGAGGATTTTATAATAGAAGAATGATAAAAGAGAGTATAATAAATATTCTTTTAAACGTTTTAAACCTTATTTTAATGCATAAGATTAAATTATTCATGTTGAGATATTATAAGAAGTATTATTAAATATGATAAGTCTCCAATTTCTTTTAATATAGAAATTTATATTATATTTTAGATAAGAATTTAAGACAAAACTTTTTTATTTTAAATAGCTAGATGTTTTTTAATTCTTTAATTAGTTGATATTTGATGAGACGACGAAGAACTAGATCAGATAGTACTGAGAGTAAAGATAGCGATGGTTTTAGAGCAGTTGTAAATGATAGTACTTCTTTATCAATGTATAAAAAAGGTGAAAGAGCTCTTTGTATCATTCGAAAAAATCTTGCTAAGGAATATGATATAGAAGTGGATGCATCTGAAGCTCCCTTATTGAATAAATTCCTAAACGATCCCGAGCCATATGAATCTTCCATGGCCGATATTAAAATCATTGAAGAAGAAGTAGTTCCGATAAATGAGGCACTAAGAAATGTTTTTGGAAGTGATAAGGATTTAAATTTGTATAGTGTTAAATTAGGGATAGGGGGCAGTAAAAATGATTATGTTACTATTAATGAAAAAGATTTAGTTAAATTTGATGTAAAACCCACTCTTAGTGGTTTAATAGATTTTGTTAAAGAAAACGATGAAAGTATTCTTGGGTTCTTAGATCGCGAATATGCTAATGAAGAGGGAAATGTAATATATTTAAATTGTGGAAGAAAAAATATATCAGATAATATATTTTCAATAAAACTTAAAATACTAGCATCTATGCAACAGCGAGGCTATTTTCTTCAGCAAGAGCATAAATATTATGGTCTTCAATTATATATTACTATAGAATCAAAAACAACGGATGATGATAAAATATTTGAACTGTTAAAAGAACTTGAAATAGATTGGGAAATGATTTATTTCAGGAGACGATTAGCAATCCATGATTGGACTCAAATTGAATGCGAAAGAAACACTGATAACCTTAAAAATTATTTAAGATCTAAATATAAAAATTTAAACTATTTTGATGTAAATAACATAACAAGATTAGTAATGAAAAACCAGTTACCGTTTATTGTCGCAGATAAAATGGCCTCGTTATTATTTAAAATGAAGACAGAGAGAGTTTCTAAACTTCAAGAAGATCATGAGCGTCAATATCAGTTAGAGCAAGAACGTAAATCTCAAATTGAAGAAGAACGAATTAATATTATGGAAAAAATAAATGATTTGAAAAGAAAACAACAACTTAAACCAACAAGGAAAATTTATATTGACATTGATGCTTTAAACGATGAAAAACTACATTTAGAACAAGAAAAAAGGAAAATTTTAGAAAAACTTTCAACTTTACGTGAAAAAATTAATGAACCTGGAGATGAATATTCAACTTCTCTAAAAAAAGCAGAGATTGCGGCTGCGGCTAATCTTGCTTGTGCATATTTAGGTATCTCTCAAGAAATAGAGTTTGATCGGGACGTTAGCATAACTGAAATTTTAAAATATCAAGAAGAACTAACAAATATTTAATAAATAATCAATAGAAAAAATCGATAAAAAAAAAATTCTTTAAAAAAAAAATAATTGTTGATATACTTACTTCTTGAACTATAATTTAAAGGACTCCTTTAATAGATTTAAATTAATCTGTCCTACTGTTACCGTCTTTCCAGTTTTTATGTTATTTACAGTATAAGTCGCAGGAGCAAATAAACCAGGATCGATTTTATAAAAATCATATTGAGCTTCTTCAAAAATGACATTAAAAGGTTTTCCATAGCTAGATGAGGTACTCGCTGGGGCTTTTTTTAATAGCTCAAATAATTCCGCTTCATCTTCCTTTTCAGCATTGATTGAATAAAAGGTCTTACCCGCTGCAAACATAGCATCATTCGGAGGACCCATTGCTGCAAAATCATCTTTCGCTACAGGAGCCACTGGTACGGTTCCAAATCCTTCTTGAAGAACTTCTAATGGAAAATGAATTTCGTGTAGTTTATGGATTCCAGTTTCTACAATTCGTGCGGCAACTTGAATTGAACCAACTAAACTCGCAGTAGGGGCACATACTGCATATGTTTTTTCTGCTGCGACTTTACATTTATCTGTTATAATTGACATAACTTCTTCATTAGGCATATTCCGTGTCTCAAATACAATAACTGCACAATCTGAGTCATCAACGTAATCAATTTCTTCAAATAATTTCTCACCTTTATTTTTAGCTCTTGCCGGTCCAGACCCCAAGGATTGAAAAACGACTTTTTTTTTAACTTTTCCGTCCTTTTCAACTTCCTTCTTTAATTTAACGCTCCAACCCGCTAATTGAGAAGCCATACATGAAATTATGGGATGAGAGGTATGTACATTAACAGAAGGCAAAAAATGATTGTCTATAGTAAAATTAGCGAAATCCACTGTGCCTAAGCCACCCATACAGATTTCTCCAACAAGTTTTCCACCTATCCATCCTGCATTCGTCATATCTACCACTGTAGACCCGTTATTTAAAGTTTTCACGTCAGCTCCATAAAGATCTTTGTTTTCAATAATTTTTTTTACTAACTCAAGAGCAAGTTCATTAATTTTTAAATTAAAAATTTTTATCACCTAATTTAATATAATTTTTTAAATACAATAGTTAGAATTACTTAAAATATTTAGAATTTTATTATTCTATGATTTCTTATATTTTAACTAAATCATTACTTTTAATTGAGTATTTATAATTATATTGATATTTTAATATAAACTTAATTTAATAGTTGAAAAATTATTAAAAATGAATGATAATACTAATAGAATTAAAGATTTTATCCAAGACATTGAGAGCGCAAAAAATTATTTTTACAAACATATAAGAAAAAATAATTCTTCCATTCGTATTTACACGCATTTAGATTGTGATGGTTTAGCTGCAGGAGCAATTCTTGGAAAAGCATTATACAGAGAAAAAATTCCATTTCAAATTACGATTCTTCGCCAACTTGAAAAAGAGGAGATTATAAAAATCGCTGAAAGTGAATATGACAATTTTCTAATATTCTCTGATTTTGGGAGTGGACAATATCTAGAACTGCAGAAAGAATTACTTCTGCGAGGTTATGAAGGTCATTTTATTATTTTAGATCATCATTTACCTCAAAAAATATCAAATAAGAACGAATTTAAAGCAATAGATGAGATTCATAATGAAACTAGTCCTTGGCATATAAATCCATATTTTTATGGAATTGATGGAAGTAATGAAATATCAGGAGCAGGATTAAGCTACTACTTTGCAAAAAGTTTAAATGAAAATAATATTGATTTATCATCAGTTGCGATTGTAGGAGCAATCGGTGACATCCAAAATCAAGGTCCTAATAAATCTTTTATAGGATTAAATTCTCTGATTTTAGAAGATGCGATAAATTCGGATTTAATTGAGATTATCGATGATTTGAATTTTTCTCCAATAAAGCCTTTGAATGAAGCAATTGCCTATTCTTCTGATATAAAATTACCTGGTTTAACTAATAATGCTAATAAAACATTGAAATTTTTAAAAACATTAGGAATTTTAATGGAGGATTCAGAAGGAAAAGTAAGAACTTTAAGTGATATCGATAAAGATGAGAAACAAAAGATTTCTAGTGCTATTATTGAATATGCTACTCTTAAATTAAATATAGAACCAAATAAAATAATCCAAAAATTAATCGTTAATAGATATCTGTTAACTAGTGAAAATGACTCCGAACTGCATGATGCTGAGGAATTCTCAAATCTTTTGAATGCTTGTGGTAGAACCGATAATGGTTCGTTAGGTGTGGCTATAGCGATGGGTGATAGAAAAAATTCATTCCAGCAAGCAAAAGATAGTTTAATTAAATACAAGAAATATCTACTTACAGCTCTTTCATGGATTAATGAAGAGAAAAAAATCCAACAAA
>SMTZ1_10007586_pt1 | contig 14821 bp, 15 predicted proteins | sample DeeMarSWOR136_30_FD_25667 | JGI IMG/M metagenome (IMG submission 25667)
TGAAGCCTACGCAGTCTTCAGTAAAATGATAGGAGTATGCAGAATCTTAGACGCCCCTTTTCTACACCTGTTGACGCCTGCAAGCTATGTCCTCGATGACAACAAAATAAGCATGGCAAAAGAATTTCTTTCATCGATCAACCTTAAAGGTATACGCCTTGCCTGGGAAACAAGAAGCCCAGTAACAGAAAAACTCGTGAACTTAATGAGAGAGTATAAAATAGTCCATTCAGTCGACTTGTCTAAAGAGGAACCTTCAGTCGAATCAGATACCCTCTACACTCGGGTATTCGGCAAAGGTAAACATAACATCTATCAGTTTACCGACGGAGAACTAAAAAAGTTTGACGAGAAAGTGGTAGATGCCGCAGTCAGAATGGCCATCATAACCTGGCATGGTGTGAAAATGGCCAGCGACGCAGCGAGATTCAAGAGATACAGAGAGACTGGAAAATTCCTTCCAGTAACCGCTTACACTGGAATCGATTCGGCAAGAGCAGTTCTTCAAGAGGATGCCCGATTTCCTTCAACAAAAGCGAAGCTAATCGAGCACCAAGGCTGGAAGGTGATTGATTTAACACCTGACAAAAGGGTCCATTTGTCTGAGTTGCTTTCCGAAATACCTGAAAAAACCTATAACAGCATTCATGAAGTGACAGAGGAGTTGAGGGCTTTTCTATGAGTAAGAATAACATACTGCTCGGCACTTCAGGGTGGAGCTACAAAGAGTGGGAAGGCCCGTTATACAGAAAAGGGGAAAAGAACAAACTAAAAGCCTACTCCCGAATCTTCCAGACCGTAGAAATCGACTCAACATGGTATCGATACCCGTCGAAGGGAGCAGTCAGAGGGTGGGCACGCTACTCACCTCCGAATTTCATTTTCACCGCTAAGCTTCCGAAGCTTATCACTCATGAAAAGAAACTTGGACTACAGGATGATGTGGAGAACGATTTGCATGCCTTCCTAGAGATTATGCAAGAGCTACTTTCGAACGAGAAACTTGGTTGCATACTCATCCAGCTTCCGCCCAGCTACCGATACAACCCTGACAGTCTGGAGGCGTTTTTCAAGTTGCTCCCGAGTCATTTCAAATTCGCTGTCGAGTTCCGAAGCCCCACTTGGATGCGAGAAGAAACGTGGAAATTGCTGAAAAAATACAGCGTCGCCTACACGAATGTTGACGAGCCTCTTCTGCCACCAGAAATCCACATCACAGCCGACTTTGCCTACTTCCGGTGGCACGGACATGGCGAGAAACCGTGGTTCAACTATCTGTACAAAGAAGAGGAACTCGAACCTTGGATTCCCAAGGTGTTAGAAGCTTCAGAGCAAGTCAAAAAAACCTACGGCTACTTCAATAACCACTTCCACGGCTATGCACCGGAAAACTGCCTTAGTTTGATAGAGAGGATCCTTGAACTGACACCACAGCAAGCTGAAGCGAAAAAGCGAATGAGCAAGAAGCAGGTAGGTCTCACCGGATTTTTCGGGAATAAATAGATTGGATCTGCAAGAGGGGCGGCTGCCCTCTTGTGTTATAAAGTTTTTTCAAATAGAACTCTATAAAAGTAAGTCTACAAAATCTAAATTCCTACTAGGAGAACAGGGAAACGTTGAACGCTTTAATCTTGGCAGGCGGGTTCGGAACAAGACTACGTCCCTTAAGCTGCACAAGACCAAAACTTCTCTTTCCAATAGCCAACAGACCTATTCTTGATTTGACACTTGAAAAACTTGCAGCCAGCCGTGTGAAAGAAGTGGTACTGGCTGTCAACTTCATGGCAGACACACTCGAACAGGCTTGTGGCAAGTCAAAATATGGAATAAAACTTCATTACTCCAAAGACAACCCACCAAAATCAGAAACCGCTCGCTCCCCAGAGAGAGCTTTAGGAACAGGAGGACCAATAAAACAGGCAGAGAAATTGCTGGGATGGAAAGACCCTTTTTTCGTGTTAAATGGCGACATCCTAACGGATGCTAACTATTTAGAAATTATGAAAGAACACAAGAACAATAATGGTATTGCCACCATAGCACTCCGCAGAGTTGAAGACCCAAGTCGCTACGGAGTAGTAGAATTAACAAAAGAAAACCGTATACAAAGATTTGTCGAAAAACCGTCCCGCAATGCACCCAGCAACCTGATAAACGCGGGCATTTACGTCTTCGAGCCAGATATCTTCAACTACATTCCCTTAGGTAAACGATGTTCTATAGAGAGGGAAGTATTTCCAAAGCTTGCAAAAGAAGGAAGCCTTTTTGGTCATGAAATTAAAGGCTTATGGGTGGATGTTGGGAAGCCGGCGGACTTGATTGAAGCTAATAGGCTTTGGCTTGAGGCAAAAATGGGACCCAAGAATCACTTCATGAGAATGAAAGCAGGAAAGAAATTAGAAATCACGGAACCAGCGGCTATTGGAGTGGATGTTACTATAGGAGAAAACTCTGTCCTAGGTCCCAACGTTTCTCTTGGGAAGAATGTTTCTGTAGGTGGGGGAGTTCACGTTAAAGACTCAATAATATTCCCTTCCACTTTAATTTCAGACTTTGCGATTATCGAAGGGGCAATAATCGGAGAGTCTGTGATCATAGGAAAAAAAGTGAAAATTGGGAAGGGGTGCTTAATAGGCGACAATGTGACGATAAAAGACAATGTTACACTCACCCAAAACGTCAAAGTCTGTCCTTCGAAAGCAGTCTCCGAAGATGTACTTTCACCTGAATGCATTATGTAGTAAAGAAGCTGGAAAAATGGAAAAATCAAGACGATTATTTGGAACAAACGGAATACGTGGAGTAGTTAACGAAGAGTTAACTCCACTGTTTGCAACAAAAATAGCTCAGTCCATCGGCACCTTCTTCAAGCAAGGCAAAGTCCTACTCGGATACGATGGCAGAATCAGCAATATCATGCTAGCAAACGCAGTGACTAGCGGCTTAGTCTCAACAGGTTGCGATGTTCATAACGCTGGAATGGGACCTACACCCTGCATCCAATACGCAGTTAAAACCCACAAAATGGAGGGCGGGGTCATGATTACAGCCTCCCACAACCCTCCAGAATATAACGGTATAAAAGTGATGGGAAAAGACGGCGTAGAAGTCTCAAGGCAGCAAGAGATTAAAATTGAGAGTATATTCTTTGAAAACAAGGTGAACTATGTTGACTGGAATAAGGTGGGACATGTTTATGTTTTGCCCAAAGTTTTGGAAGAATACAAAGAGGCTATAAAAGAACATGTAGACGCAGATACTATCGGGAAAAAACGTTATCACGTTGTGGTGGACTCTGCCAACGGTGTAGGTGGACTAGCAACACCCTACCTGCTTATAGAATTAGGTTGCCAAGTTACCACAATAAACGCAAACATTGACGGAACATTTCCAAATAGACCTCCAGAACCTAGACCTGAAAACCTACAAGACCTCGTAACAACAGTAAAAGCGGTGGGAGCAGATTTCGGCGTTGCTTTCGACGGTGATGCAGACCGCTCCATCTTCGTAGACGAAACAGGAGAAGTGCAGTGGGGCGATCGAACTTTTGCTCTTATAGAAAAAGATTTTCTACAGACAAACAAAGGAGAAACAGTTGTCACGCCCGTAAGCTCTTCACAAGTAGTCAAAGATGTTGCAGAAAAATATGGCGGCAAACTTGTCTGGACTAAAGTGGGCAGCACCATCGTATCCTACACAATGAAAAAGCTGAAAGCGAAGTTGGGAGGAGAGGAAAACGGCGGAGTGTTTTATGGGTTTCATCAGCCAGTGCGAGACGGCGCAATGACGACTGCATTAATCTTAAGTATCATGGCAAAAACTGGCAGAAAATTATCTAAACTATTAAACGAACTGCCCCGTTACTATCTTAAAAAAGACAAAATAAAATGCCCAAACGAAAGAAAACAGAAAGTGCTGAAAAAACTAATCGCAAAAGTCAAGCATTTGAACCCTGAAACTATTGACGGCGTAAAATTATGGTTTTCAGACAAAAGTTCCATCCTCATAAGACCAAGCGGAACCGAACCCATATACCGATTCTATGCCGAAGCAAAAACAAGAGAGAAAGCGTCGATGCTGGTTAAAGAATATAAGCAAGAGCTTCAAGAAGTCATAAACCCGAAAAAATGTCCAATATAATGAACATTAACAAAGAAGACGTCAGCAGCTCTGAAAAATGCAGAAACTACACAGTCAGCATCATTGAATGTGGCAAAATAGGCGTTCCACACGCTTTTTTATTGGCAGAAGCAGGATTCAAAGTAATGGGCGTAAGCACTAATCCGCATACGCTGAAACTGCTTAAAAAAGGTAGAACCCCATTTTTCGAAAAAATCTATCAAACATTAGAAAAACACGTAAGAGAAGGAACCTTCACGGCACATTCTGAAGTTAGAAAAGCCACATCTGAAAGTGACATCATCATTATCGCTCTACAAACAAAAATCGACCGAAGGAAAAAACCAGACTATTCACTATTAGAAACAACTTGTAAAGAAGTGGGATTGGGTCTAAAAAAAGGTTCTTTAATTCTTTTTGTCAGCGCAACAGGACCTGGAATAATTGAAGGCTTTCTGTGTGAAGTCTTGGAAAAAGCGTCTGGATTGAAGGCGGGAAAAGATTTTGGTTTAGCGTCTAGTCCAGTTCAAGCAGATTCGCTGCAAAGATTAAGCAAGCTTTCTAACTACTCACGGATTATCGGGGCCATAAGTGATTCTAGCCTCAGAACAGCAAGCCTCATTTTAAGCAAAATAACCAAGTCAGACATCATAGAAGTCAGCAACATAAAAACTGCTGAAGCAGTAAATCTCTTCCACAATGTAAACAACGAGACCAGACAAGCCCTAGTGAATGAACTTGCCTTCTTGTGTGAAGGACTCAAAATAGACTTTATTGAAGTCCTAAAAGCCATCAACAAAAATCACGCTTTTCAATTGCCTTTACCGGGCATAGTAAACAGTTCAGCGCGGAGAGATTTCTATATGCTGCAAGAAGAAGCTGAAAACGCAAACTTGAACCTCCAACTGCCGCATTTAGCTAGAAAGATAAATGACGAAACTCCCGAATACACATTCCGCCTAGTAAAGGACGCGTTAAAAGTTTGTGGAAAAACAATAAGAAGAGCCAAAGTTTCAATTCTGGGAATTTCACGATACCCAAACATCAAAGAACCACCCGGAACCCTAACAAAGAAAATTATTAACCTGCTCAAAAGGAAGGTGAGGACTGTACAGATTTACGACCCCTTCTTCGCAAAAAAAGAGTTAACAGAGCTCGGTTTAGAAGCAGAAAAACTGTCAAAGGTCGTAGAGAAAACAGACTGTGTGATTATTCTGACAGGACATTCAAAATTTGAACGCCTTAGCCTAAAAAAGGTGAAACTTTTGGCAAAAAAATCGCCAGCAATAGTAGACATAGGGCATGTAATAGACCCCTTAAAAGCAGAGAAATATGGGTTTGTATATCGTGGCTTAGGAAGAGGAGTTTGGACAAAATGAGCAAGCTCGGGGTAGCCGTTATCGGCGTAGGTTTCTGGGGTAAGAATCATGTAAGAGTGTTCAGTGAACTCCCAGAAACTGAGCTTCTAGCTGTTTGCGATGTAAACATGGAAAGAGCAAAAACCATCGCCGAGCAATACGGAATCAAACCATACAGCGACAGTCAAAAATTGCTTAAACGAAAAGACATCGAAGCAGTTAGCATTTGCACATGGACAACAACCCACGCACCTGAAGCCATGAGAGCAATAAAAGCCAAAAAACATGCGTTAGTTGAAAAGCCACTAGCCAACACAGTCAAAGAGGCAAGAAAAATCGTGAATTTCGCAAAACAAAGAGACAGGCATTTGATGGTGGGGTTCATAGAAAGATTTAATCCAAGTATCCAACAAGCCAAAAACATGTTGAAGCAAGGGGAAATCGGTGTTCTTGTCTCTGCAACCGCAAAACGGGTTTCCCAGTGGCCGGAAAGAATAGGTGACGTAGGAGTTGTAAAAGACTATGCGATTCACGAGATAGACATCATGCGAAAAATCTTCGAAGAGGACCCAACAACAGTCTATGCAAGAGTTGGAAACCTGAAACATACAAAATTCGAAGACTACGCTCAGATAATGCTCACCTTTAAGCATGGAAAAACGGCTTTCATTGAGGCAAACTGGCTTACACCAGACAGAATACGGAATTTAACGCTCACAGGTAGCGACGCTATACTATCTCTTGACTATTTGACACAGGGAATTACAGTGGAAACTTTAGAGAAGACATTGAAGCCCCGTTGTGAATGGAAAGAACCACTTAAATTAGAGCTGCAAAATTTTGCAGAAAGCATCCTTCGAGACGAGGAACCAGAAGCCACAGGTGTCGACGGCTTAAAAGCGCTAGTGATAGCTGAAGCTGCCATACAATCCTCTAAAAGAGACAGTGCAATAAAACTAAAATTTGACAAGGAAGTAGCTTAGCTTTTTGTTTTGGCTTTTATTCCTAGGTTGAAGGGTTTGCCTTCGGAGAGGATTTCTTTAGGAATTTTGCCAGTCCACTTCTTCAAAAAGGGAAGCTCGTCTTTTTCATCGCGAAGTTCGTCTGGCAACATTTCTGGAATCTCATCGCGGATAGGATACCAACGTAGACATTTTGGGCAGATGATTAATCCTTCAACTATTTCTTCTTTCTCCTCAAAAACATGAAGCTCAAGGGGATAGTACTTATCTATGGGACAAGCCAAGATATCCATCAACTTTCTCTTCATCCAGAACGTCTCCTTCGTGCAATAATTTTTGTCACCAGTTCCCTTAAAAGACTTGCGCAGAAACATTCCCATCTCTTAAGGATAGCTTCGCTTAAAATTCAGAACTTGGTCAAGGTCGTAATCTTTCTCAGATGGGAATAGAGCTTAAATTTCAAGGGTATTCGATTAGTATCTCGATAGATGTATGTATCCCTCTTTATGTGCAAAAGAGACTGGTGGACTAAAATGCGGGCTGGAAAAATGAACACTGTTTCTGTTGAAAGCAATCAGTCTCAAAGTAGTTCAAGCCCTTTCAAGGGGAACTTCACGGTTATTACATTAAGTAGTGTCGTCAAAAGCTTTGGAGGAGGGCTTATAAGTGCTTACGTTTCCCTTTATTTTGTTGAGCTTGGTGGAGATCCCGTAGCGCTCGGCTTGATGGCGGCATTTGCATCCATTATAGGAAGTGCCATGTTTCTTTTAGGGGGTTTTATAGCAGACTATCACGGCAGAAGGAAGATTGTAGTTCTGGCTGCTTTCTATGGTGTGTTTTTTCCTTCACTTTACGCAGTTGTTCAAGACTGGCGTCTATTCGCAGCATTAAACGTGGTCGCTGCCTTTGGATTAGTGTCGAGCCCAGCTATCCATGCTCTGGTGGTCGATTCGATTTCTCCTAGAAAACGAACCATGGGAATTGCCTCTCTTCAAGTGTTTTCTTCTCTTCCCGTTGCAGTGGCTCCTTTAATTGGTGGATGGCTAATTCAAAATAATGGTTTGATAAATGGTTTTAGACTAGCATGCATATATGCTGGAATTAGTGCCTTCATTTCGGCCTTAATCCTTCTCCTTCTTAAAGAAACCTTACAATGTGGCGCAAATGCCAAGTCCGGTCTATCAAATTATAGCAAACTGAAAGGCATCTTACAGTTGCCACGTTCGTTGCCCTTTAGCTTGAAGGGGTTAATGCTTTCATATGGTTTTGTAGCCTTTGCCAATGGAGCCGTGGGACAATATTATATTCTCTATGCGTCCAGTGTTGTTGGACTTACACCGTTGGAATGGGCTCCAATTGCCAGTCTACAATCTCTTGTAATCATCTTAAAAATCCCCGGAGGATGGTTAAGCGACAAGTTGGGAAAGAGGAAGATTATGATGTTTTCAGTGTTAGCTTGCGCTCCTTGCGGTGTCTTGTTTACACTTTCCCACTCTTTCTTTCAAGTCTTAATCGTTTCTCTTCTCCTCATAGTAACAGGGGCATATTTTGCACCAGCCTATGATGCTCTTCAAGCTGATTTGACGCCTAGAATAATGAGAGGACGAATTACAGCTCTTTGGCAATTAAACGGCGGACTTTCAACAGCTGTAGGTGCGCTTTTGGGAGGATTCGCATTTCAAGCGGTAGATCCAACTTTGCCTTTTTATTTGTTCACCGCCGCAGAATTTGTGGCCGCGCTCTTCTTAATAAGCCTCGTACGAGAACCAGAGAAAAAAGAAATTTAAGCCCGTTTGGAATGCACCCCCTGAACCTTGGTGGCAAAAAAAGAATCCAACCGCCTTATATGGGGAAGAGCCAACAACTCTTTGACAAGAGTTTTTACTAAGAGTAACCTACACATTCATAGAAGAAAATGCTTTTCTTATGGAATGCAGATTTCACAGATACAAGTCGTGAAATTAGACTTCAGTTTTACGATTCTTCTAGCAGTAAGATTAAAGAGTTTAGAATCAACGAATACAAGCCCTATTTTCTGACACATTGTCCCTTGTCGAAGGACGAAGAAGAAGCAGTAGCAAATGTTCAAGGCGAAGTGAAGCTTGTTAAAAAGCGAAACTTGTTCACCGACGAGACAATTCAACTTGCGAAAGTTGAAGCTTGGACTCCGATGTTTCTTAAGAAACTATCAAGGCAGTTTGGTAATGTCTGGGAAAGCGAAATCGAATACAGTAGAAGCTACATTTACGATAATGGTCTAATTTTCGGTGCACCCCTCACACAGCAAGACAACAACTTTATCGCAGTTAAGAATGCGCAGCAAAATTTGAAACAAAAATTTGAAACAGCTTTTGCACAAGAAAGAAAGACAGCACCGCTAAAATATACGCAGATCAAAGAATGGTTCAACCTTTGTTGTCAACAAGTTCCAAATGTTGATTTAGGTTTGTTAGGTGGCAAGAAGAAAGAAGAAGATACCACAGAACGAATTTACTTGGCCTTCTTGCTTGCAAGAATAGCCAACATACCCGTCCCAGAGGCTTACGCTAGTAGAAGGGTAAGTGACTGGATAAAATCCATGATTTATACACATCTACGCAAAAACAACGTTCTCATCCCAACGTCCACTGAACTTCGAAGAGGCCATAAAACTCACAGAGTTCCCGGTGCTCTAACTGTCGAGCCAGAAGCAGGAATCTACTTCAACACAGTTGTCTGCGATTTCGAAAGCCTATACCCCAGCTGCATAGACAGCTACAATCTTTCCTATGAAACAGTGGATTGTCCCCACGAAGAATGTAAGACTAATAGAATTTCCGAAGTGGAGCATCATATTTGCACTAAACGGAAAGGATTCTATTCTCTGCTGATAGGAGCACTTAAAGACCTCAGAATTCGCTGGTTTAAACCTATGTCCACCAACACTTCCATTCCAAAGCAAGAGAGACATTTAGCAAAGGCAGCGTCCAAGCTGCTTAAACTGATAAGCGTTTCCAGCTACGGTGTGACCGTTCGCATTCATGGAGTCGCATGTCCACCACTTGCAGAGTCCATGACAGGGTATGGTCGATGGGTACTGCAGACTACGTGGGATATGGCAAAAAAGAACGAAATGCATCCGACCTACGGCGACACCGACTCCATCTTTCTAGACAACCCCACATCTAGACAAGTACAATCTCTAATCAACGTTGTTAAAAAACAGTTGAATCTCGACTTAGCCATAGAAAAACACTACACCCTCTGCGTGTTGCCAAAGGCCAAAAAAGCCTATTTCGGCATAACAAAAGAGGGAACACCAGACCTAAAAGGCTTGACAGCCATAAAATCAAACGCACCGAAATTCATTCAACAGGTTTTCCGCAATTGTGTCAAAGTGCTTAGCAACGTAGAAAATATGGAACAGTATACTTTGGCAAAAAGGAAAATTATCACAGTGGTTCGTGAAGCGATAAAGCAATTGCGAGAAAGAAACGTAAGTCTTGAGGACCTAGTCTATTCGGTACAGCTATATTATGACCCAAACGAAAGAGCGAGAGAAACAAACATTATGCCTCAACCTTACCAATGCGCTTTGCAGCTAATCGACGCTGGCGAAAAGCTGAGCCGCCGAGATACTGTTCACTTCATAAAAGTCAAGCCCTTCAACTATAAGGGCAGAACGTTCACGGTGAAACCAGTTGACTATGTAAAGAATTTGGCTGAGATAAATGTGGAAGATTATGTTCGCAATCTAACAACCGCTCTCGAACAAACCTTAGAGCCGATGGATATAAAACTCGAAAAAGACATGAAACTAACCGACTGGTTTGAGGCTTAAGAGACTAGTTTTGCCTTCCAAATTCCATTTGCGAGTTGCGAATTTCTCATGCTCTAATTTTCGCGCAAGCCCTAACTCATAATCTGTCAAGACACCTTCCACTAGTTTTATGCCAAGAGCCTTCTCAAACCCCTTAGTCAAAGCTTCATAGACTCGGTCGGGGAACACGACATTGCCTATCTCATCTGCGACTGACGTAATCTTTCTCTCAGCAATGCTCACTAGGTCTATACAGGCATCTTTCCAAGGAACTCTCAAGAATGTGAACATTTTTTCCAAGTCAACATCTATCAAGAAAGTACCATGCTGAAGAATTACACCTCTCTTATGGGCTTGAGCGCTTCCCGAAATCTTCCGCCCTTCAACGATTATGTTTGGACACTGCTTAACATTACCCTCATTATATTCGGCATTGACACCAAGAATGTGGGCAGCCTCAATTAGTCCGTTACAAACGCAGTTATAGGCTTCGGCGATATCATCTGCCCCTAAATCCCCGCTTTTCACAACAACATTATAGGTGACTTCATCTTCTGAGTCATGATAAACAGCACCTCCACCAGATATGCGCCTAACAACATCCACGCCACGCAATCTGCAGTTTTCCAGGTTAACCTCATTGTGAATATTCTGAAAACGCCCAATGGACACAGCAGATGGTTGCCAACGATAAAACCGTAAAGTGTTAGGTACTTTTTCCTCAATTCTCGCTCGCAGTACAGCTTCGTCAATCGCCATGTTAACAAAGGCACTATGCGTTTCGAGTTTCAGCAACCGCCAAGGAGACATTTGTGGTTCAGCCTCCTTTGAATATTCAAGAGATTAATATAAATGTGAACGAAATATTTTGGTCTGCTGATTTATAATGAGCACCGAGGTCGTGATTAGCCGAAAGCTGCTGCAAGCCATTCTAGAGAACGCTAGAGCAGTGCATCCTCGAGAAACAATTCTTCTCCTGCGCGGCAAAGCTAAAAAGGATATAATTGAAATCACTGATCTTGTCATCCCCCCTTTAGCGACTCATGGCAGAGGATTTTCAGGCTTTCCAATCCACATGCTTCCAATAGATTTCTCAATAGTAGGAAGTGTTCACTCTCACCCATCTGGTGTAGGAAGACCGTCTGTGGAAGATTTGAACCATTCTTTTGGCAAAATAATGATGATTGTGGCGTACCCTTTCATTGGAGAAGATAACGTGACAGTTTACAGCCGTTCAGGCGAAAGAATTAGTTTAAAACTAACCGAATAGAGATGGACCACAAGATGAACCCAAAAACGATTTCGAAGTCAACAGCCAGAAAATTTCTGACATATAAGCAGGGATTTCATCAAAGTGAGGGAGAAGAGGGAACCTTAGAGGCTATTAAGCGGCTTGAATGTGTCCAAATTGATCCTGTCCGCGTTGTCCACCGCAATCATCATCTGGTTCTTCACAACAGAATAAAAAACTACAAGGCATTTTACTTGACTAAATTACTCTACAATGACAGAGCCGTATTCGAATACTGGTGCAACGAAAAATCAATCATCCCAATAGAAGAGTTTCCATATTTTCGCTATCGAATGCAAAATTATATGGAGTTTCATTCTCCCTTCTATGAACGTCTGAAGGCCAAACGAAAAGAACTCGAAAGCTCAATTCGTCATGTTTTATTAGCAATCAAATCTAACGGTCCATTAGGTGCTCAAGATTTCAAGGAAAAAATGGGCAGTAAGGCTGCGAATCGTGTTTTAAATCTGCTTTGGGACTGCGGAGAGGTGATGATTCACCACGTAGAGGGAAGCACCCGATATTATGATTTAACTGAGCATATATTGCCCAAGAATATAAGCACAGAAATGATCAACAAAGAAGAGTATGAGCGATTTATGATTGAAAAATATATGAGAGCTTACGGTTTTGTGGACGTGCGCAATTGGAGATTTGGCTGGCTTGACTTGAAAAGTACTAAACGCAAGGCAACAGCCGAAGAAATGATCAAAGAGGAAAAACTGTGTCCAGTAAAAATAGAAAATGTGAAACACATATATTACATTTTGGAAAAATATTTGAGCGCCCTTGAAGCCGCAGAAAATTCTTCAATAGAAGAAAAAACCTATTTCATTGCTCCCCTCGATAACCTCATTTGGAACCGAAAGATGATTTCTGAGATATTCGATTTCAACTACTCTTGGGAGATCTATAAAGTTCCAGAGGAGAGACAATATGGTTACTATGCTTTACCAATCCTTTATGGCACAAGATTTGTGGGAAGAATTGATCCGAAATTGGACAGGGCGCACAAAACAATGACAATTAATTCTTTAATCTTAGAGGAAGACCGCTTTGGAGAGAATTTTGTTGCCGAGTTGGCGGCGACGCTGAATGATTTTCTCCATTTTCACAATGCCTCACGAGTTAAAATAGTAAAGAGCAAACCGAAGAAACTAAAGAATGAACTGTTAGCAGAATTAAAGCAATCTGCTTCGTGATTTATAGCGGTAAGCATAATGGTTGTCATGGAAAAACACGTTTACACTAGTTTTATCTACGATGTTTCACCAAGAATCCTGCAAGGGAATGTATATGAGAAAAGCAATCGCTACAGTCGTGCGAGTGTCTGGTCATTGCAGCGCTGGTTATAAATCTGGTGACAAAATCATAGTCAATCTCAATAATGCTTGCATCGACAAAGAACAGTCCGACAATTTGTGCATTTTCGCCCTCAACGCTATTCTTGCCAACATGGCTCGAATTAGACGGGGAGAGGAAACGTTGGCTTCATGTCCTGACCCTGCAACAGGGCTTGGTGGGAATGTTATTTTTAGAGTTGTAAAAGAGGAACACAACAATGAAGGTACGAGTGGCTCCAAGTAGAATTTTTGGTAGATGTCCTGCCGGGTATAAAGTGGACAATGAATTCATAATTGACGAAACAATTGTGCAAGCTGTGAAAGGGCCAATTTGCTATGTTGCTCTTTCTGCGTTCACTAACCAAGTTACACAGATACAAAGACGCGAACGTACAACCAGTCATCTGTCCTGTCCTGGTTGTTCTCTCAATTCTGACCAAGAAAATAGGGTCGTCTTTGTCCTTAGCAGAGAGGATGCTTGGGGGCTTTCTAAAAAATATTCTGAGTATAATTGGGGAAGGCTCGATGGAAGAGAAACTAAGACCTCTGCTCGTTATTGTGATCTTTGTTGGAAACTTACTCAAGAAGGTAATTATGTTGAAGCTGAACAGGCAATTGAGCAAGCCATAAGACATCTAAAACCAGCGTAAACAAAATAGGTAGATTCTTTGTGTGACGTTTAAATATCAGAAATACGGTTTATCGTAACGAGGATTCAAAGTATGGGTTCAAAGTCGCCAAAAGGTGAATTCGCCGCAAGACAACTAGTCAACAGAAGAAAGAAATTCCGCTGGAGCGACCGCTACTACAAACGGCGAATGCTTAGACTAGACGTTAAAGCTGACCCTTTACAAGGTGCACCTATGGCACGAGGAATTGTGCTGGAAAAGGTCGGCGTGGAGAGCAAACAGCCTAACAGCGCTATTAGAAAATGTGTGAGAACACAGCTCATCAAAAATGGCAGATCCATTACAGCTTTTTTACCTGGCGACGGAGCCCTAAATGTAATAGACGAGCATGATGAAGTAGTTGTTGAAGGCATCGGTGGCTCCCGAGGAGGAAGCATGGGCGACATCCCAGGTGTAAGATGGAAAGTCATTATGGTCAATGGCGTGTCTCTAAACGAACTTGTGTATGGCAGAAAACAAAAACCAATGCGCTAAGAAGGTGCTAAAAATGAGCCAACAAATTCAAGAGATAAAACTTTTTGGAGAATGGAGTTTTCAAGGGATTGAAGTAGCAGACCTCGGTTTGAAAAACTACATTTCCCTTTCACCAGTTTATGTCCCTCACAGCATGGGTAGGCATGAACATCACCGATTTCACAAGGCAGACGTAAATATTGTTGAAAGATTCATAAACAATTTAATGAGGCCCGGAAAACATGCGGGTAAAAAAGCAAGAGCCATTAACGCTGTGAAAAATGCGTTTGAGATTATCAATCTAAGAACAGGAAGAAATCCTGTTGAGGTTCTTGTAAAAGCCATAGAAAACTCTGCTCCTTGTGAAGACACAACTAGAATTAGTTATGGTGGTGTTGCTTATCACATGGCTGTTGACATTTCACCTCAGAGAAGAGTGGACATTGCCCTTCGTCTATTGTCGGAGGGTGCTCGGAAATCCACTTTCGGCAATTCTCGCCCAATCGAAGAATGCATAGCAGAAGAGCTGGTTTTAGCAGCAAATAACGACGTAAAAAGCCATGCAGTTTCAAAACGCAACGAAATTGAACGAATCGCCATGTCGTCACGATAAAACTATCGCATATGTAATTCCACAATATCCTTGTCGTCCAAAGCAAAAGACAAACCTACTTTTTGAGGGCTGAAAGGAAGCCGTTTTGACCACACTCGTGCATAAGAAAAGCGTCTAAAAAAGTCGCTGTGAATCTGCTTAGCTAATTCCTCAACCGTAGAGTCTTTCTTCAAAATAAAAGGTGTAGGAGAAGG
>SMTZ1_10005476_pt1 | contig 14817 bp, 11 predicted proteins | sample DeeMarSWOR136_30_FD_25667 | JGI IMG/M metagenome (IMG submission 25667)
CTAGTTCCTTCGGTAGCGCCAATATGGCAGAGCTAGCCAGAAAAAATGATGCTACACTCTTGTTTGCTTCCACTTCGGAAGTTTATGGTGACGCTGAGGTTGTGCCTACGCCTGAGAGTTACTGGGGAAGAGTTAACCCGATTGGGCCTAGATCATGCTATGACGAGGGCAAACGGTTTGCTGAAGCTTTGTTTGTAGCGTATCATAAACAGTATGGTTTGGACGTGAAGATTCCGAGAATTTTTAATTCTTATGGTCCACGCTTGAGAGAAGACGGACTTTACGGAAGAGCTATGTCACGTTTTATCACGCAGGCTTTAGCGGATAAGCCCATAACAGTTTATGGTGATGGAAAACAGACCAGATCATTCTGCTACATAACTGATACTGTTACGGGTTTAATGCTTTTGACAGTTAGTGAAAAAGCGAAAGGAGAAGTTGTGAATGTTGGAAATTCACAAGAAATGACTATTTTGGAACTGGCGAAAAAGATCAAAGAGTTAACCAAATGTAGTTCTTCTTTGACTTTTCATCCTTTGCCGAAAGATGACCCAAAAAGACGATGCCCAGACACAAGCAAACTAGAAGCACTTGTAGGATGGAAGCCACAGATTGAGTTTGAAGATGGGCTCAGAAGAATAATTAGCTGGTTTAAGGCTAATTATTAGCAAATTGATTTGAAAACGAATTAGAAGTAGTAGTCCAAGAGAATTTCGCTACACCGACTGCTTCTTATCTTTAAATCGGTAATCGGATCAATAAGAAGCGAAAGTAGATTTTTGGTGGTGAATCGGAAAGGATTTTTTGGGAAAAGGAACCTAAATCAGGTAAAGGATTAAAGATTTGATTAAAGCCCAAAATATTCGCAGGTTAGCTTTTATTGTGCCGCCAATCCGTGGGTTCTTTCGCCTAGGCGGCGCATCATACTTGATCTCACCTATGGCTAAGCCTTTTTTCTTGGCGATAACCAGAAATTCGGCGCCGAATGTTTCTCCACCTCTTAGATTGAATTTTGAAACTGTTTCTTTTTTGAATGTTTTAAAGTTGGATAAGGTGTCGGTTACGCCGACGAGTTTGCCCAGTGTTTTTGAGGCGATTTTTTCGGAGATTCTGGGCAGCTTAGTGCGGGAAGCTACGACTACATCATATTTGGCGGTTTGCTGAATCAGGCGGGTTATGTGCTCAGGGTTGTTTTCCAAATCAGCGTCTATCGTAACTATTACGGGATACCTAGCGAGCTGCATGCCGTATAGTAGGCCTTTGGTTTGACCCTCCCTCGCCTTGGTTACGGCTACGTCAGCTAGGCGCTTGGCTACGTGGAGGGTTCCATCTGGAGAATTGTCATCAACAATTATTATTTCATGCGGGATATGTTGTAGTACGCGTCTTATGGCGGAGGCTAGTTTCTCGATGTTTTCTCGTTCATTCCAAGTAGTTGTTACTATTGATATGCCAGTCTGAACCATAATCTTGACCTCAGAGGAAGTGTCAAGTGAGCAAAGTTATTCCCTTCTAGTATTATATGATGGAGCGAATATCACTTAATTGGCTATGAATTACTTTTAAAAATGGAAGCAGAAAATAGTTTCGATAAAAGTAGCGCTTCAAATTCACACGATTGAAAATAAGAACTCAAGAATAGAGATTTATTTTTCTGGTTTGATCACTTAAGATGCGTGGTTAAGTGCGGATTTTTTATTTCCACTGAATGAGCCTCTAAGCACTGGAGTATCACTATTATTTTCATATGTGCATCTTGTTTATTGGCGTTGATTCTTTCACAGGTAATCGCTTCTTAGTGTTGAATTTGAAAAAGTGAATCACTGTTTTTCTGATATTTATCGCCAGTCTTTGCGGCATACATCTAAACACAGGAAAACAAGACGGTAGCTATTCTTTTCAAATCATCTTCCGTTAATTTAACGCTACTCGGTAAATTTAAGCCCTCGTAAGAAAGCTTCTCCGCTGTTGGATACTTCTTATTTTCCTTATATGGAGGCATTGTATGAATTGGATAAAAGAAGGGTCTGCTATCAATCTCTGAATTCGCTAATTTATGTATACAATCGTCTCGGTTCATTCCAAAATCATTGGTTACTAAAATGGAATACATCCAGTAAACACTCTTGGCCCAAGACATCTCAGGCGGTAATTTCAACCCTTCAACATCCTTCAAAGAATGGTTGTAGATTCTTGCAATCTTTCGCTTTTTTTCTACAAATTTGTCCAGTTTTTCAAGTTGTGCCACGCCTATAGCTGCCTGTAGATTAGTCATTCTATAATTGAAACCGATTACGTCATACCAATATCTTTTCTGAGGAGACATGCCATGATCCCTCAACAGTCTCATTTTTTCAGCCAATTCATCATCGTTTGTTATGCACATTCCGCCTTCCCCTGTAGTGATTATTTTGTTTCCGTAAAAAGAGAAACAATTAATAATTCCGAATGCCCCAACTTTTTTGCCTTTGTACTCCGCACCGTGAGCCTCAGCGCAGTCCTCCACGATGTGCAAATCATGTTTCTTAGCTATCTGTGATATGGCATCCATGTCGCACGGGTGTCCATACAGATGAACAGGGATTATGGCTTTAGTTTTCTTGGTTATTTTTTCTTCAATCTTAGCAGGATCTATGCACCAATAATCTGGATGCGAGTCAACGAAAACTGGTTTGGCGCCAGTATATTTTACTGCGTTGGCAGAAGCGATAAATGTTAGAGTCGGAACTATAACCTCTTCGCCAGTTTTTATGTCTAGAGCTTCAAGCGCAAGATGCAATGCCGTAGTGCCATTGAACGTAGATATTCCAAAATCTGCGCCAAAATATTTTGAGAATTTCTCTTCGAAATCTAAAATGAAATCGCCTTTTGAACTAATCCATCCGCTTTTTACAGCTTCTATGACATTTGTTAATTCCTCGTTCCCAAGCTTTGGTTCTGCTATAGGTATCTTGCGTTTCATAGGCTTACATTCTCAAAGCTCTTGTGCAGATTTTGGCTTCGTTTGGGTAGTTTGGTGCGTCCCAAGGGAAACGTTCACCTTTGAGCCATCGTTTCCATCGGTTGACTTCTTCTTTGACCATTATTTCAACCAATTCATTGAATTTTACTTTCGGCTTCCAACCAAGCTGCTCTTTTGCCTTGGAGTAATCACCAGAAAGACAGGGTATGTCTAAAGGTCTTAAGAAACGTTTGTCAATTTTGACATAGTCTTCCCAGTTGAGGTTAACTACGTCGAAAGCTCTTTCTGCGAACTCCTTGACGCTGTGAGGTTCGGCAGTTGCAATCACATAGTCATCAGGTTTATCTTCTTGAAGCATTAGCCACATGGCTTCTATGTATTCAGGAGCGTAGCCCCAATCTCGTTTTGCGTCTAGATTACCCAGTTGGAGTTCTTTGCTAAGATCTAACGAGATTTTGGCAACTTCGTTAGCTATTTTCCGTGTGACAAACTCCAAACCCCGTAATGGGGATTCATGATTGAAGAGCACGCCGTTAACTGAAAAGAGGCTATAGCCTTCTCGGTATATTCTCGTTAGCCAGTATCCGTAAAGTTTGGCAGCAGCGTAGGGACTCATCGGGCGAAAAGCATCTGCCTCGTTAAGTGGTTGGTCTTGGAATCCGGCTCGGCGCGAATCTCCGAACATCTCGCTTGTTGATGCAAAGTAGAATTTGGCTTCAGGACAGTTCTGGCGAATTGCCTCGAGAATCCTGGCTACAGATAATCCTGTAACATCTCCTGTGGCGACGGGGGTTTCAAAGCTAGCTTGAACAAAACTCTGAGCAGCCAAATGATATATTTCATCAGGTTCCGAGACCTCTAAGGCTTCGATTATTGAGCCTGTATCAACCAGGTCTGAGGGAATGAGAGTTACTTTCCCAAAGATTCCGAGATATTCTAAACGCCAAAAGTTGGGTGTACTTAAACGGCGATAAGTACCGTAAACCTCATACTCCTTATCTAATAGAAAATTGGCCAAGTACGCACCATCTTGACCTGTTATTCCCGTGATTAGAGCTTTCTTCATCTATTGATCGCAGCTCTATTGGTTTTTGGCTTTAAAAAACCTTTACTTTTAGGCTATGTTCAAAAAAACTAATATAATTCCAATAACATCTCAATATAATCAAACCTTTTTCCTCGCCATATATCGCCTTTCGGAATCATCCGAATCTGTTTAAAGCCATACTTTTCATACATATGCATTGCGTTAAAGTTGTTGGCTAGAACTGTTAGATGAATTTTTTGAACGAACTCCTTCTTAGCCAATTCTAATAGGTGTTTCATTAATTCAGTTCCAATACCTCTTCCTTGCCAACAATCCCTTACAAATATACCTAGCTCCTTAATATGACTCATCTTTTTGTTACGACTTTTGACCTTAACAAATGCAAAACCAGTAATTTCACCGAATTTAGTGGATACTATCGCCAAAAAAACAGAAGGAGGATAAATATGTAATAGCACTTTTCTAAAGAAGGCAAAACTAGAAGCCGCTAAGGCAAATTGGGCGAGAACCCACCCAAAACTAATGGATTTTAAACCCAGAAAGCCTGGATGAAAAAAACGCATGCTTTCCTCAGACAACGAATCATACATCTTATTAAGTGTATAAATGTCCGATATTCGCAATTTTCTAATAGCCACTAACTCTTTGCTTACCATGGTGATTTCTCCTGATTTACATTGTTCAAATTATTTTAGTAATCTGTATGAGAGTCATTAACAGGGTCCTCGTAAAATCGAGGTTGTTTCATATTCATCTCTGTAAGTCAATAAAAGTTTGTAAGTTTCTAATATTTTCTTGGCGCTTTCCCTCCAGGTGTACTTCTGAGCTTTTCTCCATGCATTCCGCCCCATTTCATGATAAAGCCTTTCATCGCTTGACAATTTAATAACCGAAGCTGCAATAGATTTGTAATCATCTGGTTGAACGATGAAGCCCTCTTTGCCATCTTCAACCACAGGGTATCCTGCTATTGGCGTTGTAACCACGGGTTTGCCGAATGCCATAGCTTCAATAATAGTGTTTGAAAACCCCTCATGAAACGATGGAAGAACGAACACATCACAAAGAGCATAATACTTCGCTAACGTTTCCTCGTCTACATTTCCAACCAACAATACCGAACTTTGAAGCTTCAGCGTTTTGATTAAAGAGAGGAAAGGCTCTTGTGGAGGACCCGTCATCATAAGAAGTGCGTTAGGCACTTGATCGACGATCTCTTTAAAAGCTAGAAGAAGATACCACACGCCTTTACGATACCATTCATTTCCTACAAAGAGCAGAACCTTTTTCCCATCTAATTTATACTCTTCCTTCGTTACCACGTTTCGACCGTACCGCTCGAACAGGTCTTGCCCAAGAGGTGCCACACTAATTTTATCTTTTGGATAGTGATAGTACTTGGTAAATTCATTTACAGTCATCAAAGAAGGCACAATTAATCTATTCAAGTATTTTAATGCCATGAACTCCAACGGAGTGTAAAACATGTACATTGATAATTTTTTCAAAAAATTCAGAGTCATTTTGACAGTCGGTACTTTAAATAAGTGTGTTTGTGCTTCATAGAACAATGTAGCATAAGAATGATAAACAAATGGTTTAGAAACATGCTTCCTAAATGAAAGAAGAGGAAGTAACGCATAGTTGCCATGAAAAGTGAACAGATCCACATCATGAATCATATCGATTTCTTGAAGCTTTTGGGAAGCTAAGGATTTAAAGGACAGCGCCTTACGCAACGCAGAACGAGATGGACTACCTTCTCCGTACAGCTGAACGCCTTCCACAATGAAATCCGATGGACATTCAGGAGATGTGGTTCTATCAAAAACTATGTGAACATTGCATCCTAACTTTAATAGTTCTTTGGAAATCTTCCATAATGATAGTTCAACGCCTCCTCGCGTGGTGTCGGGTCTACCTGAAACGACAGAGCAAATTTGCATTTTTCAAAAACCTCCTTTTCAGAACTTCATAAACGCAAAAGGCTACCATTGCTGAAATAACAACCAGACCAACATAAAGCCCTACTTCAAAATATTTTTGTTTTGCAAATTCAATTGTTATTGTTCCTGTCATATTTTCGTTTAAAAGAAAAAGATTGAAACCAGAACAAATGGGTACAGAATCTACTTCTGTTCCATTCACATATGCTTTCCATCCAGCGTTGTATGGTTCGCTAAAGAATAAAAATAGAGGACCTTGGAACTCTGTGTTAATTAGATATTTAGTAGGGCTATTTTTAATATAAGAAACGCCAATGTTAACAGGGTCGGCGTCATTTGGATTATCGACAGACTTCAACATCATAAGATCCACAGAAACGCCAATGTCAGCCGCGATTTGCAAAACGTGTTCGCCTTGACTTAGATATTGTGTTGTTAAGTTAAACCATACGAAATTATTTGACGGATTTAATAGACCGTAAATGTCTTTATTTTCAATTGAAACAGTTACATTACTTATCTGAGGGCTATTTACTCTTAAATACACATCATAATTTCCAGATTTTGGGACAAAAATCGAGTAAGGAATAGGTGAGTAAGCTTTTGATGTAATCGCAAGACCCTGACTCGCATTAAGGCCAAAAGAACCGTTGAGAGCCCAAGAACTTGAGAAATCAGCAATTCTAGTCATCTCAGCTTCAGAGACCAATGAAATACTCTTTGCCTTGACGGCATTTATGGCACTTGCTGTAGCCTCTTCCATGACCTCTTCAGGCACTATCGCTATACTTGAGACTAATGTTTTTGAAAAATCCTCATCAGACATTGAGCCATTATTTTGGATGCTGATTTCATGATTTCCAGGCTTTAGAATTGTGGAATTTACTTCTATCCAAGAATATCCCATTGTATCAAAATTCTTTGAAGTTATTTCGCCTATTTTTGCACCATTAATAGATACAATAAGGTGGAGATTAGTATCCCAGAAAGATTTAATCCAAATTTTGTATTGCCCATAGTTTGATGATGAAAAGGGCATGCTTAAGGTGACATTGGTACTTGTAATTGCGCTTTCCATAACTGAATCCAGATAATATGGTTGAATCCACCAATAATCAGATCCGTATAATGTAGCCCAACCTGTTGCTTTGTCGCCTTGTATGGCATAATTGCTAGGATTAATTATGTATTGCTGTGGAACGAAACTGAAGATAAAGCTGGAAAAGTCCCCGTCTTTAATGACAATACTGTTTGTATACTTGGTGTACTCGCGTATGCTATTTTGAGGAATCTGCTCTACGAAAAGAGGGTAGAGCCTATGGGTACTCTCCAAATAAAAAAGTGAAATTAAAGAGGAGAAACCACCGCTAATGAGCATAACATCGTTTGTTGCAACTATTTTTTGATCAGCATAGTATTGATTCAGATAAACATCAACGGCTCCAAATTCTTTAATTAGCTTTAATCCTAACTGGTTTTGCATCACGAAATTCAATTTGTCTCGTGTCCAGTCCAGATTTCTCCACCACCAACCCTCTGCATCATTGCGCAGAAGAACATATTTCACATCAGCAATCGCTAATATCTTGCTAAGATAACAGGTAGAGGTTGCGTTATTATACAAGGTTGAAGCAATAAAATAACTTAGACGCCCCATTTCGGACGAAGAATACATCATGAGGTTCGGCTTCAGCGAATACATAGCAATCAAATCGCGTTGTTGATAGGAGGAACTACCAATCCAATCGTATTGCGTGTAGAGGTCTGGAGGTAACCAAAGAACTTTGAAATCGCCGCTTTGGTTTCCGAGCCATTGAGTAACAGCTTGATATGAGTTCGGAAAGTCAACTGCTTTTAGTTGTCCATTGAAGTCTCCAGATAGAAATGGAGCAGAAAAAACGAAGAATGTAGTCAAAAGCATTAAAACTACAGAAACCGAGCATACTTTTCCAAAGTTAACTCGCCAAGGAGTTTTGGCTTTGATAGAAAAGGGCCACCTAATTCTTTGCGCGTGAGAGATAAGCAAATCGACGCTGCAAAGTATCAAAAATGAGAATGCAAAGGAGACCACCATAACCCATTTGTTTGGATCACGGAAAATTTGCATGTACGGAATATTCAAGTAAGCCCATAGGTAAACTTGGCCAAATGGGGAGTTGAGACCTTTACCCAAAAACAGAGAAACAATCGCAAGCAAGGAAAAGAAGATTACATTCTTGTCTTTAGGACGAAAAATTAAAGCAGAAAAAGCAATTATTGGAATTAGAAAACTTGCTAATGTCCAAATCGGATACAATGTGCCGTTCTTACTTACTGAGTCTAAAAACCAACGTAGAGGGCTACCCATACACCTAATCACATCTATGATTTGTGAGTTTTGGGAGCGGACTATGATGTCACTAATTGATGCAAAAGAAAGAATGTTTGTATTCTGAGACGAAAGAAGCGATGGAACAATCCAGCATAAATTAGAAACTGAAAAGATAGAGAAAATTGTAACTAAAGATTTCATGTTGGTAACAATCTCTTTTTTACGATTATTGGAAAAAGCTGAACGGAATATTGAATAGAACGTCAATGTCGCAAAAACTACAACGAAAGCGACGTTATCAATAAGAAGGAGTAATATACCTATTAACACAGAATATAGGATATCACCATTCTTATCTTTTCTTGAATTGATTGACCTAGTGAAAAGGTAGAAAATTAGAGGGTACAACATATACGCCAACATACGCGAAAAGTCACCAGCAACTATCCGATCAAAAAGCCAAGGCGTTAACATGTAGAAAACACCGGCGACGAAAGATGACGACCAAGATTTTTTAAATGCCCTGCCTACAAAACACATGCCGAAACCGCTGAACCACATAGTGAGAATCAAATATATTTTGCTCAGTTGCTCACCATTAATGCTGAAGATCAATGAAATCAGTCTGTTGGAGAGACCTAGCATTAATTGCCCCCTGCTGTTTACAGTAGTATCAACGCCGTTTTGCCAAGCGCTAAAAAACCCTGCAGGAAAATCTTGGAGAATTTGCTGTCTATAGGGTGGGATTGGCCAATCGTGGTGGCTAATTACTCCAGGAGAGAATATGAGCCCACGTGAAATGATAATCGTGAGGGCAAGGAATAATGTACAAGAAATTATTATCTCAAGCTTTTTCACTTTAACTTCACCACACATTTTTTTAGTTCTGCTATTTGAAATTATGGGAAGCCAATAAGCTATGGCGTTCTTTTCGAAAAATCGCAATATTATTTTCTTTTAACCACATTTCGTATAATTGAGAAATTAAATAATCGGCGACTTTGAGGTTTGCCATTTTGTTACAAAATGGAGTTTCTCAAAATTTTAGGTTTACCAAGCGTTTTTGTCTATGTCCCTTTGCCAACAGCTAATTGAAACAATAACTTATTTTGAAGCTTTTAATATAATTTCTGTTTTCCCACTCAAATCTGGAACTAACCTTTTACATATCTCCAAAAGAGTGCTCCGGACAAAAATCAACATTACAACAAAGTTGAAATGTGAGTGCCTTGGAACCTTTGCATTTTTAAGCTCATAGTGCACAGAACCGATATTACCTTTCTCCGCTTTGAGATAAAACTTGATCTCATGAACTCTTTCGTTTGAAGTAGCAATACCCTTTTTCATAACCCAGCTCTTAGGAAAAACTGCCAATATATTTCTAACTAATTTATGCACAACATTTAACCCATTCGGATCAACTATAATAACCGAGCCTTTAGGCTTTAGAATTTTTGATATTTCTGAAAGGATCTCGACCAAGTTCTTAAAGTGATGCAACACATAACCGCAAATACATAGCTGAAAGTTGCGTCCTTAACGGCAACCTTTCCAAATCGCACAAAACAGGCATAAAGATCACATTATCGGAGCTATCCTTTTCTTGTGCTTGCTTAATCTGCACCTTTGAAATGTCTGCGCCCACTACAACGTAGACTTTCTTTGTCAACCTTATTCCCCAAGCACCTAACCCACAACCAGCATCAAGTACAAGCTCACCTTCAGTTGGATGAGAAAGTTTTAAAAGACCATAAACTTCTTCGATGAAAACTTCAAGATTATTCGCTTCAATTTCTTTATATGTTTCGTCTTTTGGCTTACTGAAAAATGAGGTTTCATCCCTCTTATCTTGAACCATTCCCAATTTTAACATACACTTCGTAATTCACTTTTAGTTATCTTCGTAAAAGATAGTCAAGGATATAAAATTTTGACTTGATGATAGCGTCAAATGCCAAAAGAATGTGCATTCAAGAAGAGGTCAAAATCATTTTAATCTGCTCAATATTCCCAGCAAAACCACGACATTGAAACTTTAATTAAATTAAAATCTGACATAAACTGTGTTTTGAGTCTTTGGAACACCGCGCCACAACAAATATCCTAATACTATACCTTTGCCTTTCTCAAATCTCGAGAAAATTCCTAAATAGAACACAAGGCAAAACGATAAAAATTTCATTTCTTGAAAAATTAATGCACTTTTCCAATACTAGTTTTAAATATTTGAGAAAGTATGCACTCAGCCACTTCATCCCACGTGCGCTCTTCAGCTAGTTTTTTGCCTTTGCCGCCGAGTTTATGCCTCAAGTCCTCATCCTGTAAAACCATGACAAGAACCTCAGCCAACTCTTTTACGTCACCCAAAGGCACCTTTACAAGATAATCTCTGATATCTACATAAGAGGGAAGATAGTAAGTTATAATTGGAAGATCGCAGTACATAGCCTCATAAAAAGTAATGGGTATCCCTTCTTCATAGCTGGGAAGAACAAAGAGTTTGCTAGCTCGAAGTAACTTATATTTATCCTCTTCAGACAAGAAGCCCAAGTAAAATACGTTGCGTTCCAGATTCAAGGCCTTTATTTTGTTTTTTATTTCATTGACAATTTCGAGTGGACCGCCCCCAGCAATCGCGAGTTTAGCATTATTGTCACATTTACATACATGTTTCCATGCTTCAATCAAATCATAGATTCCTTTTGATTTATGCAGGCGAGCAAGAAAGCAAGCATCATAGATTTTGCCTTTACTCCGCGAAAGATAATCAACAACTTTTGGATTGATACCACTTTGACAGACAATTATCTTCTTAGGAGATATCCGGTATCTTCTAACGAGTTCATCTCTTACAAAATTAGCCTCCGTCTGTATCATGTCACTCCATCTTGCTATCAAAAGTAAAGACACCTGTTGTGCGATAAATGAAAAAACATTAGAGAAAGAAAAATTCCCAGGTCTTTTCGATGGATATGGTACAATATGATAAACAGAAACAATCCATTTTACTTTTTTGTCTACTGATTTCAAAAATATCGCAGGTACAGTATCATTGAGAAAGTCAGACGTTGAATACACTACATTATGCTTTCGCAAGTTCCTGATGATGCCCAAAGTTGCGATTGTTAATCTTAAAAGATTGGATAATATTGGGCCTAGATTATTTTCTGAACGAATAGGTAAAATTTGATATGAAACATTTAAATCTTCATTTTTACAAATTTCATAACCAGTTCTTGTTATCATGACTTCTATTAAGTGCCCCTGAGCTTTAAACCTCTTAAATATTTCAATAAACCGCTTATCCCCTCCTGAAAGGGTATTCATTGCGTTAGCAAACACTAAGATATTCATGGATCATTCTTAACTAATTATAAGAAGGCATGTAACGTTTCGTGCTTTGAAGGTAGCCTATGGCGACTCTAAACCTTAACCAGTACATTGCGATCATATATGGCGGGTGTTTTACCAGTTTTTTCCATTTACCTTTTTCAACAAAAACACCAAGCAGTCTGTACCGCATACCCATTTGCCGCATTACTTCCTGATCGTTAGCGCCCCATTTCTTAACATAATTCTTAATCCCGTTTGAATAGTAATTTTTCTTTTTCAAATACCCTTTAATATTGAACTGCCCTTCATTGTGATAAAGTGGCGTGTTAACTATTCCAGTCCGACCGATTGCCCTTATTCTTCTATCAAAATCCCAATCTTCAGGACCGACAAGACTCTCATCAAATCCGTTCACCCTCAAAAACAAATCTTTTCGAACAAACCTCACTGCATCCACTACTGTGCCCGTGTAGAAACTTCGCTCAAAATCTCTAACCTTTATCCAAAAACCTTCACCAACTATTCGTTCAGGAACATAAAGCGCATCAACCTCACCAACTTCACACTTTTTCACACAATCGTCTATTAAAGTTGGACTCAAAATCATATCTGCATCCAAATAAAACACATACTTACCGCTAGCAACTTGAGCGCCATAATTCCTTTGGGAAGACCTTTCAGGCCCCTTTAAGTAAACTTTTGCAGCATACTTCTTTGCAATTTCAGCAGTTTTGTCTTTTGAGAAATTATCAACTACGATTAACTCAATACTTTTGTAAGTTTGACCTTTTATTGATCGTAAACAGTTTTCGATGTTTTTCTCTTCGTTTTTAGTGGTTATAACCACAGAAACCAGTGGATCGGTTTTTGCTTCCGCAGGGTAAATGAGAGATTTCTTTGCGAGACTATTTGTTTTTTGCAAAGTCTTTCACGTGTCCCAAAACTTTTGCAGCGCCCTTAACAGAGTACTTAATATCTCTCAGTGACCGTATCCGAATCAATTGCTTAAGCATGTACTTCGGCGACAAAAACACTTTATAGATTTCGTCGCAAACTTTCATAACTTCTTCAGGTGTCATATCAGGCGTACGCAACACTGGCTCCTTCATATCGAAACGCACATAGTCTTTTGGATCGACTCTGAACCAGTCGTTCTCCAAAGATCGTAGACTGAAGAGTTGTAGCCCAGCCTTTCTCCATCAACATCTTCGCAAGGTTCAATGTAACTAATGCGTCCTTGTGCGTCTCCCAAGGATAACCAACCATGATTGTTATGTGCGGCTCCAAACCTTCTTCTCGCGTCACTCTACACTCCTTAATTATGCCTTCTACAGTTATACCCTTATTCAACCTATCAAGCGTAGCTTGACTACCAGATTCTACACCAAAAAGAAGCATACGGAATCCCGCATGCCTCATCAACCGATAATCATCACGAGTTAACGTTCCAAACCGCATGTTACAACTGAACTCGACTTCATCGTTGTAGCCTCGTTCAATCATTAGTCTTGCAAATTTTCTGAGCCACTTGCCAACTGGAAAGCAACCAGTATCGTCAAAGACGGTCTTGACTTTGTACTTTTCTATCAACAAGTCAACCTCATCAGCTAGCCGTTCAGGCTTCATAGCTCTGAAAACAGGATAAAGAGTAGGCCAGGAACAGAAAGTGCATCCGCCATCCTTTCGCCACCAGCAGTCACGTCCAGCCATTGTGTAGGCTCCTGGGGTTACCTTGAAGTTGCCGTTGCGCTCGCTGTATAGCCGCCACTTCGTCAAATCTCGATCAATATGCGGCAAATCATCTAAATTATGGTTAAGTTTGAACTGCCCCGTGTTTCTGAAGCTCTCGCCATCTCGATACCAAATTCCAGACTCAAGTGTTTTTGTTTTGTCAGTTAAGAAGTTAACTAGATTAAGCAACAGAAAATCATAGTCGCCTCCCGTAATTATAAAATCGGTCTGGCTGTTCTCCATGGATTCTTGGGGTAGGGCGGTAACGTGATCTCCAACCAAAACAGTCTTTGAGTCTGGCACAATCTGTTTAACGTCGTTAATAATGGACCAATGCCGTTTCACTACTGGAGTTTTTGTCTCAATCATAATAACGTCAGGATCGCTTTTTTCTAAGTCGATCAGCCATCGGCTATAAAATTTTTCCTCGGCAATTCCGTCATCCCAGATGACTTCGTACCCTGCGTTTCTTAACAAAGTGGCCGCATAAGCTGGAACCACAGGGTAGATGTACGTAGGCGAATGGAAGTATTGGAACTGCCTGTTCTGACCGAGCAAAGGCACACCTTTTGCTGAAGGCAACGGTGGATAAGAAATGCTGATTTTCATCTTTTTAAGTCACGCTTAACCAAGCCTGACAAGAAGGACAAGCCATAGACGATGTGAGTCACGACTATACCAGACCAAACTAGTAAGACTAAATTAGCTCTTTTCACCTGCAAGATCGCCGCTATTAAGCTTAAGATAAGGTACGCAACAATGCCCACCGCCACGACAAACGCGAGAAAGGAGAAAAGAAAAGAAAACAATATCCCTACAAAGAGGCTAAGAAAAAGCAATGACGGCAAGAAATAAGTCAGTTTCAGCGAGTTCTCAGGAAACCTCTTAGCAAAAAAGCCTCGGTGTTCACCAAATCTCGAAACCTGCTTCAAATGTGGAACAAAGAGAGAACGTCGATGATGGTAAACAACTACTTCGGATGACTCGATTAGTTTTTTCCCAAGACGTTTAATTGCCAAACACATCAAAGTGTCTTCTCCAGGCCAGTATTTCTCGTTCCAACCACCAGCCTCTTCAACTACTGATTTTCGAGCGATAAAATTACATGAATGAATATCATCCGACTCGAAACTCTCCATAGTTTTATACCTGTTCGACAGATTGCCCACCATAAAAGATGAAAGAACAAAACCGCCAGCCTTTTGAATCCAATCATCTTCTTCAGGAGTTAATCCAGGTCCTCCAATACCACCAACTTCGGGATCCTGGAGATATTTCACAGCGTTGGTCAGCCAGTCACGTCGAGGGTAAGCGTCATTATCTATAAATGCGCAAAACTCGCCTTTTGAGTTCTTGATGCCGATGTTTCTTTTGGCTCCGGGAGATACTGGACCAGTTGGTATGACTTCCACGCCTTCGATTGTTTCCCTCGAATCGTCAGGAAGAAGAATAATTTCGTAACTGTCATAATCGAGTTGGTTACAGT
>SMTZ1_10024165_pt1 | contig 14816 bp, 15 predicted proteins | sample DeeMarSWOR136_30_FD_25667 | JGI IMG/M metagenome (IMG submission 25667)
ATGTCCCGTGTCACCCTCTCATCTTCAGACATGGGGATGAGGGAGTTGATTCCTGGGGTATCAACCACCTGAAACCTCTTTTCCTGGGCCGCCATGGTCCCCGCAGCCACTTCCACCGTCGTTCCTGGATAGTTTGAAACCGTAACGTATTTGCCAGTCAGGTAATTGAAGATGACGGATTTCCCCACATTCGGATTTCCGATGAGAATGACTTTCTCCCTGGAAAGGTCAGTCTTTTCTCCTTCTCGTTTGTGATACTTCATCTTCATCCTTTTTCCTCAGAGACCTTTCTGGGTTTACAATCAGCACATTGGCCGTAAAGCTCCATCCTGTGGTGGAAAATCTTAAAACGGTAACGCTGGGCAATGCCCTTCTGAAGCGTTTCGAGGGTTTTATCCTCGAACTCGATGATCTTTCCGCACCCGAGACAGATCAGGTGATCGTGGTGGCTCCCTCCCGAAGTAGGTTCATACTGAGTTTCTCCATTAGCAAATTTACGTTGGGCGGCCAGGCCAAAACGAGTAAGGAGCTTCAGGGTTCGGTAAACCGTGGTATAGCCAATTTTGGGATTGATCTTCGCCACTTGGGCATAGATTTGGGCAAGGTTCTTATGCCCGGAGGAGTTGAGAAAGACGTTCAGGATCTGCTCTCGCTGCTTGGTTGCCTTCAGCCCTTTCTTAGAAATCCAAGCCTTGAATTGATTTGCTTTGATACGAGGTCCTTTTTGAAATTGAAATCCAATTTCATTTTAATTCATCTCGCCCCAATTGTCAAAAGGTGGGAAACATGGTAAAGTTTTTTTAGATAATGGAGGACGCTTTTCTGGCCTCACAAGAAAGTATGGAACCTTTGACTGCTAAGACTCCTGCAAGCACCGCCCTGGAGGTGGGCGGGGTCAAATATGAAAAGATCATTACCCACAATGACTTTGATGGAATCGTTAGCGCTGCTCTGTGCGCATGGGCCTTGAAGGTCGAAAGGATTCTCTTTGCTGGGCCCCTCACTATTACCAAATCCCAGATCACGATTACAGAGAGAGATATAGTCTGCGATCTGCCCTATCCCCTGCAATGTGGACTCTGGTTCGATCACCATGAGGGAAATCTCCAAGAGTTGGAATACCGGAGGATCGAACCAAAGTCGATTCCCGGCCGCTTTGACCTAAAACCGAGCTGTAGTCGGGTAGTCTATGAATTTTTCTCTGAGCAGAAAGAACTTCCTGCCTACTTCTTACTGGCGGTCGAGGAGGCAGATATCATTGACAGTTTTTCGTATGCTTCGATGGAGGATTGGAGGAGGGAAACCCCTGGAAAGGTGATCGACCTGACATTGAAGGCTCGCTTCTCCTCCGCAGAGGATCAAGCGGCCTACATGAGGAATTTGGTTCAACAACTCCGGGATCGTCCGATTGAAGAGGTATTTCATCTCCCCTTTGTCCAGAAGCGGCTGAAACAATATCGGGAGGAAGAGGGGAAAATGCTTCGAATCATACAAGATTCTTCCCATTTTCTCGAACAGGATGAACGAAAAGAAGTCGTCGTGATCGATCTCACTCAGTATCGTCGCAGGCCACACCTCATTAAAAACCTGGCCTTCTTGTTTTATCCCCAGGCCTTAGGGGTGTTGGAGGTGTATAACCTCACGGACCAAGGCGTGAAAAGTAATCATCTTGGCTTCTCCATGTCTCTTTCCATTAATGGGAACAGGCAGAACCAAGCCAAAAATATTGGCGAGATCATGCGGTCTCTCAATATGGGAGATGGCCATCCAGGGGCAGCTGCAGGCACAATGCGCTGCAGTTCAAAACAGGAAATGTTAAGAAAGAAGAAAGAGATTTTGAACCAGATCTTCAAACTCTGGTCCTCCCAATAGAGGTAAAGGAGAGGAAATATAAATCCTAAGGAAGGAGGTTCATGGAATGGAAGGAAGGTTAACGGACATGACCCGATGGGTTCACAGGGCCACAGCTTGGGTGGCATGCTTAACACTCATCCTCGGATTTTTCTTTACGAGCACTTCCTATGCTGCTACAGCCAAGGAGATCGAGGCGGGCGTCAAGGCGGGATTTGGGATTGGAGCGGAGTATGGTGAGGGTGCACTAAGAATAGGTGGGAAGACCGTCGAGTACTATAGTATTGCAGCTGGTTCAATCGGCCTTCAGATAGGGGCCCAGAAGAAGAACGTTATTCTCGCCTTCATGGACAATGAGGCTCTTAAGAAGTTTCGTGCCAGCTCCGGCTGGAAGGCAGGTGTCGATGGATCTGTAGCCGCAATCAATGTCGGCGCGGGGGCCTCGGTCGATACGGTTAAGATCAACGAGCCCATTGTTTCCTTCATCTTCGGGCAGAGAGGGTTGATGGCGAACGCCACCATAGAAGGGTCGAAGTTCACCAAATTGGAGAGGTGAGAATATTCCTGGGCCTCCAAGGCTGCCGAAATCCTACAGAAAGCCCGCTACGATAAGAAACTCAAGCATCACAAGGTGAAGTGTTATCTCTGTTTCAAGGGTTGTGAAATTCCAGAGAGGAGGAAAGGATTCTGTGGCTATCCCGTCAAAGGAATTTGGTCCTAATATTTCTGATCGGCTCCGTCTTTGCCCCGAGCCTTCTCGATGGAGGTCTCTGCGAGGATGGAAACTGGGTCAATGACCGGGACTGGAAGGTCATCATCTCGTAGAACGAGAGGGACCTCTGTACAACCTGCAATAATTGCCTGGGCTCCGTGCTCCATTAAATGCTGAGAAGCTATAAGGATGAGACGTTTGGAATCTTCCGACGGTCCAGTGGCTTTGATTCCTTTTTTGCCATAGATAGCCTCCATGACCCATCTTTTCTGAATATACGGAGTTGGAAGTATCAACGCTATTCCCATGTGAGAAAAATATTTCTGAAAGAGACCAGTTTGTATCGTTCCTGTCGTTGCAATCAGCCCAATTTTTTGGATTCCTTTGAACTTGGCCTGTATGTACTTCATTGTTTCTTCAACGATATGAAGAATGGGAACCTTTATCCTCTTCTGAAGGGATTTATAATAGTAATGAGCTGTCACGCAGGGGATGACGATGAAGTCTGCGCCAGCGGCCTCAAGGGTTTTTGCGCTTCGAACTAATTTTCTTAAAGGGCTTGGTCCTTTTTTCTGTATGGCTTTCGTTCGGTCTGGAATCTTTGGATTATTGTCGATCAGAATTCTGAGATGGTCTTGATCTTTCTTCACCTTCTTTTGATAAAAAAAACCCCTCCTTCCCATATAGACGTGGAAGGAGGGGTTGCTATTAAGCCACAGCTTTCCCGAATAATAAATCATCGGGCAAGACATCTCCCTCTGTCTTCCCAACGATCACTGTCGCAACGGTATCATCGGTTACATTGACTGCTGTTCGGGACATATCCATGATCCGATCCACTCCTGCAATGATTGCAATCCCTTCGATGGGAACCCCGATGGCCCCCAATACCATACTGAGCATGATCAATCCTGCCCCGGGGACCCCAGCTGTTCCTATGGAGGCAAGGAGTGCCACCACTGCGATAAGGATGTAGTGGTAGAAAGAAAGTTGGATTCCAAAGGCGTTAGCCAGAAAGATCGCACTGATTGCCTGATACATCCCTGTCCCATCCATATTGACGGTGGCCCCCATTGGAAGAACAAAGCTGCACGTCCTGTCCGGTACCCCAGCTTCCTTGCACACTCGCATCGAAACGGGAAGCGTGGCCGAACTGCTACATGTTGTAAAAGCGAAGATGGGAGCCTCCTTAATCTTGTTTAGATAACGGTAAGGTCTAACTCCCATAAATCTCATCAGCGCCGGATACACTCCGAAAAACTGAATGGCATTGGCGAAATAGACAAGGAAGATGAGATAAGCATAAGGCTTTAAAATAGATAATCCATATGTACCCACAGTCACCGCCATCAGAGCAAATACCCCGATCGGCCCGTACCAGAGAACATAGCCTACCAGTTTATACATCGCTTCTGCCAATGCCTGCAGGAAATTCTTTAACGGCTCCGCGGGCTTTCCTACTGCGGCAATGGACATTCCGAGAACGATGGCAAAAAAGATGATGGGAAGGACTTCTCCTTTCGCCAAAGATTCAATTGGATTTGTCGGGATGACATTTAATCCGACGTCCACCAGTGAAGGGGGAGCCTTCACTGCAACTGCCTTCAGTTCACCTACTGGAAACCCTATCCCAGCACCGCTGATCCCTGCAATGATGAGAGCAATGATCATGGCGACGATGCCCGTCAGGTAGTACCAGAGAAAAGTCTTTCCGATCATCCTACCTAATTTCTCTCCTGTAAAAGTGGAAACCCCCGCTGCCAGAGTTGAGAATATCAATGGAATAATCAGCATCTTAAGTAGATTGATGAATAAAGTTCCAAGAGGTTTGATGACAATGATGGGCTTGCCGACAATAGCCCCGACAATAATACCGACCACAAAACCAATAAGAATCCATCCTAATACCCCTATTTTTTTCATAGTCTTTTCCCCCCTCTTCTTACAAGAGTGTTAATCATTATCCCCTTCACCTCCTTTCTTGCCTATATTTTGTCGGGAACTTCAGACTTGTCCAGAATCCAGAGGAATACTATTCCTTTCTTAAGGAATTGTCAATTATTAAAAGAATCTAATAGTAATCCCTCACTCTTTCGGTGGAAACTTACTGGAATCGGGCAGGGCGGAATATCGTGACGCTTCCATATTCACTGAGAAACCTTGAATTAGGCGGGGAGGTATGATAATTCTTCTTTATGCAGATCGGTGTTCAACTTCTTCCCTCTCCTCTGAATTCTCATCTTGTTTCTAATCGAGTTGTCGTGGTCATTGATGTTCTGAGAGCCACTTCTGTGATGGTCCATGCTCTGTCTCAGGGAGCTCAGGAGATCATTCCTGTGAAAACGGTTGACGAGGCTTTTCAAATGGCGAAGACTTTTCCTGAAAAGACTGCCCTACTGGGAGGAGAGAGGGAGTCAAGGAGGATTGCAGGATTTGATCTTGGCAACTCTCCGCAGGAATACATGGCTCGGAAGGTAAGAGGAAAGAGATTGATTTTGACGACGACCAATGGGACGAAGGCCTTTTATTCTGTTTCCTCCGCAAAAGAGGTCTTGGTCGGAAGCTTTTTTAACATCAGTGCGGTTGCCGAGAGATGTCTCGAGTTGAACAGAGATCTTCTCATCTATCCCTCTGGAGACGAAGGGGATTTTTCTCTGGAGGATACCGTTTGTGGAGGGATGTTGGTCGATCGCATCTTGAAAAAATCGAACATGGCTATCGATTTGACCGATGCCTGCCATTCTGCCCGCATCCTCTACCAGGGATTTGAAGATCATTTAGTAGAGGCTTTACACCTCTCACGTCATGGAAAGGAATTGATCGATCGGGGATACGGAGACGATCTTCCCTACTGCGCCCAGATCGATATTGCTGAGATTGTCCCGGCGTTTCGGGAGGGAGTGATCAAAATTATTTGAGAAAGCAGTAGGAAGGATGCGGTAAACAGTAGGCGAAGGCGGTACGCAGAAGGCAGTGGGCAGAAGAGATACAAAGAGTATTGTCACGCTATGCTCTTTGCACCATGCTCTATGCGATTTGGAGGAGGAGATGCGCCATCCAGAGAGAGAACTGAAAAATAAAGAAACAATTAAAGCCCTATTGGAACAATCCCAAGTTGGGAGGATGGCTACGGTCAATCGGGAAGGCTTCCCAGTCATTAAGCCTGTGAACTTTCTCTATTGGGATGGGAAAATCTATATACATTCCTCCGGAAAGGGAGAAAAAATCAGGGATATCCGTCGGAAGAGTTCGGTTTGTTTTGAAGTAGATGATCCGATCGCCTATGTGGCAGACAAAGGGACTGCCTGTAAAGCCAACTACTATTATCGGAGTATCATCATTAAAGGAAAAGCTTCCTTAGTGAACCACGAAAGGAAGAAATTAGAGATCCTCGAGAAGCTAATGCAGAAATACCAGCAGGAGGAAGGCTATGAAGGGATCCCAGGAGAAATCGTCAAGAAGACTGCAGTGATTGAGATCACTGCTCAGAAAGTAACGGCTAAGGAAAAACTGGGATAAATGGGAACCTCTGTCTCGATCGTCAGATGTCCAAGCTATGATGAAAACAAAGTCCTAAAGGGACTTAGGCAATCCATTGACCTTATTGGAGGAATTGAACACTTTTTGAGGAAAGGGGATCGCGTTCTTCTCAAACCTAATCTTCTCTATGGGAAGGCTCCAGAGAAAGCAGTGACGACTCACCCCTCCATCGTCAAAGGGATGATTGAGATCGTTCGAGAGGCTGGAGGGATCCCCCTCATCGGGGATAGCCCTTCGATCGGAAGTGTAATGAGGACTGCTGAAAAGGCTGGAATTAAAGCCGTAGCGGACGAAATGAATTGTCCTCTTGTAGAATTTGATAAACCGATTCTCCCTCCGCAAGGGAAAGGAAAATTCTTTAAACACTTGGAGATTGATCGGTTTGTTCTGGAAGCCGATGTCATCATCAACCTTCCAAAATGGAAGACTCATAGTTTGACGCTTCTCACGCTCGGAGTGAAAAATCTTTTCGGATGTGTTCCGGGTTCCAGGAAACAACTTTGGCATCTCAAGGCAGGAGATGACCGCAAGGTCTTTGCCCAAATACTGACTGATCTATACAAAACGATCAAACCCTCTCTGACCATTCTTGATGGAATTGTGGGAATGGATGGAAATGGGCCTAACAGTGGTCGCCCCATACCGCTTGGATTAATCCTGGCGAGTGAAGATTCGCTCAGCCTCGATCAGATTGTATGTGATCTTTTGGACATCTCCAGAGAAACGTTACTGACGAATCGAGTGGCACTTGAGGCGGGACTAGGGAAAGACGAAATTGAGGTTTTTGGGGAAAGCGTGGAAGAAGTCAAGATCCGACATTTCAAACTCCCATCCTTGTCTCAGCCGGATTGGAACCTACCGGGTTTTATTCAAAGAGCCCTCAAGAATGCCCTCACCTCCAAACCCGTGGTTGGAGAGGAGGTATGCAAGGCCTGCAATCAATGTGTGGAGGTCTGTCCTCCCAAAGCATTGAAGAGGATGGAAGAAGGGTTAGCTTTCGATTATGGAAAGTGCATTCGATGTTTCTGCTGCCAGGAGGTCTGTCCGGAAGGAGCAATTACCGTCAAGCCAGGATGGGCCCTCAAAATGATCAGGAGAAGGCAGTAAGCAGAGGGCAGAATGCGAAACATAAAACTCCTCATTGAATATGATGGGACGAATTATCAGGGATGGCAGATTCAGGCCAAAGGGGTGACGATTCAAGGGCTCATCGAAGAAAAATTGGCCATACTCACCGGGGAACTAGTTCATTTGATTGGATCAGGAAGGACCGATGCAGGGGTGCATGCCCTCGGTCAAGTGGCTCATTTCAAAACGAAAAGTCAAATGGATGTCCATACGATTCAAAGAGCCCTCAACAGTCTACTTCCCTCCGACATTGTGATTCAAAGAGCAGAGGAGGTGAAGGAAGATTTTCATGCTCGAAAGCAATCCAAAAGCAAAGTCTATGAATATTGGATTCTGAATCGGGAGGTACGGTCGCCTTTTCAGCACGGGTATGCATGGCATATTCCCCAGAAGTTAGATTTTAGAGCCATGGGGAGAGCGACTCAAGATCTGGTCGGTGAGCACGACTTCTCATCCTTTCGATCCGTGGGTTCTCCAACCCGAACAGCCGTCCGCAAGGTGATTCGGGCAAAGTGGAAGAAGGGGAGGGATGGTCTCATCCGGTTTGAGATCGAAGCCAATGGTTTTCTTAAACAGATGGTGAGAGCGATTGTGGGAACATTAGTCGAAGTAGGAAAGGGAAAAATCAGGTCCGAGGAGTTCCAAAAAATTCTTTGCGCAAAAGATAGAAAGAGAGCTGGGCCAACGGCGCCTGCCCGCGGCCTTTTTCTAAAAGAAGTAAAATATTGAGAAATTCCAATCACCAAATTCAAAATTCCAAATAAATCATAATTGCCAATATTCAAATAAACAAAAAACAGTTAGTCTGAAATGTTCGGAACTTTGGTCATTGGAATTTTGGTCATTATTTGGTTATTGGTGCTTGGAATTTGGATATTATATTTTTACTAATTCATAATTTCTCGTCCCTAGACCGATCTCTTGGGCGTAGTCCAGTTGGATGCTCCAGTCCACCTCTGGATAAATGGCACGAAATTTATCTTCTCCGGCTCTCCAGTTCTTGGTGAGTTTCGAGGATCGATTTCCCTCCTCCCCATTGACCAAATCGACAGAGGCCTGGTCGATCGCTACGGGATCTTCGGAGGATAGAATTCCAATATCGCGGACAACCGGCGCATCCGAGTACCCATAGCAGTCACAGGCAGGGGAGATCTGTGTGAGAAAATTGAGATAGAGAGCCTTCCCCTTTTTCTTCTGAATGGCTCCGTAGGCATACTCCACCATCTTCTTCTGGAAGATGGGAATGGTTTCGTTCCACTGGATTTGGATGGCACCTGTGGGGCAGGTGAGGATACATTCCCCACACCCGATGCATCTCTTGGAATCGATGAAAGCGATCCGATGCCTGGTCTCGATTGCTTTCGAGGGTGGTTTCATTGAGATGGCTTCATGAGCGCACGCGGTGAGACACTGCTCACACCCTTTGCAGGCCTTTCTTTTGACCTGTGGGGAAATATTCGAATGCTCGCTCAGCTTCCCTTCTCGACTAGCGCAACCCATCCCCAGATTCTTCAACGTCCCTCCAAATCCAGAGAGTTCGTGCCCCTTGAAATGGGCCACGCCGATGAGAGCATCCGCCATATAGATATCATGGGCAACAGAGACCGTTTTGAAAATGGGTTTATCAATTCTGACCTTAATAGCACTGTTTCCGAATGGGTGCATCAACGACGGAGTAGACAAATCCGTTCTGATAAGCCGTATCTAAGTGGGAGACAGCCTCCTGTCGCATCCCACGATAGAGGGTATTCGTATCGGTTAAGAAGGGTTTCCCTTGATATTGTTTGACCAGGTCCACCACCCTTCTCAAAAAGATGGGTCGAATGAAGGCTGTATTTCCTTTCTCACCGAAATGGAGCTTGATCGAATCCAATTTATCAAGGACCGTCTTCCCCTTTGCTTTTAGGTCAGCAAAAAAGACATCGCTCTTCATCGTTCCACCTCCGCATTAGGGCATTCTAAGTGAATATGAGTAGCGTGTCAAACTGCTCTTCCTAAAGGGGTGAAAGGGCATCCTGTCTCTTTAGCGAGAGTGACTAGGGCTTGAGAGTCCAGTTAGATATTCGTATTCCGTTGGCGGGTAGACTGGATGGCGTGCCAGAATGAAGGTACATTGGATTGCCATTCCCTTAAGGTGATGGTAATGACTATTTCTTCCAGAGCCGAAAGAGCAAGGACCATGGCAGCAATTCGAAAAGGCCACACCATTCCGAACCCCAAAAGCAGAACGGTGCCGACAATGATGAACGCACTTGTCAGTTTAGCCCCCCAAGTATGGTAACTGGTGAGCCAACGGTATTTCAGAAAGGCAAATATGATGGGAGTTAAATAACTGGCGATCACAATGATCACATAAGAGGCTTCCTGGCGAATCAAATCAGGCCACAGCCACCAGGCGCAAATGGGAAGCGTCATATAGATTGCGAAATCACCCCAACTGTCCAATTTGGCTCCCAGATCCGATTCCTCTTTCCTTTTTCGGGCAAGAAATCCATCCAGGACGTCCGTCATCAAGGAGAACACCAGAAGAAAGAGAAATAATTGCGGTCGATCGGTCCAGGCTACGTAGAGCAGAAGAGGTGGGATCATGATTCGGGAAAGGCTGAGTGTATTTGGCAAATTAAACAGAATAGGGCAATCGTGTATTTTCAATAAGCCACCCCTGTCTCAAGGATTCTATGGGATTCCACGTAGTGTGTCAATGAGAGAAAGGAAATATATTATAAGACTTTAAGCCGAAAATCCAAAGGAAATCTCATAAGTCCTAATTTCCCACCTCCAATAGGAGAAGTGAAAATGATTCGACCTATATGATGTTAGATGTGTTCTGAAGTTTGGATTTTGAGGTTTAGATTTCAGAGTCAAAGGCGGGTTGGTAGTTGACTTTTGCCTGGCTAAAAGGTAATTTATAATAATTATTTCGGACAATCGAATGGATGGGGAAAGGAGAGGGAATGAAAAGAGTAGAACCAAGCCACATTCGAAACATAGGAACCTTTGGCCATGGCGGAGAAGGAAAGACGTCTCTGGCAGAAGCTATTCTCTTCGATACTGGAATAAACAATCGCCTTGGTCGTGTCGATGATGGTTCGTCACTCATGGATTTTGAACCGGAAGAGATGAATCGAAAGATCAGCATCAGCGCTTCCCTTGCTCACTTCGAGTGGGGTAAACATCAGTTCCATATCATCGATACCCCAGGTTATGCAAACTTCATCGCCGAGGCAAAGGCCTCGATGAGGGTGGTGGATGGGGCCGTTATTGTTGTCGGGGGAAATTCGGGGGTTAAGGTCCAGACAGAAACGGTATGGGGATATGCCAATGAGCTTCAAGTTCCGAGAATCCTCTATATCAGCAAGATGGATATGGACCGAGCCGATTTTTTCAAGGTGGTGGAGGAGGTAAAGAAAACTTTTTCCTCCATGACCCCCGTTGCTGTTCAGCTCCCCATTGGAGGGGAAGGAAACTTTAGGGGAGTCGTTGATTTGATTCAAATGAAAGGCTATGTGTATCGAGAAGATGGAAGCGGGCAGTTCGAACTTAAAGAGATCCCAGCCGACTTGAAAGAAGAGGCGGATCGGCTCCGCGAGAAATTGGTCGAGACCGTGGTGGAGATGGACGATGAATTGATGGAAAAGTATCTGGAGTCGGGAGAGATCTCCATAGAAGAGATTGTGCGATGTCTCCGGAAAGGGACAATGGAAAGGAAATTGGTTCCTGCTGCCTGTGGCTCATCGCTTCAGAATATCGGTATCCAGCCTTTGCTTGATCTTATGGTCTCGTGTTTCCCTTCGCCTCTGGAGAGAGGTCCGGTTCAAGGAAAGAATCCCAAAACAGGAGAACCCGACATCAGAGAACCGAGAGAAAACGGACCGCTCTCGGCTTTTATTTTCAAGACGATCGCAGACCCCTTTGCGGGAAAACTGAACCTTTTTAGAGTTTATTCGGGAAGCCTCAGCGCCGACTCAGTCGTTTACAATGCCAAAAAGGATGTGAAGGAGAGGATCAGTCAGATCTTCTTATTGGAAGGAAAGAAGCAGAAACCGGTAGGGTTTGCTAGTGTGGGGGATATCGTTGCGGTGGCCAAGTTGAAGGAGACCACCACCGGGGACACGTTCTGTGACGATAAGAAACCTATCCTTTTCGAAGAAACGAGACTTCCTCTCCCCGCCATCTCCTATGCATTGACTCCCAAAAGCAAAGGCGATGAAGAAAAAATCACTGCTTCACTGACCCGGCTCCACGAAGAAGATCCTACCATGTCGATGGGACGAGATGAGCAGACGGGTGAGATCCTTCTTTCGGGAGTGGGACAGACCCATGTGGAAGTGATTGTTGAGAAATTGAGAAGAAAATTCGGAGTAGAGGTGAACCTCAGTACGCCGAAGGTGCCCTATAAAGAGACGATTCGGGGATCGAAGCAAGGAGTGGTCTACCGTCACAAGAAACAGACGGGTGGCCGCGGGCAGTTTGCCGAGGTCCATTTTGATATTTCTGCTATGCCGCGGGGGGCAGGGTTTGAGTTTGAAAATGCCCTTGTCGGCATGAACGTTCCGAGGAACTTTGTTCCAGCCGTGGAGAAAGGGATCGCCGAGGCAATGCAAAGCGGCGTCTTAGCCGGGTATCCCGTGGTCGATGTAAAGGTCCGGTTCTACGATGGAAAATCCCATGAGGTCGATTCCTCTGAAATGGCCTTCAAGATCGCTGCGATTATGGCTTTTAAAAAGGGAGTGCAGGAAGCGAATCCGGTTCTCCTCGAACCGATTATGAAGGTAGAGGTCACAGCACCTGATGAGAACATTGGAGATGTGATCGGTGATCTCAACAGTCGCCGAGGAAGGGTCATGGGCGTTGAATCGAGAGGGAATTATCAAGTGATCCAGGCCAATGTCCCCATGGCAGAAATGCTGAAATATGCTCCGGACCTCAAATCGATGACCGGAGGAAGGGGAACATTTACTATGGAGTTTTCTCATTACGAGGAAGTCCCTGCCCAATTGAGTGAAAAGGTTATTGCTCACAAAGCGGATGTTTTGATTTTTTAACAAGAGAGGTTTTTCCAAAGGGACGTTTTTTTCTCGAATAGACTTAGAACCGAGTTTCAACATGATAAGGTATCCGCTGTAAAGCTTTTTCAGCACACTTACCTGCTATTCGTCGACCTGACGGAAACGGAAGACGGAAAGCGGACACGAAAAGATGAGGGCTGTAGTCCAACGGGTGAAATCCGCTCAGGTTTATGTGGATGGTCGATTGACTGGAGGGATCGGAAATGGCCTTCTGATATTCATTGGTGTAGGCAAGGGAGATGATGAGAAGGACATCTCCTATATGGTCTCCAAACTTCCCGATCTCAGAATCTTCGAAGACACATCAGGGAAGTTTAACCTCTCATTGAAGGATGTGAGCGGAGAGATGTTAATCGTCTCTCAATTCACTCTCTTTGGCGATTGCAGGAAGGGGAGAAGGCCTTCTTTCACCGATGCCGAAGAACCCACCACCGCGAAGGACCTCTACGAACGATTGATCGACAGATTGAAAGAAGAAGGCGTTCCTGTCCAAACAGGGGAGTTTCAGGCCAACATGGAGGTCCATCTTGTCAATAATGGACCTGTCACCCTCCTGTTGGATAGCAGAAAATAATGAAATCCAAACGTCAAAATCCCTGCCTTCGGCAGGCAGGGAAATGTCAATTAAATAACTCTGTAGCGCCTCCTTTTATTGGGGGCGGATCAGGCGTCGCCAATAGGTGCCGACGCACCGTGGTGTTTTGTATAACGGTTCTTATTGCCATTTTTCTCCTTACGGGGTCCTTTTCAATGGCCCAATCCTCAAAAGGGAGAAAGGAGATCAAGATGGAAGAGATCAGGGAGCCTGCTGTCGCGGGCTCGTGGTACTCGGATAATCCTGAAATTCTTTCACGAGAGCTGAAGGGATATTTAGATAACGTAAAGAAAGAGAAGATTAATGGGAAAGTCATCGCTCTTGTCTCACCTCATGCGGGCTATCAGTATTCTGGTCTAGTGGCTGCACATGCCTATAAATTGATTGAAGGAACGAGCTACGACGCGGTGGTTGTGGTGGCACCAAGCCACCGGGCTCTTTTTAAAGGGGCTTCCATTTACGATCGAGGGGGGTTCCGAACACCTTTAGGGATCGTTCCTATCGATGAGGGACTCTCCAAAAAGGTGATGGAGAAGAGGAAGGAGATCCAATTCATTCCCGAGGCTCATGCCCAAGAGCATTCCTTAGAAATCCAGCTCCCATTTCTTCAGGTTCTGTTGAAAACATTTAAACTTATTCCCATTGTGATGGAGCCCTACTGGAGTTGGGAAACCTGCCAATATCTTTCAACGGCCATTGCCGATACGGTGAGGGGAAAGAATGTCGTATTGATTGCGAGTTCAGATCTCTCCCATTTTCACTCCTATGACAAGGCTGTTGAACTTGACAGGAATGTTTTGAACCATATCGAACGTTTTGACCCTGAAGGATTGAATCGAGATTTGAGACAGGGCCGTTGTGAAGCCTGTGGAGGAGGTCCCATCATTTCGATTATGCTGGCCGCCAAAGCCCTGGGAGCCAATAAAGGGAAGGTGCTCAAATACCTCAACTCAGGGGATGTAACAGGGGATCGAAGCCGTGTGGTAGGATACGCTGCAGGCGTCTTTTACAAAACGGCTGGAGGGACAGAAAAGATGAGGGAAGAGACGAAGGTTGGTGTCGATTTAGGTTTAAGTGAGCAAGAAAAAAAGATACTTCATCACATTGCAAAAACGGTGATCGAAAATAAGGCGAAGGGAAAACCTATTCCAGAATTCAAGGTCGATTCTCCCATCCTTAAGGAGAATCGAGGGGCCTTTGTGACGATTCAAAAAAAAGGACAATTGAGGGGTTGCATCGGGTACATCGAAGGCCGGGGACCCCTCTACAGAACGGTTGAGGAGATGGCAGAAGCGGCAGCCTTCCGCGATCCCCGTTTCATGCCAGTCAATGAGAAGGAACTTCCAGAGCTGAATATCGAGATCTCTGTTTTGACCCCTCTTAAAAAGATAACAGATATCAATGAGATTGAAGTGGGAAAGCATGGGATCTATATAATAAAGAAGCCATTTTCAGGTCTCCTCCTGCCGCAGGTGGCTACCGAATATGGATGGGATCGTCAAACCTTTTTGGAACACACCTGTAACAAGGCTGGTCTTCCCTCCAATGCCTGGAAAGATAAGAATACCGAGATCTTCATATTCTCCGCAGATATTTTCTAGAGGTTGGGACAGTCGCTGAAAATCTCTAGAGCTTGATCTAAATACAGAGAGATGGATCTAAGGAACAAACCTCAAACCACATAATCGCGCGTAAATCCTCTCAGGAAACTTTTGAGTGAACCGACACCAGATACAGGATGAGATAAAGGGATAGAGCTAAGAGAATCAAGAAGATTGAGCCGCCCAGACTCAACTTCGGAAGGTCGCCAGGATAACTTTTCCTTTTGTCCTCCAACCACAGCTCGTCATCCTTCACTCTTTCCGAATTCACGAGAAGCCTTTTCACCCCTATGACTACTTCTTCTTTCTTAATGCTTAAC
>SMTZ1_10010298_pt1 | contig 14813 bp, 12 predicted proteins | sample DeeMarSWOR136_30_FD_25667 | JGI IMG/M metagenome (IMG submission 25667)
CAGGCTACAAACAAATGAAACTCATCGTTGGTCTGGGCAACCCGGGCAAGGCTTATGCCCACAACCGCCACAATATCGGCTTCCGCTGCATAAACTATCTGGCTAGGCTCCATTCCATCCCAATGAAAGGGCACCAATGTCGGTCTCAAGTCGGCATCGGTAAAATTGCCAGCATCGAAGTGCTTCTGGCTAAACCCAAGACCTTTGTCAATAAAAGCGGCGAGGCAGTTGAACGCCTGATGCATAAATACAATATATCAACAGACGACCTGCTGATTATCTATGACGACCTCGATCTACCTCTGGGCAAGCTGCGCCTCCGCCCCGACGGCAGCGCTGGAGGACACAAAGGGATAAGCTCGATAATCTCGGCTCTGGGGAGCGAAGGTTTTCCCCGCATCAAGGTGGGCATCGGCCGGCCGACCAAAGAGGATGGAACAGCAATCACCGATGAGGATGTTATAGCCGGCTACGTGCTCAGCGACTTCACCCCGCAAGAAAATACAGCAACTAAGCCCGCCATCGCCACAGTCGCCGAAGCAAGCCATCCACTGCGTCTTAACCGAAGGCATAACCGCAGCCATGAACAGGTTTAATTAAGCCCACCAATCTGCTGGAGGTGAGGAGGGGTAATTCCAGACGATTTACTGTATTTTTACCAGCTCAATTTCAAAAGTCAGGTCTTTCCCAGCAAGAGGGTGGTTAGCATCTATGGTTACTGTATTGTTGTCAGAGACATCGATTATAGTGACTACAAGCGTTCTACCGTCCGGTTGTGGAAACCCCAACTGCTGACCAACCTCAGGAGTCATATCGCTGGGAAGTTTTTCCCGGGGTATTTCCACTACCAGTTCGTCACGGTATGGCCCGTAAGCATCATCCACTGGAATGGTAACGGTTTTCTTCTCCCCGACTTTCATCCCAAAGACAGCTTTTTCAAACCCGGGAATCATTTGGCCTGCACCCAACGTGAACTCCAAGGGTCCACGCTCCGCTGACGAATCGAAAACGGTACCATCTGCCAATTTTCCGGTATAGTCCACCTGCACAACGTCGCCATTCCTCGCCTGTGATGCATTACATCCTGTCATCATTACTCCTATCATCAAGATTACGGCTAGGATAATGTGGCTGCTCTTCAACATGCTAACCTCCAATTTCCATATTAAGCTACAGGCTAACAGCGAAACAAGGTCGTTGCCCTATCCATACTTGTCTGCGCCAAACATTACGGCATTTTACACCTCCACTCGCCGATTGGCAATTTCTCATCAAGTACATCTAAGCTGTCCTCCGCTTGCTGCTTAACTTTACCCCTACTCACTCGGTTCTCTTTGCCGCTATTAGTCTTCGATGGTATAATGGCTGAAAATTAAGCCTGTAGACCAAAACTTCAGACCGTGGGGAAACCGAGCTTTGAGAAAAAGCTGACCATCGCAGTCATCGGCGGTGGTAAATGCTCTGCTCAGGAGGCGGTTCTGGCCGAGACTGTAGGCAGAGAGCTGGCTAAGCGGGGGGCTATTCTGGTCTGCGGTGGCCTGACCGGCGTTATGGAAGCAGCCTGCCGAGGAGCCGCCATCGAATCAGGGCTGACTATAGGTATTTTGCCCAGCGATGACCCGGCTGATTGTAATCCTTATGTTCAAATTCCCATCGCCACCGGCGCGGGCTACGCTAGAAACATAGCCGTGGTTAAATCCGCCCATGCCGTAATCGCTATCGACGGTGACTATGGTACGCTCACCGAGATCGGCTTCGCCCTGAAAAGCGGCATTCCTGTTATCGGATTGCATACCTGGTCACTGTACCGAAACGGCGAGGAAGATGATTCTATAATCAAGGCAGAGGATGCCGTTGACGCTGTGGAAAAGGCCGTCTCCCTGGCAAAGGGGCAAAAGCTGGATTGAAAACGATGAAATCAACAAGTGCGACCATTAAAACAATCAAGTCCCGCGAGATACTCGACTCCCGAGGCAATCCCACCATCGAAGTACAGGTGGAACTTTCCGACGGTGTGACCGGAATAGCCGCCGTGCCCTCAGGAGCCAGCACCGGCAAGTACGAAGCTATGGAACTAAGGGACGGAGATAAACGCCGATACGGTGGGTTAGGGGTTTGTAAAGCAGTGAGCAATGTTAATAACAAGATTGCTCCTGCGCTCGCCGGCATGGCAGCTTCAGAGCAGGCAAAGATTGACCAGAGGCTGATTGAACTTGACGGCACCGCCGATAAATCCAATCTCGGGGCAAACGCCATTCTGGGAGCATCTTTAGCCACCGCTAAAGCTGCGGCTAATTCGGAAAAGTTCCCCTTGTACCGTTATCTCGGCGGCATCTCTGCCCGCCTACTGCCAGTGCCCATGATGAACATACTTAACGGCGGAAAGCACGCCGCTGACTCCACCGATTTCCAAGAATTCATGGTGGTGCCGGCAGGCGCTACCAGCTTCAGCCATGCGCTTCAGATAGGGGCTGAAGTATACCAGGCTCTTAAAAAAGTGATCAAAGTCAAAGGGCTGAATTTCAACGTCGGTGACGAAGGCGGCTTTGCACCACCACTGGCTTCCAATAAACAAGCAGTAGAGCTGATACTGGCAGCGATTGACCTCGCCGGCTACAAACCTGGCGCCGATTGCTTCATTGCCTTGGACCCTGCAGCGAGCAGCTTTTACGATAATGGCAAATATCTCTTATTTAAAGATGGGGCAACCCTCAACAGCAACGAAATGATTAACTATTATGCCAAATGGGTATCGAGCTATCCCATAGTCAGCATCGAAGATGGACTGGCTGAGGATGACTGGTCAGGCTGGGTATCACTGACCTCCGAGTTAGGCAAAAAAATTAAACTGGTTGGCGATGACCTCTACACCACCAATCTGGAACGGCTGGAACGAGGCATCGCCCAAAAGGCATCCAATGCCATCCTCATAAAGCCAAACCAGGTAGGCACACTCAGCGAAACCCTGGCTACGGTAAAAAGAGCGCAGCAGGTTCGCTGGACAACCATAATAAGCCATCGCTCCGGTGAGACCGAAGATACCACCATAGCTGACCTGGCAGTTGCCGTTGGCTCCGGCTTGATAAAAACCGGTGCCCCCTGCCGTAGCGAGAGAGTGGCAAAATATAACCGCCTGCTCCGCATAGAAGAGGAACTGGGCAGTAACGCCCGTTTCGCCGGCAAGAAAGTTCTTTCAGCTTAGGAGGACAAAATGGAAATAGTCCAAGGAGTTCATCAGATAAAACTACCGCTACCGGCAGGAGCCGTAGACCATAACAACGCCTACCTGATAGAAGGCAGTAATGGCAATCTGTTGATTGACACCGGCTTTGATACACCTGAGGCTTTCGCGGCTTTGCGGGATGGCCTACGATTTAATGGCTTCGGATTTAAGGATATCACCCAGATCGTGGTTACTCATATCCACCCCGACCACTATGGCCTGGCTGACAAGCTGAAACAGATGTCCGGGGCTACGGTGGCATGCAGCGATATAGAGGCAGAGTTTATTGATTCGCGATACAACAAAACCGATGACCTGCTGAAGGAGGTAAGAAGTCTCTTCAAATCTAATGGAGTGCCTGACGGAGAGCTGAAAGAACTCACTGAAGCCTCAATGGCGGTACGGCAATTCGTAGGTGTGGTTAAACCGGACATCACACTGAAAAACGGGGACAAAATCACCATCGACTCTTCAGAATTCGAGGTGGTGCTGACTCCGGGACATTCACCAGGTCATATCTGCTTCTACGAGCCCAAACGAAAGCTCTTCTTTTCCGGCGACCATATACTATCAGACATATTCCCCCATGTCGGTTTTCATCCGCAATCCGGAGAAAACCCCCTGGGCGACTTTTTCAATTCGCTGGAAGCGCTGGCTAATCTGGAAGTCAGCTTCATCTTTCCCGGACACGGCTCCGTTTTCAGCGGTTTCCAGCTAAGACTCGGTGATCTCTATCGCCATCACGAACAGCGGCAACTGGCCATAAAGAGAATAATAGAGAACGACATGAAGCCTGCCTATCAAATAGCTACCGAGATATCCTGGATGCCAGGCGGTGAAGCTGTCTCTTTCGACAAGCTGTCTGCATCCGATAAGCGACTGGCTGTTATGGAGACCTTGGCTCAGCTTAAGCTTCTGGTGATCGAGGGCAAGGCAGAAAAAGTCGTCAAGGACAATATCGATATATACTGGGCTGGAGGCTAGAACAGTGGATGAGATAAAAAAGAAAGTAAAAAACTTAAAGCTAAGATACAAGGCTTATCCCCAAAAAGAGCTGCTGATAGCCATGCCCAACCCCTACCCCGATAGGGAATATGAGGAGGAAATGGTTACCAGCGAACTCACCTGCCTATGCCCACTCAACCCGGGACAGCCCGACTATGCCACGCTTACCATAAAATATGTCCCCGACAAGCAAATAATTGAGTTAAAGTCGCTCAAATTCTATCTGGCTAGCTACAGGATGGTGGAGATATTCTATGAAGAGGCAACAAATCGCATACTCGAAGACTTGGCCAGTGCCGTCAAGCCCAAGAGAATGGAGATACTGGCAGAGTGGAATATAAGGGGTGGCATTGGAACTAAGGTTAGGGTAAGCTATAATAAGAAAAGCGCCTAACTTCATCGCGAGCAGTCCCATATCAGGGCAACGTGGCAATCCCAGAACGTGTTTCGCTCGCAATGACAAAAATAAAGCAAGGGGGAGGAACAAATGGCAGCTCAAATTGGCATAAATGGCTTTGGACGTATCGGCAGACTGGCTTTTAAGGCGATAAGCCAACATTACAGCGACAAGCTTGAGGTGACTATAGTCAACGACCTCACCGATGCTAAGACCAACGCCCACCTGCTCAAGTATGACAGCACTTATGGCATTTATCCCGGAACGGTGGAAGCAAAAGATGATGCTATAGTGGTTGATGGCAGGAAGACAAAAGTAATCGCCGAGCGTGACCCGAGCAAGATTCAGTGGAAGGACTACGGCGTGGATGTAGTAATTGAGTCCACAGGGCTTTTCACCGATGCCGCTAAGGCATCTGCCCATTTTCAGGGGGGAGCCAAGAAGGTCATCATCTCAGCACCAGCTAAAGGTGAGGATATAACCATCGTTCTGGGCGTAAACGAGGACAAGTACAATCCAGCACAGCACCGCGTTATCTCCAATGCCTCATGCACCACCAACTGCATCGCTCCGGTGGTCAGAGTATTACACGACAATTTCGGGCTGAACAAGGGATTGCTATCCACGATTCACGCTTATACTAACGACCAGAGACTTCTCGACATGTACCACAAGGACCTGCGCCGGGCACGAGCAGCAGCTATAAATATCGTCCCTACAACCACCGGAGCTGCCAGAGCCGTGACCCTGGTTATACCGGAACTTAAAGGCAGGCTCGATGGCGTTGCCTTCCGCTGGAGTACTGTGATGAGCCACTGGTAAGCACAGACTTCAGAGGAAATCCAGCCAGCTCCATCTTCGATGCCATGAGCACCATGGTTCTTGCCGGCAATATGGTGAAGGTGCTCGCCTGGTACGACAATGAGTGGGGTTATAGCTGCCGATTGGCTGACCTGGTTATATATATACTCGGCAAAGGTTTATAATGCAGCAGCTATCGCTTCTTTGCAGATATAGATTACCTCATAACATTCCTTTGGCCAAACAAACGTAGCTAAGGTGCCATCTGGGACGTCTGTGAATCTGTATCAATATATTCAATGACAGAACATTCAATTTCGTCCTCCGATCAAAATCTTTAATTCAAAGCTGAACTTCATATAAACGTTTTCATTATCAATTTCGTTTTACTATAATAGACACCAGGTAGAGGTTATCTGGTGTTAAGTGAAGAACATCTGGTACAGAAGGCAGTAAATGGTGACCAAGCAGCTTTTACTCAGCTATACAACCAGAACTTCGACAGAATACATCGTTACATTTATGTCAAGGTCAGGAGTCAAGCTGAGGCGGAGGACTTAACTCAGGATGTATTTATTAAAGCGCTGGAGTCAATCAGCTCTTACAAGTGGCGTGATCTGCCATTTGCCGCCTGGTTATTCAGGATCGCTCACAACAGGGTAATCGACCATGTCAGAAAACAATCAAAGGAAAAAAGAGCCAGTCTCGACGAAGCCTATGCAAAAAGTGTGGAAGACCCGATACAGATGACGGAGCGGAATTTTGAGGTATATCAACTCAAGGAGGCAATGGAGAAACTGCCGGAGGCACAGCGAGAGGTAGCCACGCTCCGCTTCATCAGCCAACTGTCGATTGCCGAGGTGGCTAAAACGCTGGGCAAAAGCGAGGGAACGGTTAAGGCATTACAGTTCAATGCTACAGCTTCATTAAGAAAGACTCTTCACGGGAAAATTAATGGTTAGAAAATTAGACGATATCTTTAACGAGTGTTACGAGCGGATACGCTCGGGCGAAAGCCTGGAGAGCTGCCTTAAAAGCTATCCGGAACACGCCGCTCAACTCGAGCCATTGCTTAGAACCACCCTTGACATCGGCAGGCGAGCTTCCTACATCCAACCTCGCCCTGAATTCAAACACTGGTCACTGGTGAGGCTCGAGGGAGAACAACACTATAACCATATCAGCCAGCAAAGACAACCAGCAAAGCCTGGCCGCTTCAGCTTGCGCCAGAGCTGGGCTATCGCTGTAGCCGCCGTCCTCATAGTATTGCTGACTGGCGGCGGCACCGTAATCGCTTCCTCAAATGCTATGCCGGACGATCCGCTTTATCCGGTTAAACTGGCAACAGAAGAGGCGAGACTTACTTTTGCTGTTACCGACGCGCAAAAAGCTCAAGTTCACATCCAGCTAGCCGAGACGAGGGCAGTGGAAGTCGAAACCATGGCTAATGAGGGAAAGACTGATCAGGCTGCTATTACCGCAGAAAGGTTTGCTGAGGAGCTGGAGAAGGCTAGCCTAGCAATAGCTAATGTAGAGAGCGCCATGGGCACAGCTCTACCTTCCACAACAACCACTGAGCCAACGTTAACTGAGCCTCAGCCGCCAACACCAGAGGAAGGACCGCCTGCACCACCAGCAACGGTGACAGACGAACAACCACCAAAGGAACCAACAACACCACCAGCAACGGTGACAGACGAACAACCACCAAAGGAACCAACAACACCACCAGCAACGGTGACAGACGAACAACCCACACCATCCAAAGATAGCAAATGGGATAAATGGGCTGCCAGAAGAGCGCTCTTCAAGAAGTCCATAGATGAGAGCGCCTCTAAGAGCTTAAAGGCTCTAGAAAACGCCAAAGAGAAATCATCACCGCAAACTAAAGAAGAATGGCAGCGAGCTATTGACAAAATATGGGAGAAGGGCCAAGAAAGGGAACCAGATAAAAACGGCACTTGGGAGTGGAAGAGAGATTGGAATAAAGACGGAAATACGCCTACGCCAGTTTGGCCAGGTCAGCCTTCCACCCAAAATGGCAATAAAACCTGGAATGGAGGAGAGTCAAACACTTTCGATCCCAGCCAGAACCAGCCCTACCCCTCAAGGTAGCCCAATACTGGAAACAAATAATCGCCATCCAACAAACTCCAGACTAACTCGCCAGATACAGGACTGCTAAATAAACGCTACTCCTGGCTTGAGAGCAAAGTAGCCAGTTCCACGGAGGTTGAGATGAAAGTTGCTAAAACCATTACATTTGCACTTGTGGCTTTAAGCATAATTGCCAGCGGCTGTTCGGCTAAGCCCCCACCAGCACCACCTATTCTCCCCCCAACCGGCGAATTGACCAATCCCAAGCTGGCTATGGCTTCAGCCTACAGACCGACTCCGGTCAGCTTTACTCCGAGCAGTCCAACATATTCCCTGCCCCTGGACCTGACTCAAATAGCTAACTCGGACCAGATTCAAAACGAGTTTAATCTGAACTCAGGACAGGAAGCCCTCCTCGAAAGGAACGGCTTCGTGGTTATCCCGTGGAGCGGCGATGACATCGTGGAGCCATATAAAACCCTGAAAAACAGAGATGTCCCCATATTCGTCACCACAGACACCCTGCTCCACCTCTACCACATTCAATTCAACGAGATTCTGAAGCGAATCGAGGAGGAGGAGTTCTACAGCCAGCTTATCGATATGAGCCTGGCGATGCTGGAAAGAGCCGAATCCGATTACCAGACCTTCACCGAACCGATGCTGAAAGAAGCTGCCAGAAGAAATGTTGCCTATTTCGCCGTAGCTCTGAGCCTGCTTCAGACGCCTTCACAGAAAATAGACTTCGCTGTTCCCAGCTATGTGAAAAATGATGTCAACGAGGAACTAAAAAACATCGAAGCCCACCAGGGTTTCAGTCCCAGCGCCATCTTCAACTCAACAGACTCCCGTAACCCATACCAGGAGGACTATTCTCAATATGTCCCCAGAGGACACTACACCCGGAGCGACATACTGAAGAGCTACTTCAAGGCGATGATGTGGTACGGCAGAATAGCCTTCCTTCTGAAAGGAGGCCCTGATGCCCTGATTGCTGAGCAGGATGCCGAAATCGCCACCATCCAGGCGTCTCTCATTTCAGCCGAGTTGCCCGGCGTTAAAGTCAGCAATTATACCGCCAAGGATATCTGGGGCAGAATCTATGCCGTCACCGCATTCTTCGTCGGCACCGCCGACGACCTGACGCCATACGAATACCTGACAGCCTTAGAAAAGGTCTTTGGACAGGACTTCGCCCCCAGCCAGCTCGCTAACGAAGCAAACATGCTGGAGCTTAAAGCCGAGCTGGCCCAGATGAGAAACCCTGAAATCTACGGAGGCTCAGGCGTCTGTGTCATATATCCACCGGTAACCAAGGAAAAGCTCTACGAATGCCTGGCTGATACAAAAGGTATGAGATTCATGGGGCAGAGGTTTGTCCCCGATTCCTACATGTTCCAGAACCTGGTGTCGCCAGCGGTCGGCCTGTATGTCGGCACGGGCAATCCTTTCACCATGAAGATGACCCCGTTGGGCCCAGCCAGATGCCTCCCCAGAGGCCTGGACATCATGGCGGTCCTCGGCTCAGGTAGAGCCTATGAGATACTAAAACGGGAAGGAGATACCGAGTATCAGGGCAAAGACACCAGCTATGACCAGCAGCTACAGCAACTAAGAGACGAGTTTGCCGCCTTCACCGAAGAGGACTGGAACCGCAACCTGTACTGGTCATGGCTCTATGCCCTGAAACCGTTGCTCGACGAATTCGGCAAAGGCTATCCGGCCTTCATGCAGACCGAAGCCTGGCAGGACAAAGAGATGAACACCTCCCTAGCCTCCTGGGCTGAGCTCAGACACGACACCATACTCTACGCCAAGCAAAGCTATACCCCACGATTGACAGCAGCACCGGCACCACCACCGCCGCCAAAGCCGCTAGTCGGCTACATCGAGCCTGTCCCCGAGTTCTATGCCCGGATGCTAGACCTGACCCGGATGACCCGGCAAGGGTTGTCCCAGCTTGGAGCTTTGAGCCAGGAAGAGGATAATCGCCTGGCAAACTTGGAATACGTTCTGGACAGGTCGCTCAGCATAACCATCAACGAGCTTGAAGGTAAGGAGCTTACACAGGACGACTATGACTTCATCAGGGACTTCGGTAGCAGCCTGGAGAACATAATCGTTGGCGTTGAGGCCGAAGGCAAGGAAACGACAATTGTGGCTGACGTCCACACCGATACCAACACGCCGGAAGAGGTTCTCGAAGAAGGGGTGGGCTATGTCGACCTCATACTGGTGTCTTACAAGGTCCCCGACGGCAGAATCATCATCGGCGCCGGGCCTACTTTAAGCTATTACGAGTTCAAGCAGCCCATCAATAACCGCCTCACCGACGAAGCTTGGAAAGATATGCTCAAGTCAGGCCAGACACCACCCAGACCACTCTGGACAAGCAGCTTCCACCAGCCATAACTTAGCACCACCAGGGCGATTCCGTAGCTCTAGTAAGGCACACGCAGCCGCGGGGCTTTATGCCCCACGCACGAAGCTCCTAAAGCGACCTTTTAGGGTCGCTTTAACACGTATAAGCAGCCCAAAAAACATATTGACAATGTGAGATTCCCTGCTATAATTCAGCCAGCATCTTGAAGGCGTCACAGCGTGTCAATTCGGTTACGAAAAATGCCTGAGTTGAAGCAAGGGGGATAAAATGGCCAAGGCAACACGAATAGTCTCACTTGTGGCAGTTCTGTCACTGGTATTACTGGCAATTCCATTTCCGCAGGCAGAGGTATCAGCTTTTGTTCCACCTTTACCTAATGAGGTCTGGGTGGCTACCACAGGCGCCGATGTCCCCACTGGCGGCACCGCAGCTCAACCCTTCGCTACCATCCAGTATGGCATTAACCATGTAGCAGAGGGCGGCACGGTGCATGTAGCCGCGGGAACATACGTGGGATCTATTGACATATCCAAATCTCTGACTCTGGAGGGCGCCAATGCGTTTGGCACGGTAATAGATGCGGGTGGAGGCTTCAATACCGTAGTTGACATCGGCACATCACTCGGCGCACCTGTAACCGTTTCAATTTCAGGTGTCACAATCCAGAATGGCAGCCAAGATGCAGGCGGGGGCATCTTTATATATTCAGGGCACACGCTGTCTCTCGATGATTGCACCGTCAGGAACAATACCGCGAGCTCGGGTGGTGGCATACGTAATGTGGGCACGCTGATTATGAACCGGTGCACGGTCAGCGGCAATTCGGCTTCCAACGGCGGCGGTGGTATATACAACAGCGGCGAAATGTGGCTGACCAACTGCACCATCAGCGGCAACCAGTTGACTGAATTCGGGGGGAGCAACGGCGCTGGAATCGCTAATATTTACGGCACCATGGAGCTGCTTAATTGTACCATCGCCTACAACTCCACAAATTTGCATGGGCTGGACAAAGCTGGTGGGTTCTACAACTTCGCAGACGATAGTATTCCAGATCTACATACTGCATACTTTAAAAACACCATAGTAGCAAATAACACCGCTGGAGATGATGCCTCCAACAACGGCTTGTCTTATCCAGATGGAGCTACCGTCTCCCAAGGCTACAACTTGTGTGGCGACAACACCTGCAGCTTCAACCAGCCTACCGACCTGATAAACACCGACCCGTTGCTGGGACCGCTTCAGGACAATGGAGGCCCAACCTTCACCCATGCACTGCTACACGGCAGCCCGGCCATAGACAACGGCGGCGACCCGGGCATTACCGACCAGCGCGGCGTACCAAGACCTCAGGGACCGGCCTTCGACATCGGCGCCTACGAGCTGACACAGGCCTCTGTGGCCACAGCTACAGGCACCGGTACAGCCTCGTTCTCAACCCTTAACGGCTATATCACAGACCTGACAGCGTCAACTGAATTAGAGCTTCCCTGCCCACCCAGACCAGACCTCGATTTCCCATTCGGCCTCTTCTCCTTCACCGTCAACGGCATCACGCCAGGCTCAACCGTAACCATTGTCATCATACTGCCTTCAAACGCCCCCACAAACATACAGTATTGGAAGTGCATCAACGGGAATTGGGTGGACTGCACCTCACTACTGGGCAGCAATAACGGCGACAGCATCCTGACCATCACCATCACCGACGGCGGACTGGGTGACCGCGATGGAGCTGCCAATGGCATCATCGTTGACCCCGGAGGCCCGGCAGTATTTGCACCAGTAGCACCAGCAGGATCAGGGGTATCGCCGACAACACCACACCCGCTTAACCCGCCTCAGATGTCATTGCAGTACCTGAGCATAACCCCGCAGCAGACAGGTGCCGGTCAGCCGGTGACCATCACCACCAACGTGGTCAACACCGGTGACGAGGCCGGCAACCTTAATGTCGCCCTCAAGATAAACGGGCAGTTGGAGCAAAGCCGCATGGTCAGCGTTGGCCCGCATGGCACCCAGCCAGTGAAATTTACCGTGACCAAGGCTCAACCCGGCACTTACAAAGTAGACATACTTGACAAGAGCGGCAGCTTCACCATACTTGGTGCAGGCGGCACCACCGGTACACCTGTAAACAGCGGCCTCATTGCCCTGCTAATCATAGGCGTGCTGGTTTTAGCCACCATTGTGGTATTATTACTTTCCCGCCATCCTGCGTGACAATAAGCCCTAAATAAACCTGAGTGGGCACCACACAAGCGACCCTAAAGGTTTGCAGCTACATTGGGTAGCAATGACCACAAACTGATTCAGGCTTAAACACGGCACAAATACCCATTGACAATTCACGTATTCAATGGTTAAATAGTAATATATAGAGCACGTGGGTTTTATTCTTAAAATAAGGGGGGATGAGATGGCTAAATTCGGGCTGTGGAAAGGTTTCTCGGTGCTCATGGTGTTCGTGCTGGTGGCAGGGATGGGGGTGGCGCTGGTGTCAGCAAGCCCCGTGGAGGCAGTGTGTTCGGGCAATACAGTCTATGTTGATGCTTCTCGGCCGGATGATTCAGGTGATGGTTTATCCTGGGCTACGGCGAAGAAGACTATCCAAGCCGGCGTAAGTGCTGTATGCTCCGGCGGCACGGTCCATGTAGCAGCGGGAAATTATAATGAGAATGTCGATGTAGGCACAAGCCTTACCTTAACTGGAGCTGGCGCGGGCTCAACAATAGTCACGGCACTCAATTCGAGTGACCATGTCTTTCACGTTACCGTAAGCAACGTTACCATTCAGGGCTTCACCATTCAAGGGGCAACAGATCCAAGTATGGCCGGAATACGGAATGGTTGCACGGCAGGCTGCACTTTCCGAAACAATACAATTATTGGCAACGACTTTGGGATAGATGTCTCCATGTCAAATGATATCACCATAGCTACGAATGAGGTTTACAATAACTCTGCAGAGGGTATCCGTCTCGAAGATTGTAACAATTGCGTCGTTGATAGCAACGTGGTCCATGACAATGATGTTATTCACGCCGGCATTTGGCTCCACCGTTCTTCGGGTGTGCAGATCTCGAATAACGAGGTCTATAATGAAGCATACGGTATATGGCTCGGTGCTTCAGATGATAACACCATCCTTAATAACAACATACATGATAACGGTGATGGCATAGTAATTACTTTTGGTCCTATAAGTACCAGCGATAATAACAAGATATTAGGAAACAGTATTGTTAACAACAAGGCGTTTACCTCAGGCATTCACCTGACCGAGGGCGCCTCGGGCACTGTCATAAACTTCAACATAATTGTCAGCAATTGCTCAGCGCCGGTGCTGTATGGCGTCTTCAACGGCAACGCTTCCGAGACAGTCAACGCCGAAAACAACTGGTGGGGGGCTAATGATGGGCCCAGCGCCAGCCCGGGCAGTGGGGATAAGGTCTCAGCTAATGTTGACTACGACCCGTGGCTGGTTATTGGCATTAGCGCCAATCCCGACGTTATTGTCACTGGCGGAACCACCTCAACCATCACCGCTGATATGACTAGAAACTCAGCCGGCCAAAACACTTCAGCTCAAGGTCATATCCCTGATGGTACCGAGATTATCTTCACCACAAATACGGGCTCTATTGGGAGTACGACTGCGACTAAGACAACAACCAATGGTATGGCTACAGCCACGCTCACCCCGAGTGCCCCCTCCGAGGCTACGGTATGCGCCGAAGCACCTCACGGTTCAGAGCCGCCAAGGGCGCAATATGAGGTATGCACCACCGTCGATTTCGTGGCACCACCAGGATCAGGAGTATCGCCAACAACATCAACCTCACCACGCTCGCTTAATCCACCTCAAATGTCAGTGCAATATGTGAGCGTCAGGCCGCAGCAGACATATGCCAATCAGCCCGTAACCATCACCACCAACGTGGTCAACACAGGTGACGAGGCCGGCAACCTTAATGTCGCCCTCAAGATAAACGGGCAGCTGGAGCAAAGCCGTATGGTCAGCGTTGGCCCACATGGCACCCAGCCGATTAAGTTCACCGTAGTTAAAGCCCAACCGGGTACTTACAACGTAGATATACAAGGGGAAATTGGCAGCTTCACCATACTTGGCTCTGGTGATACCACTGGCTCGAAAACCGGTGTTCTAATTGCTTTAGCGCTCATCGGTATTCTAGTCATTGCCAGTCTGGTGATATTGCTAGTCCGCCGCACCTAGTCAACATAACTCGAAAAGACACAGGGGGCGATTTCCTACAATCGCCCCTCCAACCTCCTGCTTAACCAGCCGTAAACCTTTCTCTGCTCCATTTCGTTTTATTAATTAGCTGCAGGACAGATTCCTGCACTACACAAAGAGGAGGTTCAAGACATGAAAAGGTGGAGCATACTGGCGCTAATAGCCATTTTCGCACTGCTGATGCCTGTATCCACGGCAGGCGTTAGCGCCCAAGACGAGCTCAGCTTAAGCAAGTCAGCCGACCTGACCTCGGCTGCTTTAGGCGATACCATCACCTACACTTACACTATAACCAACACCGACAATGTCACCATCGAGAACATATATTTAGAAGATGACGAGCTGACCTGCCAGGCCCGCTGGTCAATACAGCCAACGTCACAGGTACCGACCCGTACGGCAACACCGTCACCGCTAGTGCTTCAGCTTCAGTCTACTTGAACTACACAGCTTCACTTCAGCTAACCAAAAACGCTGACCCAGTCTCGGCTACTCCAGGCGAAACTATCACCTACACCTACACCATCACCAATAACGGCGATGTCACTATAAATGACATTGCCTTGGAAGATGATCCGCTCGGCATAATCGACCTCGGTGGGCAAACAAGCCTCGGTGCCGGTGAAAATATCATGGCTACGACAAC
>SMTZ1_10008159_pt1 | contig 14811 bp, 11 predicted proteins | sample DeeMarSWOR136_30_FD_25667 | JGI IMG/M metagenome (IMG submission 25667)
AGTCGCCATATCAGAAGCATCCATGATTTGGGGTCCAAGTTGAGCGATAGTATCTAAGGAGCCGATATCAGCTTTTTCAGCTAGTTGCTCAACTTTCGTGTAAGCCTTCTGAGGATCCTTGAAGTCTTCAGAAATCGGTTGAACGATATCTTGGACAAACCAAGCTAGAACAGCTCCTGCTTTTCCCGTATTTGCTTCAAGCACCCAACGTTGAGGAAGCAGATATCGTCCGGTCCACAGCTTGCCACTTTCATCAATGATGGGAGATTCAGAAATAAGTTGGATTGGAGCTGTGTTACCTCCAACAACGCAGACTTCGCCAGGTTGGGTCGTTAAGGTACCTAGCATGGCACATTGTGTATCTGCACCACCAATGCCCACTACTGTTTTCGTTGACAATCCTGTTATCTTGCTTGCCTGTGACGTGATATTACCAACCAAACTTCCTGGCTCAAGAATTGGAGGTAGAATTGCGTCTGTAACTTCTGCCATCTCGAGGATTTCTGGGGACCACTGTGATTTGATGATATCCATTAATTGAGTATTCGAAGCTTGTGAGGGGTCAGTGATAGCTTCCCCAGTTAATTGATAGAGTATCCAGTCACTGATTGAAAGTACGTGGTGAATTTGCGCATAGAGGTCCGGTTTATTCTGTTTATACCAAACAAGACGAGACAAAGCATAGAGAAGAGGTGGCCAGCAGCCAGTGGGAGGACACGAGTCTTCTAGTCCTTTCGCTACAAAATCCTGAACAAAGACACCACGTGCATCCAAGTTGGGACCTGAATAAATGGCCGTTCCTTTCTTGTCGAGAAATACTGCACCGTGACGTTGACTAGTGGCGGAAACGGCTACAACATCCTTTGGTGAAATTTTGGCATCCTTGATGCATTCTCGAATCAGTCTTGTGATTGTGTTCCATGCAGCTATGGCGTCGAACTCCTTGCCTATGCCCATTAGACCCTCAGAATCAGCGTATTGTATTGGTACGAATCGTTTTGCGATTGACGTACCCTGTGGAGTAAACATCATGCACTTAATCCCAGATGTGCCAAAATCGATGGTTAGCAGTTGTCGTTTGGGCATTTTGGGCCCTCATTTTAAGGATTTAAGAACTTCTGGGTTTGCCAGATATTTGGGGATTTCGCCTTTTAAGAACCGGTCAATATCGGCGGCTAAAATCATCGATTGCCGATAAACTACATCACTTGTATTGCCACCTATATGAGGGGTGACGGTTACATTATCCAATGCCAAGAATCGGTTATTTGAGTCAACAGGTTCCCGTGAGAACACGTCTAATCCTGCTCCGGCAAGTCTTCCTTCTTGGAGTGCTTCGAAGAGGGCATCTTCGTCGATAATGGCAGATCGAGCGGTGTTAATCAGGTGTGCTGTGGGCTTCATCCAAGAGAGTTGTTCTTGCCCAATCATACGAAAGGTTTCAGGAGTGGCACGAGTGTGTAGTGTCACAAAATCCGCTTGGCGCATTAGCGGTTCGAGTTCAACTTTTTCGGCACCAACTTCCTTTCCTTTCACAGCACTTACATTTGGGTCAAAGAAGAGTACACGCGTTTCAAAGCCCTGGAGTCTTTTTGCCACACGAACGCCAATTTGCCCTAATCCAATGATTCCAACAGTGCTTCGACCTAATTCGTTTCCTTTTAGCGATTCGTGGAGTTTGGCAAACTCTCCTGCATCATCGATTTGGATTATGCCGGATTTAAGCAGACGATCCGTCTGGATGAGCTTTCGTGCTTGAGCTAACATCAGGAGGATTGTAAGATCAGCCACAGAATCAGCATTTCGACCAGGAGCATAGAAGACAGGAACGCCCTTAGCAGTTGCAGCGTCAACATCGATTTCTTTCGGACTATCACGAGCACAACCAATGAATTTCAATGTGGTGCCTTCAAAGACTTCCTCGGTGGCGGCATCAGCTTCAATAATGGCGGCATCAGCTTCATCTTCTTTCAGCTTTTCAAGAAGCTCTTCACCCCATAATACGCGTCCTGTATTTCGCCAATCTTCATGTATGACAGTCGCGTGTTGGCGAAGAAGCTTCAGCCCTTCTTCGTGAAAGGATGCTGTGATAAGAACTCGCATTCCCCTTCATCCTTTATGTTATTCGTTTTACATCAAGATTTGGAGTTTCATGAGATCCGACATGCTGCCTTTTGCTTTTAGTTTTCCAACAGAATAAGCATCAAGTGGACTGAGCCCCCCCTCCATGATTCCAACTAGAGTTTCACTATCTGTTGTGACTAAAAGATTCGGTTTTTCCAACTCACCCTCTGTAAAGGGATCCATAGTTTCATCATGAATCCGTGTATAGAAGCTTGTTTTAAGATCGGTGAATAGGAACTGAAGTGTTCGATCAAACCCTTTGAATTTGGATTTAGTAGCGGGGTCCTCGAATTGCCCTCGAACGCCTTCTAGAACCTCAAGGATTTTGTCTTTCGTTACCATTTGTGGGCGTCACCCGATAGGATATCCATGAAAGGTTTTAGGTTAAAAACACATTCCCCTTGCAGTTTTTAAGCCGATAGAATCCAATTAACCGCACCGAGCCAAATCTATACTGGCAAGAGAATCATTAGAGCTAAACATACTAGAGATATGCCAAGAAGGATTCCGCCTGCGGCAAGGATCACGATACCACTTTTAGCTTGTTCTTGACGGTGAGTTTCAAAGCGACGCATTGTATGTCGAGTATGGGGTGGATTGACAGCATACCGATATGCTGCTGTGGCTTCAACAAAGGGAGTAAGTAAACAAATTCCGAAGATGATTAGAATAACACTCATGAAAAGCAGGGTAAACCCAAATGAATAGAGCGTCAAGATGTGAAAGACGAGAAACGTGGCAACAGAGGCAATTATGAGACAAATTACCAAAGTTATGGCTAGCCGTTTGCCAAAGGAAGCCCAATTCATTAATTACCCTCGTCAGATTCTAAGAAGAACAGCTGAAAAAAGTTATGGAATTATTTTGATGGATAGTGGATAGGGTTGGATAATGAATTATGATTTGCTGTGAGCGCACATTTGCTTATAATGCTCAGAAGCATGTTCCTCTTGGCTTTTATAGGTGTCAAGGCGTTTAATAAGAAGGTTAAAGTCCACTTCGTGCGCATCGAATTCTGGGCCGTCGACACAGGCAAATTTTGTTTGCCCACCAATCTCGACCCGACAAGCTCCACACATGCCTGTGCCATCAACCATAATTGGATTTAGACTGCATTCAGTTTTCACACCAAACGGTTTGGTTGTGGCAGCGACATTTTTCATCATTATAGGAGGACCGACAGTATAGACATAATCAATTGGGCGATCTGATTCGAGAAGTTCTTTTAGTTTAGTGGTAACGAAGCCTTGTGTGCCCTTAGATCCGTCATTAGTGGTGATGTAGATTTCATCACTCACTTGACTGAGTTCGAGTTCACATACCAACAACTCTTCTTGTCGAGCACCTAAGATTGTGATGAGATAATTCCCCGCTTCTTTTAATTGACGGGCACGGGGCAGCGAGGGGGCAGCACCGCATCCTCCTGCAACTACAATCACAGTGCCGTACTTTTTTACAGAGGGAGCTGTACCCAGGGGACCAAGGATATCCTTAATTTCATCGCCGGGTTGGAGTTTGGAAAGTTCTAGTGTCGATTTTCCCAACACTTGGAATACAATAGTGACAGAGCTCTTGTCAACGTCCCAATCTTTTAGAGTGAGTGGGATGCGTTCGCCTCGATCATGCAGACGATAGATGAGAAATTGACCTGGACAAGCTTTAGCAGCAATTTCGGGTGCTTTGACCTCGAATTCGAAGATGTCGGGAGCGATGGTTTTTGTGGACAATATCTCAAACACGCTTGAACCCTCATGTAATAATGGTTGAATTGTGACCTATAGGCACGAGAAGGTGAGTGGTGTATAAACGTTATCAATGTTTGAGGTGATAGAGCCGTTCTAAATCGTTGAACACCTTCATTTGATGCGTTCTAATCTTTAGATTAAAGGTCTTTGCATTACTCAGTATTGCACATGACAGTCTCACGAAGGTTCCGATCAACCCGTGTTTATACTTCTTTGACCCGACGGGGATTGCCATCCCTTCGGATTCTTGCGCTCGTAGCGATTATTTTGTCGACATCAGTATTTACGACTTTGTATGTAGAGCATAGATATTTTTCAGCGGAGGGGTTACAGAATTTTGGAAGTCATGGGGAAGTGGTTTTTTATCTTCGAACACATCAACCACGCGGGATCTTCGGAGAGGGCATGTATGGCGTCAGGCCTGAGTTGTGGACCTTTTCAGATTCAGGGTTAGGAAGAACTGTAGGTGCCTACTCAACCACGAATATCCAAGTAGCTGGTGTGGATGAGTTAGATATCGTCAAGACCAATGGTACTTTCATCTATACAGTTGTTGATGATGAGGTCATCATTATTCGGGCTTATCCCCCAGAGCTGGCCGAAATTGCAGGCAGAATCACTCCAATGGATTCTCCACTGGGTCTATTCCTTTATGACTCAAATAGACTAGTTGTGATCAGTCAAGGGATATCAATCGAGGTCTTCGATGTTACCTACCCCTCTAATCCTCAAAGGATAAACTGGGTGACTTTTGAAGGATACTTCATTGGAGTCCGATTAATTCAAAATAAAATCTATCTAATTGCAGGGATGCCCACTGAAGATACGTTTGGTAATACACTGATTCCAGAGGTTGGAATCACTGGTACTTGGGGAACCATCATCAATATGCGTGTTCCAGCATCCCAAATTTTCTATGACCCAAAAACGATTGATACCTTCTTCCATTATACTTCAATTCTAACCCTAGATATTTCAGCACCTGCAGCCCTTCCAGATGTCAAATGCTTTCTGATAGGAACTAGTGGTGCCACCGTTTATGTTTCAGAAAATAACTTGTATTTAGCCACCCACCAGTGGTTCGCTGGATCAGTTACAACAATTCATCGATTACAAATCATGGAAGACACCGTAGCTTATGCCGCGTCCGGAACTGTAGCAGGATATCTTCTTAACCAATTTTCCTTGGACGAATATGAAGAGCATCTTCGAGTATTTACCACGTATTACGATGTGAACTCAAGACAAGTTAGTGGACTCAGTATTTTGAACATGCAACTTGAGTTAGTAGGATCAATCGAAGGGTTAGCACCAAACGAGCAGATTTACTCAGCACGATTCCTTGGCAAGATGGGATTTTTGGTCACATTCTATAAGGTTGATCCTTTGTTTGTCTTCAATTTGACAGAGCCCACTAATCCGCAACTTCTTGGTGAACTAAAGATTCCTGGGTTCTCAAATTACTTACATCCACTCGATAGCAACCATTTACTCGGAATCGGTAAGGATGTAGAAATTCAAGGTGACAATTGGTGGTACCAAGGTATGAAAATCAGCCTTTTCAACACGACAAATCCCTTTGACCCACAGGAAACCACGAATCTTATCCTTGGAGTACGAGGAACTGATTCAGAAGCACTTGAAGACCATAAAGCAATTCTCATTGATCCTGAAAAAGGCCTTCTTTCTATGCCCATCCGACTTTGCGAATATTTAACAAATAACACCGACGTAGATCCACGGGAACATGGAACAATATCGTGGCAGGGTGCTTATGTTTTCTCAGTGAATCCTGCCAATGCCTCCTTGACGATTCAGGGTCGCATTACTCATATCGAAGATCTTGATGCATTCCGATTGGACTGGTGGGCTTTTCGAGATCAGTTCATTCGCAGAACTGGATACATCGAATCGATGTTCTATGCAATTTCAAATTCGAAAATCACGTTTCATAATCTAACTGATCTGAGTTTCATAGGTGAACTTTCTCTAACCTGAGATAGAATAACAATGAATCAAGGATTGTTCGTAAGAGAAGTAATTATTTTTCTATTTTGATGTCAAGCCCATCAACTGTATAATTATGAGGCTTGTAAGTTTCAGAGTCATATCGCCCTCCAGCCTTCTTAACACAGAGCGATCTTTGATTATCAAGTTTGTCTAGTTCAATAACGACTTGGGTTGTATGCTCGATAGCCGCGAGAAACTCCTGACTGTGTGCTTTACGGTTAATTGTCCAATAGGCAAGTGTTTTATAGGCATACAAAGCAGGGCAAATATGTCCAAAAAAGGATCGGGCACCATCTTGTCCCCAAATGATTTCCATTGCTGTAAGGCTATTAATTACAAGTCGTGTTCCATCACCAACGAACTCCCGTTCAATTCTACCGAAGAAATGATGAAACCTTTCAACATCTCTAGACATTGGAACCTTTCGAATCCATGAAGGGGCTTTGTCATAGAAATCCGTGAAGATTAATTCACCACGTCCCCCTGATTCTGAAAAGCAATCAAGTACTAGTAAATGCTCTTCCCAGCCTTTTGGTAATGACTTGATTAGCGGTTCAAGAAATAATAGTAATGCTTGTGGTGGGTAAATGAAATCCAAATAAATGACTTGATTCTTTTTTACAATACCTTGGCGCATGAAGTTTTGAAGGAACTCATGAATGAAGGTTCCGGTCTCATATTCCCAAACTACATTTTCGCCTAAAATCAAACCTTTTCCTAATATCTCATCCAACGTGGGTATCCCTGTTGAGCAGCGCATTGAAATTAAACTCCCAAAATGGACAAGCAACACCGCATTATATATCTAGTTGTTGTTTGATGTACATTATTGAACAAAATGAACATAAGCTTTGAATAGTTGAACACTATATTCTAACTTAACCAGGTGAAAAGAAATGCTCCACCTGGTTGAACTTACTCCGAAAGAATTAGGCTTAAAGAAGTTGATGGTTGACTTCTTTGCTGATTCGCCCAAAGATACTGCGGGTTTGGAACACTTCTCATCAGCTCATTACGCACTGATGACGGTTTTTTCACAAAACTACAAGATTGCCTTAGAAGATACTTCAAAAATGTTTGACATGTTATCTTCAAAAATCCGCAACGCTGAATATGTGAAAGTTGAATGCCCTGGTGAAATACCAGGGAATGGGTGCTTATCTAAAAAAGAAATCGAAATGCTAGCGACTATGTTCGAATACTTTTCAGAAGAATCGTCCTTCGCAGAGGCAAGTCTTCTTGCTAATCGACGTGAGGCTTTAGTTGATTATTACAAATGGATTCATGGCGGTGATCTTGAAGAAGCACATAGTTGTTGCCACAATTTAATTGATAAAATTGAAACGGCCACTGCTATAGAGATTCAAACACTTCAAGAAGTCACACCAACACCTAATCCTTATGAAGCAGCCCTTCATCAGCTGGATCTCGCCGCCGAAAAATTGGGGTTAGACTCAGCCACTCATGAAGTTCTTCGTCATCCACAACGTATTCTCATCGTCAACATCCCCGTCCATATGGATGATGGTGGTATTCGGGTGTTCACTGGATACCGATCACAATACAATGATGCATTAGGTCCTACTAAAGGGGGTATTCGTTATCATCCCGAAGTGACCTTAGATGAAGTTATTGCATTATCAGCTTGGATGACGTTTAAGACTGCTGTCGTGGGTCTTCCTTTGGGTGGCGGTAAAGGCGGGATACGGTGTAATCCCAAAGAAATGTCCATCAACGAACTAGAACGCTTAACACGAGGTTACACACGAGAACTGGTACGATTCATTGGACCCCAAATTGATGTTCCAGCGCCAGATGTCTATACCAACTCACAAACGATGACCTGGATCATGGATGAATATGCAGAATGCACGGGGACATATTGTCCTGGTGTCGTCACTGGTAAACCAGTGGGAATTGGTGGCTCCAGAGGTCGTGACGATGCAACTTCACGCGGTCTGGTTTATACCGTAATTGACGCCGCTGAGCATCTCGGTATTCCGCTAAAGGATGCACGCGTGGTTGTCCAAGGTTTCGGAAACGTTGGATCTCATGCTGCCCGAATTCTAAGTGAAGTGGGGTGTAAAATCATTGGTGTATCTGATTCGAGAGGTGGTTGCTTTAGCCCTGAAGGTTTAGATCCCATGAAAGTAGGAGAGCACAAAAAAGAAACCGGTTCGGTGGTTGACTTTCCAGAATCTTTTCCGATTAGTAATAAGGATCTTTTGGAGCTTGATTGCGAGATACTAATTCCTGCAGCTCTTGAGAACGTTATTACTGCTGAAAATGCCCCACGGATCAAGGCAAAAGTTATCGCTGAAGGCGCAAATGGGCCCACAACTCCCGAAGCTGATGAAATTCTCCATCAACAAAACATCTTCCTGATTCCTGATATCCTAGCAAATGCAGGTGGAGTCACAGTAAGTTATTTCGAAATGGTTCAAAATCAAATGAACTACTTCTGGACAGTTGAAGAAGTAAGAGAGAAGTTACAAAAAATCATGAACACAGCGTTTCATGAGGTTCTTGCAATCTCCAAAGAGCATGATGTTCCAATGCGGATTGCAGCTTACATGCTAGCAATAAGCCGAATTGGGTACGTGATGCGCACTCGAAAAAGCTTAACGACCAAAAGACATCTCAGTATTCCGATCTAATTGGTACTAACTCTATTTCCAGGCAGCATAACGCTGCCTGCCTTACTCCTTTGAATGTACATTCGAGTATAAAATATGTACAAGATTAATAAAGAAGTGTACATCGCTGTGAAATGAGGGATTCATGTTGTCGGTACACATACATACCACAATCCCAAAAAAATCAGGAGAAATTCTTACAAAACTTGCGGGTACTTATGGAACCAAGAGCCGTGTGCTTGAGAAAGCATTAGAAACTTTGCTACGGGTTGATAAGGTTGGCTCTTGTGATGACTGTGCGTTAAAGGCACAAATGGAGGAGCAAACTAAACTACGAGAGGCCATAGAGTTAGCTTCAGTTCGTAAGGACTTACTTGATGAACTTCTAAGGGTTGCACTTTCAGATCAGACCCTAGACGAGTTTATTCAATGGCAACGAAACGAGGCACAGAATACAACTGAACTCATTAGGAGCTCCATCAATTGGAAAGTTCCTACTAATTTTAAGGAGTTTCTTTCAGTCACTGAACAAATTGGTGAGATTACACGACTCTTTGATATTGCCTCCTACCGTGAAACGGATAACACAATTATTCTTCGCCCTAATGTGTTTTTACGAATGCCAGAATTGGTTGCATTTCAACAAGCTTTGATCTTGGAAGGAATTGGCATTAATTTTGATCTCCGCATTATGCGAAAAGAGATTATTTTGAAGATGCTTCGGAAAGACTTAGCAGCCGTTCGAAGAAGTGACCCAGTTCAAGAAGTTATTAAACGAATGGAAGAAAGAATAGGAAAACTCAAACCACAGTTATTCAAGGAACAATTAGCATTAGTTGGGCCTGCATTTTTGAGTTGGGCCGCAAAGAGTCTTGAGGGTTCAATTGCAGACTTGGGAACAGTAATTGAGGACATAAGATTATTCCTAAAACCAGCTGAACTATCCGAAGAGCCTCAAGAATTTCTAGAGGGACTTTTACGTGCAGGACAGAATATGAATTGGATCACCCAGTTAAGCATAAATCACGAATCTGAAAATCGATATCATATTGCATTTCAAGCAACATCACCTTCAATGGCCAACATAGCAATGGTTAGCTTTGCGTTGATTCTTGCTACTCGAGGATGGAAGCTCATCAAATACGCCACCGAATATGACCAAGGGCGTTTCACGATTGAATTTGTTGGTGAAGGCAGCCAAGATGTATTAGACCAACTTGTTGAAATGAATCTATTTCGTGTCCTTAATGAACAATTTCTGGATTCAATTCCTATTCCTCGAGAGCTATTCGATTCTTTCGCCATCAAAGTTTATGATAGTGATAATCGACGATTTGAGGAAGTATATCGAAATATTGGTTTTCGGGTTGCCAATGCAATTCAAATGTTAGCAAAAACAGATGAAGGAAAAATCCGAAGATTAGCTAGAAGATTCATAGAAAGGAATTTGCATCAAGCCCAGCCTAATGCCGAACTTCGGTTTATTGATGAAGCGAATTTTTCTTTAGTCTTCAACCAGTTAGAGCCGCTGACTTTGGCTAGTCAAAGAATTTTGATACAGGCAATGTATGAAGCGTTAGGTTATGAAGTCTCTATTACTACATTTCAAAATCTATTGAACATTAAACTAAAAATGGTTGGAAAACCAAGTCTTAGTCCCCTTCACCGCAGCGAGGTGGTACAAATGGTTAGTGATGCTATCGCTGCAGATTCTGCTAAAGATGCACTTGCACAAGTAAAACCAACATTAGACGAGCTCTTCCCGCGCGATTATCCATGGTCACTGAACGAGGTTGGTAATCGTCTACTCGAAATGTACCGAGAGCTTGGTATCCAAGTGGAAATTGAATATTTTGAAGGAGGCTTTACCCTCAAATACCGCACTTGCCCTTACTATAAACTAGTGAAAAATGAACAAAAAACCTGGTTATGTTCATTTCGCAAAAAAGCATCCTTGTGAATACGCAATATTTCTAGAGGACTTTTTAGCGAAGGCTTCATAATGAATCAAGTAAAAAAATGGGCAGATTCAAGCGGTATGTCCCATGAAGTACAGGCAAAAGCAACACAATTAGTTGTTTGAACCTCGAATTATAATCATTCAGAACAAAGGAGGTACGTCCAATGGTAACTGTGAACTTAGATAAAATATTCAACCCGCGAAGTGTGGCTATCGTCGGTGCAAGTGAAGAAGAGGGAACGGTTGGACAGATACTGATGACTAATCTTACACAAAGTGGCTTTGAGGGTAAAGTTTACCCAGTTAATATTCGGCGAAAGGAAATTATGGGTCAAAAAGCCTATCCGAGAGTAGGTGAGATTCCAGATTCTATTGATTTGGCGATAATTGCCACTCCAGCAAAGACGGTTCCAAGTATTGTCGAAGAATGTGGAAAAGCTGGGATAATTGGAATCATTATTATCTCTGCAGGGTTTAGGGAGATCGGTGAGGAAGGACGGGCTTTAGAGAAACAGCTAACCGAATTGAAGAATCAGTATAATTTGCGTATCATCGGTCCCAATTGTTTCGGGGTAATTCGTCCAACCATCAAATTAAATGGAACTTTTGCTGAGAGCATGCCGAAAGCAGGTAATATTGCCTTTATTTCACAGAGCGGGGCGTTGGGTTCAGCTATTTTGGATTGGGCAAATGTACAAAACATCGGATTTAGCCATTTTGTGTCAGTTGGATCGATGCTAGATGTCGACTTTGGTGATTTGATAGATTATTTCGGGACCGATCCGCAAACACGAAGTATTCTCATGTACATTGAGGGTATTTCAGAAGCCAGAAAGTTCATGAGCGCTGCTCGCCACTTTGCTAAAATAAAACCCATGATTGTCGTTAAAGCCGGAAAATTCAGTGAGACTGCCAAAGCTGCTGCGTCACACACGGGATCATTGACCGGTTCTGACATGGTCTATGATGCCGCCTTTAAACGCGCAGGGATTGTACGTGTTGAGGAAATTACTGATCTTTTCAATGCTGCTGAAGTATTAGGAATGCAGCCACTTCCTCAGGGACCGCGATTAGCAATAATTACTAATGCTGGAGGTCCAGGTGTGATGGCCGCAGATGCTTTAATCGTTCGTGGTGGAAAGCTTGCACAACTTGATGAAACAACAATTAAAAGGCTTGATAAGTTCCTCCCGTCCTATTGGAGCCATGGTAACCCAATAGATGTGCTAGGAGACGCTGACGCTGAACGCTATCGTACGGTTATGGACCTTTGTCTAAAAGATCCTAATGTGGATGGAATTCTAATTATCTACACACCTCAGGCAATTACGGCTGCGTCAGATATTGCTTCAGCTGTTGTGGGAATGTGTGATGCAAGAGGGGGATGTAATAAGACAATTCTGACATCATTCATGGGTGCAGAGAAAGTTGATGAAGCGAACCGAATTTTTGTGGAAAACAGCTTCCCAACTTATTGGACACCCGAACAAGCTATAGCCGCATATATGTATATGTATCAATACAAACAGAATCTTGATTTGTTATATCAAACACCAGAGGAACTCCCAACAGAGAGCAGCCCCCCAAAACGCCCTGTAAGAGTAATCATTCGAAATGCAGCTCGACAGAATCGGTTTATTCTCACTGAAGTTGAAGCAAAACAAATCCTTGAATATTACAACATCCCTGTCGTGAAAACAAAGGTCGCATCAACAGTCGACGAAGCAGCTGCGGCAGCGATAACTATCGGTTACCCTGTTGTACTAAAGATTCTCTCACCTGAAATTAGCCATAAATCAGATGTTGGAGGTGTAATTTTAAATCTAAACTCTGATTTGGAGGTACGAAACGCATTTGATCAAATTATTGAATCCGCGAAAAATTACAATCCTGATGCAACAATAGAAGGCGTAACCGTTCAACCTATGATCTCATCTGATGGCGTAGAAGTGATTTTAGGTGCAAAAAGAGATCCTCTCTTTGGTCCGATTGTTCTCTTTGGTATGGGAGGAGTAGGTGTTGAATTCTTCAAAGATGTGGCCATTGGTTTTCCACCATTAAACCAGACTCTGGCACGACGAATTATGGAAGAAACTCGGGTTTATCAGATATTGAAAAAAGGACACCGAAGAACACAGCCTGCAAATCTCAAACTCCTCGAAGAACTCATTGTTCAATTTTCTCAGATGATGGTAGATTTCCCTGAAATCGTTGAGATTGATATTAATCCCATGCTTATTGACGATAAACAGGCTATCGCATTGGATGCAAGAATCGCCATTGATATTGAACGAATAGACAAAAGAATCGACCCAGCATCTGAACTAGTAATTAGTCCCTATCCGAAGAAATACGAATTGATATGGCGTATGCGTGATGGACGAAATGTGTTATTTCGACCAATCAAACCCGAAGACGAGCTACTCTGGTTAGAAATGTTCCAGAATTTTAGCGAGGAATCAATTCGTTACCGATTCTTTGAAATTATAAAAGATACGCCCCATGAAGTTCGAATTCGATACACAAACATTGACTATGATCGAGAACTCGGTATTGTTCCAGTTCTCCAAGAGAAAGGGAAAGAGAAAATTTTGGGTGTTGTTCGACTGATTGAAGAACCAGACGGAAAACGAGGAGAAATCGCGTTCATTGTTGCTGATCCATGGCAGCGACTAGGACTCGGTTCGAAGATGCTTGATTATATGATTGAAATTTGCATTGAACGAGGATTAGATGAAATCTATGGGATTATGTTACCTGATAACTTTCGAGCTCAAGAGCTGATGAAAAAAATGGGATTCACTTTGAAACGCACTAAGGACAACCTTGTAGCAGCTACACTTGATTTACATTCCGAACGACAATGGAGAAAACCCCGAGAATTTAACCTGCTCTTAAAAGATAAACCTTCAAAGTCTGCTAAAACTTCAGACCGAAAGGAAAAAGAAAAGCCAAAGAAAACAGCAAAGAAGCCCTAATTCCCTAATGATTGTATATTCTTGTTACGGAGCGTAATGGATTGACAAATCTTTGGTGGGATCTGCCTCCAGGTCCAGATCCTCCTAAACGCATCTATTCCATTGTGGAAGTGCCTAATGGTGTCAGTAATAAATATGAATACGATATTAAACTGGGTATTTTTCGGTTAGACCGTGTACTCTATTCTGCGTTGTATTTTCCTGGTGATTATGGGATTATTCCACAAACTTGGTATGAAGATGACGATCCACTTGATATCCTTGTATTGACTACAAAACCTACTTTCACAGGCTGTATTATGGAAGCGCGACCAATCGGCATCTTGACCATGGAAGACGAGAAGGGTGAAGATGATAAAGTCATCGCAGTACCCGTTAACGATCCTCGGTTCGATGAAGTCTTGGATTGTTCGACGATGGCACACCATCTCCGTGCCGAAATAGCTGACTTTTTTGTTAGTTATAAGAAACTCGAGCCACATAAGTGGGTGAAAGTGAAAGAATGGAAGGATTCATCTGCAGCTGAACAAATCATTCTCACCGCAGTTAAAATGTTTCAGGAACGATTCAAGAAGGAGTAGATGAATCTTTAGACTCTGGCTTGGTTCGCCTTCGTGTAAAGAAGCCAATAAGCACTGGTCGTATTCGAGGTAAAAGAAAGGGTGTCTTGTGTTTATACTCAAGGTATTTTTCACCAAAGCGTTTCTCCAAATCAGGTTCTTCCCATTTTTTGATTCGGATTATCATGATAAGTAAAATTACTGCAGGAAATAGTATTGCCATCCCCAATGAATGAAAAAGGAAACCCATCCCGAGTGGCAATAACATGTAGCCTAACACGACGGGATTTCGAGTGTGAGAGTAAATCCCTTTAGTTACCAAGAATTTCGTTTTGGCTTCTTCATCCAATGCGCCCCACGGTAACCCCTTTCCAGTATAGCGTAATTGTCGTGTGGCTTTAATTCCAATTGCAGCCCCAATTAGCATTATTCCCACTCCGAAGAAGACGTTGAAAGGAAACGGTGGGAAAGAAGGGAGTTGAAATAATTGGTCAACCCAACGACCGATAATAAAAGTTAGAATGGGAACAAAAAAGAAAATCAGACTATAGGGGACCAAGTATCGGAGTCGCATCACAGGACGACCATTGGATTGATTAGCAGTCATAGTTCCACCGTTATTTGTCAGCCCTATTCTCTTATCATAAGAAAAAATTATGGCAAGAGTGAATAAGGTGAAGTGGCGGGCCCGGAGGGATTTGAACCCTCGATTACCGGCTTAGAGGGCCGGTGCCTTATCCAGCTTGGCCACGGGCCCATTGGGCGTGAATAAGGAATTCGGTACACCTGACCTGTTAG
>SMTZ1_10032572_pt1 | contig 14811 bp, 13 predicted proteins | sample DeeMarSWOR136_30_FD_25667 | JGI IMG/M metagenome (IMG submission 25667)
CTGCTTGCTGCGCTGCCGTCTCAGCCTTACCTGTTCCTCTTCCTGATAGGCCATACGGATCCCCTGAAATTAGTCCAGAATATAGTATTTTAACCCAGACACAGCGGCAACTCAAGCCAGCTTAAAGGCAAGGAAATGCCTTTTTTAGCTCGTGGTTGATTATTCTTCTTTTTCCAGCTCAAAGGCTCGGTGTAAGGCTTGGACAGCGTCCTTGACCCTGTCTTCGTCAATGATACAGGTGATCCTTATCTCCGAGGTGGAGATAATCTGGATGTTAATCCCCTCCTCGCTCAGGGCGGTAAACATGCGGGAGGCAAAACCGGGGTTATTCTGCATGCCCGTGCCGATAATGCTGACCTTGCCCATCTTGGGATCGCTGACGTACTCTCGAGCGCCGATTTTCTGGCATATCGGCCCCACCACCTTCATCGCCTTATCCAGTTGGCTCTTGGCCACGGTAAAGGTCATGTCGGTGATATTATCGATACTGGCGTTCTGCACGATGGTATCGACGTTGATGTTGGCTTTGGCCAATGGCACGAAGATAGAGGCGGCGATACCGGGTCGGTCGGGCACACCGATCACCGTTATCTTGGCCACATCAAGGTCGTGGGCGATACCCCGCACCTTATTTCGTAGTTCCATAGACCCCCCTCCATGAATTAGTGTCCCCGGATTCTGGCTGAAGCTGGAAGCCACCTGTATGGGGATATGGAAAAGCTCCCCCAGCTCCACCGCCCGGGGGTGCATTATCTTGGCACCGTAGCTGGCCATCTCCAGCATCTCCTCGTAGCTGATTTCGTCCACCTTGTGCGCCTCGGGAACGAGCCTGGGGTCGGCGGTATAGACCCCCTCGACGTCGGTGTAAATCTGGCATACCTTGGCGGCCAGGCTGGCCGCCAGCGCCACGGCGGTGGTGTCGGAACCCCCCCGCCCCAGCGTAGTGATGTCCATCCCCTCGGTAATCCCCTGGAAGCCAGCCACGATGACGATATTACCCTTGTCCAGCTCGTTGACGATTCTTTCCGGGTCGACGCCCACGATGCGCGCCTGACTGTAGACGGCGTCCGTCCTTATCCCTGCCTGCCCGCCGGTGAGGCTGATGGCTTCGTAGCCCATCTCCTCCAGCGCCATGGTCAGCAGCGTGCTGGAAACGACCTCGCCCGTGGAAAGGAGCAGGTCGAGCTCGCGGTCGGCGGGGTGGCTGGTCAGCTGGTAGGCCAGTTTGAGCAGGTTATCGGTGTTTTTCCCCATCGCCGAGACAACGACGACCACCTCGTTGCCCGCGTCCTTAGTGGCAGCGATGCGCCGCGCCACGTTTTTAATCTTAGCGGCGTCGGCTACCGATGTCCCGCCGTATTTCTGCACGATTAAGGCCATTCAACTATCCTTTGATTAGCTTACCCATTATTTTATACCCATCGGCCATAAAAAGACCAGTGCCTTTTGCCGCCGCCTCGCTGAATATCTTAGCCCCATTGGGTTTAAAGCCTTTTCCCCAGAGTAGAAAGGGCACCGGCTCCGGGCTGTGAGTCCTTGTCTTGATGGGGGTGGGGTGGTCGGGCATGGCCAGTATTCTTAAGTCTTCGGCGTACGAACGTAAGCGGCTGATTACCTCTTTATCTATATTTTCGATGGCTTTAATCTTATCATCGATGGAGCCAGCGTGGGCCGCTTCGTCGGGCGCTTCGATGTGCACCACCACCAAATCGTTGTCCTCAAGTGCTTTTAGAGCCCCCGCGGCTTGAGCACTAAAATCGTTATCCAGCCCGTCGCTCACCCCAGGAATACCCAGTATTCTCATCCCCATCATCTTGCCCAAACCTTTGAGCAGGTCGACGCCCGAGGTCAGGGCGGCCCTGAGACCGTAGGCCTCCCGAAACGGGGGCATCTCTGGCACCTGGCCGCTTCCCCAGAAGAGCCATACAGTGGTGGCGGGAATGTCACCGTGAGCGGCACGAGCAACGTTTATGGGATGATTCTGGAGCACCTTTTCTGAGCGCTGCATCAAGTCCCTTAAGAATTCGCTGCCCTTACCCTTGGGCAAAAACTCGGCCACAGGCTTATCGGGTATATCGTGGGGCGGGGTGCATTGAGCCGATAGCGCTTCTTCATGCCCCTTCAGCTTCAGTATATGGCGGTAGCTGACGCCCGGGTAGAATTTAACGTTATCGTCGCCTAGGCTATCATTTAGCGCCGAGATAAGCTCTTTAGATTCCTCGCTGCTGATATAGCCGGCGCTATAGCTCTTCATCTTGCCGTCGACAACCCCCACCAGGTTGCAGCGGAAGACGACCTCCTCCTCCCCGATGGGGATATCCAGGCTCTTGGCTTCAATGGCGCTCCGCCCCTTGTAGTAGACCTTGGGGTCATAGCCCAGCACCGACATACAGGCGCAGGCGCTGGAGGGCTCTATACCCGCGGGCACGGTGCGCGCCAGCCCCACCACCCCTTCTACGGCCATAGCGTCGAGGTTGGGGGTCTGGGCTAACTCAAGGCTGGTTTTACCGCCACGTTCGGGCAGGGGCAAACCCGCGGCGCCGTCTATTATGATAACGGAGTATTTCATATCTCCCCCGTTTTGCAATAGAGGTTAAATCCTCCTATAATATGGCGGACGGGGCGTAGCGCAGTCCGGTTAGCGCGCGGCGTTCGGGACGCCGAGGTCGGAGGTTCAAATCCTCTCGCCCCGATTTTTTTGCGGCCTTTTTGCCGCTGATTGCCGTCCATTATAGCACAAACAAAAGATTTAAGGAGGGATTTTAGATGCAAAAAACGGCTAATCCGGGTGCTCTGGGACTGGGGGCTTTTGCCCTGACCACATTTCTCTTGAGTATGGTGAATGCGGAATTCATCGCCCCCGCCTCTATCGGCATGGTTCTGCCCATGGCCTTCTTCTACGGGGGGCTGGCCCAAGTGCTGGCGGGAATGTGGGAATTCAAGACCGGGAATATCTTCGGTGCCACCTGTTTCACCTCTTTTGGCGCCTTCTGGCTGGGTCTGGCGCTGATGATTGTCCTGGAGTCGGCGGGTTTAATCGCAGCGGTTCCGCCGGCGGGATTGGCCGTTTTCTTGGCAGCCTGGGGATTCTTCACCCTCTACGCCACCTTCGCCGCTGTCAAGGCCCCGCGCGGGCTATTAGTCCTCTTCATCGCCTTGACCATAACCTTCTTCCTGCTGGCGGGGGGTGAATATGTTTCCGGCATGAAGCTGGCGGGGGGTTACCTGGGTATTGCGGTGGCGCTCATCGCCTGGTACGACTCGGCGGCGATTTTAATAAACAACACGTGGGACAAGAAGGTCTTACCCTTTTAGTATAGACTAACGCAATCGGAGTTTGGGATAAGCTATTCTACCTTCTTCTTGGCCTCTTCCCACAAGGCATTCTGCTCGTCGAAGGATAGCTCGGAAAATTTAAGCCCGCGCTGGCGGCAGAGCTCTTCCATAGCGGCGAAACGCCCGTAAAAGCGCTTATTGGCTTCTCTGAGCGCCGTCTCGGCGTCTATGCCCATCCTGAGCGCAATGTTGACCAGCGTAAAGAGCAGGTCGCCGAACTCGCTGGCTTTCTCTTCCTTGGTCTCCGCCCGCTGGAACTCGCCGACCTCCTCGGCCAGCTTATTGATGATGCCCTCGATATCCTCCCAGTCGAAGCCAACCCAGGCCGCCCGGCGCTGAATCTCATGAGCGTAGCCCAGGGCTGGCATAGTTTTGGGCACGCTCTCCAGCATGGAAACGTCGGGCTCCCGCTCCGCTTCCTTCAGCTCCTCCCAGTTATGCATAACCTCTTCGGCGTCCTTCGCCTTCTTGGAACCGAAGACATGGGGGTGGCGGTGGATGAGCTTTTTATTGATGCCCTCGATGACCTCCCCCAGCTCGAACTCGCCGGCCTCGCGGGCAATCGTATCGCCCTCGTCCAGCGCCCCCAGCACCTCGTAGCACTCCGAGAGCAGGTTTTCCCGCAACGAGGCGTGGGTCTGTTTCCGGTCCCAGGGGCAACCGTCGGGCGCCCTCAACCTAGCGATAATCTCAACCAAGGCGTCGAAACGGCTCAAATTCTTGGGTTGGGACAAGGTTTCCTCCTTAACTAACTTGAGGGCAAAACCGCCCCGATAAATTCCCGCTGGCCCCTCAGGAAATCGGCGGCGGACAGCGCCTGCTTCCCCTCTAATTGTACCCTGAGGATTTTTAAGGCACCATCGCCAGTGCCGATGCCGAAGCCCCCCGAGTCCAGCGCTATTACCTCCCCCGCCTTAGCTTTCGCCTCGGCCAAGGTCGTCGCCTCAATAACCTTGAGAGTCTTGCCCCGCCAGTGAGTGTAGCTCCCCGGCCAGGGGTAAAAGGCGCGCACTCGCCGCCATATCTCTATCGCCGATAACTTCCAGTCAATCTCACCCTCGTCTTTAGCGATGGGGGTACAATAAGTCGCCTTTGAATCGTCCTGGGGCTGGGCTTTAAGCTCCCCCCTTGTCCACCCCACCAGAACCTCCCCCAAAAGCCCCGCCCCGACCAGGGATAGCTTTTCGCCCAGCGAGGCGGTGGTATCGCTATCGCCGATGGGAAGCTGCGCCCTCGCTAGCACGGGCCCGCTGTCCATGCCCTCGTCGAGGAGCATAATGCTGACGCCGGTGAACTCGTCGCCAGCCAGAATCGCCGCTGTCACCGGGGAAGCCCCCCGGAATTTGGGCAGGAGCGAGGGGTGGACGTTAAGGCAGCCCAGCTTAGGCAGTTCCAGCACTGGCTTAGGCAGGAGCTGTCCGAAGGCGGCTACCACGATAATATCGGGTTTAAAGCTAGCCAGCTGCTCAAAAACCTCAGGGGCTTTCAGGCTCCGGGGCTGCACCACCGTCAGCCCTAAGGCTCCTGCCACCTTCTTGACCGGGGAAGCCACCAGGCTGCGTCCCCGCCCACCCGCTCTATCGGGCTGGGTATAGACCGCCGCCACCTCATATCCGCTGGACACAAGGTATTCCAGTGAGGGAACGGCGAAGCGGGGACTGCCCATAAAAACAACTCTCAACTTAAGCCTCCACGGCCTAAAATTTTAACACCAAACATTTTTAACAACAAGTTTTCGGTTTATGGCTATCCTTTAAATACTAAGCGAAAAAACAAGCTCTATAGACCTTTTAAGGGAAAACAAGCCCGCCAATCCCCCCCCAACCACCCCTAAAAAGTTTGCCAGCGTCCATCCCCACCCGCTATTCTATATATCACGCCGCCAATTTCTTCCCTCTGCCTCTATCTTAAACCGCATTACTCCCCGACTGCCCGCTGTTGCAGTCTGCGCTAAACAAACCTAGAGCGACTAATCTTAACGAGAGGTAAGTAACCGAATGGGAGCCAGTTCAGCTCAAGAAATCTGGGAAGCCGCTTTGGGTGAACTACAGGTTCAGGTTACGCGCTCATATTACCGCACCTGGCTGGAAAAGACCACCGGACTTAGCTACGAAGACGACCGGTTCGTCGTCGGCGTGCCCAACGCCTTCGTCGCCGAATACCTCAACCAGAACCAGCTCTCCCTTATCGAAAAGACCCTCACCGGGCTTACCCGCCCCGACATCAAGGTCCTCTTCCGGGTGGCCTCAGCGCGGGAGACCACGACCTCCGACCCAACCACCCGAGCCAGGGGCAAAGCCCGCTACACCTTCGATTCCTTCGTCGTCAGCAACAACAACCGCCTGGCCTACGCCGCGGCGCTGAGCGCCGCCGAAAACCCCGGGCAGGGCTATAACCCCTTATTCCTCTACGGCGGGGTGGGGCTGGGCAAGACCCACCTCCTGCACGCCGTCTATCACGCTGCCCGCGCCAACAACTTCCGCGCCCTCTACGTAAGCGCCGAGCAGTTCACCAACGAGTTCGTCAGCGCCGTCATGGAGAAGAGCACCGAGGAGTTCCGCAGTAAGTTTCGCACCGTTGATATATTGTTGATAGATGATATCCAGTTCATCGGCGGTAAGGAGCAGACCGAGGAGAGCTTTTTCCACACCTTCAACGAGTTGCACAACGCCAACCACCAGATTGTCGTGACCAGCGACTGCCCCCCCAAGTCACTACCCCACCTCAGCGCCCGCCTTTCTTCCCGCTTCGAGTGGGGTCTGGTCGCCGACATAAAGCCCCCCGACTTCGACACCCGCCTAGCCATCTTGCAAGCCAAGGCCGAGCAGGAAAAGGCCAAGGTGCCCCGCGAGGTGCTCGAGTTCATCGCCCAGCGCATACAGCAGAACATACGGGAACTGGAGGGCTCCCTGCACCGGGCCATCGCCTATGCCAAGCTCTTTAGGGCGCTGCTCACCCCGGAGCTGGCCGCCCGGGCGCTTGAAGACATTGCCGGCAAGGGGCCAAAGGGCGCCCCCCTCACCCCCGACAGCGTAATCAAGGCCGTGGCCCGGAGTTTCCAAATCACCCCCGACGACCTCAAGGGGCGCAAGAGAGACCGTAACACCGCCCTGGCCCGCCAGCTGGCTATGTACCTGCTCAAAGAGGGCACCAGCTGCTCGCTGGCCCAAATCGGGCTGGAGTTCGGCAACCGCGACCACTCCACGGTCACCCACGCCGTCCAGAAGATAAGCGCCGAGATGGATAACGACCCTTACCTGAGGCGCAAGGTCACTGACATCCGCCACTCCCCACCACCCCTCCACCGCCGATAAACAACCCCTCTGCTAGAGAAAATGTCGTTGTTGATAAAATACCCGTTCTGTGGAAATTTCACCCGCCACTCAGCCGTGATTTTACCTCTTCTCCACCCGACTCACTCTCCAAAACTGGTCACCAGCTTGCGGTGGTATTATAATTAGTGTTATTAACCATATATATCTATATTAAACTAATATTATATTAAAAAGCGGGTTAAGAAGTTGATAAGTCTTTACGGGGAAATGCGATGTTTGACCGTGCTGAGATAGTAGTTAAGGCCGGGGACGGTGGTGATGGCATCGTCAGCTTCCGCCACGAGAAGTTTGTCCCCTTCGGCGGCCCCGACGGTGGTGACGGCGGCGCCGGCGGCGATGTTATTATCGTGGCCGACCGTTCGGCGCCGAGCCTGAAGGCGTTTCGGCGCCAGCGGCGATTCAAGGCGACTAACGGCAAGAAGGGCGGGGGTAAGAATAAACACGGCCGGAAGGGGGAAAGCCTGAGCTTAACCGTGCCCGTGGGTACTGTGGTCAGCTATAAGTCGCAGATCGGCGGCGATAGCCTTATCGCCGACCTGGACCAGCCCGGTCAGTCGGTGGTGGTGGCTAAGGGAGGTAAGGGAGGGCGGGGCAACGCTCGCTTCGTCACTTCGACCAACCAGGCGCCCCAGACCGCTGAGGAAGGGACGGAAGGCGAAGAGCACTCACTGATTTTGGAGCTCAAGCTTATTGCCGATGTCGGTGTTATCGGTTATCCTAATGTGGGCAAGTCGACGCTGCTGGCGGCGGTCTCGGCGGCCAAGCCCAAGATAGCTAGCTACCCCTTCACCACGCTGGAGCCGGTGCTGGGGATGGTCGAGCTCGAACGGCAGAGCTTCGTCCTGGCCGAGATTCCCGGGCTGATTACCGGCGCCCACCTGGGTAAGGGGCTGGGGCACGACTTCCTGCGCCATATCGTGCGCACCCGGGTGCTCATCCACCTGCTCGACGGCGGCTCGCCCTCGCCGGCGGAGGATATGGCGCAGGTGAATACCGAGCTCAGCCTTTTCGACTCGGCGCTGGCCAAGAAGCCGCAGCTGGTGGTGGTAAATAAGATAGATTTGCCCCAGGTCGAGGAGCGGCGGGGTGAACTTGAAGAGAGCTTTAAGGCTATCGGCACCCCCGTCTTTTTCGTCTCGGCGGTCAGCGGCGAGGGCATTGGCGAGCTTATGACGGCGGTGGCCAAGATACTGGAGTCGGCGCCGAGGCCAGGGCCAGTGAAGAGAAAAAAGGTCTTCAGGCCTCAACCTAAGCGTTAGTCGACATAGAAAGGGATTGACCTAATGAATATCGGAGTACTGGGGGGCACCTTCGACCCTATACATATCGGGCACCTCAAGGTGGCTGAGGAAGCCATCGCCAGATTAGACCTGCCCCGCATTTTGTTTATGCCCGCGGGCCAGCCTTGGCTCAAGCTCAATAACGCCAACGCCATCTCACCCGTCCCGCACCGGCTGGAGATGGTACGCCTGGCTATCTCCAGCAATCCCCGCTTCAAGCTCTCCACCCTGGAGATAGAGCGCAGTGGCCCCACCTATACCGTCGATACCATCGCCCAGCTCCAGTCCCAGATCGGCGCTGGTGATGAGATATTCTTTATCTTGGGCTGGGATAACCTGATGCAGCTGCCCCAGTGGCACCAGCCCCAGAGGCTAATAGAGATGTGCCGCCTGGTGGCGGTCCCCCGCGTTGATTTCCCCCTCCCCGACCTCCCCGCCCTGGAGAAAGAGCTGCCCGGCATAAAGGAAAGGGTCATCCTTTTCGATAAGCCGAGGATAGATATCAACGCCTCGGAAATCAGGCGGCGGGCGGCTCAAGGTAAATCCATCAGCGATTTTGTCCCTAAAGCGGTGGAGAGCTATATCAAAGAGCATAGCCTTTATGTGACAGAGTAGCCGCTTACCCCCTTGACAAATGCGCCAATTGTCGTATTATTGACTTGTCTCATTGCCAGATAAGGGGGTGGTAGCATTCTAAAAGTAAAGGTAAACAAAGGAGCCGCTATGCCCCAGGTCGAGGGGCGATAAGGTAATCTTAGCGGACCAAAATCTAAAGAAGGAGAGACAAGTGAGTAAGAAGATATTGATAATATTGTCGGTGTTAGTATTGCTGGTCGGCGGCTTGTTCGTTGCCTGCGAGGAGGAAGTTGACGACAACGGCGACGGTAACGGTAACGGGCCACCCCCGGTCACCAAAGATAGCATTGTTATCGGTGCTTCCAGGCCCATCTGAAAAGGTTAACGCCGACGGTGGCATCTACGTTGCCGAATATGGCAAGAACTTGCCAGTAGAGTACATCATATACGATGATGCCAGTGATGTGGGCACCATGGTGAGGCTGACAGAAAAACTGATACTGGAGGACGAGATTGACATCCTCTTCTCCTCCTGTGGCACTGCTTTCATTTCGGCTCAAGCCCCTATAGCCAATAGATACGGTATGGTACTGATCACAGCCGAGGGCGGCGCCACCATTATGAGGGAAGCGCTTCCAGGACTACCCTATGTATTTATTTCCCTGTCTTTTTCCGACCACTACCAATTGCCGGTTTTCGCTGACATGTGTGCTGCCGCTGGCGCTGAGACGGCCTATATGATTACCATTGCCGACCTCCACGGTGTGGAGTACGGCGGCGGGTACTGGCCAACAAGAGCGTTCCCATAACCCAAACGGATTTCTCACTCTTGGTTAAGGACGCCCAGGCGGCTGACCCCGACGTATTTTGCGTTTTCGCCTATCCGCCTATAGTTTTGCCGGTTACCGGTGAGATGATGGCCATTGGCTTTAACCCGCCCGCTGTTATCATGGGCCCCGGATGTAATTTCGGCTTTTATGGAGCCACATTTGGCCCTGAGACGGTAGAGGGCGTAAGCTGTTTTGCCGCGGCTAACAGCAAGACAAGCCCCGAGTTTGAAAGACATTTTAGTGAGCTCGAGGCTATGGTCGGCTGGCCCAACCTGGATTGGTGGGGAACCCCGTTCTACGAACCTATGACTGACATCTGGGAGCAGTCTATCGAGGCGACCGGAACCCTTGACCAAGATACGATAAGGGATTACATAGCCAATAACCATTTCGACACCATTCTGGGAGATACCTACTTCGAGATAGTGGGTGGCGGCGGCGGACTTATGGCCAAGGAGACCCATCCCGGTGAGATTGGTCAGTGGCAGGGTGGAATAGTAGAAATCGTGGGCGGCGGTGACTGGCCGGCCGTAGTGCTGACGTCAGAGTGGATCTATCCCAAGCCACCTTGGCCAGCACCGCCAGCAGAATAGCATAGACATTGAGTTTGACGGCGGTAATGTCAACCTGGGGATACTGGACAGGAGGGGGTGGTTCTACCACCCCCTCTCCCAACTATTAAATATCCAGGTTCTTGACGCTCTTGGCGTGCGCCTGGATAAAGGCCTTCCTCGGCGGTACATCGTCCCCCATCAGGACGTGGAAGATGCGGTCGGCCTTGGCGGCGTCCTCAACCGTTACCTGGAGCAGGGTGCGGGTTTGGGGGTTCATGGTGGTGTCCCAGAGCTGCTCGGCGGTCATCTCGCCCAGTCCCTTATAGCGCTGCACCTCCACCTTTTTTTCCTTAAGCTGGGTCAGCACCGCTTCCTTCTCCGGGTCGGAATAGACCCACTGGTGCTGCTTGCCCGCCTTGATCCGGTAGAGCGGCGGCTGGGCGATATACAAGTGGCCATCATTGATGAGCTCGGCCATGTGGCGGAAGAAAAAGGTAAGCAGCAGGGTTCGGATGTGAGAGCCGTCGACATCGGCGTCCGTCATCAGGATAACGCGGTGGTAGCGCAGCTTGGACGGGTCGAACTCTTCGTCGAGACCCGCCCCCAGCGCGGTAATAATAGCCCTGATTTCTTCGTGGGAGAGCATCTTGTCGGGCGGCGCCTTCTCCACGTTGAGGATTTTACCCCTTAGCGGCAGAATGGCCTGGAAGCGGCGGTTCCGCCCCTCTTTAGCCGAGCCCCCCGCCGAGGGCCCCTCCACGATATAGAGCTCGCAGTGGGCTGGCTCCTTTTCTGAGCAGTCGGCCAGCTTGCCGGGCAGGGTGGCTGTCTCCAGGCTGCCCCGCTTAACGATGAGGTCGCGGGCCTTGCGGGCGGCCTCCCGCCCCTTGGCGGCGAGCAGGCACTTCTCAATGATTTTCTTGGCGTCGTCGGGGTGCTCTTCGAGGTGCAGGGCCAGGCCCTCGCCCACGGCGCTCTCCACGTGGCTCTTGACGTCGGGGTTGCCCAGCTTGCCCTTGGTCTGCCCCTCGAACTGGGGTTCGGCCAGCTTGACGCTGATAATGGCGGTCAGACCTTCCCTGACGTCCTCGCCGATGAGGTTGGATTCGTCCTCCTTGAGCATCTTGTTCTTGCGGGCGTAGTCGTTTAAGACCCTGGTTAACGCCGAGCGGAAGCCGGTAAGGTGCGTGCCGCCGTCGATGGTGTTGACACAGTTTGCGAAACTGAAAGAAGACTCGGAAAAGCCGTCGTTATACTGCAGGGCGGCCTCGACGATGGTGCCGTTGACGGTGTTGGAGATGTAGATGGGCTTGCGGTGGCGCACCACCCGGTTGCGGTTAAGGTGTCGCACAAAGCCGGTAATGCCCCCCTCGAAGTAGAAGGTCTTTTCCTCGTCCCTCCTCTCATCCCGGATGTATATCTCCAAGCCCTTATTCAGGTAAGCCAGCTCGCGCAAGTGCTCACTGACGGTGTTAAAATCACACTTGGCCTCGCCGAATATAGCTTTGTCGGGAAGGAAGGTGATGGTGGTACCGGTATCGCTGGCTTTACCCACCACCTCTACCTTGCCGCCGGGTATGCCCTTTTTGTATTCCTGCTGGTACTGCTTGCCGTCGCGCCTGACGCTGGCGGTAAGCCAGGAAGAGAGGGCGTTGACCACCGAGGCCCCCACCCCGTGCAGGCCACCGGAAACGACGTAGGTATGCCCGCCGAACTTGGCACCAGCGTGGAGGACGGTCATTACCGTCTCCAGGGCGGGCTTCTTGGTCGAGGGGTGAATATCCACGGGTATGCCCCGGCCGTTATCCTCCACCCTTATGGTGTTGTCCTGGCAGAGGGTCACCCAGATGTTGCTGCAAAAGCCGGCCATGGCTTCGTCGATGCTGTTGTAGGTGATTTCATAGACCAAGTGGTGCAGCCCACGCTGGTCGGTGCTGCCGATGTACATCCCGGGGCGGCGGCGCACCGCCTCCCGACCCTCTAGGACCTGGATATCCTCCGCCCTGTATTCGTTATTTTTAGGCTTGGCTTTTGGTGATTTACCCTTTGTCATAGACGTTCTCTACTCCGTTAGGGTGATAAGGAAAGGTGCCGAGCTGGGCAGCTGCTTAAAGAAGAAGAGGCCACCCAACCAGAGGTGATTGTTGATGATTGCAAGGCAGCCATACGTATATATTATAGCATAATTTGGCTTTGGAGTGAAGGTGAAAAGGCTATTTTAACAGCTTGGCCAGCTCACCAGCCCCCACGCTTTTCTGCTCGGCGCTGGCCATGTCCCGCAGCACTGCCGTCCCCGCTCTGACCTCCTCCTCGCCGATAATGACCGCGTGGCGCACGCCCAGGCTGTTGGCCTGCCTCAGCTGTGCCTTGAGGCTCTTGTCCCCCGTAGCCAAGATTACCCCCACCCCCGCCCCCCTTAAGTCGGCGGCCAGCTTGGTCGCGGCGTCTTTAGCTTCGTCACCCAGGCTGGCGATAAAAACCTGGGGTTTGGCTAGGGGGGGTATGGCCACCTTCTGCTCTTTAAGGTTCAAAATCAGCCGTTCCATGCCTGCGGCGAAGCCGATGGCTGGCGTCGGTTTGCCCCCCAGCTCTTCGATTAGGTCGTCGTACCTGCCCCCGCCGGCCAGCGTGCTCTGGGAGCCCCCGTCTTCGGGCTGAATCTCGAAGACCGTCCGCGTGTAATAATCAAGCCCCCGCACCAGCTGGTGATTGACGTTATAGGGTAGTTTAAGCAACTCCAGATATCTTTTTAGCTGGTTAAAGTGCTCGGCGCACTCCTCACAGAGATAGTCCACGCTCTTGGGCGCGGCGGTGGCCACTTTCTGGCAACCAGCCTGCTTGCAATCGAGCAGCCGCAACGGGTTACGCTTTAAGCGGGTCTGGCATTCGGGGCAAAGATCCAGAGCATGGTCCACGTAATAGCTTTTGAGATTCTCCACGTAATCGGGCCGACACTTTTTGCAGCCGATGCTGTTCAACTCCAGCGTCAGACGGCTTAAGCCCATGTCGGCGAAGAAGCGCCAGGCCATATCGATGACCTCGCCGTCGAGGGCGGGGTCGCCGTCGCCGATGGCCTCGTAGCCGAACTGGTAGTGCTGGCGGAAGCGGCCCGCCTGGGGCCTCTCATATCTAAAAATAGAGGCGATGTAATACAACTTCACCGGCTGGGGCTGGTTATGCATACCGTGCTCCAGATAGGCGCGGCCGACCGAGGCCGTACCCTCCGGCCTTAAGGTCAGCGAACTGCTACCCCGGTCCTCGAAGGTGTACATCTCCTTGGTGACGATGTCGGTGTCCTCGCCCACGCTGCGGGCAAAGAGCTTGGTGTCCTCAAAAGCGGGGGTGTCGATGCGCTCGTAGCCGTAAAGCTGGGCGCTTATATTCACCCTTTGCTCGATGAAGCGCCAGTAGGACTGTTCTTCGGGCAGGATGTCCGAGGTTCCGCGCGGTGCCTGATACAACATTTTCTCAAGAGCTAGAATACAGTATTAAATAGGGGTTGTAAAGGGATATTATATTCTTTGCACCCCCGCTCCCCTTGCGCTATACTTTAACCATGAGTCTGGCCGAGCTTTTAGAGAAGGCTAAAGAGTATATGCCGCCGGAGAAGCTATCCCTGGTGGAAGAAGCCTATGCCTTCGCCGCCAAGGCACACGAAGGGCAGGTGCGCAAGTCAGGTGACGCCTACATCGAGCACCCACTGCAGGTGGCGTTTATTCTGGCCGAGCAGCAATTCGACGCCAGCACGCTGGCGGCGGCGCTGCTCCACGACGTCCCCGAAAACTGTGATATACCCATCTCCGAGATCAAAGCCAAGTTCGGCCCCGAGGTTGCCAAGCTGGTCGACGGTACCACCAAGCTGGGCAAGCTCTCTCTGCATGCCCCCCGTACCGCTAACCGGGCCTCGCATGCGGAAAGCCTGAGAAAAATGCTGGTGGCCATGGCGGAAGACCTGCGGGTGGTCTTCATCAAGCTGGCCGACCGCCTGCACAATATGCGCACTCTCGAGGCGCTGAAGCCGGAGATGCAACGCAGCATCGCCCAGGAAACACTGGAAATCTATACTCCCCTCGCCCACCGCCTCTCGCCCACCGCCTGGGGATATGGGGGCTGAAGTGGCATCTGGAGGACTTATCCTTCCGCTACCTGGAACCGGAAAACTACCGTAAGGTGGCTAGCCTGATTGCCGCCCGCCGCGGCCAGCGCGAGGAATATATCGCTCGCATAATCAAGATTCTGGAGAAAGAGCTCAAGAAGGCGGGCCTGCGCGCCGAGATATCAGGCCGCCCCAAACACATCTATAGCATCTACCAGAAGATGAAGAGGTACGAAGCCCTGGGCAAGGACTTCGACGATATCTACGACCTGCTCGCCCTACGCATACTGGTAGGCACGGTAGCCGATTGTTACAACGTCCTAGGCGTCATCCACAGCCTCTGGCGCCCCCTCTCGGGTCAGTTCGACGATTTCATCGCCAACCCCAAGCCCAATGGCTACCAGGCTTTGCATACGACGGTGATTTCTCTGGGAAATGTGCCCCTGGAGGTGCAGATTCGCACCCGCGAGATGCACCATGTCGCTGAATACGGCGTGGCCGCCCACTGGCGCTATAAAGAGGGCGAGGAAAAAGACCTCCACTTCGAGGAGCGTATATCCTGGTTGCGCCAGCTCGTCGACTGGCATCGCGAGCTCAGCGGCGCCGAAGAGTTTCTGGAGTCGGTCAAGACCGATATCTTTATCGATCAAGTCTTTGTTTATACCCCAAAAGGGGAGATAATAGACCTGCCCAAGGGGGCGACCCCCCTTGACTTTGCCTATCGCGTCCACACCGAGCTGGGCAACCGCTGCACCGGGGCTAAGGTTAACGGTAAGCTGGTGCCCCTCAACTACCAGCTCGGCA
>SMTZ1_10004012_pt1 | contig 14810 bp, 11 predicted proteins | sample DeeMarSWOR136_30_FD_25667 | JGI IMG/M metagenome (IMG submission 25667)
GTCATAAAACTGATGAAAGAGTTAAACAAGGAGGGTACTACCTTTGTTTTTTCTACACACGATCCAGCCATCATGGAACATGCCAGCAGAATTGTGAGATTGCATGACGGGAAAATTGTTGGTAACAATGTGGAGTAGTCCAGTAACCCTCATGTTTACAGATTAAGTCTTACTCTTTGGATTCGGTTCTCAGGTATTCTGTTGTCTTGTGCACAATCTGCCTTGATGAGCATATTTGAAATTCTGATATTAATCTGTAATATTCAATTGAGAGCCATCCATAACTATATTTAGGTGTAACAGTAATCTCTATGTGCTGAACTGAACCCTGTAGATCGCTCACAAAGGAGGATTGACAATGCAGAAAAAAAGTGATGAGAGAGTCAGGATTGTAAAGCTTGAAGAGATAGATGTTTCTGTTGATGAAATTCTTGATGAATTTATCCAGATAGCAGAAGAACAGTTAGGTGGTGACCTGAAAAAAATGTTGGAGCCATTGAGAAAAGCTATCCGTGAAAAAAAGGTGGGTGGCTGGGTTGTTTACAACAATCAGCCCCTTGGTATAGTAGTGTGTGCTCAACGAGAAAGAAATGGGCGGATAAATTTCATTCATGTTCTCTCATCTTACCAGGATGAAGAACTTTTCACAATGCTGATTACTCGTGCAGTTGCTGAGCTGAAAAAGGGAGGGGTAACACGTATTGTTAGTGAACCTTTTGTAGCAGGAGATGATAAGCCTGTTCGAAAAGCCTTTGAAGAGTTGGGCTTTTGTGTTCTGGAAAGGATGGTGATGTCTCGTACTCTCGCTGAGAAACTACCAGAGCCAGTTGTTCCTCCAGAGTATGAGCTGGTTAAATGGGATGACAAATACGTGAAGGAAGTTTATGAAGTTATTCATGATGCCAACCTCACTGGGGTGGATCAACTCATCTACCCTGAATTCAAAACTGTTGAGGGTACATCCCGGATGATTCAGGGGGTGAGAGCAGGAGCAGCTGGTCCCTTTAATGAGAAAGCCAGTTTGCTGGCATTCAGTGGGAGTTCGTTATCAGGTGTCATCTTGTTCACCCAACATTCTCCTGAAGAAGGATTCATAGCTGAAATGGCTGTTGCCAGAGCCCACCAGGGGAAGGGTGTGGGCAAAGCGCTGCTGACGAAAAGCCTCTCAATTGCCCGCGAACAAGGGGCAAAAGCAGTCACATTGGGTGTAACCAAAGAGAACATTCCAGCTGTGAAGTTATATTGTGGCCTCGGATTCACTGCAAAACAGCAGTTGTCCGCATACATATGGGAGGATTGACCTGTCTGAAAGTATGTCTATCAATTACGAGAAGTAATTAAGATAATTGACGAATATAGGGTAAAAAAAACAAATAAACGCTTAAAATGGTGAATGAGATAGGATTTGTCACTTTTGATGCAGAGTAGAAGTCAACTTGTGATTGTATGAACTCCTGAAGCACTTTTCAATAGGAAATTTGACTCCTTTATCCTCTATTAGTGATTCTTGAAGACATGGTTTGGTAACCATGAGGTCACTGCAGATTCAATCAGATATGTGGATATAGATATACGGAGTGAAAGTTGGGTTCCCATAAAAGGTGCTTCTCCCCCCCTTTCTTGGGTTCAAACCCTTGTACAGCAATAGTTAAAAAGCATGCTTTCAAAACACTTCAAGTTAATGTGAGGAAATCCAAAGGTGACCCCATGAAAGTAGCTCTGATACAAAATGTCACCCTGAACGATCACAGGTCTGTACACTCCCACAACGTAGCCTGTGAACTCCAGAAAAGAGGGATAGACGTAGATCTAATATTGCAGAAAACAGATGAGGATCTGTTTTTCCATGACCAGCCCTACAGGCTGATACAGCTTCCAGGAGAAACTTATTCTGTACAAGGTCAAATCACGTTCATGAAAGCCTCATACAACCAAATACAAGAAGAACGCTACGACATTATACATGGTAAAAATCCATTTTCTTCAGTATGTGCTCCACTTTTTCTTAAAAGACTGGGATTGATCAAATCCAGAATTATCTACGATATGCGGGGGCTCTGGGTAGATTTTGGAGTACATGCTGGGCAGTTTTCTCCTGTCTTGGGGACAGTATTGCATGCAGTAGATAAGACGTTGATGCATCTTTGTGATCATGTCATTGCTATATCTTCTGAGCTGGAACAGGTTTTAATATCGAAAGGTATCCCTCCAAGAAAGGTTACGACCATACCAGGCAGTGGTGTCAACATTGATGAAGTTGAACACATTCTTTCCGAACCTTTGGAGGATTTGGGGATTTCCAGTCCAGTCACAGGGTATGTGGGAACAGTCAGTGCTTCACGCCAGTCAGATAGGTTGATAGAAGCTTTTCACCACCTTCTCAATCACTGCAAGGAGTGCCACTTAGTCCTCGTGGGCCCGGAAGATGGAACTGTCAGCCACCTGCTCTCTGGAGAAAATATTCACTATCTGGGTGTTGTTCCTCACAGAAAAGCTCTCTCTCTGCTAAAATCTTTTGATGTAGCTGTAGCTTACCATGATATTGATGAACCTCTCTTTAACGTGGCCGTGCCCATTAAAATTTTAGAATACATGGCTGCTGGCATTCCCATTGTTGCTACAACCCATGCTATGTACAAAAATATACTGGTTCATAGAAAAACAGGATACCTCACCCGTTCAAACCCAGAAAGCTTTGCCCAGGGAATTCTTTCTGTCTTAAAAGATGAACTATTACAGAAATCCATGGTAACCCAGGCACGGATGGAAGTAGAAAAGTATTCTATCCAGTCTTTGGTGGATCAGTTAGAATCCCTTTACTACAACCTCATAGACTAGTTCTGTATACTATCTGGGTTGAATGTGATCAGTGATCCCAGAGTATTTCTCCCTAAATATCTGAAATAGCATTTACATTTAGTGTACTCCTCGCTTCAGGATTGGTCAGTGATAGTAAGGGAGAGGACAGAAAGGTGGAAAAGAACAGATCCAGGTGAGGGATACGAACAAAGGGAGTTACGAATTATATAAGTATTACTATGAACCAGAAGAGCTCTGTGGTTTGATAACTGAAGGTTTTGGCAACTACTATGTGGAGACTACCACGTATGAATTGATTTGTGTGGCTCGAAAAGAATGAACAACAGAACATTTGAATTGAACAGTAATCTCTGAAGAGTTGAACCCACATCTGTCTATGTGACATCTACCAGTTGAGATATTCTGTCAATTGACTTTTCTACGTAAGTGTCGTCAATTGAAATTTCAAGAGCTTTCTGGGGACATACATCAACACAGCGGCCACATCCTCTGCACTGATCAGTAATGACTGCACGATTGTCAACTACGGTGATAGCATTGACGAAACACACAGTCTCACAGGTTCCGCAGCCTGCACATGCATCAGTAGCAGTGATAGAAACTCCCGGCATCTTGGTGACCTTGGCACTGATTTCAGGTGCAAGATCAGGAAGCATCCGCCATAAACAGCAGCACGGACAGCAATTGCAGACAGTCAGCAATTTGTTGCCAGGACCCACATTCAGCCAGACTGCATCCAATTTGTTCCTGCCAATCAAATGGACTAACCCTGCTTCTCTGCATTTTTTAATGTGTTCTAAAGCTTCTTCTTTGGTTACTGGACGCCCTAACTCTGGGTTAATGTCCATGGCTGCTTCTCCCATGAAAAGACAGCCCAACCCAATGGGGTAGTCTTTACACTGCATAGTGTCCCTGCAGATGCAGGTATTCATAATCCAGTGGTAGTTAGCTTTGTGGATGAAGTGTTCTACCACATGGGAGGGAAGTACTACATCTTGTGGTTTAACTGATTGATTTATCTCAATTGTTTTGTTTTTTGGCAGATAGAGTATGTCATCGCCTTCAAAAAGTAAAAAATCCATAATTTTGCCCAGGATGGGTACCCTGGTTAACCTGGCAAGTAAGAATCTGTAGGGAAATCCTTTTTTCATGAGGTTGGTAACCCATGTTGGTCTGCTCATGGTGACACCTTATGTTCAGGTTGTGATGGTTGCAATTTCTTTCAGATTTATAACTATTTCTGTTTTGATTCTGTGACAACAATGGCCCATGGGTTAGAGGTCATCTTCTGTGGGTGACAATCCATCTGCAGTGCCCATTATATACTTGTGAACGAAAGAGAAGAAGTTATTGATCACATCTAGATTTCGGTAAGTATTTGATTTAATGGAAAAAAATACTATTTAGAATACTCCATCGATCATCTATGTAATTATAACTTACTCTTCTACTATTTAGATGTATTGAAGATGATCATTTCACAATTTAAAAATTTATTTTCCTTAAATTCCATAGGTTCAAAAAATTGAGATCAAAATACTTATAAATACAGTTTTGAAAATCGGTTTATATAAACTTAAAAGAGGTGAAAAATCTTGAAAGGTAAAAGGACAATTCTTGTTGTTCTGGTAGTATTGGGACTCAGTATGTCTGTAGTTGGTTCTGATAGTGATTCCTTTGTTGTGGAATATCAGTTCGAGACTACTATGGTAGGAAGCTTCGATTCCTGGATGATAGAAGATACAATGCTTCAGGAAATACCTGGTGAACCATTGATACCATACAGGTCTGCGCGCATACTGCTTCCAGGAGGTACAGACATAAAAGATGTCAAAGTGAAACACAGCGAGCCAATCATTGAAAAAGGGATTGACATCCCGTGGGGTCAGATACCCCGTACATCTGAGGATATACCTGCAATAGTTGGGAGGAATGAGGAAATCTACAATTCTAACCAGTAGTATCCTCATGAATTGTACAGCATCGCCTCTACAGAGTCTTTCAGAGGATTCAAGATACTGAATCTGATTCTGTATCCTGTATAGTACCAGCCAGAGTCAAAAACAGTGAAATTCTATGAAACGTTCCACGTTCATGTACAGGTCAAAAAAGGGTCAAAGAACGAATTGTACAGAGGGTTACAGTGTGACAAAGAAGCTGTCAGGAGTATGGTGGACAACCCTGATGTGGCAGAAACGTATGAAGGAGCTGATACTCTACCATTCTCGGAGACCTACGAGTATATCATTATCACCAATAGTACGCTGCAGTCTGAATTCGAGAGATTGACTGATCATAAAGCCTTTTACGTGGATGGAACAAATGTGTATACTGTGTCGTGGATTTATTCCAATTATTCCGGTGTAGACAATCAAGAGAAGATCAGAAACTTCATCAAAGACATGTATACCAACAATGGGACAAAATATGTCTTACTCGGTGGAGATGTATCTGTTGTGCCCTACAGGGGGTTCTATATTTCTTGTTATGGGTACACTGACACTGATATGGCAGCTGATATGTACTACGCTCATTTAGACGGCACCTGGGATAACGACAGTGATGGCAGATACGGTGAGCCTGGTGAAGAAGACTGGTATGCAGAGGTTGCAGTAGGCCGAGCCCCTGTTGAGACAGTTGCAGAAACTCAGAACTTCGTCAGTAAGGTCTATCTCTACGAGAAGAATGCTAAACCTGAGAAAGTACAGTTTCACCAGGCCCGTGTACAGTCTGGTAATAGTCCAGATTCCACGTGTTTAGCCTACAACTGTGATGATTGGGTGCCATCTGGCTGGACCATGAATTATCTCTTTGAGGAGGATGGCCATATCTCAAAGGATGACTGGAGAGCTGCCTGGGCTAGTAATCCCTTGATATTCCAGCACATGGGACTTGGGATTGATTGTACATGTTACGAAATCAATCACGAGGTTGGCGGTAAAGTAACCTGGTGCTGCTCAGATGTATCCACCCTGACCAACACGTTCTGGCCCTGGCATACCAGTCCAGCTTGTTTCGTTGGGGACTTTACCTACAGCGACTGTTTAGCAGAATATTATGTCAACGACGACTGTGGAGCGATTGCGTGCTACATGAATGTCAACTACGGCTGGTGCTCCACGATGAATGCCTGCCAGTACTCTGGTGAGTTCTGTGAAATGCAGTTCAGAGCTTTATTCAGTGATGGAAAAGAGAAATTTGGTGATTTGTTAAACCAGTCAAAGAGTTACATGGTAGCTTCAGCACAGACCAGTTGTGCCTACAGATGGTGCTTCTACGCGATCAATTTAACCGGAGACCCTGAGATACCCTCCGTAACCAAAAGACTATGTATCGAAATCACCAATCCTGAAGATGGATCAGAGGTTTCAGGAACTGTTACCATCACCGCAGTTACATTCGACTGTATTACTGAAGTGGAGTTCTGGGTTGACAAGAACAAGAATGGGATTGTTGATGGCAGTGACCTTTACTACAAGGATTATGAGGAGCCTTTCCAGTGTGAGTGGGACACCACAACGTATTCAGAAGGCAAAGAATTCACTGTTACTGCATTAGGCTACAGCTCTGGCATGTTCAGATGTTATGACACTGTTACTGTCACAATAAACAACCATTGTATTACCAGTCCTGACGACAGATCAAGGATTTGCCGTGGTGAAAGTGTCAGCATTACCACATCTGCAGCAGCAGGCATTGACACAGTGAAATTCTATCTCATCTGGATCGTTAATGACAGTGCTAACAGCAGCTTATTGTGCACAGATACTGCTGCACCATTCCAGTGTAACTGGGATACTACCAGTTATTCAGCAGGATGGTACACTATCCGCGCAGAAGCGTACAGTTCTGGTAGTCTGAAAAATGTTGACCAAATCCTCGTCAAAGTGGTTATCTGCTAGGCTATCTGCTCAAAAAAGCAGCAAATGTCTCAACCCTTTGTCGCTCTTCAAGGCGTTCAAATCTGCAAAACACAGGAGAAAGACTTCAAACATACTTTCTTTCTTTTTTTTATTTTGTAAAATTTTCTGAAAAATCTGATTTTATGATTTCTATTGACAAACCATACTGTCAAATGAACACATATCCTGGAAATTGCGTATATCACGCTGTGAGAGTAGTAAAAGAATCTTCTTCGGAATAGTTCCAAATAATACATTAATTGTTATTAATAGTATTTTTTAGACATTTTTTCAAGTTTTCTCACTTTTTTCTCCATTTTCTTAGCTTTTTCCATTATTTTCATCTTTTTTAGTGTTTCATCTGGAAAATCAACAGTTACCCGTCCCTGCCAGCCGCATTCTTTGCACATCATTATTCTACCCAGTTTTCCTCCATACTTTAATGCAAGTCGTGTACTTCCGCATTCTGGACAGCATTCCATGTTACCCTTTCATCTTCTTCGTTAATAAAGCTACCCGTTTTCCCAGCTTGCGCGCATTCTCAACAGTCTTTTTGTCAGGAGCTCCTGTACAGGCTACACCGTAGTGACCTGTAGCCTCCAATGGGTCTCCTACAACGATCATCCCGTAGATTAACATGGCCTGCATAATGGACATGATAGTCGTTTCTTTGCCTCCTGTAGGATCAGCAGAGGTGGCAAAAGCAGCACCTACTTTGTCTTCCATGCTCCGACGGGTATCTAAAAATTTGTCAAAGACCTCTTTTAACTCAGAAGCCATGGTCCCGAAGTACACTGGGGACCCTGCAATAATCCCATCAGATGAAAGAAAATCATCTTTTGTGACTTCAGAAACGGACTTTAGTACACACGTTACCTCTTCCACCTGGGTTATACCTTCTGCAATTGCTTCAGCGAGCTTTTTGGTATTTCCTGACCTGGAATAATACAACACTAAGACCTGCATAGTACTTCCTCCTGTACAGGGCAGCTCCTTGAACCTGGAGCTGCCTGCCTTTTTATGTTCTGACTTTGGCTTCATTTGGGGTTCATACCTTCATACTCTGAGAGTATACCTTTATTGTGAATTCCGAATCAGCTGCACATAAAATTTCACAGCCTGTTCATGGTCTTCAAGAGAAATACGTTCATCCACCCCATGGACCCTGTTTAAATCTTCAGGAGTCACCAGAATTGGAACGAGTTTGAAAACATTACTAGTTAACTCTGTATAATAGCGAGAGTCTGTTGCTCCCACAACCAAATAGGGAGCAACTGCAGTACCTGGAAATATCTGACGTATAGTCTTTTGAAGTGTTTCAAAGCTTTTTGATTTAATATTTGACACTATAGATTGTTCCCAGGCCTTTTCCAAAGGAGTAATCTTCACCCGTGGATCATTTATAGTTTTTTGAGCATGGTTGATTACCTGTTCTACTGTATCACCAGGTAGTATCCTGAAGTTCACAACGAACCTCACTTTTTTGGGCAAAACGTTTTCCTTGGTTCCTCCTTCTGCTATGGTTGGTGCAGTTGTAGTCCGTATCAATGCATCTGTTTCAGGGGAACGGGCGAGCTGGCGTTTCACCAGCCAGCCAAACAGCCACGTATTGGCAAACACCATTTTCTTGACAAAAGACATTTCCGGGCCCACATACTCGAACATTTGCTTAGTTGTCCCTTCTATCTTTGCAGGCATCTGGTTTTCCTCCAGGTTGTACACTGCTTTTGCCACAATATTCAATGCAGAATCCCGTGGAGGCATAGAAGAGTGTCCTCCTGCAGCTTCTACTGTCAATTCCAAGCTGAGGTAACCTTTCTCAGCAATGCCTACCAAAGCCACAGGGGTTGAAACACCAGGAACAACACCTTCAGTAATGGAACCACCTTCATCCAGGACGTATTCTAAAGAAATACCGCGAGACTTCAAGAGTGCAACAATCTGTGAGGCTCCGTGGTGACCACCCACTTCTTCATCGTGGCCAAAGGCCAGGTAAACAGTTCTTTCCGGACAGAACCCATTCTTTAACAACGTTTCTACTGCTTCCAGGATGGCAAGAACACTTCCTTTCAAATCCATAGACCCTCTGCCCCAGATGTACCCATCAGCAATACAACCTTTGAAGGGAGGGTATGTCCACCCAGGTTCAGTTCCCGGTTCTACAGGGACAACATCTATGTGGGCCATTAGCAGAAGAGGCTTCACCTGTTCTGAACGCCCTTTCCAACAGTACAAAAGACTGTACTCCCCAACTACTTCTCTGGTTAGTACAGCATGTACTCTGGGAAATGCTTTCTCCAAATAGGTGTGCAACCCTAAAAACTCCTCTTTTTCAAATTGTTGAGGATTCTGGTAGGAAACAGTTTTGAACTGGATAGCCTCAGACAGGCGCTGTGCAGCTTTTTTGCTGACAGCAATATCAGTCACTGGCTCTACCTGGACCTGTTTTGATGTGAAGAGCAGTGTCCGTGCCAGTATTACAGCACCCAGGAGTGCAGCACCTATGGTAACAATCGACTCGTAAACCACGAGAACACCTTCTGGTTAAAACGAGCACATACCTGGTATGTGTCTCTGTTGTATCTTCTTTCTTTACCAACGAGAGCCCTTCTTAAACCTTTCTATCAAAGCGGAGTTGTCTATTAATTCTTCTTCACAAAAAGAATGATGGGAATTATTTTGGTTTATTGAAGAATACTTAAACACGATGAACAAAATTACGTCGAAAACAAAAAAAAGAAAAAATAAAAAAAGTATTACTAACTGTGCATCACCCTTTCAAAATCGGATTCACGCATACTGTTTCAGCGCACTTGACGATGACCATCAGTGGGGAAAATTTCCCATGCTTAGTTTCCCCCCACACCACATAGCATCCAGGGGCTACGTCTTTAATCTGGCAGTGTACACCTTTAAAGTTGGTAATTCTTACCTTTTCACCACAACATGGCCTCAGAAAGACTTTTCCAGATGTTTCCAAAAGAGAACATTGCCCGTCCCTGAACCACACGATTATTTCGCCAATATTTCCCATATCATCACCTCTTGTCCATTAACTACTTTTTTGATTCTCTTTCGACTAAGAAAATATCTCATAAGGAGCATTTTCATCTTTCGATGCCCTTGATCGTCTGTTGAACTTCTGGTATAGATATCTTCTTGTCGATATTCTTTTTTTTGAGTAAGAATACTTAAAAGTTTCTTTTAAGGAATTTTATAACCATGAAAATAATAATAAATGACTTTAGTTTTCTTTTTTGCTAGAATAATATGTCTTATTTTCGTCACAATACTTCAAGATCAGGACTATGGCTCCATCTATGTCTATTTCTAGGCTTTCTGAGCTGTTTTTGAGACTCTCAATTCCAACTCAGCTCATGATTTTGAATTCAAGTAGAAGGTCTATCTATGTTCTACGTACAGTGCTATTCCTTCTTTCACTGAGCATACAGAGTATTAAAGCAGAAGAATTGAGCTTATCCTTTCACCCCCTGGAATGAGAAAGGAAATAGAGAGATTTGGAGAGCATATAACCTGTAATCACCCCTATAATTGAATGAGTTCCACTGCTAGGTCTATTTCAATAAAAATAGATAATTTCAGAGATATAATGATTTGAGCATCCAGAAATATGACAATCCAGGCCCACAATCTTTATAACCTATCCAAACAATATACCTCATGGAGTGGAGACAATTTTTCGGGCCAAAAGCTTCCGTAATTGTTATAACTCTCCTTCTAGTGGCATGGGCTTTCTGTGCTCTTCCCGTTATGGTAATGCACCATAATATTTGTGTAGAAGGGATATACGATTCTCCATCTCATACATGGAGAACAACTGTTCTGGAATGTTTGAAAATAGGGTTCCACAAAGAAGCAGCACATGTGACGTCGCACAAAACTGTTTTGCATACTATCTATGACTGCAAAAGAATAGATCTGTTATGGTTTTTCCTGATCATTCCTTTACTGTATCTTTTATCATTCCCTTTCAAGACTCAACTGGATAAAACCATAAATGCATACAGACGCGGTGCAAAACCTGAGTTCTTACCATCTTTCCTGGTTCTGGCAACCATACTCCCTGGAATGCTTCTTGCACTTGGCGGGATAGCACTAGCTCTTTTCAATTACTTTTTGATTCCTTTAATTTTATTCATTTTCTGGTCCAGGTACAACTCCCTAGGAATTTCCATTGCTGTAGTGGCTGTATTAACAGTGATAGCTTTTGTTATCACGAAATTGCTCAAAAAATGGGAAATACCTCATAGTTGGGCATACACAATCTGGATACTCTACCTGGTTATGTTCCTGTCTGGCTCTATTCTCACAATTATATGACTATGAGATCTTCCCTCCATTAATTAAGAGCTGGTCTGTAAATAAATAATTATTCCTCCATCTTCCATCCTCCTCTGCCAAATGTAATCTTGATACACTAACTATTTCACCAATTTCAAGGGTTTTATTACCTCGTCAAATAGTGCGAGGAAATATGAGAGCCTCGTCAAAAAGTACATGACTTTGGCAGTGAAATGAGGTCAGAGTTGTGATTAACTGCATGATTAATGTCTCCAGAATGTTTTGCATCACATTTCTCATAAAAAACATCTGAAACTGAAGAGAATCTATATAAGGTTGCATTTTTATTTTTATAGAATGAACCACAAGAAAGAGCCTGCATTCTGGGCCATTCCCCTTCAGGATATATTTGATCGTTTCAAGAGTTCTGAAAAGGGACTGACCGATTATGAAGTCAAGGCTCGAATTAACCAGTACGGACTCAATGAAATTGCACGAAAAGAAAAAAGGCACAGCCTGGAAATATTTGTATCTCAATTTGAAAATACTCTCGTTCTGGTTCTCATGGCTGCTGCTGTTATCTCATACTTCCTTGGAGAGAAAATTGATGCAGCAGTTATCCTATTAATTGTCTTCATAAACTCAGTGCTTGGGTTCTTTCAGGAGTACAGAGCTGAAAGAGCGTTAAAAACATTGAAAGAGTATGTGACTTTAAGGGCCAAAGTTTTGAGAAATGGAGAAATAACAGAGATTGAAACGAAAAACATTGTACCAGGAGATATTGTCTCTTTGACCATCGGTGATATTATCCCTGCAGATATGCGGCTCTTCCATGTCCATGAGATGACTACTGACGAATCTGCTCTGACAGGAGAATCACTACCAGTCCCGAAAAAAGTCACTGTTCTATCAGAAATGGAACCACTCCCTCAAGACCTGGTCAACATGGCCTTTATGGGAACCTCTGTGACCAGCGGCTCAGGTAATGGCATCGTTACTGCTACAGGAGAAGCTACATTTTTTGGGAAAACTGCAGCCTTCCTGGAGAGAAAACCCCGGGAAGCAGATTTTCAAAAAAGTATAAGGAAATTCAGTAATTTTTTGTTGAAAATAATTTTGATAATGACTGTATTCATATTTTTGGCCAATGCTCTCTTGGGGAAAGGTGTATTTCCCTCATTTCTTTTTGCTATTGCGCTCGCTGTGGGCATTACTCCTGAAGTTTTACCCATAATAATAACTATTTCCCTGTCAAATGGTGCTTTGAAAATGGCCAAAGAAAAGGTGATCACCAAGCGGCTGGCATCAGTAGAAGACTTTGGAAACATTGACACATTGTGCTGCGATAAAACTGGAACGTTAACAGAAGGTGCTCTCTCTCTTGCAGGGTATACTGCAGTTGATGGGGAAAAAGATACAGCACTTGTTGTTGACAGCATGGTGTGCAGTGCTGTAACAGGGAAAAAGGGGCGACGATCCTTTGATAATCCCCTGGACAGTGCACTCTGGCAGAGCAAAGAAGCATCTGCACTGGAGGATGATGTTGAATCCCTTCTCATTATTGGAAGGAATGAATTCGATTTTGAGAGAAGAAGGATGAGTGTTCTAGTCAAAGGCGACAGCGATAACATTTTGATTGTGAAAGGAGCACCAGAGTCAGTTTTAGAATGCTGCATTTCTGTGAAGATGGGAAAGAGCACCACAGACTTCGCCACCATGGGTTCCACCATTCATGACCAGATTTCAACTTTTGAAAAAGAAGGGTTCAGAGTCATTGCTGTGGCAGAAAAACACACAAGAAAGAACGACATAACTGTCGCCGATGAGAAAGAGTTGACACTGCTGGGGTTCTTGCTTTTCTTAGATCCTCCAAAAGAAACTGCAAAAGAATCATTAAAAATGTTTCAGAAGTTGGGAGTCGCTGTAAAAGTGATCAGTGGGGACAGCCCTATCATAACTTTGAAAATCTGTCATGATGTTGCACTACCAATCACAGAGAGAGTGATAACAGGGGCTGAGCTTGAATCGTTAAACGAATCTGAATTTGCAGAATACAGCAGGAAATATAATGTATTTGCGAGAGTGACACCTGAACAAAAACTCAGAATCGTGGAAAGTATTGCTAGAGAAGGGCATATTGTAGGGTTTTTAGGAGACGGCATTAATGATGCTCCTGCATTGAGGGCAGCTGATGTGGGGGTATCAGTGGACACTGCTGCAGGAATTGCAAAAGAAACAGCAGACATCATCCTCCTTGACAAGAGTCTGGGAGTTTTGGCCCACGGTATAGTTGAAGGAAGAAGAACTTTTGGCAATATTACCAAGTACATCTTGAATACTACCAGTGCCAATTATGGTAATATGTTTACAGTAGCATTATCATCACTTTTTCTAGGATTTATTCCACTTTTACCTTCTCAAATTTTGTTAAACAACTTTATCAGTGATTTTCCTTTGCTCACCATTTCCACAGATAACGTGGACGAGGAACTTCTAAGGAGACCAAGGAGATGGAATATTGGCTTGATAAGAAATTTTATGATTTATTTTGGGGCAATAAGTTCATTCTTTGATTTGGTGTTAATTTCATCTCTAATATATTTGGTCGGAGTGGGTCCTGCACTATTTAGAACCTCATGGTTTGTCCTGTCTGTTCTTTCGGAAATAGTGATAACCTTTGCTATTAGAACAAAACTGCCAGTTTTTAAGAGTAAACCCAGTAAGTGGCTGATCATGACTTCGATTGGAGCAGGAGCAGGAGCAGTGGCAATTACATACGCCAGTGTTGGCACATTCCTTTTCGAATTCGTGAAGATGCCTTTTTTAGTCCTGACATTGATAGCAGGAGTGTTGGTGGTATATTTCATCACTGCAGAAGTGGTAAAGAGATATTTTTTCACGCACTTTGAAATTTAATCAATTCCTTTCCAGTGAGTACTCTGAACTGTGGAAGTGTGATATTTACCCAGGTATGGAAGCCACAATCTCCTGCTGACTTTCAACGGGTTAGATACCCTTTGTTCGTAAATACTTTGCCAAATCTGAGAGTTCTAGAGATGACATTTAAAATTTCGATTTTGCTAGCTCAAGGGGAGACTCTGGTACCTGTATGCAACCTGCACCATTCTTTCCAGAGAATTTTTGCTCTGCTACTTGTAGTCGTCTCTTACAGGATAGAAAACATCAATGACTCTGCAGTCTGTCACTGCTCTCCCGGAATGGGGGACATCTGGTGGAATAATTGCTACTGAGCCCGATCTGAGCGTGTGCTCTGTACCATCTACTGTCAATTTCAAAGTGCCCAGAATCAAATTGACTACCTGCTCTTGAGGGTGAGAATGTTCAGGGAGAACAGAACCTGGTGCAATCCTCCAGTACGCTAATGTCATATTCTCAGTGTGTATGAACCGACCGAAGAATCCTGGAACCATTTCTTTTTCTTCCATTTCATTCAAGTTTTGTATGAACATGATTGTTCCTCCTCGAATTTTTTTGTTCCTACTTGTGCGGATACTTAAACCTTTTGCCACAATCTGGTTCAGCACACCTGTACTCCTCTTTTAAACCCAGAGTTCAATGAGGTAACCCTTCTTTTGCAGCACCTGATACAGATGAGCACTGGACCCCCAACCCTTATTGTAAATCAAGGTATGTGGAGAGCACGACAGAACCCAGCAACTTCTACAACTTTTCTAAAATCCTAAAAGTAATTTCATTCGTCAAATTCATTTCTTTTTTGGCTCTCTTGGGTATTTTTTGTAGTAATCACTGCAAGAAATTTTGAGA
>SMTZ1_10015239_pt1 | contig 14810 bp, 16 predicted proteins | sample DeeMarSWOR136_30_FD_25667 | JGI IMG/M metagenome (IMG submission 25667)
GGTTAATTTCCATCGAAATAATAACGATGTCTTGAATATTCAATTTCCCCATGCCGGTCGTTGGTACGAATTCATTACCGATGATTCTGTGGAAGTGAATGCAACAAATGTGCTTGAAAATTATGGACTACCTTATGCCAGTGCGAGAATTTTCGTTAACCAGAGAGCCTGGAACGATCTGGATGTTCCGCCAGAGCCAACATCAGTTAATACGCAAAACACAAGTTCAATTCCGGAGCAATTTGAACTGGTGCAAAATTATCCCAATCCGTTTAATAATTTTACAACAATTGGATACAGCTTAATAGAATCCAAACCAACGAAAACGACAGTGAAAATTTTAAATCTCTTGGGCCAGGAGATCCGAACATTAGTCAATGAGAATCAGTCAGCAGGTTATTTTCAGATTCGATGGAATGGATTGGATAATTCAGGCAATTCAGTTTCCTGCGGCGTTTACCTGTACTCGATTACCTGCGGAAGATATTATGATGTAAAGAAATTGGTTTTAATAAAATAAAATTTCAAAATATAAAATTAAAAACCTTTAAACATCAAAAAATAGAGATCTGCAAAATTAAAATAAAGCTGTCATTTCGAACGGAACGAAGTGGAGTGAGAAATCTGTATATCTTATAATATCAGTTCGTTAAAAATGACAATCTTACCTATTTTGCAGATATCTAATCAAAAAAGAAAAAGGAGTTTTTAGTCCAACCGTTCTGAAGGCTTGAAATCTTCCCCGGGATTCTTTTAAATTGAAATTTGTGAATTATCCGAGGAAGTTTTATCATCAGTGGGAGTAACTATGTGTCGCATGATTTTTGCTGTGGGAGATATTAATGTGAAGGAGTTAATTGATGATTTCATCACGTTAGCCGCCGATCAAAATGAAAAGCATGAAAAGAATATTGATAAAGTTTTCAAGCATGGCGATGGCTGGGGAATTGCTTATTTTGAAAACTGTAAACTTAAAATTTTTAAGTCTATAAAACCCGTATATGAAGATCCCCAAATAGAGCGATTTAGAGATTTGGAAACTCATTTTCTAATATTACATGCACGGAAGGCATCAAAAGGAAGAGTCGTACTTGAAAATGTCCATCCGTTTGAGCTTAAAATGAACGGGCAGCGCTATCTATTTTTTCATAATGGAACGATTAAAGATAAGCTTGTTTACGACAAAAAATTTATACCAAATGGTACGACTGATTCAGAGAAATATTTTTATTATCTCCTAACCAATAGCAATGGCAACTTAAATGAGTTCTTCCTGAAATCCAGGTTAGAAAAGGTTGGAAATTATACTGGGGCTAATTTTATTCTATCTAACGGAGCAATTACTTATTTAACAAATTGGTACTCTGAAAATCCAAAATATTATACTTTGAAAGTGCTAAGGAAACCTGGTTCAATAGTTGTAGCCTCCGAAATTTTACCCCACTATCGTGAAAAAAGCTGGCAGAGCCTGGAAAATCGTGATATCATATCAGTTAACACTGCTGATCTGAAATTCAGGAGACTTGAAAATAAATACGTAGATTAATATAAGTTATTAGGATTATATTTGTTACTGGAGTTGCCTGGTTTTTAGGGAGTAGGATAAAATATGTTTCCCATTTTAAGTTGCTAAGTAATTATTTCTCAGTGTTGATAAAATTTAAAATGTCAAAATTACTTAATCCCATTTTAATTAGCTATAACTTAGCCTTACTAGTTAATAACAGCCTCAGCCTGGGTAACAAAAAATGAATGAATTCATGATAATCGCTGGATTTGCCATTGTATATATCCTGGCTACCTTCGTCGTCATCTGGTTCAGTGGAAGATTTATCGGGATTCAATCGATGACCATTAAGGAAGTAGGCTATTTAGGATTGGCGATCATCTTGCTCTCATGGTTGATAGGTTCAGCATTGTTTTATGTTCCGCTCATTATAAAACCTTTCATCATTCTTATTGCTGGTATTTTGATCATTTATATCTTCATTTCGATTCTAGATACACATATTTTGAAAGCTATAGCTGCAGGACTTTTTTTTATCGTTTGTCAGCTAATTATCATCGTTGTATTACTAAAGGAATTATGGACAAAAGATTTTTTTCAAGAAGTCAAGTTTATGCTATTTCAATTGTATTAATAATTGTGTTAATTAAAAGGACATTTTTTCTTTTAAAATCTCTTTTACAGAATTAATAGCATGAATGTTTTAATTACAGGTAAGCCTGGAGTTGGGAAAACCACACTAATTCAAAAAGTAGTAGCCAAACTTGGCTTCACATGCCAGGGTTTTTACACCAGGGAGATAAGGCAAAACAAAAATAAGCGGGTAGGATTTGAAATTGTAACCCTTGATGGTAGGACGTCACTGCTTGCACATTCTGATTCCTTGACACCGTTTCGTGTGGGAAAATATTTTGTCCATATCGATAACATTAATCGTATGATAGTACCCTGCCTTACAGACGCAATTGAGAAAGCACAACTTATCATTATCGATGAGATTGGCAGGATGGAACTGCTATCACCTCAATTTCAAAAATCAGTTTTTCAAGCCCTTGTTTGTCCGAAACCAGTCTTAGGTACAATAACATTCGCTCAGATTCCGGCTGTGATAAATATAAAGAAACGCTCTGATGTTTTTTTGATAGAATTAAAAAGAGAGAATCGCAAACAAATCTATCAATTAATTATCGATCTATTAACCGAAAAATAGTTCAATGTTTGAAGTTGATAATAAATTAATTCGTGTTTTAGGAACTGATTTATGTACAGATGCTAATAAGAACGAATACCCTATTTTTTGAAAGTTCATTGCGTATTTAGCCTTCACTAATAACATACCCGTGTATTCGATAATATTGAGTCTTCTTGTAATTGAAGAAAACATTATGTTTTTTCTGAAAATTTTCGCCTTTTAAAAATTCTCAAACGTTGCCAAAATTTTGGCTTTAAATCGCTTTCGATAGGTAGTGGTGTAAGAATATTAATAGCTTCTCCCTGAATTGCTTTGATAGGGTTGCGATAAAACAGAAAATCTGCTATTTCTTTGCCAAAATCATCTTCAACAATTTTAAAGCTCTCGGCTAAAGTAACCGTTCGATTATTAGGTTTATGCCCATCCGAAGCCACAAAATGCGCCAGATTATTATCAATCATTTTGAAAGCTAAATTTTTTGCCATTTCTCCATATCGTCCTCGCAAGCTGCCTTCATTTATCTGCATTAAAGCGCCTCGCTGTACATATTCATAAACAAGCTGTGGGCGTTTTTGAAAGCCAATATTCCGCTCTGGATGAGCAACAATCGGGATATGTTCATTGACAACAAAATCAAAAAATTGTTCAGGCACAAACATAGGAATGCTATTCATGGGGAATTCAATCAAAAAATACTTTTTATTATCATTGATTGTGGCAATTCTGTGTTTGAGAGTAGTGTCTGGCTGTGCGTAAATTTCACAGCCAAGAAAAATTTTAATTTTTAATCCCGCATATTTTGCCCTGTCACATAATTCTTTATAGGTGTTAATAATCTTTGGCTCCATCTTGAAGTCATTATTATGCAAAATATGCGGCGTTGCAACAATGGCAATGATCCCCTCTGCTTCTGCGTTGTTCAACATTTCTAGAGAACTATCCCAGTCATCGGCGCCGTCATCAATATTGGGTAAGATATGGGAATGAATGTCAACCAGTTTCATATTCATGTTGTCGGTCTCAGCGAGATTAAACCTAAAGACTAATTTTACTAATGGAAAGTAACAACCCAACGAATGAAATTACAAATATCAAATCAAATAATGAATAATTTTCAAATTCCAATCAAACTGCTAATTTAGCTGTGGACAGCTTTGGCAAAACTATGTATCGTACCACTATCTTTGTTTTTTTCCAGCACATTGCCTGTTACAATAAATGAAGCCCCTGCTTTCACCTTTAAACGAGCAACTTCAGGTGTTTTGATTCCACCGCCAACAATAACTGGTAAATTACAACTCTTCGCGATTGCTTGAATCATTACATCCGGCACTGGATGGATGGCTCCGCTGCCTGCTTCAAGATAGATTAATTTCAAACCGAGATATTCGGCTGCTAAAGCATGAGCGACTGCTATATCCACTTTATCACGCGGTATCGGACGGGTATTACTCATAAATTCAGCCGATGTTACTTTTCCCGATTCAACCAGTATGTATCCAGTTGGAATGGTCTCTAAATTTATCATCTTGATAATAGGAGCCGCTTTAACATGTTGCCCGATCAGTAAATCAGCATTACGCCCACTGATTACTGACATAAATAGGATAGCATCTGCATGTTGTGAGATCTGTTGGACGCCCCCGGGAAATATAATGACAGGAATCTTGACATTTTTTTTAATCTGCTCGACTAATATATCGAAGATTGGCGTGGTCAGGAGGCTGCCGCCAATAAAAATGACGTCGGCATCCTCCTTTTCAGCTTGAATTGCTAATTTTATATTTTCATCCAAGGGTAACTTATCAGGATCAATCAGAACAATGTACCCGGCGCCGCGTTGTTCACGTATTTTTAATAGCCTTGTCCAGGTTTGCATTAACTATCCTAACCGTTATTCAATTTATTTCTGATTATGTTTTCCGTCTCAGCCAGGGCAACGTCAAGCTTGTTAACGTCTTTTGCACCTGCCAAAGCCATGTGCGGTCTACCACCACCACTGCCACCTGCAATTGCAGCAACTTCTTTTATAATTTCACCTGCTTTCAAATTTCTCTGCTTAACTAGATCTTCTGTAACAACACAAAGAAAATTGGCTTTATCATCTAAAATTGTGCCTAAAACACCAATTCCTGATTTTAATCTTTTCCGTAATCTATCCCCAACCTGTTTTAATTCATCAACCGAATTAGATTTAACTGAAGTAACGACTAAATTGAAATGATCGAAGCGCTTTGCCTGGTTAATCCATTGATCGATTTCGTGGTGAGTTGATTTCACTCGAATCTCCTGGATTTCTTTTTCCAGGGCTTTATTCTTCTCAATCAATTCCTGAATTCGATCGCACAATTCTTCTGGTGGTGTATGCAGTGATTCGACTAATGAATTAATTATCTCGCGTTCAGTAATAAAGCGATGATAGGCTTCTTCTCCTGTAAGCGCTTCAATTCGGCGTATTCCAGCCGCAATGCTGGATTCTGAGACAATGCGAAACATTCCGATTTGTCCGGTCACCCTTACATGAGTGCCGCCACAAAGCTCCATACTGAACTCGCCAATCTTTATAACTCGAACACGTTCCTCATATTTTTCACCAAACAGCGCAACTGCACCCATTTTTTTTGCTTCGTCAAAAGAAGTCTCCAAGACCTCTACGGGAATATTTTCCCAGATTTTCTCATTAACAATTCTTTCAACTTTATGCAATTGGTCAGTAGAAATTTGGTCAAAATGCGTTAGGTCAAATCTTAAACGAAATGGTGAAACCAATGATCCCGATTGTTGTACATGGTTACCTAACACCTTCCGTAACGACGCCTGCAATAAATGGGTTGCGGTATGATTGCGAGCTGTGCCAACACGTTGATCTCGTTTTATTTTTGCTTTAACAGTAGTATTTTCCAATTTATCCGGCAAGTATCCTTTTGCGATATGGATAATTTTATCAGCATAACGAATTGTATTTTCCACCGAGAGAAGAAATCCAGAACCTTCGATCTCACCCTGGTCTCCTACCTGACCTCCTGCTTCACCGTAAAATGGAGTCTGGTCTAAAACCAGATAAACATAGTTACCTTTGTGTTTAACAAGTCGAATCCTGGCTTCAGTTTCGAGTAATTTATATCCTAAAAATTTTGAATCGGAACCGCGGGATACTTTTTCCCAGTCCTCAAAATTAACATCCATCTCAAAGTCGAATCTGGCGCCAGCACGAGAACGCTCACGTTGGTTGTTCATCTCTTTCTGAAAGCCTTCCTCATCAATGGTCATATTCTTTTCTTCAGCCATTAACCGAGTCAAATCAAGAGGAAAACCAAACGTATCGTATAGTCGAAAGGCTTCATGACCAGGGATCTGATTAATCTGTTCTAATTTTAAATCTGCTGCTAATTTTTCAAATAGATCAATTCCTCGATCTAATGTAACATTGAACCGCTCTTCCTCTGATTTTATGACTGACGAAATATACTGATGTTTTTCTTTGATTTCAGGGAAGGCTTCTCCCATGACATCAACAACCGCCGACACTAATTTATAAATCAGAGGCTTATGCATATCTAACTTCCTGGCAAACAGCGCAGCACGACGTAGAATGCGACGAAGCACATACCCCCTTCCTTCATTGGAAGGTAATGCACCATCAGCAATGGCAAATGTTAAAGCTCGAATATGATCCGCTATAACCCGATGAGCAGCACCATTATTTTTTGATTCATATTCTTTTCCAGATATTTCGACAATCGCATTAAGTATTGGGCGAAAGAGATCAGTATCATAATTAGAGTGTGCATCCTGTAAAACTGCCACAACGCGCTCAAATCCCATACCCGTATCCACATGTGTTTCTGGCAACTCTGTAAGTGAACCATCATCTTCACGATTATATTGAATAAATACAAGATTCCATAATTCGATAAAACGGGCACATCCGCTATTGACCTGGCACTTATGCCCCTTGATATGCTTTTTGTCACAGGCTTCAGGACCTAAATCAATATGAATTTCAGAGCAGGGACCACAGGGACCGACGTCACCCATTTCCCAGAAATTATCTTTTTCATCAAATCTTAAAACCTGACCAGGTATAATATCAGTGACTTTTTTCCACAATTCTTCAGTTTCATTATCTTCATGAAAAACAGTCGCCCAGAGTTTATCTTTTGGTAAGCTCCATACTTCAGTCAACAGTTCCCATGCCCATTCAACAGCCTCTTTTTTATAATAATCGCCAAATGACCAATTCCCTAACATCTCAAAAAATGTATGGTGATACGTATCTTTGCCAACTTCCTCTAAATCATTATGTTTACCACTCACGCGAATACACTTTTGCGAGTTCACCGTTCGTTTGTAGTCCCGCTTTTCAATACCCAGAAAAATTTTTTTAAATTGGTTCATGCCTGCATTTGTAAACAGCAGCGAAGGATCATCATAGGGAACAACTGATGAACTGGGTACAAACTTGTGATCATATTTTCCAAAAAATTCAATGAAAGATACTCTAATCTCTTTTGAAGTCATTTTTACAGCCACTATTGCCATCCAATATTTTATAATTAGTGTCTGAACGAAAACTAGTAAAACCTGTCATTCCGAGCGGAGCGGAGTCGAGGAATCTTTATATCCCGATAAATTAGTGGGTTAACCAGATTTGAATACCGAACATAGAATAATAAATTTCGAAATTATCATTCAAGATTCGATATTCAGAAGTCAATTTGTCAACAGAGTTTTATCCCTGTTACAATACTAAGCGCTTAAGTTTTCCCAGCGCTCCAATACCTGGGAAATAATATCCCAATTGAAGCCACGACGAATTAAAAAATCGCTTACTCGTTTTTTCGCTTTGATTTCATCAATATTGCTATAACGCTTCTTACGCTGTTGTGCCAGTTCTAAAGCGACTGAAAACTGATCTTTTTCCTGGTATACTTTTTCAATCGTTTGCTCGATTAATTCTGCCTCAATTCCTTTTTTTTGTAATTCTCGCTGCAAAAAATATTTGCCCATTGGTCGAGTTATCATCCGGGTTTGCGCATAATTATGGGCAAATCTTTCGTCATCAATTAATTTTAATCGTTTCAATTCAACAATCACCCAGTCAATAATATTTTCTTCATAACCGACTTCTTTAAGCTTCGTTCTTATCTCTTTTTCACTGCGATCCCGGTAAGATAGAAAATTTAATGCACGGTCTTTGGCTTTCTTTCTCTCATCATTTAATAAAATATCTTCGATTTGTTGATCAGTTAAAACATCCCCTTTTTTTAATCCAAACTGAAGAACAATATCATGATCCAGGCCAAAAGCAAATTCATCATCAAGAAAAATAGAACAGCGATTTTTTCGCTTCTTCTGAGCGGTGATTTGGCTGATGGTCTTTAACATGGTGAAGTTGTTCTTTTTTCGATTACCAGAATTATATTTGTAAAATTATGCACGTTTCTTTTTTGCAACAGTACTTTTAATAATGTATAACTAAGAAATAACCATCAGTAACTGAAAACGCGTTAATTGGTTTTCGTCTCATTTTTTTCTTCGGCAACAGGCTTTTGCTGTATGATTCCCAATGCCTTCCGGACCTTCAATTCGATTTCATTATAAAGATCAGGATTTTCTATAAGAAATATTTTCACATTTTCTCGTCCTTGCCCCAACCGAACATCACCATAGGAGAACCATGTGCCGCTTTTTTCAATAATTTCTTGTTTCACTGCAACATCAATCACATCTCCCTCACGAGATATACCTGTTCCATACATAATGTCGAATTCTGCTTCTCGAAATGGGGGTGCTACTTTATTTTTAACAACCTTCACTTTGGTACGATTCCCAATTACATTTTCCCGATCTTTAATAGAGGCTATTCTCCTGATATCCATGCGCACAGAAGAGTAAAATTTCAGAGCTCGCCCGCCGGTTGTCGTTTCTGGATTTCCAAACATAACCCCGATCTTTTCCCTAATTTGATTGATAAAAACGACACATGTATTTGATTTGCTAATGGCTCCAGAAAGTTTACGCATGGCTTGTGACATTAACCGGGCTTGCAATCCCATTTGGGCATCACCCATTTCACCTTCAATCTCTGCGCGGGGAACTAATGCAGCGACCGAATCGATTACAATGACATCTAACGCGCCGCTTCGTACTAGAGTTTCGGTTATCTCCAACGCCTGCTCACCTGTATCTGGTTGTGATATTAATAGATTATTAGTATCAACTCCTAAGTTCTGTGAATAATAGGCATCAAGAGCGTGTTCGGCATCAACAAATGCAGCCAACCCGCCTTTTTTTTGAGCTTCAGCGATAATATGCAAAGCCAATGTTGTTTTACCTGAAGACTCGGGACCGAAAATTTCAATAATTCTCCCTCTCGGTATTCCACCAATTCCCAATGCTGCGTCAAGAGAAATAGAGCCGGTTGAAATTGTTTTAATCCTTTCATGTAGTCGATCGCCCCCCAACCGCATAATCGATCCTTTGCCAAACTGTCTATCTATTTGAGTTATCGCCAGTTCCAATGCTTTCATACGTTCAGTTGTTTCATTGGACATGATTTTTCTCCACTTAATTTTATTCAAAAATTTAATGGTTAAAAATAATTCAGGTTACAAAAGATTATGATTTACTTAGAACCACTTTTTTTAAAGGTGTATAAATGGCACCGGCAGAATGCAATTCACTTTTAATTAAAAAGATTTCTTTCACAGTAAATGACCCGGCATAAAAGTCTTCATTCTGTTGTAATCTATCAATAACAGGCGGAATACTTTTAACATCTTTTACACGACCTAATGTTAAATGACCAGAATACTTTCGCTTTTCCCGTTTAAAACCCAATATTTCCATTCTAGTTTCAATATTCTTTGCCAACTCAATTAACTGATCTTTTTCACTTTTTGCACCGACCCAAATAACTCTTGGTTGCCTAAAGTTTGGAAACGTACCCAGTTCTTTAACATTAATTTGGAATTGATTTATTGGTTTGACCGCTTGCTTAAGTTCTTCAGCAATATCATCAATTAAACCTTCGTCAGTATCTCCTAAAAATTTCAGGGTGAGATGAATGTTACCAGGTTTTGTCCAGCTAATTCTGCCACCCATTCCTTTTAATATACTTTGCAAATCACCAATTTTCTTTCGAATTTCGTCTGGTATCTCAATGGCAATGAAAGCTCTAATCTTCGGCATTAACTTGCCTCTTCTGCTAATTTTTTATTGAGGTAATTTTTGACGCTATTTAAAAACTCTTTATAAAGATTTTCAGTCTCATGAATAAATTGTTTAATTGATTTCCATTTTATATCCAGATATTCATGTACAATAATGTTTCTAAATCTTACCCAGTTTGATACCTTATCAATATTTTCTTTATCAAATCCAGGAACAAGTGAAAGTAAACGTATAATTTCTCTGTAAGTGTCTGGAAGTATTTTTTCTTCAATTGTAAGAATTATTTTAACAATATCTATTGACGAATTAACAATATTCTCGATCCATCTCTCGACGTTTCTTCTTTTATCTCTATCTTCACTATATTCAATCCACGAAAGAGATTTAAACTTCTTATAATCATCAAGCTCTTTTTCGAGAAAACTGAAATGCTTAACTAATCTTACTTTCAAATCATTTTTCAAGTGCTCTTCTCTCTTTATAATCATTGATAATTAATTCAGTAAAATCAATTGCTACGTCCGTTATTACTAACATAAAATCAAGATAAAGCCTCCAATCGTTAATAGCCAGGGGATTCCCTCTTATCGCACTGGCGGCCACAGTTGCCGCAGCCCGATTCAATACCAACAGTTCCACTTCCTTTTTTAAAAATCGTTCAAGATCACCCCAAATTTCATTTTCGCTATCATAGTCGTTTTCCGATTCATACTCAATCGGGCGTTTTTGTTGAGGATAAAAATAAACTGCAATATCCACATCTGATAGCCTTGTGGCATACCCATGCGCCTGAGAACCATACAAAAAAGCAAAAGCGACGTCTTTGCGGTTCTCAAAATAGCATTTTAGAGTATCTATTTCGGTATCGGTAATCACTAATTTTCCCTAAATAATTCTGTTTGAAATATACGACATTCAAACCAATTAATCAAGAAATATTTTACTTGGATAGGTGCTGATATAAAAGCTTCAATGCTGTCGTTGTAATTCGCTGGATATTCATCGCGGGATGAAATGTAAAAATATAGCGTTGGGATTTTACCTGATGATCATCGCAAAAAGCAATATAAGTAGTTACATCCAGTGTATCATTGTGCATAATTGCCAAAGCTATGTCAGAACCAGAAATCTGTTTTATCTTGACCGCCAATTCTTCACAACTTTTAGCGGTCACAAGCTCTTCTACACTGGACTGATACAGGGAATAATCAAGAAATTTTTTTAAAGTGTCGATCGAACCAATTGTTAAACCCTGGATGAAAAATTTTTCAACATCTGGTACATTGGTTAATTGAGCACAAACTTTTCCATGGGTTCCAAATTCAATAATAGAAATGCTTTTGGCTCGATTGATTAATAATCGTGTGACAATACTTTCAATTGTATCATCATCTGTTCCCCAGATATACTTGGCAAATTTTCCTCGAAATACTTTTTCGACCCTGTCAATTCTTTCCTGGCAAAATAGTTCATTGGGCCCCCGAACAGTGAATCGGATATTAACTCCGCTATAGGTCGGAAGAAATGCTATTTTCGCCAGTTTTTCTAAATCTTCTATATTACCCAACTTTTCAAACAACGTCGATTCAGGAATGCCTGTAGTATGGAGAATCCGCTTTTTAAAAATTCTATTTGTCTTCTTGTTTAAAAAGGGAACAATGAAAGATTCCATCATAGAAATCATTTCAGCAGGGACTCCTGGTAAAACAAAGAAGTATTTTCCATTTTTTTCAAATAACAGACCAGCAGCAGTGCCAACTTCATTATCAACAAGCGTTGCATTATCTGGCACCATTGCCTGCTCTTTGTTTGTTTTAGCCATCCGAATCCGACGCCTCCGAAATCGTTCCCTTATTTTTTGAAAAATTTGTTCGTTCAAGATTAATTTTGAATTAAAATAACGAGCAAATACTTTTTTTGTAATGTCGTCGTGCGTCGGTCCCAATCCGCCAGTTGCAATTATAATATCAGTTCTTCTTTCAGCCGTTTTGATTGCTTCCAACAATCGCTCTTCATTGTCCCCCACGGTTGTAATCCAATCCACATCAAATCCGATATCCGTTAATTTCTGAGCGATAAAAGCCGCATTGGTATTCACAATTTGTCCGATTAATATTTCATCACCAATAGATATAATTTCGGCTTTCATTAATTTGTACCTTTAAAACTTAAAATATTATTCTACCTAGTTGCATTATTAAATTTGCGTAAATACCGGCAATTATATCATCAAAAACGATTCCCCAACCTGAATGTAATTTTTCTACTTTTCGAATAGGAAAGGGCTTTGTAATATCAAAAATTCGGAATAGGATAAAAGCAATTATTAGATAAGACGTTGCTTTAGGGATTGCAATCAATGTGACCAACATTCCAACAATTTCATCAATAACAATTATTCCTGGATCTTTGCCTTTCTCTTGTCCTAATTTTTCAGTAAATTCTCTTTCGGTAATCGTAGCCGAAAAGATACCCAGTGCTGATATTCCAGCAACTATTAACAATAATTGTAGAGAACTGAAGTCAGGACCTATCCAATATAAAATTAAAATAGCCAATGCTCCCATCGTACCGGGAACCAGCGGGAAATAGCCAACTCCCAATCCAGTTGAAATAATCCGACATATAAAATTCATTAACTTAGAAATCTCCTGTTTTTTCGATTTTTATGCAATGAAGATTATAAAATAAAAATCCCGATAATTCATGAGTTATGTACTTTTTTCTATGCATTCAATAAATATAGATTTTTCTTATTTACTCAATGCATAGAAACTGGGCGAATTCCCGGGATTAACAGGCAGATAGAATAAATACTTAATTGAAAATTTTTAGAATTGATCTTATTTGAGAACGATTTTTAACAAAATAAAGTACGCCGGTATAAACAGTTAATAATACAACCAACAGCATTAAATAATCGATAAATTTGATATTTTCTAAAAAACGAATTATAGCAAATTCAGTTCCCTTTGCCTTAGCAAGCTCTTTAAAAATCAAAAATACAAAAATAATAAAAATAGAAATCATTTGAACAAATGTTTTTACCCTCGCCATGTACATGGTTTCAACAGGTTGATTTTTAAATAAAGCATACGAACGTAATCCAGTAATTAAAAAATCACGGACAACGATAATTATAACAATCCATAGCTGAATATAACCTAAAATATAAAATGCAACAAAGGCAGAAGATACCAATATCTTATCCGCCAAGGGATCTAAAAATTTTCCCCATTTGGAAACAGTTCCATATTTTCTAGCAAAAATCCCATCATACCTATCAGTTAAAATGGCTATAATATATACTATAAAAGCAATTAGTTTAAATTTAAAGCCATCAGTAAAAATGAGCACGAGAAAAACAGGAGTCAACATGATACGCAGTACTGTCAATTGTGTGGGTAAATTCATTATAACTCCTCAAATGGTACCAATCAGAATGTAAATTTATGGCTCTAAACTTGACTTGATAATTTATTTTTAGCATTAATTGCAAATAATTTAATAAGAATTATGATCAGGAGCAATGGAATATCAAAAGGTATTCCAGGTACAAATGCTCCATGAATCCTATAAAAATGATTAATCGTTTATCATTCAAATGCTCCAATCTGAGTTAGATATTCATTTTTGAGCAATAAAGCATATAAAAAATTAGGTTGTTTCACCACATAATCCTAAAAGCTGTTCCCATCTTCTGTCGACTTCTTGCTGCGCTGCCTCTAATAAATGTTTATTTTCTTCTTGATGAAGATGGCGAAAGCGACCCTGGTGTTTGGTCCACTCGGAAATTGGAAATTTTTCTTTAGGTTTAAATGTCAACTTTCGCTTGCCGTTTTCAAATTCGTATAGTGGCCAAAAGCAGGTTTCAACAGCGAGTTTCGCCATTTCTAAACCCATATCTGAAGGGAAACGCCATCCAGGGGGACATGGCGCCAAAATATTCATGAAGGCCGGTCCTTCGATACTCAAGGCTTTTTCCACTTTTTTATTCAAATCTCGCCAATGACTTGGCGTAGCTTGTGCTGCATAGGCAACATTATGGGCAATGATAATTTCTGTTAAATTTTTCGGATATTGTTTTTTTCCTTTCCAAACTTTACCGACCGGGGCGGTTTTTGTATCGGCTGCAAAAGGAGTTGCGCTCGAACGTTGAATACCCGTGTTCATATAAGCTTCGTTATCGTAACACACATAAAGCATATCATGTCCCCGCTCCATAGCGCCTGATAACGCTTGCAATCCGATATCATAAGTACCACCATCACCACCGAAAGCGATAAATTTTATTTCTTTGTTTATTTTTCCCTGTCGTTTCAATGATTGGTAAGCTGCTTCAATTCCACTTATCGTCGCTGCTGAGTTTTCAAATGCATTATGAATAAAAGGAATATTCCACGCAGTATAGGGATAAATCGTGGTTACAACTTCAATACATCCCGTAGCACACGAAGCAACCACGTGTCCCGGGGCTGATCTCAAAACCTGGTGAAAAATCAGCGCTGGGATACATCCCGCACAGGCTCTGTGCCCCGGTGCGAGCTTCATTTCACGCGTTGCTAATTCTTTTAAACTTGCCATTTATTTAAACCTCCATACATATCTTTGTCATTAGTCTCTTAAACCGAGGAATCCTAACTGTTGTTCAACTTTGCCAGTTGCTGCAACATTTTTCAAATCATCAAAGGCTAATCGAATCTGAGCCTTATCAATATCTCTGCCGCCTAACCCGTAAATATAGTTTGTGACCGGTAACGAGACCCCGTTTCCATATAGCGTTGCCCTGACATCCGTAAAAACAGGACCACCAAAAGTTCCAAATGATACAGCACGATCGAGAACCGCCGCAGCTTTCACATTTTTCAGTGCATTGCGGATATCATTGTATGGAAATGGTCGATAGACACGAATTTTGATCAACCCGACTTTTTC
>SMTZ1_10028020_pt1 | contig 14809 bp, 6 predicted proteins | sample DeeMarSWOR136_30_FD_25667 | JGI IMG/M metagenome (IMG submission 25667)
CTCACGACAATCCTGATGCAGCACAGATAACTACCTGGACGGAGTGGACTATCGACCTGCAGGCTTTTGCCGACCAGGGCGTGAACCTTGCCAATGTCAATACGATTGCCCTTGGTCTTGGTAACAAGAAGAATCCGGTAGCTGGTGGTTCAGGTACAATGTACTTTGATGATATTCGTCTGTATCCGCCACCGGAACCGGCACTTTAAACAGAGATTTGGCTGGCAGTTAAAATTGCGCGGTTGACACCGCCCGTTGTAGACGGAACGGGGTTGATATAGCAGATTCGCATTAATTCGGGGCTTATATCGAATGATTCGGTATAGGCCCCACTTGATTTAGAACAATGATAGAGGGCATCCATATCAACCGGGAGAAAGTTAGATCAACTCAGCATTTTCCATAGTACGTCTCTGAGAGGGATTTTATCCTTCTATAGCTAAGGTGCCGCTGATTCTGCTACGGGCGATCAGCTGGATGCCAAGGCTGCCTGCAACATGGCCTTTGCATACGCCACGTTATACGCGATGCCAGCATACCCACCACCGCCAGGATAACCCCTGCGAAAGCCAGGCTTTTGCCGGTCATAGTCCAGCGCCCGCGGATGTTCAGGATAGATCGTCCCGGTGTACTTCTGCCGCACCAACTCCTTCATGACACCGAACATATCGACCTCGCCCTCATCCGGGAACACCTCAGCGTACTTCTCGTAAGGCTTTTCCACACGCACATTGCGGAAGTGCATATGGTTAATCCGTTTCCTGCTGGCGAAGTAGCGGCAGACCTCCACTGGATCCTCACCCATTTCTTTTGTCACTCCGCAGTCGAATGTGATCCCGTTCGCCGGGCTCGGGAGGATTTCGATGAGGCGCTTCCAACCAGCTACTGTTCCCATGATCTGTCCAGACCCTCGGCTAATCGGCGCCGGGGGATCATTGGGATGCAAGGCCAGCCGGACCCCCGATTCCTCGGCTACCGGCACCACTGCCTCAAGGAAATATGTAATGTTCTTCCACATCTCTTCCAAGCTGTGAGCGCCTTCATGTAGAAGGGGCGGCAGGTCTTTCATGCGGTCGTAGTCGAATGCTGTGTATCCCGCGCCGGCTCTTCCGACCTGCTCGTAATAGCCCTCCATTGCCCGGTGTGCATAGAAGTTGTACTCGATCACCGGTAAGCCAGCTTTTCCTGCAGCGCGTATTGACTGAACGACCTTCTCGATCTCCTCATCGCGACCGGGCCTGCCGTAAATGGTGTTCCGAAATCCGCCGATCATCAAGTTGTACAAGGTCAGGCCCTTAGTTCTCAGACGCTCAATACGGGCCCGCAGGTCAGCCTCCTGCCAGGGAATGCGGCGCCCTCCGCCCAACACGTAATCCACGCCGAGTTGTTTGATCCGCCGGATGCCATCGTCTTCCTGGCCCTTGGGGACTCGCCCCCCATCTCCCAAGCTCAAGCAAAGCTTCGGCGTGTCCGAACTTTCGACAATCGGCCACTGCTTGACAGCCGATTCCACAGCTGCTACTGAAGGGGCCAGCACAAATGCCCCCGCGGCCTGCATCATTTTTCTTCGTGACAAATTCACAGTCATGAGGTGTACCTCCTTCAGTTTTGTTACTATTTCCTACGCTTTGAAGATTTCGATCCAGCCGGAATCTACAGCCGCATTCAGAGCTGGCAATTCAGTTTTTCCCGACGTGCAATGGAGTCCATTTACCCATGCGGGCATAACCGGCTTGAATCCAGCCTACTAAATTCATCCTATCCTATCTTCTTAGCTTCTTAAGTTCAAGGACTGGTAAATACAACCTCAAAAGAGTAAATGAAAAGTATATGTGGATACCCCCAAAAGAATTATATTATTGGTACATTTATTTTTCACCGAATACTTAATCCAAAAAAAATGAAAATTTCTCAATAAATATTTGTATCTTGGAAAAAAATTGATATTTGTTCGGACTCGATATAGGCAAAATCAACATTTGTGGTGACATTTTGGAAACATTGTGTCACCTGGAAATCAGGGTGTTTTTCAGCTCCTGAAAGAGGTGACTTTTTGGAGAATTCTGACGTTTTGGAACTCCCTCTGATGTCGAAAATTTCATTGGGTCTTAATAGCTTTTTTCCTTTGTCCGAAGGATATCTTTGTACGCCACCTGTGCTCCAAACCACTCCGATACACCCCGCGACTACCGGAGTTCACAACGACTAAAAACCCACCGCGATTTGATGCCGTCCTTTACATCTTATTGCCCGGGATCATTCAAGCTTTCAGTCAGGCACGGTATTTCGGGCCGCAAAACTTTAATGCATCCTGACAGGGCTCATCCGGTCATTTGGGTTCTTTGGCTGTGCGGCCTAACAAAAATCGGTCAGATACTCTAACAGCTTGCTTTCTCCACCTTCACTCCGATGGCTGCAAGGCACACGTTGCTTGATTCAGATAACTACAGGTGCACCAACTGGCAGCATCGGCCATCAATATCAGACCCCCGGCTGGAATAGCGTTGATCCAGCAGCCTGGCCGGATACCCCCGTAGTTCTCTGTACAACCGGTGCCTCCGGTCAGGTCAACATAGCCGAGCGTGGCGGAACGGAAAACCAGCATCCTATTCGAGCCGATCGGGATGCCACAACCATACGATCTTGTAAACGTAAATGGCAATTTTTTACCGCTCAATATGTCCCACGCCCCGGGTTGGGCGTAGATGGTCTGGTCGTTAAGGATCGGCCGGGATTCATACTCGGCCCTTACATCCCACAATCGTGTCCCATCGCTCGGACGTATGCCGGCCATTCGATCGCCCAACTCGGATAACCGTGATGCCTGATGGACAGGTTGGTAGCTCATCAGTAGCACGTTGTGCTTAGTACTGTAAGCCAACATCGTCCCGAATATGTCATCGCTGATATTCCACAAGACCTCGCCAGTTTCTACGTCTAACGATAGCAACCGGCCGGTAGGGTGTTCTCTTAATCGGCGGAGTTCCTCTTCTTCGCTTTCACCGCTCGCAGCAGCTCGCCGTTTTGCTTCATCCTTACCTCCGGCTATGTCGAACGACTCGTCCGCCGGTGCATTTGGGCGGTCGATTAGATACACGCATCCCCGGCCGATCGCAATGGCATTGTGGCGAATGGAATGTTCCGGCTCAAAAGTCCACTTGAGTGTCCCGGTTCGGACATCCATAGCGAAAAACAGCACCGACTCGGTGAACTGATCGCTGGTATCCCACTTGGAAGCCCACCCCTTGACTAAGTATTGTTCGTTGACCAACGTGCCGAATAGCGTTCCTTCCTTGCAGGCGATGTATCCCCACTTTCCAGGCTTTCCGTTGTGCAGTGGAGGTGGCTGCAGTTCGGCCGTTTTCCGCCCAGTCTTCACGTCGAGGCAGAGACATTTGTCTCTGGAGTGCACGTATACACGATTGTCGTCTATGCAGAAGTTGCTGCCGGTCCAAGCCACCCCTATGCTGGATTCACCCCTGTGATATGGCAAGAGGACACCTTCGAGCGGGTATTCCCACAGTGTTCGTCCGTTGTAGATGTTCGTTGCCCGAAGTGCATTTAGCCCCTCGGCAAACATACGCCCCTTGTCAACAAGCGGAGCCGGTCCACGATTATGGCGGTTGGGCATGACAAAGTCGGTGTCGCGGAACCAGAGCATCTTTAGTGGGCCATGTACCAAAGTATCATTGGAGCAGAGCGTGTTGGCGGCGTCTGCGTTCTGATGTGTCCAATTTCCGGCACCCTCCATCGGATGGCGCACAAATTGCTGCATGGCACCTGGGCATCCAAAACATGCGATTCCACCAGATGGACACTGCATACGTTGCACCTCTTTGGTGGAAACCGCGCTTGGCCCTTCAGTGACCGACCGGCCTGATACGACCAAGTCGGCGAAGTAATTCGGATACGGCACTTTCGTTGGATCAGCTTGGTGGACCGTCACTCGCACGCCGTAGAGGCCTGCCGAGTCGAACAATTGCCGGGCGGCTTTGACCTTGGCCGGGTTCTTCTCAACACAATAGATTTGAAGTTTCGTACGACGGGCCAATTCGAGCGCTAACAGGCCGTCTCCACAGGCCAGATCCAGGCAATATCCTTCGGTAACACCGGTTCGTTGGATAATCTCTTCGACCGCTGTTACGTAAACCGCATTCTTAGCCGCTTGCGGCTTCGTTCTTTTGACTTCCCAGACCTCTGAGCTTCCAGTTCCACCACCAAAGCAATAGATCATCCCCTGACTCGTACTCACATAAAGCCGGCCGTCAGCCACCGCCAAACCGTAGACGGTGCCGTCCACCTCGGCATCCCATACCACTTTACGCGAGCGGACGTCAAGCAGCAATACCTTGCTCTCCCCGGCGGTAATGACGTTATCGCCCGCCACGATTAGTGCACTTGCCGCGTCGGACAAAAGTGGGCGGCTCCAGGCCGTTCCCACCATAAGATCGCCCCTCGGCGGCTCGGTTCCCTTGTGAGTGGCTGGTGGCGCCAAGGCGCCGGGCGGAAGATCAATACTCCACACCGATGGGGCAAGAGCTTTGACAATCTTCTTATTACCTTTGCGGTCGGTTACTTCTTTGTCGACCAGCAGCTTTCGCCGATCGAAGGCGATGATTTTGTTCTCTCTCGAAGAAATAACAAAATCCGGATGCATGGCGACCTGAACACCGATGCGATCCTGTCTAACACCGTTGCTGACAGCGTATATCTCCCCACCGTTGAAGAAATGGCCGTCAACAGCCATAACATCCGATCCGCCAGCATATTGGTTTTGCTGGAGACGGAAATAGTTGAGCTTGCCGTCGGCGCGATCGAATACTGCCGGCACGGCCCGACCGGTCGGAATAAATAGCGAGTTGCCATATGCGGCCAAATATCCCTGGGCGGCGATGCCGCTTTTGGCCCGGGCGGTCGGATGAGGTTGATCCATTTCTATCCCTCCGGACGAGTCGTTGCACCAGAGCACCTTGCCGCTGGCCGGATCGATCGCGTAGATGAAAATACCTTCGGTCGGCCAGATGCCGGCACCAAAGTAGAGCATGTTGCCGACAACTACCGGCCCCCCACGCGTCGGCCAGCGCGAGATCATCCGGTCATTACCCAAGAGCATGTCGACTTTCAGCCCACCGCGCAACTTCCAAAGTAGCTGACCATCGGTCGCAACGAGGCAGTACAGATGGCCGTCGTCGCTTGCCACGAACAAACGATCTTGCCAAACAACCGGTGCGAAACGTACTGGGCTATCGGTAAAGAATGTCCAACGTGTCTTGCCTGTTGCTGCGTCCAAAGCGTATACCTTGCAATCGGCCGAGCTGCCATAATAGAGCACACCGCCGGCGATCACCGGCTGATAGGCACGATCGAACTGCTGGTCCACTGTAGCATAAGCCCTTTGGGCAGTTGTTCCGGTGTGTAGCTGCTTCGTGCGGAATCTGCTCGATACGTGGGCCAGTCAGCAGCCTGTAAATCCACTACAAGTATTAGCCAAACGGTCGCTATAAGAATTATTCTGTTCATATTAGTTTTTGTATTTGTCCAAAACAACATCATTTGTCTAACGTGATTAACCACTGTCTATCAAAAAGATACAGAAATCTCTGCGATTTATCCAGGGCTTTTATGCAGATCCACATAAGACCCTTTTCTAGGACTGCTTCCGAGACTGTCTATCCCCAAAAGAATTAGATAATTTCTACATTTCTTCGTCACCGTATACTTAATCCGATTACACATAAAAAATTATCAAAAAAATCTGTATTTACTCAAGAAATCAACATTTATTCGGACTCGATACAGGCAAATATGGTATTTGTAGTGACAAAATGGAGACACGATGTCACTTGAAAATCAGGGTTTTCTTTAGCTCCTGAAAGAGGTGACTTTTTGAAGGATTCTGGGATTTTACTGCTCACGAAAATTGGGCTATTTTAGTGGTGACTTGTTACTGCTCTACAGTCTTCGTTTGTGGCAGTTTTGCTCGCCACTCATCGGCCTTTTCCGGTTTGCTCCAGGCTTCGTAGAGGTCGATTAGGTTGTTCAATGACTCTAATGTATGTGGGTGAGTGTCACCGAGTTTGAGGCGGCGGCCTTTGAGTGCTTCAATTAACAGCGGTTCTGCTTTAGCGTAATCTCCTTTCTCTTTGTAGAGCATAGCCAAGTCGTTCTTAGATTCCAGGGTGTCTGGATGCTCGTCGCCTAACTCGCGCTGCCTTCCCTTCAATGCCTCATCATATAATATCTCGGCTTCATCGTATTGCTTCCGCTTTGTGTTGAACCCAGCAAAGGCATTCACAAAACGGAGCGTCAATGGGTGTTCTTTACGCAACCGCTCACGAACAATAGGCAGCGCCTCGCTAAATAAAACCTTCACTTCATCATGACGGTCTTGATCTATGTACAGTCGTGCAAGAACGTACATAGACATCATAGTGTGCAGGTGTTTGTCGCCTAATTTCAGGCGCTGTGTCTCCAGTGTTTTATTAATAAGCCGCTCTGCTTCGGCATGCCGGGCTTGATCTCTATACATATTGGCCAGTTCACTTGAGTAAACGTATCTAAAGCGGCCGTACTCATCAGGCCACTCGGTGTTTCCTATTGTTTCCACAAAAAAACGTTCTGCCTGTTCGTATAGGCCCTGGGCTGCGTAGGAACGGGCTATATTGCACCTGATATTGCGAAGAACCCGAATATCCAATCGCTCCATGTCACCCCCGACTAACTGGAGTACCTTGTCGAATATAGACTCCGCTTCTTGGTATTTACCAAGGTAATAGTATGTCGCGATCAGAGCATTCATGGGGTACGGCTGAAGCTCGACACCGGATATACTTTGTGTGAATTTGAGATACTTTGTGCATATAAGCTCCATATCGTGATACCGTCCCTGGTCCTCATAGATCCAGCAGAGGACAGACGTTGCCTCCTGTGTAATTGGATGCTCCTCGCCATAGTACTGCTGATAGATGCGGATGGCATCCAACTGGTGCTGCTCCGCCTTCTGCGCCTCACCCAGCACTCGGTACGTTCCCGATAGTTTACTCCGGATCGATGCTTCGATGAGGGGCCGATCCTTGAACTTGTCCTTTAGACGCTCAGCCGCGGCATCGAGAACATAGCTGACAGTTGCTTCACCGATCCTGGCTCGGTAGACTGAGCCCAGAACATCGTTTTCGAGGAAGTCAGTAATGAGCTGGTTCTCTGAGAGAGCGCGAGCCTGGCCAATGGCGAAAATTGTGGAAACCAAAATCCCTGCGACAAGCACAGCAAGTACTGCTGCAATACCGGTTACTAATGCCCCGTTCCTGTGGACGAATTTTTTTAGCCGATACATCGCACTCGGTGATCCGGCTATTAGCGGCGCACCTTTCAGGTAGTTCTCGATATCATCTGCTAATTCAGAGGCCGAGCGGTAACGCTCTGCCCGTTCCTTACGCATCGCCTTAAGAGGAATCCATTCAAGCTCTCTGTGCAGACATTTAGCTAACGCTGTCACTTCGGTCCGACGTCTTTCAGCAACCTTCTTAGCCTCATCGCCTAACTTCGTGAGCCTGGTGCTCGGCGTCTTGGGGTCGGTCTCGCGGATGACCTGTCGGATATGTTCAATACCCCCTGTACGAAGAGTATCTGAATCAAACGGCAAAACTCCGGTTAACAGTACGTATAGTAATACTCCTAAAGAATAAATATCGGAGCGAGTATCGATGTCCTCGTTGGCCATGTCGGCCTGATCGATGTCCTCGTTGGCCATGTCGGCCTGTTCAGGACTCATGTATTCCGGTGTGCCGAACAACTGTCCCTGCTCAGTAACCAGCGTTCGCTCCGTCAATGGTTGAGCAAGGGCCTTGGCGACACCGAAATCGATAATCTTAGGCACCGCCTGGTCATCCTGGGTAGATATAAGGATATTTGATGGCTTTATATCCCTGTGGATAATACCCTTCTGATGGGCATGATGTACTGCCAGACAGACTTGCCGAAATAGATTCAGCCGATCTTCTATGTTAAGCTTGTGGCGGTCGCAATGCTCGGTTATGGATAAGCCCTTAACATACTCCATTACAAAATATGGCCGGCCGGCTTCCGTCGTGCCGGCATCATAGACGTGAGCTATATTTTGATGGTCAAGTAAGGCCAGAGCCTGACGCTCAGCCTCGAAGCGGGCTATAACCCGTTTGGAATCCATACCGGGCTTGATCACCTTCATCGCTACTCGGCGTTGGATAGGCTCTGCTTGCTCCGCCAGGTAGACAATACCCATTCCACCCTCACCCAAAACGCTCAGCAATTTGTATTTACCAACCCAACTACCAGGCTTCTCCGTAAAGAAATCTGAAGATGTTTTCAGGTCAGTTTCTTCGACTAAGTGTGAGTTTTCCAAGCCCAACATAAGGAGCCGGTCAATGCGTTCAGGGTCGGCTCCAAAATTCGATTTGCTATCCATAACATAACTTTCTGCACTATATGCCCTAAGCTTACATTGGCTTTCAAAATCAGGATTCCTTTTATCAAAGATATTTCTTACTGCATTAGTTAATCCGTAGATTCTTTTGGATCTTGCGCTTTTTTTGGAAATAATTTCAATATTTCTACTAATTCTTCATTAACCTGGTTTTCTGAGAGGACCGTATTGCGAATTTGCTTTCTTAATTCCGACTGAAAACGCCTTTTTACGGTAACAATCATGTTGGAGATCTTGCCTTCGTTTTCAATTCCGTATCGAGCACACATACTCTTCAAGGAGGGTGCCTCGATATTCTCCATGATAGGTCGAACAACCCTATCTCGGAAAACATCCCAATAGATTTTCATCCCCTGTCGGCGACATTCCCTCTCAACTTCAGACAAGACTGTATCCAGAAGTGCTGTCTTCCAGGCATAGTTAAAAGATTCTTCAGAACCTGATTGTGAGATAGTTTCAGGTACGACAGGTGGATCAAATACGTTTAATGATACAAATTTTCCTTTGGGATGACGTTTCTGTGCCTCCTGTTCGCGTCCCCGGTCTACCAAATACTGCTTGAGAGCATGCATGAGAAATGAACGAAAACGGCCCTTACATGGATCCGCCCTTTGGGCCAGATTTCGGTTAAGAACCACCTCATGGAAGAAATCCTGCACGAGATCTTTGGCTTTCTCGTTGTCATACCCTTTGTTACGGAGGTAGCAATATACAGGTTTCCAATATCTCTCGATCAATAAGCTGATTAGGGCTTTGTCCTTATTATCTTCCGATTTGATGCCTTCAATTAAGGACCAATGTGTTGTAAGGAAAGTCTGCCCTGATCCACCCATATCTGTGTAGTCGTGATGCTTCATATCGAGTGTCCCTAAACTGCCATAATAGAAGGGAACAACACAGTCTCCCAAGCCTTATTATCTACAATGTTAACGGATATCAGAAAAATTATCAAACCGTAAATCTCTGTTTCCTTGATACTTACATCTCATTTTTAAAGATCTTAGAAAAATTGGAAATTTTATGCGCAAGATTGAATCATTTTTACGGATCTATTGCAGAAGTCAGTGAACAAGCTTTTGATGACGTCACAAATGCTCACATGTGAATGGCTGAAATTATTTTTAATTCTCTTTCGCAAGGGAAAAGAAAGGTAGGTGCAAAATGAAACGGTTAAATGGTTACAGAATGAGATTAGTAGCAGTTGGAATTGTGGCCGCTATGGTGATTTGCGGTAGCGCTCAAGCCGATTTTACCTTTGGCGAGCCCACTCCTCTTGAGGCAACTATCAACAGTGGTGAAAACATATGTTTAGAGTGCATTTCTGCTGATGGATTGGAACTCTATTTATCGAATCCGATGAATGGAAACATCGATTCCATGATTTGGGATCTATACGTCTCTAAGAGAGCCACCACCAATGATCCTTGGCCTGTTCCCACTAGTCTGGGGCCTACAGTCAACAGCAGTTCCTTTGATGCTTTTGCTTGCTTATCAAGCGATGGTCTGGAACTGTATTTTTCCAGCCGACGGTCAGGTGGGTATGGTAAACAGGACATATGGGTCACGACACGAGACAGCAAGGAGGACGACTGGGGCGTTCCTGTGAATCTCGGGCCCACGATCAACACCTCTGGTTTTGATAACTCACCCTGGATCACAACAGATGGTCTGGAACTGTACTTCGCATCTGACCGACCTGGAGCAATCGGCGGCGACGACATATGGGTCTCCCGGAGGGCATCCACCAATGATCCCTGGCAGACGCCAGAGAATCTGGGATCGGTTGTCAACAGCACGGGGATTGATTTCTATCCGTGCCTCTCGCCAGATGGGCGGATTTTGATTCGCCCGCAGGGCCATATAGACCCGGTGGTTTAGGTAAATCAGACATGTGGATGACCCGGCGCAAAAGCACAACGGCTCCTTGGGAGACTCCAGTGAGTCTTGGGACTAGCATCAACACAGAAACTTGGGAAAGCGTACCACGCCTCTCCGACGATGGTAGCACACTGTATTTTAATTCAGCGCGCCCCGGAGGGCCGGGGAGCTTTTATAATGTCTGGCAGGCATCAATTACTCCAGTCGTTGATCTCAACGGTGACGGAATCGTCGATGCCGATGACATGTGCATAATGGTTGACTACTGGGGCACAGATGAGCCGCTATGTGATATTGGTCCAATGCCTTGGGGCGATGGTTTAGTTGATGTTCAGGACCTGATTGTTCTGGCCGAACATTTGTTTGAAGAAATTCCACCGGTTGAGTAGTTTGTCAATTGGAAGCAGAAACAAAAAAAGACTAAGTCGAAAAACGCCCAATATTACCAAAGAGCTGGAAACTGAGAACGTTGCCAGCTCTTTTTTTACTAAAAATAATTACATGATTAACAAATTACTTCGTCGCCATATACTTAATCCGATAAGAATAAAAAAATCTTCGTTTTTTATACAAATATTTGGGGTTTGGTAATTTCATAAATCGTCAAATTTGATATTTGTAGTGACATTTTGGAGACACGAAGTCACCTGGAAATCGGGGTGTTTTCCAGCTCCTGAAAGACGGTGACTTTTTGGAGAATTGTGGCATTTTAAGACTCGCGAAAATGGGACCATTTAGATTAATAAGTTCATATTGTGTTCTTAGAGACGAATTGTTATACTGATTATGTCTTCGGAACTGAACAAGTCAATTAGAATAGTTGGATGGCCCATGTGTACTAAGAGCTCGACAATCAGAAATACTATCAGTCCCTTTTATCAGGATAATTTTTTTAGATGGAAATATCTATTTCATCTGGTTCATGTCTGCAAAATCACAATCGCAACACGAACAACTAAAGATCGTAATTTAAAATAAGAAGAGGGTAAGCGGATGAAGAGTAATACAGTCGATATCAATAAAGCAGTCAAGACACTCCTACTGTCGGTTACAATCCTGGCAATTACGGGTGAGTATCATCAACTTCAAGCACAAGAACAGGAAATACTACTTTTTGAAGAGAATTTTGAAGATGCACAAGTCCAAGACTGGGAGTTGGAAGATGGATGGATTGTCACAGAAGGTATGCTCAGGGGTTCAGGTCACTCTTGGGCAAGACCGTTAGTCGAATCATGGCAGGACTTCCGTTTACAGTTCCGCCTCAATCTCCAACAAGGGTCCATACACTTTGTCTATCGTCTGAACGACACGGGACGTTACTTCATCGGATTTCACAAAGAGGGCTCGTATTTGAAAAAGCAGTACTGGCCCGAGACTTTTGTAGATCTGCTGGAGCGCCCAGCCAAGCCCCACGACATGAGACGATGGCACGAGATAGAGATTACCGGGGAAGGGCCGCAGCTTCGGTTCTGGATCGATGGTGAACTTGAATGGCAATACTCCGATAACGATCCTTTGCGAGCAGGAAGCTTTGCCTTCGAAACATTGGAGGATAGCACTGTATATATCGATGACATCAGCGTGTTCGGTCAGGCCCCTGATACATCTTTGACGTGGGTTCGTACCGGTGGTCCGCTGGGCGGGCTGGGCTATGATGTTCGTATGCGTCCTGACAATCCCGAGATGATGTATGTCACGGATGCCTGGGCGGGAGTTTTTATCAGCACTAACGGTGGACAAACATGGCATCCCTCCAACCAAGGTATAAATACACGTACGGGTGAGTCTGGAGATGCAATTCCGGTCTTTTGCTTGACCATTGATCCACACGACCACGATACCATTTGGATCGGCACGCAGAATGTGCGGGGTATTTTCAAATCGACGGACAGAGGACAGACATGGGTTGAAAAAGACAACGGCATCGTCGAACGCGAGGGCATCACCTTCCGTGGTTTCACCGTCGATCCGCGTTCCTCCGACATTGTTTACGCCGCGGCTGAGATATCCAGCTTTGCCTGGAGCAGCCAGGAACAACAGGGTCGGGAATTTGACAAGACAAAAGGAGTGGTTTATAAGACTGTAAACGGAGGGGAGAATTGGACTGCTGTTTGGAGAGGTAATAACCTGGCCCGGTATATCTGGATAGATCCCCGCGACCCTAAGGTGCTATATGTTTCTACCGGTATCTTCGACCGGGAAGCAGCTAATTCCGACCATAATGCCAACAAGCCCGGTGGTGAGGGAATTCTCAAATCGATTGACGGGGGGCAAACTTGGCAATCAGCAAACAATGGCCTGAGCAATCTTTACGTTGGCACACTCTTCATGCATCCTACAAATCCCGATATTCTTCTGGCCGGGACCGGCAATAATGCCTATCCCGACGGCGGTGGTGTTTATCTTACGACCAATGGCGGTACATTATGGCAGCAGGTGCTTGCCAATGAAAACATCAATGCTGTAGAGTTTGCATTTTCGAATCCGAATATCGCCTACGCTGGCAGTGCCGGCGCCGTCTATCGCAGCGAGAACAGTGGTCAACTATGGCAAAAAGTATCTGTCGGGGAAGAAGGCTGGGGCTCCCCAGGAGTTCGTGCAGGCTTTCCAATTGACTTCCAGGTTGATCCAGGTAATCCTAACCGTGTATTTGCCAACAACTACGGTGGTGGTAATTTCCTCAGCGTCGATGGTGGACGGACGTGGAAAATTGCCAGTAATGGCTACACTGGTGCGCAGGTTCGTGAAATCGCGGCCGACCCAACCGATCCCAGAACGGTTTATGCTGCCGCACGCAGCGGTTTTTTCAAAAGCACCAATGGTGGCAATTCGTGGATCGGACTGAACAAACCACCAGCTTTCAATCTGGAGTGGAATGCCGTGGCCCTTGATCAGTCGAACCCACAGCATGTGCTTGCCGCGAATAATTGGGATCCGATTCTTCTGCAGAGCAGCGACAGAGGCCAGACGTGGATGTGGACTGGAGACCGACTTGGAGAAGGGATGGGGTGGCGTGTGATTGCCTTTGCACCCTCTGACTCTAAGACCGTATACGCCGGTTCCTCGGCATATTATTCAGCAGGCATGTTTGATGACCGGATGGCGGCGGCCGGAGTGTACGTTTCTCATGACGGCGGCATGACCTGGACCGCCGCAAATGATACCCTGTCCTCTCAGGCTAATGTGATCGATTTGGCGATTGACCCCGGTGATCCTCAGATAGTGTACGTTGCCACGGGCAACAGTGGCTTGCTCAAATCCTCCGACGGCGGTCGTAGCTGGAGAAAGTTGAATCGGGCAGAGTCCACCTCGGCGGTAGTCCTTTCGGTGACAGTAAATCCACTCGACTACAACGTTGTCTATGCGGGCGTCGAACACATGGGGCTGTATCGCAGTGACGACGGAGGAGCAACGTGGCAGCTCTCGATGGAGGGCATGCCACTGGAGACACGTGTCGGTGACATCGTCTTCGATCCGAAAAATCCCCAGGTGGTGTATGCAAGCGACCATTTCAGCGGCGTCTATCGTTCGGGCGATGGTGGAAGGACCTGGCGCCAGATCAATTCATCTCTGCGAACTCGGGCGGTCAATCGCCTGGCCATATCCGGTGACGGACTGCATCTTTACGCCGCCACCGAAGGCGAAGGCGTGTATCGTTTGGACATCAATGGCGTGCCCCCACTCTCAGCATCTGGCACGAAACCAGCAAGCGTAGGCGACTGATGAACGACACAAACACTCACTACGTTCACAACATAAGATTGGCCATTACCGGCACGTGTGTGGTATTGGTTCTTGCCGTCCTTGTGCAATCCGCTCCGTCAGCTTCGGTGACGGGACTGGTCCGTGACGCCGACGGTCCTGTAGCCGGTGCGACTGTGCGGGTGAAGACAACAGCGAACTCTACGACAACCGATTCTAAAGGTCGTTTTATGCTCGCCGGTTTGGAGCCGAACGAACCGGTTGTCCTGACTGCATGGGCGAAAGGTTATTACATTGGTGGAGGCGATACGGAATACCTGCCTGACGTTTCGAATGTCGAAATCATCCTAACCAAGCATAGCGACCAGGACAATCCCGATTATGCATGGTTAAGCGCTTTCGCGAACGCCGGGTATGTCGGTTCCGGCGAAGACAGCAACTGCGAAAATTGCCATGCCGATCCCAATTATGCCCAGGCATTATTACTGCCGTTCAGCGAATGGCAAGGCGATGCTCACGGCCTCTCAGCTCAAAACCGGCGGTTTCTGACCATGTACAAGGGGACAGACACCGCTGGCAATCAGAGCCCTCCGACACAGTATTTTCACAATCGCGATTATGGCCGCATCCCCCTGCGACCGGATCCGAACAAACTTTACTTCGGCCCAGGCTACAAGCTTGACTTTCCCGGCACCGCAGGCAACTGCGCGACTTGCCATACTCCGGCTGCTGCTGTTAATGCTCCCTACAACACAGATCCGACAACTG
>SMTZ1_10027749_pt1 | contig 14808 bp, 11 predicted proteins | sample DeeMarSWOR136_30_FD_25667 | JGI IMG/M metagenome (IMG submission 25667)
CAGGCGGTTCGAGATTGTCAGCCTCATCATCGCTGAGGTAGCAATGTTCACAGTTCGGCCAGTTGTCCTCAGCATATATAATCGGAATCCCATAAATCGCGGCCACACAGTTGCAGCCGTAGGTGCCGGTCAGCAAATCCAGAGGTTTATCGGGACGGTCGATGCCGCCGATTCTTGTCTCGGGGAATCGGCGTTTTAATTCACTACGCATAACCAGGAGCGTTTGACGCCGGTATGCCGGGTCGGTATGCCACCGTCGGCCAAAGTCAACCTCAACCGCGGCCCTGTACCAATTCGGCGTGAAGCCGATTTCCGGACGCAGAAACGGTTCATCACCTGTCGCCGGCCGCCGAGTGGCAGGTGCCGCCGGCGCGATATAGCTAATCAACTGGCAAGTTTCAATGGACATTGCAACACACATTTTATCCCCTGATTGCGACAATGAAACTAAAAACTCACAACTGGATTTAGTATAATCGCTTTTATGAGTTTGTCTCAAGAGATAAAACGCAAAGCGCTTGAATTAGGCTTCGACCTGGTCGGGATAACAGATGTCTCGCCATTAAACACTGAGCAGGTCGAAATGTTCACTGACTGGCTAAAGTCCGGCTATGCCGGGCAGATGAACTACCTACACAGAAATTTCGAAAAACGTACTCAGCCCGCTAAACTTTTGGAAAACGCACAATCAATAATCTGTGTCGGCCTGAATTATAAACCACCGAAACAAAAACAACCGGACCTAATTGCTCCAATGGGCATAATAGCAAACTACGCCCAATACGAAGATTATCATCCGTTCATAAAGGAACGATTGCGCAAACTTACTGAATTTATTAGTTCTGTCACCGGGCGGGGCCACAAATTCAAAATTTGTGTTGATTCAGCACCATTAGCTGAGCGTGCGTTAGCCGCAAGGGCCGGACTGGGCTTCATCGGAAAAAACCGCATGCTAATCAATCCCAAACTCGGCCCCCAGATATTCTTAGGCGAAATCATAACGACTCTAAAACTTTCAATTGACGAACCTATTTCTTGTCGTTCCGAGTCGACCCTGGCGAACGAACAATCTATTGACAAATGTTCAAACTGCGATAAGTGCATCAGCGCCTGTCCGACAGGTGCCTTGATGCCTGACGGCCAATTCGACGGCAATAAGTGTATAAACTATTTGACGATAGAATACAAAAGCCGGATACCTCCCGATTTAGCTGAAAAAATAGCCGACCGGCTCTTCGGCTGTGACGATTGTGTCCTTGCCTGTCCCTATCAAAAAGATGCGCCCGTATGCAAAAATAAACAGTTCAAATTCTATAATGACAAGGCAAAACTTAATCTGGGCTGGATTCTGAATTTAACACAGCAGGACTTCGACACCGAGTTCGCCCATTCCACGATTAGACGCATAGGCCTTGAAAGATTAAAAAGAAACGCCCGAATCTGCCTTGACAATATAAACCGTGTGATATAAAAACATACATATATTTTTATGGACAAAGAATACATCAAAAAACTTGCTGAAAACCCGAACTTAATCCCGGGCATTTACAACTATTGTGACAGATGGTGCGAACGCTGTCCATTCACCTCTCGCTGTATGAACTTCGCATTGAGCGAAAAGGAATTTTCCGACCCACAGACCCACGACATAAACAACGAGACCTTCTGGGAGAAACTGTCCGAAATTTTCCAGCTCACTCTTGAAATGGTCAAAGAAACCGCACAGGAGCAAGGCATCGACCTTGATTCCCTCGACATTCAGCAAGCTGCTGACGAGCGCGAAACCATCCGGAACTCCGCCAAAAACCACGAATGTCCCTGCGCAGCAAAGGTCTATGGTCAAATGGTGAACGATTGGTTCGACTCGGCAAAAGACTTGTTTGAGGAAAAGGCGGACGACCTGGGCTTACAAGTACGTCTTGAGCTGCCCGGCTACGATCCGGCCGAAGAAGCAGACAATCTCAAAGACTCAGTGGACATCATCCGCTGGTACCAGCATTTTATTTACGTCAAACTCATCAGAGCGGTCCAGGGCAAGCTGCAAGATACCCCACCAAGTCTCGACGAATTTCCCAAAGACTCTGATGGCTCGGCAAAAGTTGCTTTAATAGCGATAGACCGTTCCATTGCCGCCTGGGGACAAATGCGAGAACATTTCCCGCAGCGCAGGGATGACATCCTCGATGTCCTTGTGCACCTTGACCGATTACGCAGGAAAACTGAAACACTATTTCCCGATGCAAGAGCCTTCGTCCGACCCGGATTCGATTCTCCGCATAAACACCGCTGACCGCACCTTCAAAATTGAGTTCAAAATCCGGCAGGTTAATGTCCCACCACAAGCAGATTTTAACTACACAGACGAAATGATAGAGTATATGTGAAACGCGAAAACAAATTACGGGGCAAGGAAAAAGTCGGTCTCGCAGGAGGGAACTTCGCAGCCTTGATAAACGTCAGTGTCTTGCAGTGTGAATATATCGTCCTTTGCGATGCCGATAAAACGGGTTTTTAGAAACCTGACATGGCCATCACCAAACATCACGTTCTGCCCGCGGCGATTGTGATTGTTGCTGTTAAGAGTCAATAGCTTTCTGTTTAATTGAAGCTGAAGCCCTCTGGAAAAATCCTCCGGTAGTTGTTCAAAGAGTGGATTCCAGTCAGCCATTAAGACCTTTCGACACAGCAGCTTGCCGATTCTCGTGTTATTGCATCTTACCTGGAAGCTGTAGGTAACATATCTTCTGTTGAGAAAATCTTTTAATTTTTTGATTTGTGAGTCATCAAGCTTCAAGGGTTTTTCACCCTTACAGCCAGGACAGACAAAGTTACTTAGCTCAACGTAGCCGCCTTTTGGCAAAAGGTATATATGACGGGTATTGGATTGATTCTCGTTGCCCTGGTCACCAACCTTCCACCACAGTGCTCCTGCTGTCGTTGCCACAGCAGGCGATTGACCATCATTATCGGAAATGTAATTGCTTAAACCCTGAAAGATACCGCCCATTTGCATTTGGCATCGCTGCCGCCGGTATCTTTGACGCGCAACGCCCAGCGTTGGAACCAGAACCCCAACTATAAGCATAAACACCGCAGCCGCCGCTGCTATTCTGCCCAAGTTCCACCATAACAGGCTCTTAGTGACAACATTCCGGGTTTGCTCGCCGGCAAGCAATTGCTGGAGCTGACGCTGGCTTGAATCAGCAAGATTGTTAACTCGCAAAATAGTGTGCTCTACGAGTTTATTTGGGCAGGCTTCAGGCTCTAAGCTATCGAGCGGTGCAATTGCAGGTTTGAGCCTGGAGTGAATTTCGGCAGCTTCTTTGTTTGTTGAAATTAACGCCTCTGCCTCAGTGGTCTCTTTCTGTAATGTCAAGCCTATACAATAATCAAATAATAACTGTTTCTGCTCGTTGTTCAGCGGACTCATTTAGTTTTCTTGCTCCCAACTGATGCTTTCCACTCTTTAGCAAAACGACCAACCGCCGTGTGCAGTCTGCTTTTAACTGTACCGATAGGTATACTTAAAATCTCGGCCATTTGTTTGTAGGAAAATTTGTTAAAATAAGCCAAAACCAATATTTCTCTGAGGTTATCCGGCATATCCGCTATAATTTGTCTAACACGTACAGCGGTTTCGCTCTTTTGGAGTTCCTCGTAAGGCATTGTGCCGTCAGAGGTAACAGTATTCAGGACATCATCAAACGACAAATCCTCCGAATCGCCCATAGTGCCGATGGGAATGGCATTTGTTCGCTGCCATTTGCGAAGGGCATCTTTTGCTTTGTTGGCGGCTATGGTGAAAAGCCAGGGGCGCAGCGGTCTTTTTCTATCGAAGCTCTCCCGGCTGGTAAATAACTGCAAAAAGGTTTCCTGAAAAACGTCTTCGACAAGCTCATGGCGGTTTAAAAACAGCCTTAAGAAGGCGTAAAGGCCATTCTTGTAACGACTTACTATTTCACGAAATGCAGCCTCCTCCCCGTCTGTATAGCGGTCGAGGAGCTCTCCATCCGTCAATTTTTTCAAACCAGGATTCATGATTTTTTACGTTCAAAAAAAATCGCTACGATAATAATATTATAAGCGATTAAGTACTAAATTAAAATCCTAATTGCAGGCAATTTACGTCAATCCGGTGAAATAACCTCGTTCGGCTCGATTGCTAAGACAGTCGGCTGCGCGGCCGTGAACACACGCACTTCTTAGATTTGCAAAAAAAATGTTGAATATGGCGTTTTATATCGGACATCGGCTGATCCAAGGTGTAAATATTTGTTGGGGATTTGCACAAGCCGAAGTCGTATCATCGGCTACGATTGGACACTCCGGAAAGCGGCTGCCCAATTGCCTTTCGACATTTAGTTTTTCAGATTTTCGGCAATATATTTTATAAGTCTCTGGCTTGCAAACGCTTACAACGGCTTTTGGGGATTCTAAAAATCAGCTCTGTTTCGTATTTTTGGGCATTCTTTCGGATTTTTTCGTAAAAACTCACAAAAATTTGTGAAAAATGTGCACTTTTTGTTAATTTTTCAAAGGGGACACCTAACTGACTCAACTTTTTAAGATATCGGGAATTGATAAACAAAGCGATTTGTCTGTCGCGATACTTGATGCCCGTAATTCATAATCCGCGGCAAGTGTGCGCAATTACACAAGCGCACAAGTAAGCCATTTATTGCCTTTCCAAAATCTCATAAAAATATAGGGAATTTCGTCTAAAGATTCTGCTTGACGAAAAGGTAACAAATTTGATATAAATAGAATCGATTAGATATGTGGATTTTGCTCTTCCGGCCAGCGAATTTCTGGTAATTTTACAGTTATTAGCTTAGCTGAAAGGCCAATGAACGAAGTGCATTGTTTCAAGTAAGAGCTTTGTACTCCGAAGTAGAGGATTTATACATCTTGACTAAGGGCTCATATTGGGCTCTTGCCTGTCTCGGCGTGGCCGCCAGGCTACGGCGGGCTTCGCCCTGACGAGAGCCACGATGGAAAGGAAGGAGGTAGTGGCAAGTCATAAAAAATGCAATTTTCATTTTTTGTTCTCAATCAGCCATTAATATATAGCAAGCGCACTATTATCGGAAAAACGCAGTGTTTAACAAAATTAGGAGGAATACTTATGAAAACGGTAGTTATGGCAGTTATTCTAGTTCAAGCTGGTATCGTATTCGCTCAGCCCGTGGACGAGCACACGTTGGCGTACTGGAAAATCGATGAAGGCAGTGGGGACTTTGTTGAGGATTCTTCATCGTACGGTAACCACGGTACCATCGAAAATGCAGTGTGGGTAACAGATGCAATGAGTGGAGGAGCAGCTTTGGAATTCAATGGGCAAAACTCCCAGGTCGTTGTGGCCGACAGCCCGAGCCTGCATCCGGACACAGGCGACATCACCATAGTGCCTATCAATGGATCGTTAACATCGACGGTACTCTTTGGTTGGGCATCTGGGGAGGTCGTCTCACGTCGACAGGGACCTACGATTTCGAAGACCACCTTGACGAGTGGCATCATGTCACAACGACATATGACAGCGCCACCCAGCAAGGGCAGATTTACGTGGATGGTGAACTCAATATCGATGGAACTATCAGCGCTGCGATCGATCCAACCACTCAGGAGCTCTACCTCGGCTACAAGGCTGATGGTGGTGGACGTTTCCACGGAATCATTGATGAGGTGCGTATTTCAGATATTGTGCGCACACAGGATGAGATTAAGGCTTCTATGTTGGGCTCAGCGGGCTACCCCCCCGCTCATGGTCCTGACCCGGAAGATGGTTCCCTGCTCGAGAGCACATGGGCCAATCTTTCCTGGAAGGCCGGTGATTTTGCCGTATCGCACGATGTATATTTGGGTGAGAATTTCGATGATGTAAACGCCGGCGCCGAAGGCACTTTCCAGGTTAACCAAGCCGGAACGTTTATAGTTGTCGGCTTTCCCGGATTTCCCTTTCCGGAGGGTCTTGTTCCGGGAACTACCTATTATTGGCGAATTGATGAGGTCAATGACGCCAATGACCAGAGTCCGTGGAGAGGTGATGTGTGGAGCTTTCACGTCCCCTCCAGAGAGGCTTATGGGCCTGCTCCGGCTGATGGGGCAAAATTCGTAGATCCTGATATGACCCTTAGCTGGATGCCGGGTTTCGACGCAAAGTTACACACTATATACTTTGGTGATAATTTTGATGATGTAAACAATGCCTCAGGAGGACTGCCCCAGGCAGATGCAACTCATACTCCCGGCACGCTCGAATCAGAAAAGACGTACTATTGGCGGGTAGATGAGTTTGATGGCGCCGTCACGCATAAAGGCAATGTTTGGACTTACACGACCATGCCGGTCATAGCCGTAGCTGACGACCCTAATCTCGTCGCTTGGTGGACCTTTGATGAAGGTATGGGTACGACCGCTCTCGACTGGTCCGGCCACGGCAATCACGGGATACTCTTTGGTCCGGGATGGACCACGCCGGGTTTGCTCGGTGAGGCCTCCATGAACTTCAAAGGCAGCGCCTACATGGCGATTCAGAACCTCAGTTATAACAGCGCGGACAATAGCGAGGTGACGGTCTGTACCTGGATTCGGACGGAGAGTCCGGGCCAACAGTACATTATTTCGTTTGATCGCGACCAGTACTGGCGCTTGTCGATGAGCCTCAACGGCGTCGGCCCCGGCCAAATCGGATGGCATGTGATGACCAGTGATGGACAGATTGATTACGGCAGTGCAGCACGGGTGGACGACGGCCGCTGGCACCATGTCTGTGGTGTCTTCGATAACGGACGTATGACCCTCTATATCGATGGCTCGGCTGAGCCTTCGGTCAGCGGAGGCAGGACTTTTGGAACAGGCAACACTCGCTTCGGTTTACTTGGCGCCAACTCCGAGGCCGCGACCTTCAATGGCAGCCAGGGCACCGGCAGCCCCCTCGCGGGCGACGTAGATGACATGCGCATCTACAACAGGGCCCTGACGCAGGAAGATATCATACTGGTTATGAGAGGCGACCCGTTACTTGCCTGGAATCCACGCCCCGCTGATGGGTCAACACCGGACATCAAAAACGCAACACCTCTTACCTGGTCGCCGGGAGATAACGCGTCTGAGCACGATGTGTACTTCGGCACGGATGAAGATGCTGTGGATAATGCGGACACATCAACGGCTGACATATATCGAGGCCGACAGGCTGCTGCCAGCTATACTCCCCCCGAAGGCCTCGAATGGGGCGGCGGGCCTTACTATTGGCGTATCGATGAATATAATACCGATGGGACTGTCAGCAAAGGCGGGGTCTGGACCTTTATGGTGGCCGACTTCATTGGGATAGAGGATTTTGAGAGCTACAATGACCTTGACCCCGATGACCCCGAGAGCAACAGGATATTTAATGTGTGGCTGGACGGATACGACGATCCGGCAAACGGTTCTCTTGTTGGTTATGAGAATCCTCCGTTTGCCGAGCAAACTATCGTCCACGGAGGCAACCAGTCGATGCCGCTTTTCTACGACAACAGTGTTGGCTACTCGGAGGCGGAGCTGACGTTGACTTATCCCCGTGACTGGACCGAGCAAGGTGTTAAAATACTGTCGCTGTGGTTCAGGGGCAATCCGGCAGGCTTCTTAGAGGAGCCGACAGGCACTTACACGATTACTGCATCCGGTACGGATATCTGGGACATGGCCGATGAGTTCCGCTTCGCCTTCAAGCAGTTGTCCGGGGCCGGCTCGATTGTAGCCAAAGTGGAAAGTGTGGAGAACACGAGTGGCTGGGCCAAGGCAGGCATAATGATTCGTGAGACGCTGGAGCCAGGCTCGAAAAATGCCTTTGTGTGCATTACACCCGGTAACGGCGTTGCCTCCCAGTATCGTGTTACAACTGGTACTACCAGTGTCAGAACTAACCAGACCGGGATTACCGCGCCATACTGGGTTAAATTAGAGCGCGACGCTGCAGGCACCTTTACGGCTTCTCATTCGGCCGACGGTGTTACCTGGCAGCCGATACAGGGCGATTCGCCACGTCTCATCTCGATGCTTCCGAACGTCTATATAGGCCTGGCACTTACCAGCAATAGCGCTAATGAGATATGCACGGCCGAATTCTCCAATGTCCGGACAACCGGCACTGTTACTCAAATGGTTTGGTCTCACGAGGCCATCGGTGCAGCTATGCTCAGTAACGACCCTGAGCCTATGTACGTTGCTCTTAACGGCAGCGCCGTGGTCACTCATGATAATCCGAATGCAGCCCAGATAGGTGACTGGACCCAATGGACTATCGACCTGTCCGCCCCAGGCGGATTTTCAGACCAGGGCGTGAACCTTACCAATGTCAATACGATTGCCATTGGTTTCGGTGACAGGAACAATCCGCAGGCTGGTGGTTCAGGTACGATGTACTTTGACGATATTCGGCTGTATCGGCCGGAACCAGAACCGGCACCGTAAGCCAAGATTTATGTGTTAATTAAGATTGCGTGGTTAATGTAGCAGCCGACGCGGCGCCCAGCCAGCGAAGATTGCACTGCTCTGCGAAGAATGAGCTGCCGATTTTATTTGAGGATTTTGAAAAAGAATGCGTAATTCGAGAGATTTCTCTTGACGGGAAAGTGTCTAATTTGGTATAAATTAGATTGTCAGGGTCTATGCTTTTGGCCTCTGAGATATAGAATTTTTGTGGTTTTTCATTAGAGGAGGAGTTATTAGGCAAGGCACAGAGTTTTAACGACTTCGTGCTCGCACCTGCCTGCACACCCGTGCCTTCTTGCGAAAGCAAGAACGGGGGTAACGCCGTCAAAGGTGCGGTAACGCGAGTACAGGTGCTTCGCAAGTGAACATTTTCCATTTCAATTAGCAGCTTATATTGGGCTTCTGCATGTCTCGGCGTGACAGAGCCGCGACGGGAAGAAAGGAGAGAGTGGCAAATCGTAAAAATTTATCCTGGGCAGATATAAACATTTTACGATTTGCGATTTTTGATTTTCGATGTTTGTCGGAAACGACAAGTGTTTTGGTATGTGGCCAAGGCATGATTATTTTAACTTTTTTTAAGGAGGACTATTATGTGTAAGAAATTGATTTATTTGGTTTCTTTTGTTTTGGTGCTGTCTCTGGCCGGTAGAGCCTCGGCAGAGCTGGTAGCGTACTGGCCGCTCGACAACGATGCAAACGATGCGATTGGAGAGCTGAACTGGGCGTTGGATCCAAATGGGACCAGCTTCTCGACAGACAGCATTATGGGCACTGGCGCGCTGAGCTTTGATGGAATCACCGGCGAGGGCAGGCAGGATGCAGTCGGCCCGCTGATCGATGCGTTCACCACAAAGACCGTGGTGTTATGGTTCAAGGCCGACAGCACCAGCGGTACACAGGCATTGTATGACGAGGGCGGTTCAACCAATGGATTGGCCATTCGAATCAACGAAGGAACTCTCCAATCTGCCGTGCGTGACGCTAGTGCCCAGTACACGGCAACGACGCCCTTTGACAGCACGGACTGGACCGAGGTTGCGGTCAGTTACGACCATGGCTTGCTGTCGTTGTGGGTGGACGGGGCCGAGAAAGCCACGGTCATGGCCGACTTCGAGAATCAGGAGGTTTCAAGCCACAGCAATAATGCCACGATAGGCGCTACCAATCAGGATGGGTTCGGCAATAACGCGACCGATCCGATAGACCATTTTTCCGGCCTTATGGACGATATCAGGCTGTATGACCACGCCTTGCCCGTTCGCATAGCGACGCGCCCGACCATCGCCGAAGGTACCGTGCAATCGAGCACGCCGGTGGACCTTGGCTGGACGCCGGGAGTCCATGCAACCTCACACGACCTGTATCTCAGCGACAGCCTTGACGATGTGGACGCCGGCACCGAAGGTACATTACTTGCATCTCTGGGCCGGGATGCAGTAGGTGTTACCGTTGGTAATCTTCTTGCGGAGACGACCTATTACTGGCGGGTTGACGAGGTCAATGATGCGGATCCGAACAGTCCATGGAAAGGCCAGATCTGGAGCTTTACGCTTGCACCCCAGACGGCCTCTGACCCAAATCCGGCTGATGGCGCGATGTTTGTAAACCCCGCTATAACCCTTAGCTGGGCGCCAGGTCTGAATGCGGAATCGCACACCGTGTACATAGGCGAGAATTTCGACGATGTGAACAATGCTGCCGATGGCACACCGCACACCTCAGGAAGATGCAACCTACACTCCTGAAGAGCCCCTTGCAACAGGTATGGTCTATTATTGGCGGGTCGATGAGTTTGATGGCAGCGACACTCATAAAGGCGATGTCTGGAGCTTTGAAACACCACCCTTCATAGAGATTACCGACCCGAATCTTGTCGGCTGGTGGAAGCTTGATGGTGAATTTTTCGATCTTGGCTATGTCGTCGATTACTCCGGATATAACCATCATGGCACCCCTCGAGGTGACGTGCATCCGGTGGAGGGGTATGACGGCAGTGCTATGGAGTTTGACGGCTCTGGTGATTATATCAACATAGACGGCTACAAGGGCATCAACGCTGACCGCACTGACCCCGACAATCCTTTCAACCCGGCATTCAGCGTTGCCTGCTGGGTTAAGACGACGAGCAACGCGGGTGCACTCGTGACCTGGGGCAGTAGTGATGGCACCGGCGTAGGCGGTCAGTACCAATCCTTCCGCATCGATGCGGGTAGATTGCGTGCCGAGCACGGCAACGGTAATCTTCAGAGTGATACCTCCGTTAATGACGGTGAATGGCACCATGTTGCCCAAGTTTCGGTCGAGGGCGCTAACCTGCGGGTTCCGAACACCACTCTCTACATCGACGGGGTGGAAGATGCAATCAGGGGCGGTAGCGACAACATCTTCAACCTTACGGAAGATGCCGATGTCGGCATCGGCCTGCGTGCTTCCCACGGAGACCGGCTCTACACCGGTCTGTTCGACGATGTCCGTATCTACGACAAGGCACTGACGGAGCTGGAGGTAAAAATAATTTCGGGTTTTGTAATGTCCTCTAACCCGGACCCGGTCGACGGCGCCAAGGTCGTGGACACCTTCGCCATTTTGGGCTGGACGCCCGGCCCCTTCGGGGCCGAGTTCGATGTCTACTTCGGCACTAATCCAATGCCGGGGGCGGATGAGCTCGTGGGCCGCGTGAGCGAGCCGACGCATTTTGCCACCGGTTTGGTCGAAGGCCAGACCTACTACTGGCGGGTTGATGATGTCGAGGCGGACGGAACTACGATACACACCGGCGATGTCTGGAGCTTCTGGATTCCCCCCAAGGGTGCGTATAATCCTCAGCCGGCCGATGGTCAAGAAGTCACAGACACTGAGACAGACCTCAGCTGGTCCGCAGACTGGAACCCGGTCATGTATGGCGTGTACATCGAGAGCGACGCAGACGAGATAGCGACCGCGGCGGGTGCTCCTCCGGTAATGGAGACCACCTTTGATCCCGGCTCCCTGGACCCCGGCACAACCTACTACTGGCGAGTTGATGTGTTCTACGGCACGTGGATTACCGGCCCGATCTGGAGCTTCACTGTATCGGCGCCCGAGTAGGCAAAGTTGAAGATAGTATGAAGGAATGAAGTTAAACTGATTGGACTGCTCATCCCGAAGGGACATCGTCCTTTTCGAGGATGGGAAGGTCAATTTTTATCAATTGTACTTGCTGTTATGCAAGTGCAGACAATCCGGGGCTTATATCGAATGATTCGGTATAAGCCCCTTTTTATTAATCAACAACGAAAAATCAACAACGAAAAAAATATACAAATAACAAAATAGTTTGTGCATGTGTTCACATGCACAAAGTCTTCGTATTAAAATCGCATTTCTCTCCGAACAAATATGGATATCCGCCGTGGGCGGGCTTCCAACAGGCGTATCGCAGTCGAATGGGCGGGTGGCGAAATCCGCCGTCTTTTGGCGGACTCAATTGTAATCTCCCTCTGCCCTCTGCTCTCCTGATTTCCTGATCATCTGATAACCTAATCAACCAATCTCTAATTCTCTAATCCCTAATCTCTGTCTTCCGTCATCCAACTTTAGCTCACTTTAGGCACTTTAATTTACTTTAGCTCACTCAGTTTGTCTTTTGTTACTCAAAGCGCACAGTCACTTGTCCCTTTTCCTTGCCAAGTAACACTTCCTTCGACTCTGCCCCGCATGTCACGGCATACTTGCCGTAGAACGCGCGGACCCGGCATTGGCCGTTCGCATCTGCTTTACCCTCCCAGCGGGTCCACCATTGTTTGAAGACCAGCTCGCGATACGCCTCGGCTGCCGGTGTGGGCGTCCAATCACGACGATAGAGCGAGGACTGCCGAATCCAGTTCGCACCTTCCCAGAAACCCCACATGAGAATCCCCTCGACCGCCGGATGCGAGAAACAGATGCGATAGTAGTCCGTCAAGGCTTTCGCCTTGGCCTGCTCTTGCTCCGGGCTCAGCTTCAAGTCTCGCCGTCGCCGGAAAGCTGAGCGCTGGCCGGGCATGTTGAACTCGGTCACCCGAATCGGAAGACCTATCCTTGCGAGCTCTTCGAGGGCGTGATGCAAGGCCTTCGGGTCAAATGACTCCCCGTGCAGATGCCCCTGCACCCCGATTCCAGCGAGCGGCACGCCTTGTTCGAGCAGTCCGCGAATATGTTTGATGTAATCCTCCAGGCGCTTGCCGGTTAGGACGTCATAATCGTTCACGAAAAGCCGGGCGTCGGGGTCCGCCTCTTTGAACCAGTTTGCCATCTGCTTGGTAACGCCGGGCCCGAGGCGGTCCGCGTAATAGTTGGCGTGCATCATCTCATTGTTGAGGTCAAATTCAGCAAAGCGCCCCCGGTAGCGGCGAGCGATGGTCGTAGCCCTGGTTTTTAGGGCCCCGCGCAAATCATCGTCGTCCAACTGCTTCAACCAGTTTTGTACTCGCCCCGGTATGCCCCAGAACACGCAGTGCCCTCGTAATGGGATATCATGTTTGTCGGTCCACGCGAGTATCGCGTCCACAACGTCATAATTCACTTTTCCGCCTCGGCGCTCCATATCATGCCACTTCAGCGCGTTTTCGGTAACGGCTGCATTGAAGTTGCTCAGAAACGTTTCCTCGTACCGGCTCTGGTCTTCTGCGCTCAAGCGCCCGCTGAATGCCCCCGAAGACAACGCAGCCCCGAACCAGAACTCATGCCGCAACTGTTCGATGTGCACCTGGGCTCCCGGCTTGACCCTTACGACCAACTCACCCATCCGATGTTGCCGAATCCTTGCCTCTATCGCCTCCGGCCTAAGCTCTCCTGATAACTCCGTACCGAAGACCGTACCGGCCCCGCCGAAAAAGCACGCTAACACAACCAAAATTGTATATCGCTTCATTATCACGTCCCTTCAAAAAACTCATTGCCAACACTATACTTTCTAAGGACCTGTTTATCAATAAAATCATTGCAGGGTGCAATCAAAAGCATGATAGTCTATAAATTATGAGCATATAAAAAGAGCCCCTGCTTTTAGAACAAGCGAGATTTTGAGGAGGGAGCAGGGGCATTGTTCAAATAACGGTATGATTATAGACCTTTTTGTTAGCAAGGCCAAGGGAATTTGCAAAATATTTTACCCCTCAAGACGAGTTCGCCGTTTATGTGACATGTGAGGTGCTTTAGATTGAAAGCTGGGGGATTCTGTGAAATTCTATAAATAAACTTAACTACCATTTCTTAGATACATCTGCAATAGGTCGAAGAAGCTGACCCAAATGAGAAATATTGCCTTGCCCTTTCGACACTTCTGCACAATCCTGTCAAAAACACATTCCCATTCATAATTAAGTGATTTTCCTTGACGGGAAGGTAGATAATTTGGTATAGATAAGGTTAGTGAAACTTGTACCTGCGCAGCCGGGCATCTGTAGCTTTGAGGTCATCCGGCAGGCGCAATACTTACAATTTTCCTAATATAGGAGGAGTTATGACGCAAGGTACGGGTTTGTAGCAAATATGTTTTTTTTTGCATTTCAACTAACAATCTATATTAATTTTTCAAATTCCGCCCGTCGAAGACAGGACGGACTGAAGGAGGACTATTATGTGTAAGAAATTGAATGATTTGGTTTCATTTGTTTTGGTGCTGGGGCTGGCCGGCAATGCCATGGCTCAGATCGACCCGGCTACCGTTACGACAGGTCATGTATACCTTTTTGAAAATGTCAGTGGTAGTCAACTACCAGATGATTCAGCAAATAATAACACAGGCACTATAGTGGGAGACCCACAAGTTGTTGAAGGTCTTAACGGTAAAGCATTACAGTTCGATGGTGTCGATGATGGAATTAGCATCCCGGATTCTCAGTTTATCAACGTAACCAATGGTCCTTGGCCCAATCGTACTGTTATTGCTGTATTCAAATGCGATGATGTTACCAAACAGGAAAAACAGACTGTCTTTGAAGAAGGCGGCAGAACACGTGGGCTCACCATATATGTCTTTGATGGTCAAGTCTACGTGGGAGGATGGAACCGGGCAGAATACGACTGGAATCCAGGTTCATGGCTCTCTGCTCCTATCAATTCCAACGCATGGCATGCAGTTGCTTTTGTAATCAGAGATGGTGCTGAAGCAGTGGAAGATGATAAGTTTGAAATGTGGATGGACGGAGACTTAATAGGTAAAGCTCCCGGCGGTCAAATACACAATCACTCTAATAACAACGCTATAGGCTATACACTTGAGAACAACGTGTTTCATGATGACGATGGTTCCGGTGATGGTTGGTTCTTCGAAGGAGCAATTGACGAGATTTGGATTCTCAA
>SMTZ1_10004014_pt1 | contig 14807 bp, 21 predicted proteins | sample DeeMarSWOR136_30_FD_25667 | JGI IMG/M metagenome (IMG submission 25667)
GTGTAGTTATGTTCAAATATCCGTTTATCGTTATGAAAGCGTTGTCAAACTCCCCATAGATTAGAGGAGTAGCTGTATTTGAATTTGCTATCCATAGTTTATTATTATCTGCAGCGAGTTGTCCAACAGCAGCTTGATAGCCTATAACTACATTGGCTGTTCCGGTTGTTAAATCCTGACCGGCTTGATAACCTATACACACATTATTCCCACCTGTCGTAACATCAAGCATAGCCTGATGCCCAATTACAACATTATTGCTAAAGCTATTAGTTGAAACTCCTTTACAGGCTTCTGTACCGAGAACAACGTTACATGAGCCGGTTACATTCTCCATCATTACTTCATGTCCAACTCCGACATTGTAGTCTCCCGTAGTAAGGTCATAGCATGAATAGCTGCCTATTATGATGTTCTCCTGAGCAGTGCTTATTACATAGAGCGTTCGGTATCCTATGGCGATATTCCAGTCCTTCTCAAGATAGCTAGCGTCCCCTATCATACACTGATAGCCTATGGCGATATTGTAGGAACTCGTGCTTCCTTTCCTTTGACCTGCAAAGTATCCTATAGCTATGTTACAAGCTCCGTCATCGGAAGAACCAGCCCAATATCCGATGTAAACATTGTTAGAACCTGTACTTTGGTTCAGACCAGCAGCGACTCCGATGCACGTATTATTAGATGAGGAATTAAGATTCTGCCCCGCTTGAGTGCCAATGCAGGTATTACCACCGCCTGTAGTCATAGTCTTTCCTGCTTGATTACCAAAGCAAGTATTACCGCTTCCTGTTCCACCGCCAGCATAATATCCGACAGCAGTATTGGCACTTGAAGTAGTTACTGATATTCCAGCACCCATGCCAATTATCACATTATTTAAACCAGACGTAACAGATTGCCCAGCCGTAGAACCGATAAAAGTGTTGTTAATACCAGTAGTTAAGCCATAGCCTGACCGATAGCCTATACACGTATTCCCATCACTTTTATTGGCATCTACGCCTTTGCCTGATTCGCAGCCGATGAAGGTATTGTTACTACCATCTTCTAGGTAATATCCTGCCAAGTATCCTATACAGACATTACTTGAACCGCTAGTAACATCGTAGCCAGCACCATGTCCTATAGCAGTGTTTTTATGAGCCGTATAAACACCATCTACGCCATACAGGGCTCCTGCACCGATAGCAACGCAAAGATAGCTTGCTTGAGAATTTCGTCCTGCGCCTTGACCGATAAATGTATTCTCTTGTCCAGTAGTGTTCTCACTACCAGCTAAATATCCAATAAATACGTTCTCGTATCCTGTAGTTGTCGCAGTTCCAGCATATGAACCAATGAAGACATTGTCATCTCCTGTCAATGCTGCTGGAATAGAGTCAGAGAGAATATAATTGTCATTGGCTTCTACAGAGATAAACATGCTATTGATTGCCCCCGAAGTTGCTAGTGTAGCAATAGACAAAGCGTCCGTGAATTCAAGAGCATCTGGAGTAGCATTGACTACCACAACCTTACCACCTTCTCCTGCGTAGGCTCCTGGAGTATCAGTCAGGTCAAGGAAGGTTGAAGCGCCACCCCCAGAAGCATCCACGTAAGCCTTGATACTTTGCTGAGTAGCTACATGCTCGTCTGAGTCGGAATTTAAATCGTCTTCGTCAAGAACAGGGTAGTGTTCGTCAGCTTCATATCCAGCGAGCTCGTCATGCGTTCTCCATATCAAATTGCCACCGCCATCGGTTCCTAGAACTTCATTCTCCGGGCCGTCAGCAGTTGGTAAAACCCAAATTTGGTCTGCATCCAATCCAGGAGCTTCAAAGCCTACGTAGTTCCCATTATCATAGAATCGAAGCTCTTTCTGAGTTTGAAGGTAAATATCCTGATAAATAAGGATTCTGTCGTCCTGAAACTCCGCGACAGCAACCTCTCCTGCAGCACCAGCAGTAGCAGTGTTGGCTCTTATACGAACTGCACCATTGGCAGCTCTGTTACAAACCTGGATGCAATCGCTTCCTGTGTAGTAAAGCATCCACCTTTCGACTCCTCCCGAGTCTTTGTAGCCAATACCGCCTGTATCTCCTGTAAAAGCTATCCTTTGGTCGTCCACAGGAAGCTGAATAAGGCCGCCGGAAACTATTATGAGGCGAGTATTCTGTCCAGGAGTTCCTTCACAAATTTTAAAACTAAGGCTATCGTCATAATCGAAACCTAGGCTCCACTTAAGGTCACTATCTTCTCGAAGCTCGTAGTAAGCACTCGCCTCGTTAGTGTCAACTCTGATGAGGTGAACAACGCCTCCTGCGGTTGGGCCACAGATTATAGCCTGAGAAGTACAAGTGAGAGCACTTGTAGTAAGGGTCACATAACTCTCGGCTGCACAGGTAAGATACAAGGTATCGGTACTAAAGTCGTAACTAATCCCTCCAGCACATGGATTATAGTCATCATCAGCAAACCTAACGCCTGCAACGTTAGCAGTTCCACCTTGAAGCTGAAGGTAACAATTGTCTACGTTCTCCAGGAGCATAACAGTATCAGTAGGAATGCCTGCGTAGTCCGGACACTCAGCCAACCGAGCGTGGATTGTACAAACAGGAGCGCCAACACCTACACCGAGGAAATCGCTCGCATCGTCCCAGAAGAGTTTGGTAGGGTCTTCAGACAGATACCCATCCGCGTCGCCGAAAGGAACTGCCCCCTCGGTAAGGCCGATCATCCCCGGAGCGTAGTTAGTGAGAACGAGTATCTGAGTACCGTCCCAAAACTTAAAAAGAAGGTTCGCAGCGTCAAACCATGTACGCCCTTTTTCGTTTAGTCCCCAAGCAGTCGGGTCGGCGTCTCTGTGAGGAATTTCAATCCACCGTTCGAAGGTAGCAGGGCCAGAGAACTGGTTGAGGCCATTACCGTAGGCTTTGAAGCTCCCAAGAGTCTCTACATTGTGGTCGAAGACTCCGGGCTCGTCACGGCCTAGATATCGTTTTTCACGTGTCTGTGTTTCCGGCATTTCTCGCCTGTATATAGTCGGTTCCTGTAAGACCAAGGATTAGTATCCCAGCAATCCACGCCGACTTGTTAATTACAAGGGTTAGCAAGCTGACGTCCATGTTTAGGACGGGCTGTAGACAGGAACTAGCATAAGCCAACACCGCCCAAACAATAGCAGTTCCGACTCTACGCCCCCACCTCTTTTTACTGAATGTGGCCATAGCTCTTACCACACTTGAGGTTTACCACAGTAGCAGTGTAGCTAGCGTCCGCATTCTGGATGCTGCCGAGCTTCAGGGAACGGTAGCCGCGGACATCGAGCGGGTCGGACTGAACTATCTGACTGGCTCCAGACATCGCAATGACTAAGGTAGCCACTGCGACGGTGTCCCAAAGGCTGTCGTCTAGAGTTCCAAGGATGGTGAAGGTAACATTGCCAGAAGCACTGGCGTTACCTCCAGTAACCTTCCCCTGCAAGACGATGACGTCGACGTCTGTAACGTCAATCACTTGCGAGTCGAAGTCAGTACCCTCGGTTATAGTCGTCGCCTTAGCGATGCTTGCTATATCGGAAGCTATGAAATTACGTTGCGAATGGTTTTTACTCATTTTTTCCCTCTTCAACCTTAAACGCGTCTAGCTTCTTACACAAGGAAAACACGTCAGGAGTAACATTCTCCGCTTTGTCGAGCTCCTCAATGCGTTTCTTCAGGAACCGCATCTCGGTCTTTGTGAACTCGACCTGCTTTTCTTTCTCCTTCTCCGCGCTCCAAGACCAACGGCTGCCTCCTCCAGGACCAGCGGTACTTTTGAGCTCGAGGTGGTCCATCTCTTTCTGGGAGATTTTTACTTTCTCGGTTATGTCTTCTATCAGCTGCATTGCAATCATGTTCCCTTTCTGAGGAAATAGCGCGTTTAAGCTTAGACGCTCCTTTACGTCTAGTTTTACCCTGTACCCAGTAGGTACACTAACGTTTTTATCCTTAGGCATTCGAACCTCCTTTTAGAGAAAGGGGGAGAGCTTGCCTCCCCCTATTTCTTTTTTGCCTTCTTTGCCTTCGGTAGCTGGTAACCACAACTGACGCAGCGCCCAGCCGCGTCGAACTCGTTATTACCACACTTCGGACAGACAGTGTTCTTTGGCATGATTTTCCTCCTTACTTTACCTCGTCGACGTTGTGGGCACCAATAAAGTTCTTAGTAGAACCGGTGCCCTCTTTCACTTTCCTCTCGAGGTATTTCAGCTTGTCTAGTTGTTCGTCAGTTAGGGTAGGGCCCCACTCCTTTCGTAAGTTCTCTTCTTGCTCCGAGCGAGTCTTCCCTAGGAGAGTAGCCCCGGAAATGATAATGTTGGCCATCGACTATGCGATGATTCCAGCGTAATCGTAGCTACCAACCAGCCGCATCTCAGTTCCACCGAGGGTGAGGTTATTTGTAACGTGAACATCATCGTCTTCAAAGCCACACTGGAAAATGACTCCTGTGTTTAACGTTCCACCCATTACGATAAACTTTCCTCCGCTCGGAACCTGCTGGAATGTACAAAACTCGACGACTAAACCGTAGACGTGTGCTCCACTTGCATTGAGATAAGGGCCTGTAGGGGCTGCTCCGTTGTTGTCCAAGAATCGACATCCCCGAAGCAGCTGATTGTACCCTGAAACGCCTGGAGTAGCAATAGTCAGAGTACCTGTTGCGTGGTAGAAGGCGCAGTCGATGAACTGACCAGCCTGTCCACCTGTTAACAGGGTGGTTCCGCCCTTGAAGTGGCAGTTGTAGCAAACCGGACCGTCACTTCCACGCTTGGTAAGAGAAGCACCATCATTGTCCCAAAGGACAGCTCCGGTACCTCCCGAGTCCACAAAGAACCCAATGTTCTCGAGGTGGAGTGATGGAGCATCTGTGGTAAGACAATATCCGGTAGCGGTTTTCATCCGTACACCAAACTCGTTGCTCTTTGGGTAGCCGGCCCCGATGATAGACAAGTCACTCTGAGCCAGAGCAATTGTGACGTCCTCTGTGTAACGTGCGTGGCCTGTACCAACCACATAGGCTTGAGGATTGACGTAGATTACATCTCCAACGACGGCTTTATCGATAGCTGCTTGGATAGTTTTGAGGGCTCTGTCAGGTTTCCTCCCGCTGTGGGAATCGTTGCCTGCACCCCCGTCCACGAAGTAGTGAGTCGCCCATGGACCGACGAACTTGTTCAGCCCGACGGGTACTCCGCCGAACTGGTAAACCTGGCCTGCGTAATGAGGCATGTTTCCTCCTTGCCACACCCCTTTCGGATCGCTACTCAGGGGTTGTAGCGTGTGGCACTGTTCTGATTAGGGAGCCTTAATCCCCCGTTGAAGGCTCCCTAACCGTTATTGGTTATCCTCCTGAGGAGCCGTAAACTCCCCACCAGTGCGTGAAGCCTGTCGAGAGTCTGAAACGCACCAGGAACCTGGCATTCCCCGTATTGGGGTCGTCATAGTTCCTGAACGCGGGTCTCTTTCTCCAGAACATCTTCATAAAATGGTCCGCTGGTCGCGAGAGAATAAACCATGCATCGGAGTCGCTCAGGTAATGGAGAATGATCCTCTGGAGCTCCCACTCTCTGACAGCGTTGATTTCGTTGTCAGCAGTAAAGGGCTCTTTCTCCGTACCTAGAGTTTGTCCGATGATTGCCCTTTGCCCTGGACCGCTGACGACGAACTTGGGCCTGATTAACAGGGGTAAGTCGTTGTCGTTGGTCCACTCTTCCCAGGTTTGCAGCGCGTCTTTCAGCGCCGTCGGGTCGAAGTCCACGTCAGTGGTCGGCTTGTTAGCAACTGACGTTCCGGTTTTCTTGGCCGGGTGGTCAGTCGCACACAGAGCCTTCCCGTCGACTCCAAGATAGGAGCCTGAGAACGCGTTGTCGAGGGGAGCGATGCACAGGGTATCTACGGTCTGTTTCACGGCAACCGCAAGAGCTCTGGAGCCTTGCTTCATGATTCCATAAAGCTCGTCTTCCATGCACTCTTCAGTCACTTCGTAACCCATCACGTAGGTCTTGTGGAGGTATTCGAGCTTCTCGATGTACTCCATTACATCGAAGATCGGCGTGTCGCCCTCGTCCTTCTCCGGGATGAGACCGAAACCCGCCGTCGCAGCGTCCTCTTCCTGCCTCTGCGTCGATGTATCGACGTTGAGGTACTGAGTGTATTCGACCGGATACTCATTGTACGCAAGAAGATAGGCCTTATTCAGGCCTGGGTACATGAGATCCGAGAAACCTGATCTCGTCATTGGTGAGCTAGCAGACATTATGCCACCTCCCTAATCGCATAGTTGATTGTGGCTAGAACCTTCCCGTTGAGGGTAGCAAGTGGGTCGATGAACTGTTGAATTGTAACATCATCTGCGGTCGTAAGGTGCTTGGCAATATACCAAACGCCTGTACCAGCAACATGAGCAAGGTCGAACGAGCTTGAGCCAAGTTTACCTTTGTCGGTAATCTCGATAACAGCGTTTGCGGGGGTAGTGTGGTGAACGGGGATTTTGAAAGCGGTCATTGCTGTCGCAATTAGAACTTTCACTTCGTAGGCTCCTGCATCACCTGACGTAGCAGCCTCTAACGCTAGTCCGAGGACCATTGTCGGGCTGTCTGCGCAGGTAACTACGTAGCCACCACTCCTGTAGACGAATTCCCCAGCCACGAATGTCTGGGTAGCGCCTAAGGAGAGCGTCCAGATTACGGGAGGAGTCGCGTCTATCATCTTACCAAGACGAGCGTGATATGTGCCTGCGTATGCAGCCATATTATTCCTCCTCTTCGTCTTCTTCTTTGATAATTATTTTAAAGTCCTTGTGGTGCTTTCCGAGCTTGCGTTTGATTTTCTCCTCTTCGGTCCTGTAGTTCCTCTTAATCGCTCGCAGTCTCCTGTCCTTGCGCTCCTGAATGGTTGCGTCGTATCTCTGAGCGTCCTTTTCGGAGATTCTTGCTAGACCAAGGTTACCTACAGCGATGAGGCCATCAGCCCTTACATGCTTCTCGAGGATTGTCCCTTTAATCTCGGGGTCCTCTTTGCGCACGAAGTCGTAACCACGGACTTTCTTGTCTGTGACATTGGCAGAATCCAGTCGCACGAAACGGTAGCGAACTCCTTTCTGCTCTTTGATTTGTGAAGTAAGAATCTGTAAAGCTCCTGGCATCACTTTCCTCCTTCTTCTTCCGCTCTAGCCGCGTCTATAGGCTTCTGAAACTTAGCATACTCCTCTTCAGTTATCCCCATACGCTTCGCCCACAACTTCTGTTCCTCCGTTAGGGTAGCCTTTCCCGCGGGAGCGCTCCCTGTTGCGGAGGGTCCAGGCACTGGAGGAGCCGGCGATGGAGGTGCAGGAGTTCCTTCAGCCTCTGCTTTCGCAAAGCGGTACGCGAAGTCCCACCCATACTCAGGATTGAACTTGTACTCGGGGAGCAAGCTAGCATAGATTTGCTTGATACGCGGCTCGAACTGTTTAAAGTCAGGCCTGATAGACTTTGTATACTCTAACAACATACCACTAAGTCCATCAAGCACAGGCTTGTTCCTAGCGTCGACGATAGACAGGACGGCCTGAGCTTGCTTCTCGTCTAAGTGGTCTAGTGGGTTGAAAGGTTTCTCTGCTGGCTTCGCCACTTCAGCTTCTTTAGCTTCGAAATAGGCACGCCACTGAGCGTTTTCCTGTTGCGTCTTCGTCAACTCAGAGTCGGTGACATCTATATGTGTCAGGACCTCTGACAGGGTCTTACCCCTGAACTTCTTAGGAACCTTTTCCCCGTCCAGCTTCACAGCCAAGGGGTCCGGAGGCTCCTTTCCTGGTTCAGCCTTTGCGGGCTCAACCTTTCCAGGCTCGGTCTTTCCCGGTTCTACCTTACCTGGTTCTGTTTTTCCTGGTTCTGTTTTTCCAGGAGTTCCACCCTCTCCAGGTGCCGACTTAGTCGGTTCTACCAAAGGTTCAGGCATGTTATTCCTCCTCTTCTTCTAATTCTTCGCGGAAAACTCTTGGATAATCTAAGAGCACCGCAATCTTTTTGTACTCAATCCGTAGAGGGTCTATTTCCTCTAAAGGATTGTTAAGTATCTGGTTAAATAGACCTTCCTGTTGGGTCTTCAACCTCATCCTTATCTTGACCCAACAGGGATGGGTCACAAACTCGTCTATATCGCTCTTCACTAACGTAGGTTCTTCTTTATCCAACTGGAACCTCCTCTTCAGGCGGCACTACCGGTGGAGGCTCTGCTCCCCCAGTAAGGCTTTCTGCTACGCCTGTATATTCTTCAGGAGTCATCTCTCCGTAGGTTTCAAGGACCTTCTTTACTTTCTCTCCGGAAGCCTTGAGTATCTTCAGGACGACCTGCTGCATTGCTGGGTCGGGCATCTGTGGTAGGAGACCTGTAAGATTTACGACTCCCTGGTAGTAACGTTCTAAGAGTTGGAAGGTCGCCATAGCATCGTTCTTTTCTACTTCCTTGTTCTGAGCTACATGCGACATAGAACTCTTAACACTCAGAGCGAGGTACGGAGGCATCGCAGGCATCTTCAGGAACTCCTCTACCCAGCGACCGTCCTCCCCCATAATCATGTAAGGCACTCGGCGGTTCATGCGAGAGTGTATCATGCGCAGGTGGAAGTCACCAAAGTCGTCCATTTGCTCCCGCACGTCCCGAATCGTAAGGTCGAAACGCCTTTGACCTTCCTGGATGAGAGCAAGTGTGCCGGTAGCAGTTGCTCGGCCACCAACGATAGGAGATTCCCTACCGAGCGCGTAGTCACTTATCCCAGCTCTTCGCTCCCCGAGTTCTTGTATAAGGCGTATGAATGCGGGGTTAAGATTAAAAGGCTGCCCCATAGCCATCGGCATCAAGTCGGTCTCAGGGTTGTCTAGCTGGAAGATTTTAGCGGGGTAAATCTTCGTCTTGGCAGTTATATTAGAAGACTTGCTCGCTTTGAAGCACTGCATAGTAGCAATCTTAAAGTTGTCAACAAGAGTGTTATACAGTGCATACAACGCCTCGTCGTAAGGCTGTGTCATCTCCATAACACCGAGCCCGTTAATACCGTAGTCGCGCGGGCCGTACCTAAAAAGAGTCAAAGCCCACCTCGGATACGTATCGTCTTCGAAACGGAGGACTTCCTTCGTGTCAAGATGCACCGTAGCGATATAACGGCGATACTCGCCGTTACCTTTCAGGTCGTACCAGAGGTAGAACTCGTTGCCTAAGATGCGGTTCACCTCGTCGGGTTCTTCGCCCGCACGCTCTTGGGCTTCTCGCTGTTTCTCGTCTACAGGTTGCTCAGCCTTGAGGAGCTTGTTGGACACCTCGTAATTGCCTTTGGCTTTCTCTACCTCGAGCATCATCCTAGTCCAGCGCATCTTCCGTGTCCACCAGGGAAGGTCACGAAGCTCGCTGTACCCAGCAGGGTATACAAGGTCGCGCATCGGTAGAGCCCGTACAACTATCCCGTCCACTACAGGAATGTTCATCGAGCGACTCCAGAAGAGGTAACGGGTAGTCATTCGTTCCGTTTGCGTCACCCAGGGAGTAAGCATAGCTCCTGTACCTAGCCTAGTGCACTCGAAGAGGACCTTCCTCATCTCTTTATAGAGGTTCATCTCTGTCTTGACCTTGAACTCTATTAAGTTCTCTACCTTTCGTGTTACGTTGGACCAGTCGGAGTTCCGTGTGGGCTCTAGAGAGAAAGTGGGTTTGTACGCGAAAGTTGTATTCAAGAGCCTTGCGGTGACTGCGTCCGTAAACGTCGCTCCCATAAGAATCGGGAAGTTAGACATCCAAGAAGCCTTTCGGGACGGAACCTCTCCATAGTACAAGTTATTCAGAGTCTCGTATTTCTTCATCATGGGGTCGTACACATGTGTCGTGGCCGCAGAGAGCTCGACGTCGAGGTAGTCCAGGAGTTTCTTCTTCTGGTCTTCCGTTAGTCTAATAGCCTCACCCAATGTACCTTCCCCATAGCTTCTTCGGCATCCTGTTGAAGCCGTAGAGCTCTTTAAATCTAGGCGCAGACAGGTTCTGATGCATCCGGCTAACCCTGGCTTTCTGTTTTAGATTTAACCTCGGAGCAAACCTCTGAGGATTCTGGTGGTACCCTTCTGGTAGGTACCCTAAAGCGCTCCTGTAAGCGCTATGCCCCCCAATCCTAGCGACTCTTGCCGCAGACTTGGGAGGCAACTTCGCTCTCTTAGCCATGTGTCTTCTCCCTTTGCTTTAGTTTGTAAATAACAATCTCAGCGTTGCGTACGCTGGTGCAGCGCTGCTTTACCTTCCACCTACCACCTTTCTTGTGCATAACATTCTTTCCTATACGTTTGTAAGGCATTATATCCTCCCCATACCCACGAGAGCCGCTTCGTGCTCACGGTCAGCCTCGAGCTCCTCTCGGTACTCTTCTTTTGAGCGAGGCTCTTTCATTTGGTGCATGTTCCACGCCCAACAGTCACCCATGTCACGAAAGCGCCCTGTGTCCCAAGTTAGAAATTCCTGATTGAAGTGAGCCATAAACCTGTGTGAAAAGGCCTTGCCCTCGGCGAAGAAGCGATAACCGCCCCTGATACGCGTTTCCTTGGAGGTTTTAGTATCATGGGGAAGGAGGTTCAGGAAGGGTCTATCCGGTTCGTTCTTCCAAATGAGGTCAGCCAGCGGCTGCAAGGCCTTCTGATATCCGAAAGACTCGATTCCGAACTTTATGGGGTGCCACTTCTTGTGTAGAGCAAGCATAGCTCTCAAGAACTCCTCAGGAGAGCTCGGAGCCGCGTACTCATCGAGGTGGTACCGACGACCTGAATAGTCAATTCCGTCGATAGAGATTGCGTTTCTCGAGGTAAGCTTCGTCGAGGCTGTCGTGGATAGGGTGTGTCTAGGGTCTCCTGCAGCGTATATATTCAAGTGGCCTATAGGCACTTCCTCTTCCTTGTATGCCTTAGGCAGGATGAGAGAGTTATCACCCCGCTTATACATCTGGAGCCACTCGGGTTTGTTCTCCATGATAGAGGGGTCCGAGGGGTTGTTCATATACTGAGTCGCAAACAGATAGGGGTCCTGCTCTTGCATTCGGAGTAAGAGTTTTAGAGGCCACTTCTCCGGAAAGAGCGACCGCTTACCTTCCGGAGTGTCAACGATAGCTTGCTTGTAATACACGTGAAATTCAGGGTGATTCTCAAGGATATGACAAGCAAGGTCGATGTTCGACCAGTGGTTCATAACGACGATGACAGTTCGCTCCTCGATAGGAGGCCTCAAACAACCTTTGATTCGTTGTTCGAACCGCGAAATCAGCTTGGCCATGAGCTCGCTGCTCTCGTATGTTTCCTCGTCGACAAGGTCGTCAAAAACCATGTAATCGTAATGCCGGGAAGTCACCTTCGTGTTCCAACCAGCAGTTTCCCACGTGGCTTCCGCACGGTCGTTTACGCGTGGAAGGCAGATTTCTTCTTTATTCCAGCGTTTTGAGAGTTCAGGGCGCAGCTCTGGAAACCACTGGCGAACGAAGGGACGTTTCTCGAAAGCAGTGCGAATAACACCCACAAAGTGCTCCGAGTTCGTTGCGGTGTTAGCTACTATGAGTCCAGTCTCTTCGGGGTTGCGGAGGCCTCGCCATGTAGGATACGAGATAGTGAAGATTGAGGACTTGAAGTGATTCCGTGGGACGATGACGAGTAACCAGTGATAACGCTCTGCGAGCTCGGCGATGTGGCACATTTCGTAATGTAAATGGGGTGTCAAGTCGTTGAAGCCAAGGAGAGCGGTAGCCGTGAAGAAGACCGAGCTCAACGCCCTCTGGCGTAGCTCAGTCGGAAGGCTGCTTGCTTGGTTTGAGAGCTGGATGTTCTACCTCCTTTGCTTTCTTTGCTAGTTGTAACTCTAGGTTCTCAAGGCGTTGACGCCCTTCTTTCTCCTTCTGCAAGGCCGTAGCTATTACGTCGGCTTCTATCGGACTGATAATGACCTGGATTGCCGGCTTGGTTTCTGGAGCTTTCGAATAACCCGCCCGGTCTAGGAAGTCCTGTGCGACGTCCTTTTGGATTCCCTCGGAAGCGGCGTGCTCCAAGAGGGTTTTCAGGCGGTTAAGAGAGGGCCCCGCCATATCGACAATTTCCTGGCGGATGTTCCTGACGTCACTTTCGATTGCTTTGTCGACACCTTCGTATGTTTTGTCTTTGAGTTCCTGAAGCACTTTCCTAAAGTCCGGCCGCCTAAGCGCCTGCTTTAGCGTAGAGAGGTTCAGGTTCATAGCTTGCGCGATTTCTTCGGGTTGCTGATGAAGGAGTAACCGCCTAGCGATTTCGTTGTACGTTAGGTCCAGTACTACATTACTAGGTCTACGCATTTCACCTCGTAGGCGTTCTTGTTGCTTTTATTATACTATGGAAACGAGGGGGAAAGCAACGGCCAGTTTGTAAAACGTCTTTCACTGGCCCTCCAGATTTTCTGGCGCGTTTGTGGCTTTCATGGGCGCCCGCCGATTTTTGGTTCGATTGGTGGAGAGCCTAATGGAGGAGTCTGCCTTGAAGAAATCCATGGTATAGTGAGTTAATATATAAGACATATAGATGCGATCTGAATACGCAAACCGGGTGGTTTGCTAAATCATATCAGACAAAGGAGGTGAATAAGACATGGCAAAAAGCTCACTTTTCGAACAAATCGAGAAATGCTCAACCATCGATGAATTATCAAAACTCGCGGATGTGGAGACATTGAAGAAAGCCTACAAATCCTATCTGAAATCTAAAGCTGCTCATTCAGCGTACAATGCTCGAAAGACGAAGTTGTATAAGTTAGCGCTAGAAGCTGGACTTGATAAGTAATCGAGGTTAAGTAGGTAGAGGGGAGGCCGTCCTCCCCTCCCCCGCAAGCACTGGGCACATGCCCATTCACATAGCGTATTCATACGCAACGCTAAAAGGAGGTGAACACATGAAACCGTTGAACATCAACGCAATCATGAAAGCCACGAGCTTTGACGAGCTTCGCAAGCACATCGACCTCGAACGAACCAAGCAAGCCATCAAATCCGCAGAGCAAAGCAGAATCTCCCATGTCAAGTACAATACCAGACGCAATCTGCTTGTGAAGAAAGCCATCGAACTCGGGCTCGACAAAGACCTGAGCTAAACTCGGGCCGCCCGCCAGCGGAGGACTGCACATCCTCCAACGAGAGGCGAACACACACAGGAGGTAACAAATGTATTATCCCCATCCCCCCGGCCCGGCCGCCCGACTGGCCTGGCAATTAGTCTCGGAGTACACACTCACGAGCGAGCACCCACCGGCGTCACAGGCGGAGAGGCTCGTAGAGCACTTCGTCTTGGATTTTCTGACACTTGGGTGCGACCATGAAAAAGAGCCAACCTTTGCTCTTTATGATGATGACGACTAGTAATAAAAACAGAGCCAGTCAAAAGCCAAAGTAGATTTTGAAGGGATTAGAAATTGGAATCCTTACATAAGTGATAAGACTTATATTCTTTCTCAATTTAGTTACTAGTTATTAAGTATCATCATCCAAATGAGCAAAGGGTGGCCAAATTTACTGGTGAGGCCCCCTAAACCTAAAGACGCTGAAGCGTCAAGGAGGTGAAACACATGAATAACTGGGAAAGGCTAGGCAACTTCTTCTACAAGACGTCCTACTTCTTCAACGCTCTTTCCGGCTATTGCTGGGGTGACATCCGCTTCCGGGACATCTGGAAGACATACAAGTTCCTCCACAGGCTCAACACTGGCTTCTTCGACTCCCTGAAAGACGTAAAGCCGGAGTAAACTTTCGCGATTCGAACCAAGTGTAAATTTTTAGTTGCCATATGTAGTCAATTTCTATATAATAAAAGTAGAATGATTACAAAGGCAAAGAACAAATTCAGGCAGGCTTGCCTGCAAGGAGGTGATTAAGCATGTCGCCAGTCAACAGACAACTGAACATGGACGCAATCGAGAAAGCTACCACATTCGCCGAACTCCAGAAGCACGTAACCCTCGAAGAGATGAAGGCCGCCCTCCGGCAGCGCGAAACCCAGCGCATCGCTCATAAACGCTACACCCAGAAGAAACAGCTCGTTCTCGAGCGTGCCAAGAAGCTTATGTCTGAGAAGCCCGAGCTTTTCAAAGACCTGAGCTAACATGTTTCAAACACACGAGGGAGCTACAAATCCGCGAAGTAGCTCCCTCGACACTTCGTGCATGAAAGGAGGTAAAAATGCCAAAGTCTGAAGTTACCTGCAACCACTGCAACAGACCCATTCCCTACGGAGAACCTTACCTCGTTCTCACTTGGATGTACATGAACGAGCAGGACCTGGAGGAACACGACGAGCGCGTTTCCGAGTTCTGTAAGGAATGCTCGACGTTTCTCCTCCAACTGTCTAACGACTTAACAACCTAAAAGGAGGTGACTCATGCCACGCCTAACCGAAAGGGAGCGTCGAAAGCTCATCGCTAAAGACTCCCCCTTCTCTTGGGAACAAGTCGGATTCCGTGATGGCCACAGAGGCGACGTTCACGACACATACGTCCTCAAATTTCGTAAAGAGGACATCCTAATCATCCGCCACTACGTCGAGTTCTCGCTTGAGGAAGTGCCCCTAGTTGTAACCGTCACGAACTCCGAACGCTTTAACATCGTTACATGAAAGGAGGTGAAAACATGTACCGCGAAGTCAAGAAACCACGGACACGCCACATCGGAGACCGCGTCATCGGCCTTCGATACGTGTACCCCGGAAGCTTCCTCGACAGGCCCGTCTTCAAAGAGTTTCCAGGCACGCTCATCAAGAGCGAGTACGCTTACGG
>SMTZ1_10008980_pt1 | contig 14806 bp, 14 predicted proteins | sample DeeMarSWOR136_30_FD_25667 | JGI IMG/M metagenome (IMG submission 25667)
CTCGATCGTGGACGACCCGGACAATTCAGGTCACCTGGTAAAGCCGGAGGACGCCATCCGCGCCGCGCTGGGGCGGCACTAGCTCCTCGGGCAGCCGCGAACCGCCGACCGGCCATGCTTCGGATTGAACATCACTATGTCGGGGGACGAAACGGCACCGACTTCGGGTCGCCGGGCTCCCTCGACTATTTTGACAAGGCCCGGTTGGAGTTCGCTTACAAGAAAGCCCTTTCGGATTAACACGATAGGAAAAATCTTTCTTGTCCATTACACCGGCTGGTGGCGTGGAGTACTACTACTGCGGGGGAAACTTCTATCGCGCGGCGTTTCAGGGAAACAAACTGGTGTACGTGACGACGAAGCCGGAATGAAAGGAGATCAAAATGGTAAGAGGCATTAAATCCACTACAGGGAAAAGTGTTTTTTCATTGTCGCTTGCCGTTTTAGTAATGGCACTCCTTGCATCGACCGGCGCACTCGCCCAGCAGCCTGAGAGGGAAAGTGAGGCCTGGCAATTTGGTTTGAGTATCTATGGCTGGTTTCCCAACATTGCCGGGCAAACCTCCTTTACGCCGCCTGGCGGAAGCAGCGAGTTCGGGATCGACATCGACGACATCCTCGACAGTCTCGAGTTCGCTCTGATGGGCACGTTCGATGCGCGTAAGGGGCGCTGGGGTCTTCGATCTGAAAAGCTGGATATGGACGTTAACCGGGTACTACCGCGCACTTGACCAAAACGGGCTGACGCTGGATGTTGTTGCAGGGATGCGGTACCTCGATGTGGAGCAGGAGGTGAACTGGACTGTCACGGGCAACGTCGGGCCGATCCCGGCTCCTGACCGCGCGGGCGCCGCAAAGGCGGATCTTACAAACTGGGACGCGCTTATCGGTGCCAGAGGTAGATTCGCGTTTGGTGTCCAAAAGGCCTGGTTTGTGCCCTACTATTTTGATGTGGGTACGGGCGAATCCGACTTTACATGGCAAGGCATTGCAGGAATAGGCTACGCGTTTCACTGGGGTGAGATTGTGGCTGCCTGGCGTTACCTGTATTACAACTTGCCCTCAGATGAGGAGATCAAAGACATGGACTTCAGCGGACCCGTCATCGGAGTCACGTTTAGATGGTAGCAGGGCGGAGCTCTGTGACGCCCTTCGGGGGCACGGTCTGGACATTTCCAATTATTGGCAACAAGATAATGCAAATCAGGAAAGGAGAAAAAGAAATGAAGACAAGCATTAAGATAACCGTTTTTCTGACCATTTTGGCAGCGTTCACCGTCTTGATCGTTTCTCCAGTCACATCGCAGGACAAGCCGGCGGACAACTTCGCGCGGACAAAAAGCTCTTTGTAGCAGCGAACATGGAATTGACGGAGTCTGAGGCCAAAGGCTTCTGGCCTCTCTATGAGAGATATCAGAAAGACCTGGAGAAGCTTGGAGAGCGGACTCTGGAATTGATCAGGGACTACGCTATGAACTTTGAGAAGATGTCCGATGAAGCGGCAAAGAAAATGCTTGATGAGTGGCTGGCTTTGGAGATGGAACGCCAGAAAATGCGAGAAGCCTATTTGCCCAAGTTTCGTGCAGTTCTGCCGGACAAAAAGGTGGCCCGCTACTACCAGCTCGAAAACAAGATTCTGGCTGTCGTGAATTACGAGCTTGCGGCAGAGATACCCTTGGTTCAGTGATGCAAAAGACCATAATGAACCTTTAGATTGACCCAAAGAAATAGAGGAAGGTCAAAGGGAGCGTTTTGTGAGGAGGTAGAAATGGCAGAAAAAACTTCAGCCGCCGTGACTAGGCTTACCCTGGACCGACTGATGGCGTTTACCGACGGGGTCATCGCCATCGCCATAACCATCCTTGTTCTCGGGATTGATATTCCCGAGGGTCACAGGTTTTCCGAATCAGGCTTAATCGGTTTCCTTGGGAGGATCGGGCACGATGCATTGTTTCTTTACCTCCGATACTGCAATCGGGCCCTGATTTGGCTCAATACCCTGTTTCTCTTTTCGGTCACCTTGATTCCTTTTTTGTCCAAACTTAAGATTACCTACGAGCAGGAGCCGGAGGTCGTCCGGCTTTTCTGTGCAGGGATCTTTTTTTGCGGGTTGATGCTCCTGGCAATGTGGCGATACGTTCTCTCACATTCCGAGCTCCTCTGGCGTCCAAAGATGGATCAAGCCGTGATCCGCAGTATGACCCGGCGGATCCTGCTCGCGCCTGTTGTCGCCGTGATTGCCTTCTGCCTCTCCTTTGTAGACGTGCGTCTGGGCACGCACGCTTTCTTCTTAATACCTCTTGGCGCCCTCCGCCACCGCCTCGTCGATAGCGCATGGGAGAGAGGGGAAGAATCATCCACCTGACTTCAGCCCGAAGCACTCCCTGATCCCTGAGGAAGTGGGGGATGGAGAAGGATTTTATGGACACATTCACTTTTGCCGTCGTGGCATTATTCATCCTGACTTTCGGGCTGGTTTCAGGCCGCATCCAAAAGACGATCATCTCACCACCGATGGTCTTTGTCTTGTTCGGGTTGCTGGTAAGCAAGCGGGTCCTCGGACTCATTGAGACGAGTGCGGAAAATGCCTTTATTCAGACCTTGGCAGAACTCACCCTTGTTCTGGTCTTGTTTACAGATGCCTCGCGTATAGATTTAAGGCTTCTGCGTCGCGAACATGACTTGCCCATTCGGCTACTCAGTATTGGTTTACCACTGACTATTATCTCTGGAGCACTTCTGGCCGCCCTCATCTTTGATGTCCTCACCTTCTGGGAGGCTTTCGTGCTGGGGGTCATTTTGGCTCCCACCGATGCAGCATTGGGCCAGGCCGTGGTCAGTCTGCCCAAGGTTCCCGTTCGGATCCGACAGGCGCTCAATGTGGAAAGTGGACTGAATGACGGTATTGCCCTCCCGTTTCTTCTTTTATTCCTATCACTGGCCGGAGCCGCGGAGCAAACTCAGCCCGCCATATACTGGGCGCGCTTTTCACTCTTGCAGCTGGTTTTGGGACCGGTGGTAGGCATCGTGGTTGGTTACCTTGGCGGCAAGTTGGTGGTCCGTGGCACGCGATCAGGCTGGATAACACACTCTTTTCAAGGTCTTTCTGTTTTGGGTCTCTCCGTATTCGCGTTTGCTTTAGCAGAATTGGTGGGCGGGAACGGATTTATCGCTGCCTTTGCTGCTGGCTTGATACTGGGGAACACGTCTCGGTCCATCTGCACCTATCTGTTCGAATTTGGGGAGGCCGAAGGGCAACTTTTAACGCTACTGACCCTCATGGTTTACGGTGCCGTGATGGTCTTACCCGCCCTGGATCATATCAATGCACTGGTTGTCTTTTACGGCATTTTGAGCCTAACAGTAGTCAGAATGTTACCCGTGGCCATCAGCCTGATCGGAGTACACCTGCAATGGAACAGTGTTTTATTCCTAGGATGGTTTGGGCCGAGGGGTATCGCGTCGATTCTGTATGGTCTTCTACTCTTAGAAAAGGTCAATATCAGTGGGCGTGAGGAAATCTTCTCGATCACGATCACCACCGTGCTCATGAGTGTTTTCATGCACGGCCTGACCGCTTTGCCTGGCGCCAACGGGTATGCCGCAAGGGCGGAAAAGATGAAGGAGGAACCAGACAGACCAGAACTGGTTCCCGTCACCGAAATGCCCGTCCGCCTCCAATATGGCAAATAGTGTTCCAGTACGAGCAATCTCTCAAAAGGACTGACCTCTTATGCCAAATCTGGGAAGTCACAAAAAGTCACTTTTACACCTTCCGAGCAAAAAAGGGTCAGCCAAATTAGCTAACCCTTTGTAATCCTTGGTGGAGCTGATGGGGATCGAACCCACGACCTCATAAATGCCATGCGAGGTCGTGGGTTTTTTGTAAATTCTCGAAAATACCTAACTATTTCATTTTATTAAAGATTGGCTATATAAACAATAGAAAGAATATAGGCAAAAAAAACAATTTCTGTCACATTTTGTCACATATTCTGCGAATCAAGTGGACTCGGTCTCGGAGGAGTTAAATCCCTCAATTTAAATCGGCAAAATCTTGATCTTGGATGGCCGGTAATTAAACAGGCAAAGAGGGGCAATTAAAAAGAGGTGAATTTAGGTAGAGAAGTATTGCTATCTTTTGGACAAAGGGAGTTTTTTAATGGTTCCCTTTATTCATCAGTTGTTCATTTTCTTCCTTTGCTCTCCCAATTTACCAATATTCTCCAGATCATCAGCTACATAATCTAGCCCTAGCTTCAACAAAATCTTTCTGGTCGGAAAACTCGTTTCCGTATTCCAACCATGTAAATCATAATACTCAGTAAGCATCTGATTCCATTTTTTCTCATCAATTTTCCAACCTGCTAGGTCCCCTGTTGGAATAGGCTCAGTTAAATCTCGGGGAGTGGGCATATCATCTTTCCTTTCAAAATCTGTATGTCTCAGATTAAAGGCCTTCTCTAAATTGAGCTGTCTCATTGCCAATGCTTCAAAATCATCTCGAGAAGTCTCCCATCCTGTGGCTGCTGAGTAGAGGTCGGCCAATTCCTTAAGCCCTAGCATGTCCACATCTATAAATGTCGTATTAAAGCAACATACTCCCAAAGAGTTATTTATCCGATTCAATATTTCAATGTAGTAAACCATCTTTGCTTTGCCTTCATATTCCTGAGGCTTATCTGGATTTTCGACGCCATATACTTCCTTGGCTTTTTCTAAATTGAGAGCAGGAGCTTGTTCGCATGCAACAGCCCCCGTTGTATGCCCACCACCTCGAGTGGACGTTACTGTGCCTAAAGCCCACCCATTAAGCCCTCGGCAATTCTCATAGAGATCCTGTCCTTTGATATGCAAGCAATAGTAGCTGCTGTCTCGGCCAATAATGTCAGATGCTCTGGCGCACCCTTCAGCAAGTAGGTTTCCAAAGCCCTCGCGATAGCTGATCTTATTTATAAGATCTAAGGCAACATCTGCATCACCCCACTCAAGCTTTATACCATCAGTGTCCCTGTCATTGAGTATCCCTCTTTGGTAACATTCCATGGCCCAACCGATCACTCCTCCAGCCATATCAACGTCCAAACCTAAATCATTGCACAGTGCGTTAGCCTTAAACATGAAGGTGGGCTCCCAAATGGCTAGTCTGCTTTGTAGAGTGGATAATGTCTCAAACTGGCAACACTCTGCCTTTAGTCCCGCATAAGGGCCTTCGGTAATGTGCAGGAGCTTACCGCAGCCCCCAACCCCGCATCCGGGCAAGCTTACTTGAGCTACTGCGTATTTATCACATGATTTAATCGGATGCATTACTGAAGCCATATCATCCGGTATCCGACAATCTTGAAAATTCTTGTAGGAAATATTGCAGATTTCCTGTTTCTTATCGAAAATACCAAGAGTTCCATATTGATGAAGCCTTTCATGGCTCTTGGCCCGGCTTATCATTTCTCTACATCTTGCCACTATTTCCATGAATCTTTTGGGATCTGCGACTTCAATCGAACCGGTTCCTTTGGCAACAATCGCCTTTAAATTCTTCGATCCCATGACCGCACCTGTTCCACAGCGTCCAAATGCTCTTCCCGTGTCTTGGACAATACAACCTCCTCTAACGAGGTTCTCACCAGCAGGACCAATTGACAATATATGGAGCAAGGGATCTTTTAGCTCTTTACGAATCCCGTCCAAGGTCTCCCGAGTGCTTTTCCCCCAGAGATGACTAGCATCTCTAATCTCGATATTGTCATCGCATATCCATAAATACACCGGGCTATGGGCCTTCCCATCCACAACGATTAAGTCATAGCCGGCATATCGAAGCTGTCCACCTACATAACTGTCACTACAGCCACTTGCCCACCCCCCTGTCATTGGACCAAGAGTACTCACGCTCATCTTATTTGCACCGGGTGCCGTTGTCCCAATTAGAGGCCCAGCACCGAAGATAAGCCTGTTGGCCGGTTCATACGGGGTCACCCAATCTCTTAGTTCATCATAAAGTATCTTAATTGCTATCCCTGACGAACCCAGCCAATCTCCGGCGTACTTTGATGTGGGTTCAACCCGAATAGCTCCATCGCTCAAATTGATTCTTAGGATCTTACCAGCATATGCGTATAAATCCTCATTCGATATCATCGGAAATCTCCATCAAGATATGAGTCTTTTTATCCCTTACCACCCCGGGTTTGCGACAAATTTCATTTACTGTTTATTATGGCAGTCTCCACTATTTTTGTGGATTTGATTGGGCCATACCTGCTAAACATTTTGTTTTGTCATGGTCTTACGAAGCTCTCCAATGAATTTGTATAAGATCTCCCTCTCGTCGCAGTATTCGACACACAAAGGTACTTCCAAACCTTCACAACCATCACATGCCTTGTTTTGCCCGTCGTCCTCCTCTATGATCATTACGCGATTACCGAAGCCATCTTCCTTGGATAAAATTTTTATACTTGAGATAGATGGTTTGAACTCTCCAGTGTGGTGAAATGAACAGGCTATTTCGCAAGTCCTGCAGGCGCCGCATGCTGGCATATCAAAAACCATTGCTCCTCCACGTGTTGTGCTGAATCTCACAATTTTGACAAATTCGTCAAAGCCCGAGTTAGCACCTGTATTCCCTTCTCAACGTCTTTCCATTCTGTCCATTCCATGGGTGAATGACTTACTCCACGAACACTTGGGACAAAAATCATTCCAGTTTTCACCTTCGATGCCATATTTTGCGAATCGTGCCCAGCGCCACTGTTCATTCTCTTCGTGTTGATGCCAATCTGCCGAGCAGATTGCTCTATTACATCAGCGACTTCTAATGACAGAGGCGCAGGGCTGTGGGTAACTGGCATAAGGACATCTGTTTCTACCCCAAATTTTTTTTCAAGTCCTTTAATCATCTCTAATGTTTGAGTTCGCAGAATTTCCATATTCTCTTGCTTAACATCCCGTATATCTATTCCCATCTCAACTTTCCCCGGCACTGCGTTCGTTCCATTGGGGAACACATTCAATCTGCCTACTGTGCCCACAGTGCAACTACTTAATTCTTCTACCATTTCATTGGCCCGCTTGTTAATAAAGGAGACAATCTCCGAAGCTGCAACAAGAGCATCCTTTCGCATCTTCATGGGCGTTGTTCCTGCATGATTTTCCTCTCCTAATATAGTGGCCATAATCCATACAATACCAGTTATGTTTTCTACGATACCAATGGAGAGTCCTTCTCTATATAGAATAGGGCCCTGTTCGATGTGAAGTTCTACCATGTAGTCAACATCATCCAAACTCCTCTTAAAGACCCCTTTGTAACCGATATTCCTCAGTGCCTCGTCTAGCGTTATTCCTTGTTCATTTTTCATGCTTAAGGCCTGTTCCAATTCTGTTTTGCCTGTTAGCACTGAACTCCCTAAAAGGGTTTGCTTAAATGCCGATCCTTCTTCCCCGGTAAAAACAACTACCTCAATAGGTCTTTCGTTTTTAATACCTTCATCATTCATTCTTCTTACGGCCTCAATAGCACCAAACACCCCGAGAGGCCCATCAAACATTCCTCCGTTTACGACAGAGTCCAAATGAGATCCACACATGACCGTACCCTTGCTTGTCTTGAAGCCGTCTCTTTTCCCAAAAATATTTCCTATTTCGTCGACTGCTACGTTTAGCCCCGCCGCCTCCATTCGCTTCACGGTGAAATCCCTTATTTTTTTATTGGCATCACTTCCAGTCGGCCTAATTATGCCTCTTTCAGGATCAAGCTGATCATATCTCTTAATTACTTTTGGAGGGTTTCTTCCTATTCTGCTAGTTTCCATCAGATCTTCTTTTAATCTATTCTTGCTTTTCATATCTCTATCCCCAAATCAAAAGACACTTCAAATGGCCAAGGTGAAACACCTCAAAAACATATGCTGCAAGGGGTTAGGCCCCTTTGCAGCATATAGAGAGGAGGTCATTTGGCGAAAACCACAGGGATGATCAAGAAGAAATTCAATTCTACTGTGATTCGAGACTTGTGTAGGCCAAACCATATGGTTCACGTTTAACAAATTGTCCCTGTCCCAATTTACCAACATATTCGCCATTATCAACGACAAGGTTTCCTCTCAAAAACACCTTTTCCGCTCTTCCTTTCTGTTCAAATCCCTCATACGCATTAAAATCAACACCCTGAAGTGACGTATTGGCGCTGATCATCCCAGCATAATCAGGATCGAAAATCACAATATCCGCGTCTGCGCCTACCATAATACTTCCTTTCTTAGGATAAAGACCGTACAATTTGGCTGGAGTTGTTGCAAACACATCAACCATCCTTTCCAAGGAAAGTTTCCCGGTCATAACTCCGTATGTATAGAGGATAGTCAAGCGGTTTTCAACGCCAGGGGCACCATTTGGGATCTTTGTAAAATCTTCTCGCCCCATCTCCTTCTGACCTTTGAAATTAAACCCGCAATGATCGGAACCTACTACATGAAGCCATCCTTTTTGGAGAGACTGCCATAGTTGATCATGGTGCCATGGGTCTCTAAGAGGCGGAGAACAGACATATTTTGCACCTTCAAAATCAGGTTTAGCCAAGCTATCCACGCTAAGTGTCAGGTAGTGGGGGCATGTTTCTCCAAAAACTTCTATACCCTCCTGTCTGGCACCCCTAATGGCCATCATTGCTTCTGCACAAGACACATGCACAATAAAAACAGGGGCATTCGCCGCTTTGGCTAAAAGGGTTGCCCTTATGGTTGCTTCCGCTTCGGCGACGGTTGGACGACTCACTGCATGAAATTTGGGTTCAGTCTTGTTATCAGCAATGAGTTGTTTTTGAAGCACATCAATAATATCCGCATTTTCAGCATGCAATAACGTTAGCATCCCAACTTCTTTAGTTTTCTGAAGCATTTTGAAAATAGTTGCATCATCGCTGTAAAACGGCGTTCCCTTATATGCCATAAACAGTTTTATTGTTACAATGCCTTCCTCTACAAGCGATTGAGGTTCATCAAAAATGCTGTCTTGAGCATCATTCACCATAGCATGAAAACAAAAATCGACGGCGCATTTGCCTTCCGCCTCCTCCTCACGATGTTTAGCAATAGAATCCAGAAGACTCATCCCCTGGGGCTGTGACGCGAAGTCGATGACCGTTGTTGTTCCACCAACAGCTGCAGAAGGGGTTGTGTCAAATCCAGTTGTTCTTGTACCCATAAAGGGGATGCGGAAGTGAGTATGACCATCGATCCCTCCGGGAAAAATGTACTTACCGTCAGCGTCTATGGAATCTTTGGTTCGTCCATCAAGGTTGCTACCGATTGCTATGATTTTTTCATCATCGACCAAAATATCTCCTTTGAATCTATCTGACGCGGTAACAATCGTCCCGTTTGTTATTAAAATAGACATCTCCTAGTCCTCCCTATATTACTGTTGATGCTTTTTCAGAGGTTTCCCCTCTTATCCGTTATATGGTGGTAAAACATTATGAGCATTAAATCTTGTTTTGGGGACTTAGAGTATTACCCCTGCTCATTCTCAAAGCCTCACTCTAAAATAAATAGCTTGTAATAGGTCGACTGATAAGCATCTTTAATTCTAAAAAAGAGAACTCGTTCCCAGTTTTTCTTTGACTGCAGCTTGTTACACAGTGTCTGACATTCAAGTTCCACGTCTTGGTTTCCTTCGTGTCGAGCATGTCAGAGGTGACCCGGAGGTCGGTGCAGCGCAATCCTTGCAGTTTCGAAGGACATCTTCCAGCCTCGGCTCTCCTTTCACTTTCCTAACCAATCTCCAGGCCTTTTTTATGGCCTCTTCCGAGCCCTGAAGGAGGAAGCTGACACATCCTGCTCCTGAACCGAACCCTCCAGCAGCCACAGGAAGTGCATCAACATCTCCCAACCATTTGAATGCTTCAATCTCACTCACTACTATACCCGGCAAAGGAATCATCCCACAAACCAATCCATAGCTGTATTTCTTTGGAATTGCTTTTGTCCCCATGTTACTCGTAAGCTGATCCAAGCGGACCGGTAAAGTCTTATTGATAGTGGTTGGCACAATGAGGTTGATTCCTTTACCCAAAATATGGGGTATATATCGGCCAGCTTCTCCTCCGTCAGGATCACCCAGCAGACATCCGACCCTACCCTCTGAGTCGCGAAGATTACCGCTTTTTACTATAACGTCTTTAGGCCCCATGTCTGAAATGAAGTCACTTATGCTTTCATCTGGAAAGCGAAGCCAAATAGGTTTCCCTTTCTTTAACACAAGCTCCCCCGTGGATGGTCCAACTCTGCTTTCAGGAGGCATATAGCACCAACCGTTTTCATGGATAAATCCGCAGCAGTAAAGGGTCATATCAATCTTTTTTCCCAAAAGCTCCTCAGCAACATAACCCGAGGATGTGCACAGACTTAGGCCGACTATGCCCTCCTTCATAGCTTTCTTAACGATTTCCATCTTAACAACAGCCCAAGCGATAAATCTTCTTGACTCCTCCGGTGTGAAAGTTACGGTTGCCTTCATAGATTTCCTCCGTAATAATCCACGTAAGCTTAGATATAAGCATAACGAGGGATTGTATAAATATCGAAGTGCGTTTTAAAGTAGCATTACCGTTGTCACATATGTAAGGCCTGAAATAGAGTCGTCATTGTTTTCCCTTATTTTTCTCTCCCAGCAAACCTTCCAACACCCAGGTCGAAAAAAATCCCCAAATTACGGAAATGAATACACTATTGGTAAGGGCCATTTTGAGGAAGGGATGTAATGCGTTTGTAAATTGCGGGATTTGATACTTCGCATAGACCGGAAGCCCAATCGCTAAGCCGAGCGTAGTTCCTATTATAACTGCCTTTCTTGTGTCAATCGGTTCCGAGGTCATCAGATTTATGCCCTGAGCCGTGATCAGGCTTGCAATGACAATCAGGCACCCGCCGGTGGCACCTCTTGGAATAGCTGCCAGGAGAGCCGCTAGCTTGGGACACAGAGCATACAACAAAAAGAAAATAGCTGCTACTTGAATGACAAATCTGCTCGCAACGCGAGTTGCGGCAATTACACCAATGTTTTGGCTGTAGCTAGTCATCGGGATCCCGCCAAAAAAGGGAGCTATTGCACAGCCTAGACCTTCTGACATAATTCCACGGTTCATATGCCTTACGACGAATTTCTCATCAGCTAGCGCGCAAGTGGCTGCATAATCACCTATTGATTCTGCCATCGAGGCGATATAGGCGACGAATACACCAATTATTGCACCTATTGGGAAGGTCCAACCAAAGCCGGGTCCCCCGTAAGGGAAAATAGGAGGAAATCCGAACCATTTTGCTTTAGCAACGGCTGCCCAGTTCATAGAACCGGTTATGCTCCCCACACCGACACCTACGATCAGGACCGAAAAAAGCACGAATCCTTTCTCAAACAATCCTCCAAAAAGGTTGGCACACCTGAATTTAAGGAAGACTGCGACAAGTACCGTCAGAAACCCCAAGACAATACTCGTGATATTTCCTTTTCCGAATATCCAGATAATGGCAACGCCTGATACCATAATCCCGATCGTGGTGATGATGATTCCTAATAGGGTCATGGGAAGCATCTTACGCAAATAACCTAGTATCCGAGAGGCTCCCACGAAAAATTCAAGGATAGCAGCTATGAATGCAGCTCCCCACATTGCGGGAAGGCCGAATGTCCTCCCCACGCCGCCCATAGCAAAAACTATGACGGCTGAAGGTCCCTGCACGATCGGCAAACGACTTCCTATTGTACTCTGCAAACGGGGTGAAATCCACTATCGTTGTCTGCCAACCATAGATGATAGTTTCCCACCAAGTCTTTGGCCGCTCATCAATACGGTAAATAGGTTTGACAATGGTACGGGGAACAGTCTCGAATACCGCCTCATCTCCCTTATCAGCAGTTTTTACAGGAGATAGCCTTTGCTCATCTTTCTTTGCATCTTCCATTGCTATGACCTCCTTCTTGTTTTTTCTTTCTGGATTTGCTAGGCATTAACCAAGCATTATTGGCTCCTAGCATAATGGCGACTGAATCGCATTTAGAATTTAATTTGATTAAAGCTATCAATGCCCATCATATTAGTCACGGACTGCTTCCCAAGAAAGCACTATCTCATGAAATCTCTAAGTCTGTCCATGGCCTCGGCCAGACGATCAGTCGGGTGAGTGAGGGCAATACGGAAAAATCCCTCACCGTGGGGGCCATACATGGATCCCGGTATCATCCATACTGCAACCTTATCCAGTACCTTAAAACAAAATTCCTTGGCATTGTCTTTTCCTTTGGGGACTGGTGCCCAGACATAGAAGGTAGCTCTTGGCTTTGTAAGCCTTATTCCTATATCAGAAAGACCCTTTACCACTACGTTTCTCTGTAGCCGCTGTTTGGAGTGGATAAAACATTCCCCTATCAGAATGAGATTTTATTTTGGTCATGCCGGCGATAATCTCTTTGTTGCCAAGCATCATGCCCGTTCGCCAGCCGCAGGCGTTATAGGCCTTGGAGAGTGAATTGAATTCAACTCCGATCTCCTTCGCCCCCTCGAACTGAAGGAAGCTTGGCGCAGAATAGCCATCAAAGCAAATTTCTGAGTAAGGATTATCGGAGATGACAGCCACGTTATACTTGTGGGCCCATTTTATTAGCTGTTGGTAGAAATCTTCGGATGCAATGGCCGCCGTGGGATTGTTAGGATAGTTGATCCATATCATCTTAGCTCGCTGGGCCACGTTGGGATCAATCGCTTCCAAGTCCGGCAAATAACTATTTTCCTCAAGGAGTGGTACAGACTCGATCACTCCGCCAGCAATTTTGACGCCGGCAATGTAAGCGGGGTAACAAGGATCTGGGACTATCGCAGTATCGCCAATATCGAGCATGCAGGTATGGATATGGAAAAGGCCATCGGCAGCTCCCAACAAAGACAAGACCTCTGTCTCAGGATCACAATTAACATTAAAGCGGCGCTTATACCAAGAAGCAATAGCCTCTTTTAGGGGCGCAGCCGAATAAAAACTAGGGTAGTGGTGGCTATCTGGATCTAGACAAGCGTTAGCCAGAACTTGCCTATTTTCCTCAGGGGGAATGACATCAGGGTCCCCAAGACCGAGATTGATAACGTCCTTACCCTCCTCTTTCATTTTGGTCAAAATGACATTCATAGCAGTGCCGAGGTATGCATCAAAGGTCTCAAGTCGCTTTGCTGTGATCATTTCCATCTCCCTCCTAAATCGTTTCATCTTCATAAACGTTGCAGATGCAACATAAAAAAGTAGCTGGCTCGGTCTCACTGAGATTCTTCATGCCATGTGGCTCCATGCTTGGCACATAGATGGTATCTCCAGGGCCGCAGGTGAATTTCTCTACCATTTCATCACTTTCTGGGTGAAAACGCCAACACTCAAACTGCCCGCTCAGGATATACATCGTTTGTATATAGAAGTGATTGTGGATGGGTATTTCGCCACTCGGCTCGGCTGTAAAGAGTCTAAGACCGTATTCTGGCTGTCCAAGATCATCTTCACCGAATTTGGAAAGCCATCGTACACTGATTCCTTTGACGTCATACATCTCACCCCTATAAGGAAACTTTTCAACCCGAACGTTCTCGCTATCCTTCCAATTCAAGACTTCCATGATCTCCTCCTGTGGAATGGTACTTTCCCTCAAAAGGTGCCCATAATAGCGTCCATGGATTCTTTAATATGTTCAGCAGTAGCCGCTCTAAGTTTGGTTTCATCTCTGGATTCAATGGCGTGAATAATCTCGAGAGTTTGCGAAAAAAAGGAGTTTGGCTCAATCTCTTGGGGTATGGATAACCAGAAACGGAGATAATGGCTGAGCAACCGGTCGAGTAATATTGCTAACTGACTGTTTCTCGTTGCCCTGAAAAGTGTCTGATGGAACTTAGTATCAAGTTCTACCATTTGCTTGTTGGTTGCCCTTTCGTCAATCTGCGTGATCTTTTTTTTCAGGTCATCCAGAACACCTAGTTCTTCACGATTTATTCGCTCCATGGCCCAGACATTTGCTTGAATTTCCAAGGCAGAGCGTATTTCAGTAATCTCTTTAATCCTGTCTAAGCTGAGCGGTGTAACCATGACGTGTGATCCCCGGCGCAAAACCCATCCATCTGCCTGAAGGAAGACAAGAGCTTCTTTGATTGGAGTGCGGCTCACCCCATATGTTTTCGCCAACTCTGACAGATTGAGGACGCTCTCAGGCTGAATGTCGAGCCAAATTATCTTCTCTTTAAGAGAACTATAAATTTTCTGGGATTCCATTCTTCCAATGCCAGATATGATTTTAGGACTTCTAATAAGTCAAAATATCGGCTGCTGAGATTGCTTTTGAGAAATGAAACAAAGAAGAAAGGATAGGGGATTTGGTCATACTTGCTAACCCTTCCCCTTATCCGAGTGTATTAGCTTGTTATCGCTGTTTATAGGATTATGGGATTCAACAAGACAAAAGCAAGCAGATTAATTCAACCTGTATTTATTCAGTATTCGGGCTGAATACATTCCGGATTGGAATTTGTCAAGTATTTTTTCCAGCAGGTTAAAAGTGACTCCCTTGCCACGCCAACATATTTGAATGCCTGAAAATTCTATACTAGCACCTGATTCATATTCAGGTGCTCGGAGAGAGAGCTTGATAAATTACTGAGAAGATATCTGAGGCTGGGGTTTCGGTTAGCAGTTGTAATGTGCAATTTGGCGAGATTGAAGGTTATGGCAAGTATTGTGGACTTTTTCAGTGTCCTAAGGGGCCACAAGATATTGGT
>SMTZ1_10004015_pt1 | contig 14804 bp, 11 predicted proteins | sample DeeMarSWOR136_30_FD_25667 | JGI IMG/M metagenome (IMG submission 25667)
CAAGCAGCCCTTGAACCTCTATTTCTTGCTGTGACCTCTGGTGCTTAATCTTCTCAAAAAGGACACGTTCATGGGCGGCATGCTGGTCAATAAGATATAATCCATCACCACCCTCAGCTATAATATAGCTATTAGATAGCTGACCTATTACCCGTAGAATGGGTAGAGATACCGCTGGAGTCTGAGGAGATACTGGCGGCAAAGTGCCAGGACTACTAATCCCGGCTGATGTCCACAATTCTTGCCTTGGCAGTGAGGGAGAAACATAGGCTGTAGCTACTTCCTCAATTTTAGGCACCGGTACTTGCTCAATTAAAGCCCGGCGTACTGTCCTCTGGACGGTGGTAAAAATCATATGTTCATGGTGAAATTTCACCTCAGTCTTGGTCGGATGAATATTAACATCTATCTGCTCCGGTGGCAGTGAAATATTGACAATAGCAATAGGATGTTTTCCTACCATCAAAAGCCCGTGGTAAGCCTCTTCTACAGCCCGAGCCAGCAGACGGCTATTTATCCAGCGGTGGTTAATAAAGAAGCTGAGGTAACCTCTGCCTGAGCGGCTTATCGCCGGTGAGCCGACCATGCCGGCTACTACAGGCGATGAAGCCTCTGTCCTCCTCTCCCAGCCTCCATCTCCACTCTTAATTTCCAGCATATTCTGGGCTACCTCAACACCATAAATCTCAATTACGCTATCTATTAGCCGACCATTGCCCGGTGTTCGCAGTGCCTGCCTGCCATCAATAAGCAGGGTAAACTTAACCTCGGTGAAGGCGAGGGCATATTGAGTTACCACATTAGCTATGTGACTATTTTCCGTAGCCCGCGACTTGATGAACTTTAGTCTGGCTGGCACCTTGCGGAAGAGATTGTGCACTGTAACCGTAGTCCCTTGAGAACGCCCGTGACTTTCCCTATTTTCAACCACGCCATCGGTCACAGTAAGGGAAGTGCCCACTGATTCACCAACAGCACCGGTAACAATATCCACCTTGGCTACAGCCGCTATGCTGGGTAACGCCTCGCCACGAAAGCCGAGGCTGTTTATTGACTCCAAATCCTCGAGATTGCCTATCTTACTGGTAGCATATCGTTCAAAGGCAAGTTCCACCTCCTCAGATGGGATGCCAACTCCATTATCCGTCACCCGAATCAGGCTTACCCCACCACCTCTCACCTCGATAGCAATCTGACTGGCACCAGCATCCAGTGAATTCTCCACCAGCTCCTTTACCACCGAGGCTGGTCTCTCTACCACTTCACCAGCGGCAATCCTTGATACTATCTTGGGGTCTAAAACTTTAACTGGCATGCTAAACCTAACCTAAGTGAATTATACACGGTTTCGTGTAAAATGTCAATACTTGGAGGTTACATTAGAATAAAAAAGCCAGCCCTGCTGCCACACTAAACGTAGCGCCACAAGCTGGCTGAGATTTGCTGGAGCGGAAGACGAGATTCGAACTCGCGACCCTCTCCTTGGCAAGGAGATGCTCTACCACTGAGCCACTTCCGCATATCTAGTGCCGGGGGGGAGATTTGAACTCCCACGAGCTTTCGCTCACTAGCCCCTCAAGCTAGCGCGTCTACCAATTCCGCCACCTCGGCTTAATCTGGCAGGAGTGGGAGGATTCGAACCCCCGACCGACGGTTTTGGAGACCGTTGCTCTACCAGACTGAGCTACACTCCTACTTGAATAATCTATTTTAGCATAATTTACGGTGAAGGTTATAGCTCTTACAATGTTCGGCAAAAATATAGCACATGAGGCTATATCCGTCAACGCATATTGAATGAATGCTGGACAGGCATTGGCTACCCTGCTTCATAAAATTTAGATTTACTGCCACCCCGACTTATGTTATAATCCTTTGACGTAAGATATTGAAAATTATATAATTCGTTCTCATCAGGCAGCAACAGAGTTTAGTAAGGGAGTACAATTTGGATAAAGAAAGAAAGAAGGAGATTATAACTGAGTTTCAATCTCACCAAAAAGACACGGGCTCGACTGAGCTTCAGGTAGCTTTGCTCACCGAGCGGATAAACCAATTGACCACGCACATGAGGGATAATCGACACGATTACCACACACAACGCGGTTTACTTAAGCTTGTCGGGCAAAGGAGGAGGCTGCTGGCTTACCTAAGCAGAGAGGATACAGCCCGGTATCATAGCCTGATTAAACGGCTCGGCTTACGCAAGTAAGGTCTTCAAAGGAGAAATTATTGATAACGTATCACTCTTTCAATTGTGAAATTGGGGGTAGAACCCTCACCATAGATACCGGAAAGCTCGCCGGGCAGGCAAACGGCGCGGTAACTGTTCGCTACGGAGATAGTGTGGTTCTGGTTACAGCTTGCCTTAGCCCTGAACCACGGGAGGGTGTGGACTTTCTGCCTCTAACTGTTGATTATGAAGAAAGGCTATACGCCGCTGGTAAAATCCCGGGTGGCTTTATCAGAAGAGAGGGGCGTCCCAGTCAAGAAGCAACCTTAGCTAGTCGACTTACCGACCGCCCGCTGCGTCCGCTTCTTCCCAAGGGGTGGCGTAATGATATTCAACTTATAATTACCGTCCTTTCTGCCGACCTGGAAAATGACCCTGACATCCTGTCTGTTATCGGCAGCTCGGCTGTTCTATTAATGTCAGAGGTGCCATTTGACGGTCCAGTGAGCGCTGTCCACATTGGCTATATCAACGATGAGCTAATACTGAATCCAACATTAGCTCAACTAGAAGATAGCTTACTTGACCTGGTTGTGGCTAGCACCAAGCAGGCAGTAGTAATGGTAGAGGCAGGAGCCCAAGAGGCTTCAGAAGATGTTGTTACTCAGGCAATTAAATTTGGGCACGAGGCAAACCAGGATATCATTAAGCTCCAAGAGGAGCTTCAACAGGCTTATGGTAAACCTAAGATAGAAGCGCCTACCGGTGAGGCGAACTCTGAAATACTGTCAGCAATCTCACCAATTATTGATGGTAAGCTTGCCCAAGCCCTAAGCCACCAAGAAAAGCCGCAACGAGAGCAAGCACTCAATGACCTACGGAAAGAACTTGTTGAGCGTTTAGGAGACTCATTCCCTGAAGAAGGTATACTCTCTGCTTTCGAGGCAAAGGTTAGGGATGAAATAAGAACTAATATCCTTGCCAAAGCCCAGCGTGTCAGTGGGCGCAGCCTGACCGAAGTCCGACCGCTCAGTTGCGAAGTAGGACTCCTGCCTCGCACCCATGGTTCAGCCCTATTTACCAGAGGGCGAACACAAGTGCTGACGATTGCTACCCTCGGCTCTACCAGGAAGGAACAACAACTTGATGGATTAGGCATAGAGGAAACGAAGCGCTTCATCCACCACTACAATTCCCCCCCCTTCTCTACTGGTGAGGTAAAACGTGTAGGCTCGCCCGGTCGCCGAGAGATTGGGCATGGCGCCCTGGCCGAGCGAGCTCTCATACCGGTCCTACCTAAGGATGAAGATTTCCCATATACTATTCGCCTCGTCTCAGAGGTGCTCAGTTCTAGCGGCAGCACATCTATGGCCAGTGTTTGTGCCAGCAGCCTATGCCTGATGGATGCTGGGATACCGATAAAGAGGGCAGTAGCCGGGGCAGCTATGGGATTGGTCACTGGCGATAAAGGAGAATGTTCTATTTTAACTGATATTGAAGGCATTGAGGATGCTTACGGTGATATGGACTTTAAGGTAGCTGGTACTAGTGAAGGTATCACCGCACTACAAATGGATACCAAGCTTAAAGGTGTAAGCCTGGAAATTCTGGAAAAGGCGCTATATCAAGCTAGAGAGGCGCGCCTGTTTATCCTGGATACAATGAATCAAACTATCAACTCTAGTCGACCTGAGGTCAGCCATTATGCGCCACGGGTGTATAAAATAATGATTGACCCTGACAAGATTGGTGCTGTAATCGGCACCGGAGGTAAAACCATCAGGTCAATCATTGATGAAACTAAAACAACTATTGATATTGGAAATGATGGCACAGTCCTTATCGGCTCCACTGATGAGGAAGCTGCCCAAAAAGCTATTCGAATCATCGAGAGTCTAACTAGAGAGGCGGAAATTGGCGGCATCTATACCGGGAAAGTGACCCGTATATTAAACTTTGGCGCTATGGTAGAAATTCTCCCCGGCAAAGAAGGATTAGTCCATATCAGTGAGTTAGCTGACTATCGGGTAGCTAATGTCGAGGATATAGTTAAGGTGGGCGATGAGGTTACGGTTAAGGTAATCAATATTGATAATCTTGGTCGAATAAACCTGTCACGGCGGGCTGTGTTTGAAAAGCTTTCTCAGGTGCCAGGAGCCAGGGTGAAGGATTCTTTATCTAAAGACTACCCCTTTAAAAGCCAGCGTGGGGCTTATACCTCACCGCATTCCCGCTTACCACGGAACAAGCAGCGTAACCAAGATAGAAGCTCACCAAAACCCCGCTTTACTAAAAGGATTTGAGCCATGAAGCCGATAAAGGTTGTAGTCCAAGGGGCATCAGGCAAAATGGGGCGGGTGATAGTCAATGCTCTGTGCCTTGAACCTGAGACACAAATAGTAGGTGCCATAGAACTGAAGGTTGCCGAGGATTACTTACCTTTACCTGATGGCTCGGGTAAAGTGCCCTTTTCTTCCGACTTAGGCTATATCCTCACTACCTGCCAGCCTGATGTGCTGGTAGATTTCACAATTGCCCAATCTACCATGCCCGCAGTGCGTATAGCCACTAAACAGGGTGTTAATCTGGTAATAGGAACCACAGGGTTAACCGCTGATGAACTTAGCGAGATCGACCGATTAGCCACAGCCAACCAGGTTGGAGCAGTGGTAGCTCCCAACTTTGCTCTGGGAGCAATTCTAATGATACACCTCGCTAAGATAGCTGCTAAATACCTTGACTATGCCGAAATTATAGAACTGCACCATAACCAGAAAGCTGATGCCCCATCGGGAACTGCTCTAGCTACAGCCAGAGCAATGGCAGCAGCCAAGGGTAAACCGCTCTATCGCCCCCCGGAACAAAAGAAGCCCTCAAATAGCCGGGGAGAGCAGGTTGAAGGCGTTACTATTCATAGCGTGCGTCTACCTGGTCTCCTGGCACACCAACAGGTTGTCTTAGGTGGACCGGGGCAAACACTGAGCATACGACATGATACCATTAGCCGAGAGTGCTATATACCGGGTCTTATACTAGCCATCAAGGGGGTAACTAAACATAAAGGGCTGGTCTACGGTTTAGACACTCTGCTTGGTTTATAGGAGAGGGTAATGAAGGGGTATAAAGTAGCTATTGTTGGTGCTACCGGACTGGTAGGGCAGGAGTTCATCAAGGTATTGGGGCAACGTAACTTCCCTATAGCCTCCATTCATCTTTTAGCCTCAGACCGTTCAGCAGGTAAGAAACTATTTGTCAATCACCAGGAGATTGAAGTCAAGGAGACCACTCCCGAGTCCTTTGAGGGGATAGATATTGCCCTCTTCTCGGCTGGTGCTGAGATTAGCCGCTACTTCTCACCTATAGCTGCCCAGTCAGGAGCCGCCGTTGTTGATAATAGCTCCGCTTTTAGAATGGTGTCCACCGTTCCCCTAGTAGTGCCTGAGGTCAACCCTGAAGACATCAAATGGCATAAGGGGATTATAGCTAACCCGAATTGTTCCACTATTCAGCTGGTAGTAGCTCTATACCCGCTACACAAGGTTAACCCTATTAAGCGTATTGTCGTTGATACCTATCAGGCAGTGTCGGGTACCGGTTCAGCAGCCGTAGACGAGCTAACAACCCAAACCAAACAAGTATTAGATGGGCAGAGTACTACCCCCCATGTTTACCCTCACCAAATAGCGTTTAACGTGTTGCCGGAAATAGACGTTTTTCTGGACAATGACTATACTAAAGAAGAATGGAAGCTAGTGGAAGAAACGAGGAAGATAATGCATGCCGATGATATAGCTATTTCGGCGACTTGTGTGCGAGTCCCGGTATTAATTGGACATAGTGAGGCGGTCAATGTGGAATTCTCCCAGCCTATGTCTCCTGATGAGGCACGACGTATCCTCGCCCAGGCTCCGGGGGTCAAAGTCTTGGACGAACCAGGAGTTAGCCTTTATCCTCAGCCATGGTCGGCAGCCGGTAGCGATGAGGTTTTCGTTGGCAGGATTCGTCGAGATACCTCTCATCCCTGCGGTTTAGTTATGTGGATTGTTGCCGACAATCTGCGTAAGGGAGCTGCCCTAAACACAGTCCAGATCGCTGAGGAGATGGTCAATAGGGAATGGGTACACCCCGGGAGGTTAAAAAAATGAAAAAACTAGGCCGATTGCTGACAGCGATGGTAACCCCCTTTAATGACGAAGGGATGGTTGATTATGAACAAGCCAAGAAGTTAGCCTTAGCCCTACTCAACTCAGGGAGTGAAGGCCTGGTGGTTGTGGGCACAACCGGGGAATCACCCACTCTTATTCGAGAGGAGGAACTGCGCCTTTTTGCTGAGGTAAAATCGGCAGTAGGCAAACAAGGGACAGTAATTGCTGGCACCGGTAGTAATAGCACGGCTGAGGCGGTAGAAGCAACTAAACAGGCAGAGAAAATTGGAGTTGATGCTTGTCTGTTAGTAGTCCCTTACTATAACAAGCCGACCCAGGAGGGCTTATATCAGCACTTTAAGACTATCGCTCAGGTCACCAATCTACCCTGTATCCTGTATAATGTGCCGTCACGCACCGTTACTAGCCTTTCAGCAGACACGATTATCAGATTGAGCCACGTAGATAACATTATCGGAGTAAAAGAAGCCAGCGGTAATCTAGGTCAAATCTCCCAGATAATCAGTAATACCAGGGAGGATTTTCTTGTCTGGAGTGGCAATGATAGTGATACACTGCATATACTAGCCCTGGGTGGCTATGGGGTGATTAGCGTTGCCTCCCACCTGGTTGGTAATCAAATCAGGGGAATGATTGATAGCATTATTAATAATAAAATGGATGAAGCTGCCAGCACACACCGCCGCTTAATGCCCCTAATTAATGCCCTGTTCGTTGTCTCCAACCCCATTCCAATTAAATACGCCCTTAACCACATAGGTTTCTATGTAGGCAAGCCACGCCTGCCCCTTACTGAGCCAGATGAAAAATCAGCCGCCTTAATCAGAGACACCCTGAAAAACTATAAGATTGACCTGCCGCTAAGCACCAAGTGATGCTATAGGATAGGCATCTTGTGGATGGTTTGCTCCCGCCGGGCTCCTACCGAGATGATGTTGATCGGGCAGGAGATGAATTCTTCCAGTCTAGCTAGATATTGGCGAGCCTCAAGCGGCAACTGTTCGTATTGCCGGATATGGCTAGTGGGGACTTGCCACCCTGGTAGCTCCTCATAGATGGGCTGACACTTTTCTAAAGTAGCTACATTGCCCGGGAAATAATCAATGGTATGCCCATCCAGCTTATAGCCAACACATATTTGAAGGCGGGGAAGGATATCAAGAACGTCAAGGCGGGTAATTGCCGCCCCGGTAAAGCCATTAACCCGGGTGCTAAAACGAGCCGCCACGGCGTCAAACCAGCCACAACGGCGAGGTCTTCCGGTAGTAGTACCATACTCATGAGCCTGTTCCCGAATCAAACTACCAGTTTCATCCTTCAGCTCGGTGGGCATCGGACCAGCACCAACTCTGGTGCAGTAAGCCTTAAATACGCCCAGAATACGATTAATCTTGGTAGGACCCAGACCGGCACCCAAGCAGCCTCCTCCTGCCAGCGGTGAAGAAGAGGTAGTATAGGGATAAGTGCCAAAATCAGGGTCAAGTAAAGCCCCCTGGGCTCCCTCTAATAGAATCAGCTCCTCCCGGTTCAATGCTTCCTCTACCATCATAGATGTCTCTCTAATACAAGGAGCCAGGCGTTCCCCATACTGGCAATACTGGGTATATACTTCATCCAGTGATAGCGGGCTAACTCCATAAATCTTGGTCAAAATAGTGTTCTTGTAATCGAGAATAAGACGGAGTCGCTCCAGTAGTGCTTCTTTATCTGAAAGGTCACCAACTCTAATGCCTAACCTAGCTGCTTTGTCGCTAAAGGCAGGACCTATGCCCTTGCCGGTTGTGCCTAAAGCCTTACCACCTCGTGATTTCTCTTCCAAACCGTCAAGCAGGATATGATAGGGCATAATAAGGTGAGCCCGGTCACTGATAAATAGCCCGGTGGTATCCACCCCACACTGGTTAAGCTGGTCTATCTCATCAATTAACACTGGGGGGTTAATCACCACCCCATTACCAATAATACAAATAGCCTGGGGAGAAAAAATGCCAGAAGGAACTAGGTGAAGCTTAAACTCACCACGGGGGTTAACTACAGTGTGCCCAGCATTATTACCGCCAGAAAAACGGACTTCCATCTTTGCTTCTTGGGCAAGTAGCTCAACTACCTTACCCTTCCCCTCATCCCCCCACTGGGCTCCAATAACAGCGATGACTGGCATTATCTCCTCCTGTAAAAGCTACCTAATCCTTGTTTGTTGCCACACATAAACTAACCTCTGCCCCACTGTGAAAAAGCTAAATACCACAATAATAGCTAGGGCAATAACTAAAGCATTGGGTATCTGGCTTAACAATAGCCCTAGTGCCAGGACAACGACCCTCTCCGCTCGAGTGAACAGCCCCACCTGGCATTCCAGACCTTGTGCTTCCGCTCTGGCTCTAGTATAGCTCACTAGCAGTGAACCGAGCAAGGCAAGGCAGACAACTAAAATTGACCATTCCTTGGGAACCAAAGTAAATAGGAGTGACTGTTCTTTAGTAAGCAAAAACATTGCTATAATGCCAAGTAGCAGCACTGCCTCAGATAAGCGGTCAAGCGTGGCGTCAAGAACAGCGCCAAAACGGGTGGTCTGTTTCGTATGACGGGCCAGTGCCCCATCAAGAATGTCAAAGAAACCGGCAATAAGCACTACAAAGCCGGCAGCAAAAGGGTGTCCGGTAATAATGAGTACCGTAGCGCCGATAGCTAATAAAAAACCGAACCAGGTTATGGTATTAGGCGTTATAGATGTCTTAGCTAAAAGCAGCACTACTGGTCGGGTGAGGCGATAAGCTAGGGTCTTACGACCTCCGAATAACTTTGCCATTGACTATTGCTTTTTGCTCAAACTGAGGTAGCCTCAAATTCTGAAAATTGTTTCTTCCATGGAGGCTGGCTAAGTATCTTCATATAATAATTCAATACCATTTGGGCAATATGCTCCCAGCTATAATCTTGCGCTTTAATCCTTCCCCTGTCTCCCATCTGCTGTCGAAGTAATTCGTCACGCAGAAGAGAAATGAGAGCCTGAGCTAGACTGTCACTGTCTTTTGGTGGCACTAATAGCCCTTCAACACCATGAGTTACTACACTGGCATAACCATCTATATTGGAGGCAACAATTGACGTACCGACAGCCATAGCCTCAAGCAAAACAATACCAAAACTTTCCATACCGGTGGCTGGGGCACAATAAATATCGGCTGTCTTATAATATCGGGGTAATTCATCATGAGAAACGTAGCCAACAAAAACAACGTCCTTCAGCTCATCGTCCTTGACCTGTTTCTCATACTTTTTACGCAGCTTGGTACCAGGACCTACTATAATAAGTCGTGAGTCAGGGATCTCTTTCTTAACCTGTTTATAGGCTTCAAGCAGGTATTTCAAACCCTTTCGTTTTTCCATACGACCAACAAACAGGATATTCAGTTTCCCGTCGCAGAACTCATCAATTGGAGCTACATCAGGTGAAAATTGCTCTAAATCTATGCCGTTAGGGATAATATTATAGTGCCCGGAGAGATGTTTGTTAGCAAACTCCATTGCTGGTTTAGATACTGCAATTTTCCCGTGAAGCTTATAGACCCGCCTCTTCAACCATATTGTGCTAAGTGGTCTCCAAAAGTTGTATCCAATGGAAGTGCGTCTAATATGAGGATTAAAGCCATGAAAGGTCCCAACATTAGCGGTATGTGAAAACCGGAGTACCCCGGTAGATAACATGGGCATGAAAGGTTCATGAATGTTGATAATATCAAAATTCTCTTCAGCCAGCACCGCTTTTATCTTGGAGGCTAGCCCAAGTGATATGGTAATACGAATGACCGTATCCGCAGTTCGAATGGGGAGAGGCTTACCTATATGTATGAACCTGTCACCAAAATCGGGGACTACTCTGGACGCAGGAGCAATAACCCTTACCTCATGACCCATTTTGGTAAATTGGCGTTCCAGTGCTGAGACATGATTATTAACGCCACCAGGGTAGGCAAAATCATACGGAGAAACTAATGCTATTTTCATAGGTAGCTGCCTAAAACCTCACCACTAGTTTAATCAGGTTATTGCTCGGAAGAAGCAGGCTTTTCTGCAACCTGCTTACTACTAACAATAAACTCCTCCGTCATCCGGCGGGCTTCGTCATCGGTATATTGAATAGGCGGTGATTTCATAAAGTAGGCAGACGGAGCCACTAGTACCCCCTTCATTCCCTGGTCTAAGGCAAGTTTGCAACACCTGATAGCATCAATAACCACTCCGGCTGAGTTAGGGCTATCCCACACCTCAAGTTTCAGCTCCAGGTTCAGAGGAACATCACCAAAGGTTCGTCCTTCCATCCTAATATGGCAAAACTTACGGTCAGTCAACCAGGGCACATAATCACTGGGACCTACGTGAATGTCATCTGGGCTAAGCTCGTAATCCAGTTGAGAGGTGACGGAGGTAGTCTTGGATATCTTCTTGGACTCAAGGCGTTCTCTCTCTAACATATTAAAGAAGTCAGTGTTACCACCAAAGTTCAATTGGTAGGTTCGCTCCAGCTTAACGCCACGGTCTCTAAACAGCCTGGTAAGCACCCGATGAACAATAGTTGCCCCCACCTGAGATTTTATATCATCTCCGATAACTGGAAGCCCTCTTTCAGCGAAGCGCTCCTGCCAATACTTCTCTCGGGCAATAAAAACCGGGATACAGTTGATAAAACCACAGCCAGCCACCAGTACCTGCTCAATATACCACTTAGTTGCCTCCTCACTACCCACAGGCAGATAATTAATCACTACATCAGTCTGGGTTTCCTTGAGGATTTTAACTATATCAGCCGTCGGTCCCGGTGCCTTCTGTATTATTTGAGATAGATACTTACCCAAACCATCGTGGGTCATACCCCGCTGAATTTTCACCCCTGTAGCTGGCACCTCACAAAATTTGAAGGTATTATTGGGTGGGGTAAAAATCGCCCGGGCTATGTCCTTGCCAACCTTGTTCTTATCAATATCAAAGGCGGCGACAAAATTGATATCACTTATATGGTATCCCCCCAGATTAACATGCATAAGTCCAGGCACGAATTCATTCTCCGCTGCCTTCTTATAGTAGTAAACACCCTGAACCAGTGACGAGGCACAATTACCTACCCCTATTATGGCTACATTTATTTTACTCAAGATTCAACCACCATCCTTCATCAACTTTAGAAATCATGCGTTTATGGTTTTCACGCCTATAATTCGCTGAATTATAGCACCCTAACACCAATTAAGCTAATCAAGGGCACTTTAGTTAACCACTATAAAGCCGCCTTCACTATTCCCAACGCTAATACTTTAGCACATCCAGCCTTCTGTGCCTAGAAGAGCCAAACTAACCACTGTAAACTAGTGTCTTCCTGCCAATTAGTGTCGAAAAGGACACTGCCTAACCAAAATAGATATTTTGCCTAGCTCAATTAATTAGCCGCGACCAATTCTAAATACCTTGGTTCCACACGCAGGGCAAACTCCCTTCGTAGCCGGCCTCCCATTCTTTAGAGTAACCCGCTCGGGATTCTTTATCTCCCTCTTCGCTCTACACTTAAAACAATACGCCTGCACTTAATTTACCTCCTTTTTGACGCTGGTTAAACTATATCTCTATTTATTATACGCAAGCTGTCAAGACTCTATGTTATTACCATAACCAAGTTGCTTGACTTCCCACTCAGCACAAAATATACTATACTATCGTTTACGAGTTATGATATATATGATATAATAGTTTTTGGTAGCTAGCAAAGGAATGAAAATAAGCTAAGGCTGAGCATTTCCTCGAAAAGTCTTAGCTTTAATTGTGTCAGAACAAAGGTGTCATGAAGATTGCTATTAGCGGTAAAGGGGGCGTGGGGAAGACTCTCTTGGCATCCCTTCTGTGCAAGACGTTCGCTGAGTCCGACTATTCTGTTATTGCTATAGATGCTGACCCCGATGCCAACCTAGCGGCTACCCTTGGTTTTCCCCATCCTGAGAGGATAACCCCTATATCTGAGATGGATGCTCTTATTGAGGAAAGGACTGGGGCACGACCCGGTCGAGGTACCAGCTTTTTCAAGCTAAACCCTAGAGTTGATGACTTACCGGAAAAATATTCTCAGGAGCATAACGGAGTTAGATTAATGGTAATGGGGCAAATTAAAAAGGGCGGTACTGGTTGTTACTGTCCGGAAAATGCCTTACTACAGGCTTTGATTACCCATCTACTCCTGGCACGGAATGAAGTGGTGATTTTGGATATGGAGGCCGGAATAGAACATCTAGGACGGGCAACAGCCAAGGCAGTAGATAAACTGATTGTAGTAGTAGAGCCAGGCAGACGAAGCATTGAAACCGCCCATAGAATTGACGGACTGGCACAAGATATCGGCTTACAAAATATCGCTGTGGTAGGTAACAAGATTCGAAGCCAGGCAGAGAGGGAGTTTATAACCTCTAGTCTGCCAGGTTTCAACTTCCTCGGCTTTATCCCCTATGACCAAGCAATAGTAGATGCTGACCTGGCTAATCTTCCCATTCTTGACTCCAGCCAGCAGATTATTGCTGAAGTAAGGAATATCTATCAGGCTTTGTTATCTACTACTAAGTAACAAGCACAATAAACTAGCTAAAAAGATTTCAGTTGTTTCAATTAAGGAATCCTTAAATAAAATAAATGAAGGAGGAGTTTTATGGCTTACGACGCGGTGAAAATGAAGGATTGGCAGATTGCAGAAGCGGCTGGGGTAAATATGCCAACCCCCGACGAGTGGAGAGAGAAACTAAATCTGCAAAGAGATGAAATGATTCCTTTCGGGAACATATGCAGGCTCGATTTCTTGAAGATTATTGAGCGCCTCAAGGACAAACCGGACGGCAAGTACGTTGAGGTGACTGCAATAACCCCTACGCCGCTGGGCGAAGGGAAGACTACGACTACAATGGGTATCCTGGAAGGTATGGGCAAGCGGGGACTGAATGTAGGTGGTTGTATTCGTCAGCCCTCAGGTGGTCCCACAATGAACATCAAGGGAACTGCTGCTGGTGGCGGCAATGCCCTGCTTATCCCTATGACTGAATTCTCCATGGGACTTACCGGTGACATCAACGATATCACCAATGCCCACAACTTGGCTATGGTTGCTCTCACTGCCAGAATGCAGCACGAACGTAACTATGATGACGAGCAACTGGCTAAGCGCAGCCATATGCGCCGCCTGGATGTTGACCCCACCCGGGTGGAGATGGGCTGGGTTATGGATTTTTGTGCCCAGAGCCTTCGCAATATTGTCATAGGTCTCGGCGGACGCATGGATGGCTTCCTCATGCAGTCCAAGTTTGGTATCACCGTGAGTTCTGAGCTGATGGCTATGTTATCGATTGTCAGAGACTTGGCTGACCTGCGGGAAAGAATGGATAATATCACTGTAGCCTTCGACAAGAAGGGCAATGCTGTTACCACCGGTGACCTGGAAGTAGGCGGGGCTATGACTGCCTGGATGCGCAACGCCATTAATCCCACACTAATGTGCACCGTGGAGTATCAGCCTTGTATGGTGCATGCCGGTCCGTTTGCTAATATTGCCGTGGGGCAATCTTCCATCATTGGCGACCGCGTTGGGTTGAAGCTGTTTGACTACCATATCACCGAGAGCGGCTTCGGCGCTGACATTGGCTTCGAGAAATTCTGGAATGTCAAGTGCCGCTTAAGTGGTCTCAAGCCACATGTATCAGTACTCACCACTACCATCAGGGCACTGAAAATGCATGGTGGCGGGCCCAAGGTAGTAGCTGGTTTACCCCTGCCTGATGCCTACAATAAAGAAGACTTGGGACTCTTGGAGAAGGGCCTCCCCAATATGCTGCACCACATCAGCATCATTAAGGCGGCTGGCATCAATCCGGTAGTATGCATCAATGGCTTCCATACTGACACTAAGGGTGAAATTGCTATGGTCAGGAAGGCAGCCGAGGCAGCTGGGGCACGCTGTGCTGTGTCTACCCATTGGGCTGACGGCGGCGATGGTGCCCTTGAGCTGGCTGATGCGGTTAAGGAGGCCTGCGAAGAAAAGAACGATTTCAAACATCTCTATCCCTTGGAAATGAAGCTACGGGAACGGGTGGACAAAGTTGCTAAAGTGGTCTATGGGGCTGATGGTGTGGCTTGGGCACCTGAGGCTATGGCTAAGGCTAAGATGCTTGAGTCTGACTCCAAGTATGATGATTATGCTACCATGATGGTGAAGACACATCTTTCCCTGACCCATGACCCAGCGATTAAGGGTGTACCTAAGGGGTGGATGTTGCCTATACGTGATGTATTAATCTATTCCGGAGCAAAATTCCTCTGTCCTTGTGCCGGAGCTATCAGCCTGATGCCGGGAACCTCCTCTGACCCTGCTTTCAAAAAGGTTGACGTTGACGTAAAAACTGGGAAGGTCTCTGGCCTGTTTTAGCAGTTTTGTATGGTGT
>SMTZ1_10004016_pt1 | contig 14803 bp, 9 predicted proteins | sample DeeMarSWOR136_30_FD_25667 | JGI IMG/M metagenome (IMG submission 25667)
GTATGTGATCATCAGAAACGGAGGACTCATTCTCGGAACATGGCAGGCGATCTTTTTTTGTGAATTTGATGGGCCCCGTTCACGCCGGTGCTACGTCCGCATCGAACACGTGTAGAGATCGATCAGGAGCGGCCCCGTACATCTGACGTGCCGTTTCATCGCAGCACGCGTACAATATCGGAACGATCACCGTCACCATGGGAAGAGATCAAATGTAAAGCCAATGGAAACTTTCTTCTCCCGCTCGAAGAGAGGAAGTCTTCTCCCTTCATCGAACGCTAATTCGAGATCGGGATGGTACGGTTTACGAGGCTCTTTCTGGAGCACATCCCTGAGGAGCAAGCGGAACCTGAGCGAGTGAAACTCTTCGAATCTGTCGTGCAGGGAACTCGGCCAGTACGACTCCAGTAAGTACGAGAGCTGGAATCCATAGATGAACGTCCAGGTAACTCGTCCCGCCAGATATGGAGTCATACTCTCGAAATCGGAACTCCCCCAGACCTCCTCGTCATTCGACTGGTACCATGCGTAACCGAATCCGAGGTCCATACCCTTGAACACGCTGAAACAGTACCTGTTCACGGAATCGAAGAAATTATCGAGACGCACAGAGAATCCGACCTTGGCACTCTGTGCGTATACGGTGCTATCCATGTCTCCGGGAGAGAGGATCGAACGCTCGTGGTGATACTCCGCCGAAAGACTCACCCTGATTTCCTTGACCCACGATGACTTGGATAGAGTGACACCCAGCGCTCGCCTGTTCACGGGAACCTTCCCCAGGTCAGCAGTATAATAGACGGTCCTGCGCTGCTCGAAGGCCGGCTCGATCTCCCATCCGCTGACATTGAAGCAGGGTTGGATAGAAAGGTTTGAAAAGGTTTTCTCGGCCGAGAGATCGTACTCATACCTGAACTGATTCAGATTGTAGATATCCCCGCTTCGAGAGAATGCTGAGGCAATATAACGCCTGAAAAAGCTCTTGCTGGCACAAACTTCTTCACCTGGTACGAAATGGAAGGGATCACATATGGAATCGATGGTCATCTCGGTGTCGGCATTAGATCTGAAGGTGACCCTGTAACACGCGACACCCTTGAGGCGGCCGGAGGACAGAATGACGACGCCTCCCCCGCCGTCTCTCTCGATAAGCTCGATCCTTGAAGGCTTGAATGTACGATCGGGGACTGCAAGATTTTGTACTGTAAATTGAGAGGCTTCCACCGCATGAGGCAGAACGTTCTTTCCCTCCGAATTGTAAAAAGCAAGCTCAATCCAATAGTGTCCTCGATCAAAAAAGAGAGCCCCCTCACCTGTTACGGGGACTTCTACCGCCTGTGAAGAGAAGGTGAGAAGACAGAGAAGTGAGATGATCCCTTTCATACCTCCTCCTATCAGTAACCGCAACCGAAAAAAATTCAACAGTCGGTGTAAAAAAGGGAATGTGCACTTTCATACAGTGCGAGCATGAATCGCATGTCGTCCATCGATGATACGTCAATCGTCGTCCTCAGCGTACGCTCCGACACGCAGGAGATGTTCTCCAAACTGTGCGAAGCTCTCCTCCTTGCGATAATGGTACTCCATCTTAGTGGATTTCAGGCCGATCGCCTCACCGAGCGCAGTAAAGATCTCTTCTCGAACAGCGGCATCTGAAAGGTACTGGCTATTAAAGTCACCGATTGGTGGGGGCGGCTTGGCATCATAGAATGTGGCAAGAAATTCCTTCTCCCCGATACTCGAACGGCTGGCGAATGCCTTCGCAATATCGAGACGGATCCTTTTTCTCTTTTCGATCCAGCTCTTCTCCATCACATCGCCCTCCGCTGAGAATAGAAGAGAGAGGCATAGAGCGACGACACCGTCTCGTATGCCCCCTGAGAACGACCGAGCACGAATATTACGGTAAGACTGCTCTCGTGAATGCGAGCAGCGTACGTGGGATGATGCACAATGTCAACTGAAAGATATCAGAACAGATAGAAAAACGGAAAGAGACCTTCCGTCTGTCTCTCGAGCCAGATATCGAGGTAGACATTCTCGACTAATACTTTCGCAGCTGTCGGCTGTGAGGTACGGATAATCACTTTTATATAGAACTCACTCTGTTGCATTGCCTGAAGCGCGATGGCAGGGCTCTTGACGTCTACGTGGTGCTGCTGGCCCACCTCTTCCAACGTGGTTGCTGTAATAACGTGATTTATCGCTGGATCATCCAACCCATTGTCTCCCGGCTCCAGACCGATATACAGCGCGACGTCGAGCGGATATGCAAGCGTGTCAGCTAAAATGTCGGCAAACATGTCTACCCGTGTGACCGTAAAGTCCTCGTCTCTGATCTCTTCAGGCACATCGATGGTGATCTCGTCAAAGAAATAGTTTTGCCAGGCAACGACCTCAATCGGATCAAAGCTTTTTGGATCGGTACTGTTGTTGACTTTCACAACCGTGCGGCATCCGGAAAGGAGAAACACAAAAATGGTTACAATCACAAAGCGCTTCACCGAAATCACCCTCCGCTAAAACCTCCAAAACATGGAGATATGAGGTAACACCGGAATCTCGATATCCTCATCAAGCTTCATGCCGGGCCAGAGGGCTCCAAACTGCAGGTTGAAGCTCTGGAGGATACCGAGACGAACACCAGCCCCACCGCGACCTCGGTCGTACGAGATGTCGTAACCGAACTCCAGGATGACCTTGAGATGGTCGATGAGATCGACATCAACACCGGTCATGAGGCTACGGTGGATCGCACTCTGATCCAACGTGAGATAAATCGAGACCGTATCACCCTCTGAGACCAGATCGAACGGTTCTTCCGAAGTTACGTGACCATCGAGGTACCGATACTGGTACCCTGCGTGAAACCTGAGTTTCGGGGATAATCGTTTACTGACTGATAGAAAAAAGTAGTAGCACTCGAGACCGGAGCTCAAATCCATCTCCCTGTCGGCGAAAGCCTCCTTCACCGCGTGATCAACGATGTACTCCGATGAAACGAGGTTGTAGTACCCGAATCCAGTCGCAAGTGCGGGGAGAGAACCATCATCGACGAGCAATCCGACCTTTACCTGCCCGTTCACAAAGGTCAGGATATCGAGTAGTGTATTCGTCGTCAGCTGCATCCTACCCTGTAAACCGAAGCCGGACTCACCAAATCCGATTCGCGCATTCCCCCCTCTCCCGAGTACGTAACCAGTCTCCATGTTGAAGAGCTTGACCGGGTAATCGAAATGGGGCGGACGATCAGCGAGGGCTGCGCAGGTGAAGCATTGGATAACGATCGATAGCGAAATAACGAAGAGAAGAATGTTACCGAAGAATGATCTCATATAAAAGCCCTTTTATGAATGTGATGCCACGTTTGATCTCTCTCATTGTTGAAATTCACGATACCCGTGATGTCACAATAATGTAGAGCAATATTAATGCCAGGGGATCATAGCCAATTCATCGGAGGAAACGATTGAGAGGATATCGAAGGTTTCTGTCAACCAGACAATGACTTGAAGAAAGAAATAAAAAAATTGCCGCCTGAATCAGATCTCAGCTCCAAGGAAGTGGAAAGCGATCCTAAGGGACTCTCACCGGAGCGTAGCAGATCCCAACCTGAAGATTCAGGCGGGAGCCTTTTCCCGATAAGCGGCTCATCTCCTAGGGGAAGAGATGGGGTTTTGTGGTAGGAAGGAAAAGACTCCCATTATTTCAGGCGGCAATACCTATGTTAATCTCTTCCGCTCTCTGTAATCAACACTTTTTTTCCTGACAACACCTCCCCGCGTCCTCATGTTACCGTCACATTCTTATGTTGATTCCAATACGTCTTTTTTGTCGAGCACCTGGTTATTGAGCCTGTTGATAAAATTCCTTCGTCCCTTTTTTAAGAATAATTATTATCGGATTTTTCTACAATAGGTATTATACCTCATTTTTCGATTTTGCAGAAAACACTCACCTATACAGGATAATTCCGAGAAATAACTTAGCCCCAGAGATAACGACTCCCCTTGAACCGTCGCCTCCAACCAAACTCATTAACACAAGATATCCGTCTCAATACGTATCTATGAGGCCTATCCGTATCGCATAACGGACGAGCCCTGCAGTATCATGAATTTCAAGTTTGTTCATGATGTTCGCCCTGTGATTATCGACTGTTTTGACACTGATAAAGAGCATTTCCGCAATCTGTTTGCTGGTGTACCCTTCGGCTATCAACTGCAGGATCTCCCGCTCCCTGTTGGTAAGACGGCTGAATTCATCCACCTTTTTACCCTTCTGAATCATCTTCTGGTAACTTTCCAGCACTCTCGGGGAAATGCCCGGGCTGAGATACAAGTCGCCCGTCTGGACAGTTTCGATTGCTTGGAGGAGGTCTTCGGCAGCGGTCTCTTTCACCAGGTATCCACTCGCTCCGGCATCGAGGGCCTTGTAAATGTAGCTATCCTCTGAATGGACCGTCAGCATGATAACCTTTGCCTGAGGAACCTCCCTCAATATTTTTCGGGTTGCTTCAATCCCTCCAAGACGGGGTAAGCTGATATCCATGACCACAATATCGGGCTGCAGTTTCTTAGCCATCTCAACGCCCTGACGACCATCTTCCGCCTCACCTACGACCTCTACGCCCTTTTCCTCGAGGAGTCTCTTGAGACCCTGCCGTACAATGGTGTGATCTTCCACCAGCAATACCCTACCGTGCGTGGTCATTGTTGACCTCCAATGGAAGGGTGACTCGAATTCTCGTTCCTTTTCCAGGAGAGGAGTGGATTCGGAACTTCCCTCCGAGTTTCTCAGTCCGTTCTCTCATCCCCACCAAACCGAGTCCACCTTTTGGAAACAGCCCGTCCTCCACAGCGAAGCCCTTCCCATTGTCTTCGATAACCATAATAACGTGCGGGTATCCCCTCGTAATCCTCAGTGAAACGTAATCAGCGTCCGCATGTCGAACCACGTTCGTCAGTGCCTCTTGAGACACGCGGTAGAGGGTAAGCCCGATCTGCATCGGAAGCTCCTCGTTGAAACCGGCAGCCTCGATATCGATCTGGAGGCTCTCACTCTGCACAAATGTTTCGGCATACCAGTTGAGGGTGTCAATAAGGCCGAGATCGCCTAGCATCGACGGGTGAAGCGAGTACGATAAGCGACGTGAGCTTTCAGCGATCCTGCTGATCTGTTTCCTGATCGCCTCAAGTGACTTCCTACTCTCAATATCGTTATTTTGAAACCCTCTTTCAAGTATATCAATTTCGACATTCACTGCTGCAAGAGATTGCCTCATCTCATCGTGGAGACTCAGCGCTATCTGGTGACGTTCGTTCTCAATCGAATCGATAAGACCAGCCGTGAGTTTGTTGAGCTCCCTTTCACGCTTCTGGAGGACATCGAACAGATCGAACCCTTCCAGCGCAATGCCAAGCTGGTTGCCAACCATATCGAAGAACCGTCGTTTCTCCATCGAAAACTTCTCGTCTTGGGGGCATCCAATGAGCGCTATGGCGTTCACCATACCGTGAGATCGAAGGGGAAAACAAACTGTTTTCTTGATACCGAGTGCCACCTTGATTTCATCTCGGGGATTCGCAGTATCGCTCAGATCCTCTTCTGAAATCATGATCCCCTTCGATTCGACGATCGCTTTCACCGTTTCGTCGTCCGTACCGATACACTCGATTTCCTTCTTGATATCCTCCGGCACTCCCAGGGAAGCTCGAATGGTGATACATCCGCCCTTCTGATCGATATCATAAAACGCGGCGGTACGCGCGTCACAGTACCGCGCGAGGGGTTCGAGCGTTCTGTTCAGGACCTCATTCCGATCCTGAGACGAATTGATGATCCAGTATATCTCGTTCAGGACCCCGAGTTCTCGATTGCGTCTTTCAAGTTCCTCCACAGCCTCTTTCCGTTCGGTGACATCGTAGATGACTCCTTGAACGTCTACCGGCTTTCCAGACTCATCGCAAATATTTTGAGCCACTTCATGAACCCACCTCAGCCGCCCATCCTTACGGACAATGCGGTATTCCCGCTCGGTTGAATAGCCGGGAACTAAGCGAATCTTCTCGGCACCCGCACGAATCGTCCGCCAGTCCTCCGGATAAATGACCTGATCCCACCTCGGATTTCCGGACGTAAATTCATTCTCTGTATAACCGGTGATTTCCTCGACCGCACCGTGGAAAAATATTGGTATCCAATTCATATGAGCCCGGTAGGCGATCCCGTGAAAGTTCTGCACGAATGACCGGTATCGGTCTTCGCTCTCTTTGAGCTCTTGTGCCGCCTCTTTGAGTTCTGTGGTCTCCCGTCTGAGCTGCTCGTTGACCTTTTCGAGCTCCGCGGTTCTCTCTCCAATCATGTCGTCCAGTTTGCGACGGTACTGTTGCAGTTCCTTTTCCGTACGTTCGATTCTGTCCTCGAGCGTTTCCAATTCAGCAACCCGCTGTTGCATTGCTGCCAGTTCCCGTATGAGTTGCTCTTTTGTCATTTCTCTCTCCATCATCTCGTGCGTCCCCGAGAAGTTTCCTCTCGATCCAATCTTGCTGCTGTTCAACAACGTCCCCTATAGGATTCCAGCCTCACCACCATATACAGAGTAATAAATACTTTTCTGAGTGCTCATTCAATACCATTCTCACGATACCGCACTCCAGACCTCACCGTTTCAAATTGGATTGATGGGGGAACAAACCTCCTTACCTTCCAAGAAATGAAACCGGTTATCCTCGTTTCCTGACCCTCAAAGATCTCATCCTGTTTACCGCAGCTGCAACCTCGAAGATGCGGGGCCTGGCGTAGTCACCTTCCTTGTAATCGGAAAGTATATCCATGCCATCACGATCGATTTCTCTCATCACTTTCTCCAGCCCTTCTTTGAGGGGATACTCTCTCCCTGCATGGTGCAATGAGTAGTAATGTATTATATCACCGATTGCACGCGTCTGGCTGATATGTACGAGCTGTTCCACAGCGGAAAGATCGATGGAGTGAGTACCGAAGAGAATCGCCTTGAGGCCTTTTGCATCTATCTTTACATCTCGGCGACCCCTGCTCGGATTGAAGCTCTCACGGAGAGGAACCCTCTCGGTCACATCGCCGAACAGCTCGCCGCCTTCCATCCTCCTCCCGGTTCGATCCGTTGAAACGATGCCGGACACCTCCCCGGTTACATCTTTTGGTTCGTACGAATCCATCATAACAACTTTATCTGAAACGTCGAAATAATCTCCGGACCCTCCCATCACGAGGATCGTCGATACGCCAAGGTTCCGGAACATCTGGCTCACTTTATCGAGGAACGGAGTAATAGGCTCCTTTTCTTTCGCAACCAGTGCCTGCATTCTCTCATCCCGTATCATGAAGTTCGTCGCTGAGGTATCTTCATCGATCAAGAGCACACGAGAACCCACCTCGAGAGCTTCCATGATGTTCGCTGCCTGCGATGTGGAGCCGCTCGCGTTTTCCGTCGTAAAACTTGCAGTATCGATACGAAAAGGAAGGTTGCTGATGAAGGGGCGGATATCCACACCAGCAATACTCCGTCCGTCCTCTGACCGTATCTTCACCGCATCACCTCTCGTAACCACGAGCTCGCGGCCGTCCCCGGGAATATGGTTGTACACACCCCTCTCGAGGGCTCGGAGTACAGTCGATTTGCCGTGGAAACCGCCGCCGACGATCAGGGTGATTCCCTCTGGTATACCCATCCCTTCAACCGTTCCTGCATGGGGGAGCTGGAGTGTCACTTTCATCGAATCGGGGGAACGGAACGAGATGACTGTCGCTCCCCTCTTCATGCTCAGGGGCCTGTCATCGACACCGCTTCGGCGGGGGAGAATAGAGCCATCAGCAATGAAAGCCACCAGCCCTCTCTCAGTGATCATACCCCTCAGGGCGTCCTGATCTTCGTTGCTGTCGAGGTGTTGTTTCAGCGCCCGCTCATTCAGGTTCTCGTATCGGAGTGAATCACGCACCACCTCGGGTATCTCCTGGAAGAATATCTCGCCAGCTTCGCGACCCAGGATTCTCCTTCCAGCAGCCGGGAGCCCGACTCGGAACCGGACCTCGACATCACCATCACGCACGAAGCAGGATGTTCTCTCGAGGATCTCCTGATGTGGCGTATCAATGGATACAAGACCGCTTTTCCCCGTTCCCCTCCTCCCCGCCACATACCTGCGGATAGACGATGAGAACGCACGAGTGAGGAAGTCTTCCAGGGCGGTACGCCTCGATCTGTTCTCGTACGTGTGGGGGGGAAACTGAGCTACATTATGGCGAAGAACGACCCGGACACGGGACGGGGCCGCGTAGGGGTCACCCTGCACATGATCTATGTACAGCTCGAAGTCCGGAAACGAGTAGTTACCGCGGATATCCTTGTATGCCTTGTACCCCCGCCCGTCGATTCTCTGCAAGATGCTTTTCAGAACATCCACACCACGCAAGGTTTCTCCCTTCCACTATAACGTTGCTGCCTCTCGTCTGCTTCTATTAACCCTTTCTCATTGTAAAACTTCCGATTCTCACATGAAAGGGGAAAGAACGCACAGGAAAATGGGCTTGACCTGGAGACATTCATTCGTTACAAGGGGTATGCTTCCTCGCTGCTTGAATTCTTGCCGGGTGCAACAGAGTCAGGTGAATGCTGACACAAGGAGAAATCGATGCCTCTCAGTGAAAAGACGATCACGAAAGCCATCATCAAGCGTTACACCGATAAGCTCTTGGACTCACTGAAGTGCGATGTCGTCATCGTCGGAGGAGGGCCCTCCGGATTAATCGCTGCCGCAGATCTCGCAGGTGCCGGGTGGAAGACCTGCCTGTTTGAGCGGAAGCTCGGCATCGGCGGCGGTATGTGGGGCGGGGGTATGATGTTAAACGAGATCGTGGTCCAGGAAGAGGGGAAGGAGATCCTCGAGGAGTTCGACGTGCAGACGCAACTCTTTACGAAAGGCTACTATACGGCTGACGCCATCGAAGCTGTCTGCACCATCTGCTCGAAAGCTGTCAAGACAGGTGCGCGGATCTTCAACCTCATCAGCGTCGAGGATATCGTTCTGCGAGACAAGAGAGCAGCAGGAGTGGTTATCAACTGGACGGCCGTTGAGATGGCCTCCCTGCACGTAGATCCGTTGACCGTGGAAGCGAAATATATCGTCGATGCGACCGGCCATGCAGCCGAAGTGACCCATGTCATCGAGAAGAAAGCGGACACGAGGTTGCTGACTCCGAGCGGCAAGATCGAGGGAGAGCGTTCGCTCTGGGCCGAGAGGGCCGAGCAGACGACACTCGAGAACACCCGGGAAGTCTTCCCCGGTGTGTATGTGGCAGGGATGAGTGCCAATGCCGTATTCGGCTCGTACAGGATGGGACCGATCTTTGGTGGTATGCTCCTCTCAGGCAGGAAGGTCGCAAAACTCATCGGTGAGAAGTTGGCATCGGAAGAGGAATAATCACCGGTTCGAGTTTAAAGAAAAAATCCACTGTCGGTACGAACTCACTGATTCTTCGGCGAGAGAGTTGCAGAGCGGATCAAACCCTCCACACGTACAACGAGATCCTCTGATACTTCGAGCAACCTCGATTCGTCGGGGCGAACGAAGTAGAAGACAATCCCGCCTTTCACGTCCATACCGAACAGCTTGAGTGCTGTGGCATAGAATTCTCCCTGCACCCGATAGGTCCTGAACCGCTCATCCACCCCATCCCCCGAAACGTCGTCTGTCTTGTAATCAACGACCGTCCACCGGCCATCGAGTTCGAAGATAAGATCGATTCTCCCTTGCAGGAAATGCCCGTTCAGAGGCACTGTGAACGGTACCTCCCGGTAACAACGAGAAGCCTTCACCGCGCGCATTACCAGCTCATGAGAGAGGGTGCGGCGGGAGAGAGCGACCAGTTCCTGCACCTCGTTTTCAATACCGTGCTCCCGCGCGATTACCTCTGCAATTTCAGTTAGGCCCTCTCCAGTCCTGAGATCGACCAGCTCCATTACCCGGTGAAACGCACTCCCGAATCGTACCGCCTGATCATCCTCAGCGAACATCTTTATCATCTCGAACCTCGATGTGCTGTCATGATCCGGCACTGCGATTCTCCCTGCATCCGTTTCGAGCACTCCTGACCCGGCAAAGTGTCCCCTTTGTTCTTCCAAAGCCTTGGATTCGGGCACACCGGCACCTGCGGTATCCAGGGAGGTGATAACTTCGACCATTCGTGATGGGGTGATGATGAGAGGACCGCATTTTCCTCTCTCCATGAGCTTGGCCCTTGAGACGAGCCACTCATTCTTCACCGCCTGCACTTCTTCCAGCTCCCTCTCATCGAGGGTGGGAAGCCTGATGAAAGGCTTCGGTGTGCCTCGAAGGGCGGGAAGATCGGAAACCTTCCACGTCTCCACAAATTGCCTCGCATTCCCTTCTGACGATGACACCGCTCCTGAACCATGGATATCCTCCTGGAGTGGAAGATGATTGGTTAGGAGATCGAAGTAGTTACCCTTACTCGGCACCTGAGGAACGACGAGGAGGTCGCCTGCCCTCGTCGCAGCTACGTACATCAGTCTCGCGATCTCCGCCTCACACTTCAGTCTCTCGACCTCTGCGAGGGAGCTGAAGTCGCTCGTTTCCATCCATGAACCGAGACGAAAGGCCAGTCGCCTCCCCCCCTGGAGCAGGATCCTGGGGGGTCGGTGCCTCTGTTGAACGAGGTTGGCGAGGATGACGACAGGGAACTGGAGCCCTTTTGACTTGTGAATGGTAATCAACCTGACTGCATCCTCGTCCCCCTCCACGAGCGGCGACTCACCTTCAGCTGCACCGAGAATGTCCTGGTCCCTGAACCACCGGGCAAAATGCCTGTATGAGTGTAATCTTCCCTGGAACGTCCTCGCGGTCTGAACAGCCTTTCTGATATTGAGGACCCGCTGATCACCGTGCGGTCTGAGCAGAGAGAGTTCCATGAACTTCGTTCTCTCCAGTAGTTCAATCAGCGTACCTGCAGGTCCCCTCTCGTTCCTCCTCCGGTGGAGATCGGACATCAGTTCACACGCCACACGAAAATCAGCAAACCGCTCACCGTCCGGACAATTGGGTGCCAGGTAGTGGAACCTCCCGCCATTCCTGATGAAGAGGAAGAGCTCCTCGTCGCTGAAACCGAAGAGAGAGGATCTCAGCGAAGCGACGAGTGAGAGGGAATCCCACGGATCCTCCACCGCCCATAAGGCCGCAGCGAGGTCTCTTATCTCCTGGCGTGTGTAGTAGAGCTTGCCTCCCTCGGCAATGTACGGAATCGCCTCCGAGCGGAGGGGATCCTCATAGTAATCGATCCCTGTCGTTCCCGGATAGATCACCGCGATATCCCCGTATCGGAGCTGGCGCATCTCTTTCGTGGTCGTATCCATCACCTCACGTCCCTCGTCAATGAGACGATGAATCAACCTCGCAATCACATGACCTTCGCACCGGCGCACTTCATCAGCCCGCTGCGTACCGCCTTCGAGCTCAAGATCAACCAGCACAACCGAACGCTCTACTCCCGTTCTGCGAGCGTATATCGGTTCGTATCCAGGCTGGTACCTGCCTTCTTCCGGCCTCCGAATAATTTGTGAGAAGGCCTCATTCACCCACCCCAGGATCCCCGGCACAGATCTGAAGTTTTGCGTGATGGTAAGGTGGGAACCGGTCTCAGAGAGCCGTTCTTTGACTTCCTCGTAAATCTCGACATCAGCTCCCCTGAACCGGTATATGCTCTGCTTGGGATCGCCGACGATAAAGAGTCTTCCCGGCTTCTCCGCGGCCTCCGCCGATCGAGGAGATTCGCCCGCTAACAGAAGGATAATCTCTGCTTGCAGCGGATCAATATCCTGGAATTCATCAACAAGTATATACCGGTAACGCTGTCGTAAGGAATGGAGCACCTTCTCGGATTGCATGAGTTTCCGCACCTTGATCAGGAGATCATCGAAGTCGAGAACACCCTCTTCGACCTTGCGTCTCTCAATGAAGTCGATAAAATCTTCCAGCCACCCACCCAGCGCATCCCTCATCCTGTCGTTGAACTGCTTCCGGTACGACGCCCGTGCCGTGACGAGCTTCTTGATCAGTTCCTTCTGCTCCGTACATGTCTTCGGAGGATCCCAGTTACTCTTGTTCCCTTTCGGTTTCGGCAACGCAACAGTCAGCAAAAAATCTTCGAGCTCTTCTCTCTCCAGCCTCTCCATGATCTCAACGTCACCGTTAAATCTCCTGATTTCCAAGCAGCCGAGATCGTTGAAGTTCACGCAATGCTTCTCGACGAGCGATACAAGTGTTCTGGCGACATCCCTTACGGTATTCTTCAGTACCGAGAGAGCTTCTATATCAACCATCACGCCGGGCGTCGCTCTCTCATCTCGGCCGCCGACGTACTCACCCCTCACGGTCTCCCTCCCCGTGCTGTTTTCACTCCCACGCTTCCTGAGAATGCCTTCAACGTATCGCCCGCCGCGCCCGTCGTAGAGCTGAAACGCCATGGTACGCAATTGCGGAGCGCTCCCGCCGAGGGAGAGAAAACGCTTGAGCACAGGGATGTACGGCTGGGACATGCGGGAGAGGAATTCGTTCCAGCACTCGTCGAGGAACAGTGCACTTTCAAGTGCATCGAGCTGTTCAAACCCCGGATCGATGCCTGCCTCGAGGGGGTACTCTCTGAGAACGGAGGAGGCGAACGAATGGATCGTTGAGATGGGGGCACGTTCGAGCTCGTGCTGGGCAATCTCCAGCCTCTCCCTCTCAGCAGGATCAACGGCACCTGAATCCATAAGCTTCTTGATCTCGATTCGGAGGCGAACCTTCATCTCCCCTGCCGCCTTTTCGGTGAAGGTAATCGCCACCGCCCTGCTGCACCTCGCCCGTCCACTTTTGATAATCGAGAGGTACCGGTTGATGAGGAGCGTGGTCTTGCCGGTTCCGGCGCCAGCCTCGACGCAGAGTGACCTGTCGAGATCCTCAACCGCCCTGAGCCTCTCCGCCTGATCGACGAGCGTCTCCATTACCGCACCTCCTCGGTCAGACCCCTCATCATGAGGTAATTGCGACAGCGATCATCGCCGCTCGATTTCACCTCGAACAGTCGAGCCCTCCCGGACGGACATGCAGGGCGTAGGGAACAGAACCTGCAACGCTCACCGGGTACCGCAGCGAAGAAGAGACCACCCTCGATCCCTCGTGTGATCACAGAGATGTTGCGTTCAAGCTCAGCTTTTAATTCATCCCAGCGAGCTCCGCAAAAGGTAATTCGTCTCTTTCCTTCCCCTACACCAATCCGCCGGAACTCGGCTCTTCCTCCGGTGACGGGTATCCCGAGGATCTTCGATGCAGCGAATAGATATATCGGCAGCTGGAGAGACGTACCACCGGCGGTATCCTGATCTTTACCGATCAGACGACCTGTCTTGTAATCGAGAACTCGGAAGTTGTCCTGTGGACCAACGTCTATTCGGTCTATCCGTCCATGGAACATCAGTACCCTCTCACCGCATGGAAACGGCACCTCGACACGATCTTTCGGTCTACCGAACGGTTCCTCAAAATAGATCGGGACGTACCCTTCCCTCTCAGCGAGCTCCTCCTCGAGGAGCATCGCTACCGATGCTGATATCAGCCTCTTTTCTATCTCCCAGAACACCTGCAGCCCCACAGGCTCACTCTCCGGGTATTTTGAAAGAAAACCGTTCACCATACGGGGAGTAATTTGAAAAATCTGATCCCTCGATGCCTCATCAACAGGTAAGAGACCCTTCCCACTGAGCTCACGATAGAGCCGGGCGACGATCGCATGAACGATGCTTCCACGCTGGAGGGGAGTTATTGAAATGATTCGTTCAGGTTCTTCCAGTGAATCGACACGCAGGATGTAGCTCAAATAGTAGGAAAACGGGCAAGCTGCGTAAGACTCCATTGACGTCGGTGAAAACCGCCATCCCCTCTCATCAAGCAGCTGATGGAGCTCGCGGAGTGCATCGTGAGATACGAACACACCGTCGTACGGCGTGAATTTCCGCTTCCCCCATCTCGACCATACGAGCCTCGCTCCCCGCGAGAAGAACCGGTTCGCCGGGGGAAAACCGGCACCCCTCAGATACTCACCCGTCATGGACAGGTCATACTCGTTCGCACTCAAAGGAGGTTCTCCATCTCTACCTTTCTCGTATCTCGAGAGCCGCACAGACGTGATCGATTCGGCGTGATCTCCGTCGATCGCATAGCCATTGATAAACCTGAGGAACGATGAGGGTATCCTTTCCTTGCCGGTATCCTCTTCAAACCGCGGGTAACTGCATACGAGCTCGTCTTCGGCAGCATCGAGTGCGAGCCTGAAGATGAGAGCTTCCTCGTCGATCCTTTCGATCTTCTCTGAAAGCACCACAGCCCCGCTCGTGACGCTGCCCAATACAAGCCGCTCTTCATCCTTCAGGAAAGGATTCTGCCGTACCGTCCCCGGTAAGCTGTTCTCTGTCAGTCCTGGCACAAAAACCACCTTGAACGAGATGCCCCGCGCCTGTGAGAGTGGAAGGAGATTGACACCCTGTGATAGGAAGTGGCTACTGAATCCCGCTGATTCGAGGCTGGCCGCTTCGACAAACCTGCGAAAGATGTCGAAGGATACCGGCTGCGCAATATTGTCGAGCCCACGGAGCCTATCGACGACGTGACAGACGAGCTCGGTCTCGGATGGAACGAACAGCTCCTTGATCAGAGCATGAAAAGGATGAGCGAAATCACTCCATCTCCGCGCACCCTCGAACGATGCCCTT
>SMTZ1_10004446_pt1 | contig 14801 bp, 15 predicted proteins | sample DeeMarSWOR136_30_FD_25667 | JGI IMG/M metagenome (IMG submission 25667)
AGAAAAAAGTAACAAAGCTTATTCAGGTAAATTATTTGCTCTATTTACCCTCTGCTTACGAACAGCAAGATAAAAATTGGCCGCTAATGCTGTTTTTACATGGTGCCGGTGAACGGGGCACTAATATCGATTTAGTTAAGAAACATGGCCCGCCTAAGCTCATAGCTGCAGGTAAGCACTTTCCCTATATCATCGTTTCCCCTCAATGCCCCAGAGGTCAATGGTGGTCTGTCGACGATCTTGATGCTCTTATCACAGAAATTTGTGAAAGATACAGGGTAGATAATAATCGAATCTATGTAACAGGCCTCAGTATGGGTGGCTATGGGACATGGAGTCTGGCTCAGAAATTTCCCCATAGATTCGCTGCCATTGCTCCGATTTGTGGCGGGGGAGATCCAGCATTGGCCTCTGTTATAAAGGATTTACCTGTCTGGGTATTTCACGGTGCTAAAGATAAAAGCGTTCCTATTGCGAGATCTCAGGAAATGGTAGACGCCCTTAAAAAAGTTGACGCAAAGGTTAAATTTACCATTTATCCAGAAGCAGAACACGATTCATGGACAATAACCTACAGTAATCCTGAACTCTATAAATGGTTTTTACAACATAAAAGACCACGATAAGGTTTTTAAATTTTGAGGCCAATGATACCGCGAATTATTATTCATAATGCAATTAGTCTTGATGGATTCACCCACGGTTTCACCCCTGACACGGGCCTGTTTTATAAACTGGCTGCAAGATGGAAAGAAGATGCAACACTTGCCGGATGCGATACGCTGTTAAATGTTCCCGAAACAATACCCGATGAAACGGAAGTAAATCTAATTCTCCTGGTTGTACCAGATAGTCGCGGACGGCTTCGCAGTTGGCATTATTGGCGGGAACAGCCTTATTGGAAAGACTGTATCGCTTTATGTTCTATAAAAACGCCTCAGGAATATCTGGAATATTTATCTCTTAGAAATATAAAATATATCATCGCAGGCCAGGATCATGTAGATTACCAGACAGCATTAAAAACGTTGCATTCTGAATATGGAATCAATGTTATGCGTGTTGAGAGTGGCGGTATATTGAATAGTATTTTACTCAGTAATGATTTAGTTGCTGAAATCAGTTTGTTAATTCATCCCAAAATAGTGGGTAATAATGAAACAAAATCCTTTTTTCGAGTGGTGGATCCGAATTTATCTGATGAACGTCCAAAACTTAAACTAATTCATATGGAAAAATTACGTTTCGATTTGATGTGGCTAATATATGAAGTATTAAGATGAGTAGATCATAACACATTTCTCGGGCAAAAAAAGTGCCCCCTTAGAAGGGAGATTTATTTATAGCTATTAAGAATAATGAGATATTTTCTAAATGTATCATAACTTTTAACACTACTTTTAATAGAATAAGGAGTATATCATGAAGATATTTCTTTTAGATTTAACCCTTTTAACGCTTTTACCTTTTATCACCCTCCATGCTCAAAATGATTTCGAATCCGATACCTTAAAAACAAAATCTGGACAGCTGGTCATTACCTTCATCGGGCACGGAACATTGATGTTTACCTTCAATGATCAAATTATCCATGTTGATCCCGTAAGCGGGTACGGCGATTATTCATCAATGCCCAAGGCGGATCTAATTTTGATTACCCATCATCATGGCGATCATTTGGATAAAAGTGCGGTAGAATTGATCACAAAAGACAACACCGATGTAATTTTAACTGAAACTTGCAGCAAACAATTAAGCTCAGGTATCGTTATGAAAAACGGCGACGTACAAATGGCAAAGGGATTAAAGATTGAGGCAGTTCCGGCATATAACCTTGTTCATATGCGCGATAACGGTGAACCCTTTCATCCCAAAGGTATAGGAAATGGCTATATCGTCACCTTCGATGACTTAAAAGTATATATCGCCGGTGATACCGAAGACATTCCTGAGATGGGACAATTGTCTGAAATTGATATTGCCTTTTTACCTATGAATCTGCCCTATACTATGAGTCCCGAAATGGTGGCACATGCAGCACAGATGATTAATCCAAAAATCCTATACCCTTATCATTATGGAAACACTGATACCAAGGAACTGCTAAAATTATTAAAAGATAAAAAGGATTGCGAGATTCGTATCAGACAAATGCAATAATAATTCATAACCATCACATATTATTTTTACTGTAAAAGGAGATAATACAATGACAAAAGCTTGTAAAAAAACGCTGTATATCGTATTCTCTGTATTTTTCTTAGTAATGGTCATACCACCTTCAGCTGTGGCAGATGATACAAGAAGTTAAGAATGATGAAAATGTTATTGATTTACAAAATCGTTTTTACAAAGAAGCCGAGAATCCTCTTCAAACAGAACAGTGATCACTCTTTAATTGGAATAATTCCTCAACCGAAACCTCCAAAGCCTGTGCTAGTTTTAGTGCCAGATAGGTAGAGGGGATATATTTACCTTTCTCAACTGTATTAATTGTTTTTCTGGTTACTCCGACTAATTGTGCTAATTGCTCCTGGGTGAGATCTTTTTTGGCCCTCTGAACTTTTAACGTATTTATAATGGTTTTATCCCCCATATTACTCCCTGTCCAATATATAAAGTGTTGTATTGTAGGTTCCGAAACCTATGAGAAGAGCCGTAATAAAAATGAGCATCTGACCACTACGATACTTCTTCCTCTTTTGATAAAACATTTCAATTTGGGTATTCATGATTAAACTCCTCATTAGAATTTTATTTAATTTTCTTTAAATAGTAACCTAAAATACTCATAATGTAACTTTTACTACGCATAATGTAATGAATTTGTTTCATTTTTTCAATAATTAATCCAACCTGTTCATAAACCACAGATAGCACTGAGATAATTATTAATATTATTAAAGTTACATTAATCTTGATCTAGCTATTTTAAAAATGTAATTTTATAGTCATACAACTGCTAAATAAATGTTTTTATATAAATTAAATATACTCCGTGTGCTCCGTGGTTCAACCTGTTGGATAAAAATATTTGGTCCGCGATCCAAATATGATAAAACTCTTCCTTATACCTATATGGCTAAAATCAATGAACTTGAGGGGGATAGTGAGGTGTTCTCAAATTATTTTGCAGATACTATTTGCGGTCTGGTCGAATATTTGGATGAAAATGATATCCATCCTGAACAGGTGGAATTGTTTGGAGTTTACCTTAAGCAGGAAATCCCATTGGATATCAAATATTGTACAACCCCTGATGGAAAGTGGTTGCACCGGCCGGATATATGTAGATCACTGGAAGAGCACTATAAGCAAACACTTGAGGAGCGTTATAAGGGACACACTGAAAAAGATCCCTGTTCATTTGAAGATAGAGATCGCAGCGCCATTGGTCCTTATTAGCTGCCCTACTCTTTGCGTTAAGCCTGTTTTTGATACATAAGTTAAAAATTATATACAAATCCTGTATCAATTTTACAGAGTATGAAAGTTGAATTTTTGATTGGAAAAAATTTCTATAGCCTCCATTATATTTTGGATCTGAATTTAGCGTACATATCATGATAATACATGCTATCTTCTGTTAACTGGATTTTGTTTCGTCTATTAATATCCATGATATAAATTCTATACTTGTAGGGGATTACAAAATTATCATAAAATAATATCTTAGTACCATCAGGGGAAAAATCTGAAAAATAGGCATGGTTGGATTCAGGTGTTAGATTGGTTTGATTGCTGCCATCAGGTGAAAATTGAGGATAATAATAATTCAAAGAATCTTGTGTTAATCTTCGCAGATTGCTACCATCCATATCTATTAAATAAATTTGTTTATTGCGACTTTGATCAGATACAAATACGATTTCGTGATTTGGGGATTCCTCACTCTGATGTGGACTATTGCATGAAGTGCTTAAATAACAAATAAGAATTAATCCAATAAATGCAATATATTTATTCAAATTAGACTCTTTTAACCTGTAATTGAGAAGGATACCGGTATTAAAAGTGGTTTTACTTGAATAATATAACACACTGGTCGGGAATTGCAATAAAAATCTGATTTCAAGTTTGTTTTGATTCTTACTTAATCAAAGTGATGGTTTTAATTGGCATTTTATTACCTTTATCTGCATTTTTAATGGCATGTGAGTCCGGGTTTGCTTATCTTTGATTTGGCCATAAGTAATGCCAAATAAATATAAACCTGATATTTAACAGAGTATGAGAATAAAATGAAGAAGACTAGTATGATTTTATTTGCAGCAATGGTTGCAACTGCTTGTTTGCAGCAACGTAGTGAAAACCAGGAATCTATGTTGTTTTCCGCTGAAGGAAAGAAGGTATCATTATATACCACCGCTTTCGGCACTGAGATGAGATTAAGTCATTCGGACACCCTGCAATTTGAAAATGCCACTCAACCAATGGAATCTGAAGTTGCGGTATTTGTAAATCCTGCTAAACAGTTCCAATCGTTTCTTGGTATAGGCGGCGCAATTACCGACGCAGCTGCGGAAGTTTTCGCGAATATTCCGCAAGATAAGCAGCATGAATTGCTCGCAGCGTATTACAGCCGGGAAAATGGGATCGGGTATACGCTGGCCAGAACACCTATACACAGCTGTGATTTCAGCAGCGCCAGTTTTATTTACGTTGAAGAAGGTGACAAAGAATTGAACACCTTCACTATTGAGCACGACATGCAGTATAAAATTCCTCTGATTAAAAAGGCAATTGCCTCAGCAGGTGGAGAGTTACTACTTTATGCCAGCCCATGGAGTCCCCCTGCTTTCATGAAAAGCAATAATAGCATGCTTCATGGCGGAAAACTGCTACCGGAATATTTCCAATCCTGGGCAAACTACTATGTAAAGTTTATAAAAGCCTATGAAAAAGAGGGAATACCAATCTGGGGGATCACGGTCCAAAATGAACCGATGGCAGTACAGACGTGGGAGTCATGCATATATACTGCAGAAGAGGAAAGAGATTTTCTGAAAAATTACCTGGGGCCTACGCTTGAGAAAGCGGGTCTGGGAAACAAGAAAATTATCGTATGGGACCATAACAGAGACCTGATTAACCACAGAGCGAATACTATTTTCGGAGACCCGGAAGCAGCAAAGTATGCCTGGGGAATTGGTTTCCACTGGTATGAAACCTGGGCGGGTGGCCAGCCTATGTTCAGTAACCTGGATCTGGTACGGGAATCTTTCCCGACAAAGAACCTTATTTTTACTGAAGGATGCGCTGAAAGTTTTAAAGCGGGAAGATACCAGGCATGGGAAAACGGAGAAAAGTACGGTCGTTCAATGATTAATGATTTCAACCGCGGTACGGTCGGCTGGACGGACTGGAATATTTTGCTCGATCAGAAAGGCGGACCAAACCATGTCGGGAATTTCTGTTTTGCTCCCCTCCACGCAGATACAGATTCCGGTGAACTGATATATACGCCTTCATATTATTACATTGGCCATTTTTCTAAATTTATCCGCCCAAGCGCTAAAAGAGTCAGTACTGCCCCAAGCAGAAGCCACCTGCTTGCAACATCCTTTCTTAACGAAGATGGGAAAATGGTAACTGTTGTAATGAACCAGAGCGAGATTGAAATCACCTATAAGTTAATAGTCGGAAGTAAACAAACGACTGTTCAAATTTTGCCACACTCAATTCAGACCCTTGTCTATTAATTCACCGAATCAAAACAATTATAATCCTTTAGTTTTAGCCCTGCTTTTCAGCCAGAATATTATAGAATAAGCCTTCGACACCATCGACCATTCGCTCAATTGAAAAGTGATCTTGAACTCGCTGACGTCCGTTTCTGCCCATCGAGTAAAGCTTTTCTCTATCTTCAAGGAGCTTACAGATCGCTGAACTCAGCTCTGTGGAACTCTCTGACTTGACCAGAATTCCCGATCGTCCATCTTCAATCAGTTCCGGGACTCCACCTACTTCTGTCGCAACGACTGGTAGCCCCGCAGCCATTGCTTCCATCACGATATTAGGTATTCCCTCGTAAAGAGATGAAAGTACGAATAGATCTGCTGCCGGTAGGAGTCTCGGTACATCAGACCGATGCCCGAGAAACAATATGCAATCTCTCAGGCCGAGTCGATTTGCTTGCTCCTCCAATGTTGTTCTAAGTTCACCATCTCCAAGAAGCATCAAGAAGATATTCGGAATTCTGCTTTTCACCGTTACCAGTGCATCCAGCAGGTATTTAAAGCCCTTTTGAGTGGCCAGGCGTCCGCCGGCAGCAATAACATTTGCCTCTAGAGGAAGAGCGATCTCGTCTCGCAACTCGTTTTTCTCCTTCTGATCAATCAAATTAGGAACTACTACACCGTTATGTACAACTGTAACTCTGCTTTCTGGCAACCACGGGAAACGACACATTCCAGCTCTGAGTAAATGGGAGTTGGTGAGCACGCGATCCACTATTTGCTTGTAGGTAAAACGATAAATCATCTTATCTTTCTCTTTCGGTAACCTCAGGCCCAGACGTGAGATGATAGCTCGAACACCTGCGAGTTTCGCTGGAAAACCACACAAACGGACCGCTCTCTCGGGACTAAGACAAACGCCGTCGATTTTGTGTGACTTGGTTAAATTGTAGAAGAAGAGCCAAACCGAAGGGTCTACATCGCCGCGCAGTCGCGTCGTATATGTTTGCAAACCGTTCTTTGAACAGACCTCGATCCAATTACTGTTCTCTCTACCACCCACGATTACCGTATGCCCACGCTTCTGCAACTCTACAGCGCTTATCATCATCATTTTTTCCCCACCGCGAAAAATCTGCGCATGGACGGCATTGACGAAGAGTAGCCGAAGGGGTCGTCGGGTGAATTTCATTGTCTTTTTAGCTCTTCTAATGAAACTAACACTTTTGGTGGCCTAACAAACCTTTGGGATTTAATCTCTCGCTAATCGCTTTTATAACTTATTTACTGCATCTACCTTAGGTTATCTAATTTTGTCTACTTTTATATATTACAATATATTTTTTTTGTTTTAAAGTAAAAATTACAGATGTACTTATGAAATAAAGTTGAAAATAAGGCTCTTATGCATGCTTTCAACGATTCCATCGCTCCAAGCGATGGAATCTTTACTATAAATGCTGCTTTCCCCATGCGCAGAAAAGAATTCTAAATCGTTATAAAACGTTTCCCCTGTAATTGCATTTAAATTTATATATATTATTTATTTTTAATAATTTAGCTAAAATATTTTTAAAAAGTAGTAACAAAATAGTAACAATAATATTGATTTATCATTTTAGAACTAAAAGACTGCCCAGAAAGCTTTAAAATCACAATTAATGAATTTTGGGAGGGATTAAAAGCTTCATTTTTAGCACCAATATAGTCGTAAAAATATCTAATACCCCATACTCTATGTGTTTTATGTGCTGTAACCAATGAAAAATGTCACCTGAGGAGGAAGTAAAGGTGTTTCGGAGGGTATAATATAAAGAAGGGGGCAACGTTTTCAACTACCCCTTACATTTAACACACATTACTTTATCAGCACCATCTTCTTCACATCCTGCCACTCACCTGCCTGGATGCGATATAGGTACACGCCTGATGACAGATTCTCTCCATTAAACTCAACCTCATGATAGCCTGCTGGCATGGGTTTGTTGAGTAAGGTTTTTATCTTTTGACCAAGTATGTTATAGATACTTAATTCTACATTACTGCCTACTGATAACTGCCAACTGATCACTGTACTCGGATTAAAGGGATTGGGATAATTTTGATAAAGATAAAAGACTGTGGGAAAAACCTCTGGAGCTTCGACAACTGTAGCATTTTCATTTTTACCAGGTGAACCATTAATTATTTTTGAAGCACGCCAATTTTTTGCATTATTTAAATCGGTGTACGCATTTTCTTCTCTAAGAACGAGGGAATAGCCATCACCATCGGCTGAATTTGGCCAGGGATATTTATCATCATACTGTATGCTGATCAAAGTATCGTTAGTTGTATTTTGCAGGCTGATTGTTTCTCCGTTATTGGCAAGCTGCCCGGAAAATTCATCAAATGGTTTAAATCCATATCGTTTTTCGAATTCCACTGGATTGGATGCTAATACTATATATTCCCCAGGAGCGATTTGTGTTTCAGTTGGAAAAGTATAGTTAATTCCTCTAAAAAAGTTCAGTCCGTCTAACCTTATTGATAAATTTCCAATGTTTTTAAGTTCAATAAATTCAAGTTCACGGTCATTAATATTTTCTAAATCCAGTGGGTGGTAATGAATTTCAGTGATTTTCAAATGATCAAATCCTTGAGGAATGATAAGACTAATTTCATTTAAAGCGCTCCATTTCTCATCGTGTAAAGTTCTGGCTTTAATTACCATAGTTTTATTAATTTCCAGTTCACTATTATATTCTACCGCACTGGTTGATATAAGTCCCCCACCAGATATAGATTCTGGAAGACGTGGATCGTTGCCATCCAGCGTATAATAAATTTTACCCATTGAAGAATTAAGAGTTACTTGTGTCCCAGGTGAAATAACACCACTTTCCAAATTAAATTCTGGTGGATCGAATTCGGGATACCAACCCTTATTCTTAAATTGATTAATTACAATTTCTGTCCGTCCGGGGAAGATATCATTTTGCATAAAATTTATTGCGGGGAGCCAATCGTCGTCTTTTGTCCGAGGAGTTCCGGATATAGAATCACCCCATCGAGCTGATTGGGCGATGATGGCCAGATCAATCTGGTTTTTACGGTATATAAGTCGATTTATAGATGCTTCAGCTTTACAGGTACTATCATTGATAAAGTGTTTGTACACCCGATCGGTATAGCGTAGACGATATTCCGGGTGTACAGCAAGTCTCTGATGTAACCAGCGAGGATTAAAATGTCTAAATTCCTCACCTCCGGTAACTGAACTGGTGATGTTAGCATTTCGATTAAATAACGCATGCTCGGCATCATGCCTGAAAAATTTAAATCCTTGTGGATTATTTCGATTATAGATTGCATAAAAATTGTTTGGTTTTTGGTGCCCGTTAACGGGTCCATCACCATCTCCCACATAATAGGTGCACAGCATATAGTCGATTAAATTATCGATATCAACTAATACTTCATAATCGGGATTAGGTGTGTCATCAGAATTTTTTCCCAGAACTTTATAATACGCTTCGTCTGTAGAAAATCCGTTAGATGCCATTTCCCAGAGACGCTGATAAGCATCCAGATTTCCATCTGTCGCTTCTATTTCATAAATATCAAAATTCTCGCCAATATCTACTTTAATAACATCATAGTCATCTCTTGAACCACCGAAATATGCCTCTGCGTAAGAAGCTTCAGATCGTTCCTGTGTTTGATAAATCCCCCAGTAAACACCGTTAATATATAAATGATAATAGCGGCTACGTGTATAAGGCTGGTCCATATCACGTTGAATATCCCTCGATAATACTTCTCGAACCAATGTATTTCTATTACTACCCTCTGCGGCCCATGAATAATTTTGACTGGTTCGCAGGTCTACTTTATCAAATTCGTCTACACCTTCATCACCGAACAGAGGATATTCAAGTTCTTCAGAACCATATTTTTCACGAAAAAATAAGCGAAATGCATGTTTGGGATTTTCGTTGCGGCGTCCCCATCCACCCCGAATACGTAATCCGGCATTGATCTGGAATCCGGGGGAATCGTCAGGATTTAGTAATTCGACTGATGCAGGCTTTTCCCAGGTTATACCGTGCTTCCTGGCGTTCATATAAATGCCGGAATCCGGATCAAATAAATTTTCTAAATCCGTTGCTAAAGAAATTGTTGGCAATGAAAAAAAGGCTTCGAGAATCATATCCTGGTATCTGAAATCGTTCAGTACCTCAGGATCTAAACCATAGTCCATATATTGTTCATTACTGTCATTCATGTTTCTTTCCGGCCAGTCAGAGCCGGGCTTTTGCTCATGGGGAGAGAGTTCTTTAATTTTATTCAAGAAGAGGTATGTATGGGTAACGCTCCTGCTGGGTGCAAATCCATCCTTTGAGGCAATGGCTCTTAATACAACACCTGGAGCTGTAAATCGTCCTGTTTCATCATCCGGATCAACATAAACAGTTGCGGGGGATGTTTCTGTTAACGCGTTTTGAGAAGTTGTTGGATCTGAACCATCAAACGTATAAACAATCGAAGCATCTTCTCTGTCAGAAGTGATGACCACATTGAAAGGTGACTCATAAAAACCGCGTTGTACTGAAAAATCCGGGATATAAAGAGTATCTTGCGCATAACTGATTGTAATAGATACTAAAATGATCCAGGCGGTAAGAATATACTGGAATTTTTGTTTCATTTTGTCCAATGGAACCTCTTTTTTAAGGGTTACGGCACACTGAGCATTTGGAATTAAAGCGCTTTACATCAGCGGCAGCAAAAACAAGCCAACTATAAAGATAAATACTTTCACGATTTTCTACCTACAAAATAAATATAAATTTTAGAGTTATGATTTCAGAATGTTATCTAATATTCTATCGGTAAAATTAATAACAATGACAACTTGAGATTTCAACAACAATAATTTAATAATATTAAAACAGTTTGCAATAAAAATCGGGTTATATGTTCTTTTTGAAGGGATCAAAAAGAACCAAAAAATCCTTGTGCAAAATAAACTCGCTGTAATTTCATGGAATTTTGCAAATCCTATTTGCTCGGACCTATTTTGCACAGGCTTTGCGGAGTTTACACCGAATTTAATGAGGTGCTCGCAAAGATTTTAAATTATTATAAAAAATCATTTGTCCCGACTTGTCAGGACTCTGCGAATTTTACTGTTCCCCGACCTTCGTCAGGACAGGCGAGCCAAAGATTAAAACTGGACTCAATACACTTACCGCGAGTTTAAAATTCGCAAGCATTTTTTCCTTCTTTTTAATGCTTTTAAAAAGAAGGAAGTTACTTGATATAAACCATCTTCTTCACATCTTGCCACGCACCTGCCTGAATCCAGTACAGGTACACACCTGAGGACAGATTCTGTCCATTAAACTCAATTTCATGATGGCCTGCTGGCATAAGTTTGTTTAATAGTGTTTGTAATTTTTGGCCGATTATGTTGTAGACTTCGATTGTTACGGTTTCTTGTTTAGGTAGAGCGAATTTTATCTTGGTTGATGGGTTGAAAGGATTGGGGTGGTTTTGTGAAAGTATATACGCTCCAGGTACTTTAGTACCTACATTTTCATATAGGTTAGTTACTATTGATAAGAATTCGGAAGTATCCAATGCACAGTCCCGAATATCCCGTGGAGTAACTAGTATTCGAGGCATTCAGCACGGAGTTTTATTTCCCCTCAAAAAAAAATAAATTTAGTAACAAACCAAAATTTCAATCGTAATATCTAATGTCCATTCCCCCGTGAAATATAAACCCACCTAAATACCTCCCGGTATTTTAGTGAGCTAGGACAATTTCACGGGGGATTTTATCTATCATTCAGATTACCTTCATATACATTAATAAACTATAATCCATCCAATAAATATACCTAATATATTCCAATATGATTGCTTTCGTTCTTTTCTCGCTGAATACCAAATATAACAAACCACCGATAAAATCACGGGAATTATAATTGATACATTTACATCTAACCAGACAAACATATAAAAGGCTGTTATACATGAAAAAATACCCGCTAGTACTTCAAAGAAAGTGTCCGGTATTTTCAGAGACTTAAATAACATTATCATAATGGCCGAGGCAAGGCTCCCAATTAAAACAGGTAATCCAAAAATCAATAAAACATATGCGATTATTGTTTTCATATAATACTACTTTTTATCTCTTTTTTATATCCTGTAAAAACTGCAAAAAACCTCTCTTTTTCTTATAAATCTTATAGCTGTTTTTCCCCCTTCTTCAGTTTCCTTATACGAATCGATGCGGCTATCATACCTAACAAGCACACCACAAGCCCCAGAATTTTAAGATATGGTATTTCAAAAAATAACAATGACCACAACCCTAAAAATCCTGCTATAGAAAATATTAAATAATACAAATCAGTTAGATGACTTTTTGCTACTATCATTTTTTCACCATAACTCATTAATAAACTTATTAAAATAAGGGAGACTTATTATGTCTAAAAAAATATCTATTAATTACTTACAAATTGTTTGCTTATTATTAATCTGTTACTTCATTTTAGGTGGCAAATCTTACGCTCTTTCACCCAATGATACAACATCGATAAATTACTTTGATATTTCAAATAATTTTCGTATAGACGTATCATTCTTTTTAGGCAGTGGTTTAGAAGAATTTGATGTATTTAAAACAACGGGAGATGAGATCGTAAAATTAAGTCCTGGTGGAGGATTTGGAGGTAAGTTCAGTTTCGGATATTGTCTAAATTCACCATTAAATGTAAATATAGAAGTGGGGACTCAAAATAGTACCTTATCAGAGGAATTGAAAAACGCTGATGGTAAATTTTCAAGGACGTTTTTTCTTGGCACATTGAGATATAAGATTCCCATAACAGAAAAAAGCTCAATAAACATAGGCGGTGGTTTGGGTTATTATATAAGCGGTAAACTAGATATTGATGCGAGCGAAATTGAAGATGGTGGACATAATATTTATAAATATAAAAATACAATTGGAATTCATGTTATCTGTGAATACGAGCATTTTTTACCCAAATTCTCTTTTCTAAATGCGAGATGGTCTTGGGCAATTGGTTTAAAATATTACAATATCGCTTACGAACTCGATTCAGCTACAAGTGATGGCGTGTCAATTCCAATTACTAATTTACCAAGCGATATTAAAGTTGAAGTAGAGGAGTTAAATGGCAGTGGTATTGATGTCTTATTTTCGACTATTATGTATTTTTAGACATTAACCAAATGTCATAAGTGTCGAGGGCCAAGCTAATTCCCCAGTGCGGGATCAAGTTAGTTCATAGTTGTCCTCATTTTATATTTTCGATTGAGAAGTAAATATTAAACCATTCATCTTTTGTCAAAATGGCAATTCCTGTTCTTTGCACTAGCTCCCATAAAGAAATAAAGCCCATTTCTTCTCCTTAATTGAAATCAGTCAAAAAAAATTCTTTTATTCTTAGTTGCCATCTCATAGCCTTTCCCCCTCTTTTTAATTTTACTTTTTTCCAGGAATAGAGGAAGATTTTTCCACCACATTTTAACCATTCTGGTGCTATTTCATTATTAAGTATTTTACGGTAATGCTCGGCAAAGCTCTGGCCGCAGATTTGTATATTAGAGAGTCTGGTTTTAGTCATTTTGCTCTAATTTTTGTTTCTTTCAAAGCATCAAGAACTAATTGGCTTTCACGTTCTTGATTTTTAGCCATTTCAATTGAGATAATTTCCTGGATATGCATGTTTTCGTTATTAGTAAATTGGAGTATGCCGATCGGTATTCCATTGGGTATAACTTTAATAATTTTTCTTATCATATGTTTTTCACTCCTTTTTTAGCTTCCAGAATAATAGTAACCAATATGCATAACTCCTTTGTTGCAACGATCACATTTTCTTAAATCTTTTTGTTTCGTAAAACTAATTCAAATTTTGCCTGATATCTTTATTCATTTTTCACTGTCGGACTTTTGGATCCACGATATTGCTTCTTCTTTAATCCAAATATTACATATTTACGTGACATTATTAACTCCTAAAAAATAAAAAAGGCGAAGTATACCGTATTGTTTAAATACGATACATCCGCCTCTAATTAGACTGGCCGGTATCTAAAAACTACTGTTAAAACTTTAAAAGAATAATGATTTTATTTCTCCTTGTCAAGAAATTTCTAAAATACCCATCCTTCTTTATCTAACCATCTTACCCGATTCAGGACGACTATACATTCAATGGCAAATTTTCCGATTTCTTGGCTCTCGTAAATAATCTCCAGACCTTTTTAATATGGTGTTAATTCCACTGTTGAATTGGATAATTGGATAGGAATTATTAGCTTTTTCATGAAGTTCATTCTATATTTTTAATAATATTGGTAATGAATTTCATAGTTTGAGTATGAGCTATACACTGGCACATATACTTTTTGAATTACCAACTCATAGCGACTATTATACTCATAAATTTTTTGGTCACTTATACCTATATCATAAGCAAAATAACCTTTCACAATTTTAAGCAACCGATCATGATAATAGTAGACATATCTATGTTCAAGCAAACCAGCATGGGTATAAACAAGCTTGTCAGTCAATATTTCATTATAATATTTATACTCGACAGATTTTGTTAAGTTACCATCATAATAAAAATATGTCTTCATTAATAGTCCGTTTGAATATTCATTTTTCTCTCTGGAGGTTTTTGCATATCCCTCATATGGATTCTTTCTTGTTAATTCAATAAGATTCCCTTCGATATCATATTTATAAAAAACTGTATCACGAAGAACAAAATTTGGAGTTGCGTGGATTGTTTCTTTTTGCACGATCATATTGGAAGAATCGTATCGATATAAAATTGTGTCTGTGTAAAGATTTCCTTCCAAAACGATTTCTTTTATCAGATTGAACAGATTATCATAATAATAATTAGTGGTAGTTTGGATTGTCAGATCCGGGTAGGTTCGTGTCTTCATTTTGAGCAGTCCATGATCATAATATTCGTAATTAGTTTTTTCAAGAATATTATTTGTATTAAGTCGATAGGTTATCTCAGTTTTTACCTTTGAATTTGAGACTCTGAGTGGCCCTACTGGCCGAGAATCCAA
>SMTZ1_10006516_pt1 | contig 14798 bp, 9 predicted proteins | sample DeeMarSWOR136_30_FD_25667 | JGI IMG/M metagenome (IMG submission 25667)
CCGCCATGAGGAAGGCGGCTGAACCCATTACTGGCGGCATGATGCTTCCACCTGTGGACGCGGTCGTTTCAACAGCAGCGGCAAAAATGGGCGAATAACCCGCTTTCCTCATTGATGGGATGGTAAAGGTCCCTGTGGCCATCACGTCTGAAACAGGGCTGCCGGAAATGGTTCCGTAAAGGCCGCTGGAAATCACAGCTACTTTAGCAGGTCCCCCTTTGCTGTGACCAGTCAAGCTCTTGGCAAGGTCGTAAAAGAACTCGCCCCCCCCGGCGAAACCAAGGAAGGTTCCAAAGAGAATAAACATGAAGACGTAGGTTGCAGCAACCGCAATGGGAGTGCCCATCAGTCCATCTACGGTGTATACAATTTTGTCAATAAATGCTGTAAATGTCATGGCCCTCGGGGCGAGAGGACCAGGCAACAAATAGCCCCAAAAGGTATACGCCAAAAAACATACCGTGACCGTCAACAGCGGCAATCCCACCGTGCGCCTGGTCAGCTCCAAGGCTAAAAGCACGGTAGTCGTTCCGAAGAACAGGTCAGCCATGCTCAAAGGATCGACCAGAGGCCAGCGTTGCCCAATCCTCTCCCCGTGTGCAGCCCAATATATGGCAGCAGCGAGGCAAATGAGGGTGAGGATCATGTCATAGAAAGGGATCTTGCGGACATCGCGATCTTTCGTATAGCTATAGGAGAGAAATCCGACGCCAAACCCCCAACCTACAAAAACGGCACGATGCACGAAGAGATCCAACTTAACAAATCCCACAGCCCATATCTCGAAAATCACAAACCCTATTGCTACCGTTGAAACCAGATACTTGTGGATGCCGTCTAGCTGGCGCAACGTACCGGTTTTTGAAAATCGGCTGGCAAATTCGAGAAGGCCGGTCCCGGTCAAGAATTCCTCCCCCTCACACAATTACGACAAATCTACTTCAGGAGACCCTTTTCCTGGTAGAATTTTATCGCCCCGGGATGCAGCGGTATTCTTCCGACGAGCGGCAGCTCCGCAGTACTCATCGATCTCATGGTGGCGTGAACATTTCTCAGGTAATCTACATTTTCGCACAATACTTTGGTCAAGTGATAGATCTCCTCTTGCGGTTTATTCGCATTCGTTATTAACAGTAACGTGGTACCGACTGTCGGGACATCCCTGTCCAGAAAGTCATACGCTCCCTTGGGGATAACTGCCGGAAGCATGTCCAACTTTGCTGCCACTTCTTTGATTGCCTTGTCATCAAGGGGCAACAGGGTCAGATCATGCTTGGTAGATGCCTGTACAAAATGGGCTGCAGGTGCAGGTGGATTGCCGATAACCGTGTCAAGCTTGCCGTCGTCCATCAGTTCAAAACTGGGACGAAACGACTGGAAGTGCACTTTTCCTCCCCATTGTTCGATGTCCTTATAAGTTATTCCATAGACTTCAAAGACTGTTCGGGCCAATATCTCCATGGTGGATCCCCTCCGGTTAACAGAGACCCTCAGCGGAAACTTTTTGGTTTTGATTTCAGAGATACTCTTGAGTCCAGTTTTCTTGAGCACTAGAAAGCTAAAGTTCTGATTTTTTCGGACCATGGCTACAGCCCTGATCTTATCCATCTTCGCCTTATAAGGTTCTTTACCCTCGCATGCCAGGCTAGTCGTTAGCGACTGTGATAGCAATAGATCTTCCTCCCCCTTGTTGGCGAGTACTGCGTTGGGCCCATCTTTGCCAGGTTCAACTATAACGGTCGTTTTGAGGAATGCTTTTCTATACACCTGACCAAGTCCCTCGGCTAGGGCAGCCCAGTCTCCCCCCACAGCCCCTCCTATCAACACAATTCGATTCGGCATACCCTTGATTTGTTCCTCGGCGGCGGCTGCACTTGTGGTCTTCCCAAAGTCACCGGGACCTGCAAGAACAGCTACAACGCCCAGCATGACAACTAGGTAACATTTAGCACTCATGCTCTTAACCATCATACACCTCCTTTTTTCCAAATCCCTGAAGTTCCCTCTGGTCTCAGACTGTCAGGTTGATAGTTGATATCCACACCCCCCGACAACCTACCTGTCATCGACTAGCAGACGATATCACCCCCTTTCTATTGATGTGTCATTTCTTCTTCAGAAATCTTTCAGTTTCTCGTCAAACGGATACAGGCTTATGATCTCATAGCCCCTGTCGCTAACGATCAGGTCCTCTTCCAGGCGCACACCCTGCTGCCCATCGCCCGCATAGGTCTCCACAGCAAAAACCATATTCGGCTGCAACTCCACCGGATTCTTCTTGGACAGAAAGGTAATGTACGGATACTCATGAGTGTCAACACCCAAACCATGCCCGAAATGCAACGTGAACTCAGAGAAGTCCTCCGCCTCCTTTAACTCCCGAGCTACATCTGCGGTGGTATTGCCCGGCTTGAACTGCTCGATGGCCCGGTAAAGCCGATCGTAGCACTGTTTGAAAAGATCTTTCTGCTTGGCAGTGGCCTTGTCCCCAATGAGAAACGCCCGCACGTAGTCACAGCCATATCCATTGTAAACATGAACCCTGTCAATAATGACAATGTCCCCATTGCGTAACTGCCGATCCGTTACCCAGGTGCGCCAGTACGGACTGCTCATGGCCGTGACCACCCCACGAACCAATGAACAACCCCTGCTGATCAGAGCTTCGTACATAGCCGCTGCTACATCACACTCCCGTGCCCCTATCTTCATGGCTTCGCGCGCAGCCTGCAACCCCACCTCACCCAAGCCAACCGAAATCCTCAAACAGTTCAGCTCATCCTGGGTCTTGATCATGCGCGCCTGGGCAAGCACCGAGGAACAATCCACCGCCTGCAGACCCGCTTCTTCCATGGCTCGATACGACCTGAAATCCATCCGGTCCATCCCTACCGTTTTATCCTTTACACCCAGTTCTTGTATCGTATCGGCAATCTGTTTTCCCCACAGCTTGACCTCCTCCTGCCCTACCATCCCCAGAGGAATGCCAACGCGAATCCGCCCTTCCAACCATGGCGCATTGTCTGAAATACGCCCAATGTCAGGTCCCTGTTCATACATCACAGGCATCCCCTCTTGAGCAAGGACACAATAGCGCAGCACCTTCGGCAGACCAAGCCCCCATGTTCCGGTAACATAACGGATGTTCTCTGGTATGACCAACACAGCAGCTTCCAGATCAAACTGGCGCATCATCTCCTGAGCACGGGATAGACGTTCTCTGCGCAACCGCTTCCTATGTCTTGCTCAAAGAGTTCGACAGTAGTCGAGTCAGTTGTCTTTTAACGACAGAAGGGAAATCCAAGGGGGTGCAAAAATACCCGCAGAAGGGAGATAATGGTACCATCTGGAGATCTCTTCGCATTCCTCGCGCTACTACGCTTAGCTTGCCTACATCAATGTTTGTTCTTGTGAGAGTAATAATCAAACGACTTTTTACTGCTGTCTCGTGCGATATACCAGGAAATGAAGGTTGTGTCAACTACTCCGTCCCGCGCGGTATGGTCAAGGGACGGTACATAGTATGGCCTCAATTATTTCGAGGTATCTAGCCGAGACGAGTATACGGGTTCGAGCGCCGAACCTTTGGACTCAGGGTACAGTGCCTGTCCCACGCGGGGGTGATGTACAGAGAAGTTGACGTATGCACTGGAGCAGTCAAGTCTAGAAACGCTCTATTGGAAACGGCATGTATGTGTCGGGTTCTATTGTCCCGCTTCGTAAGGCTAGGAGTGATAGCGACCTGAGACTGGTTCGCATTGGGATGTGAGAGTATAACCAAGGCTACGGGCTGAGCCTGTGGCCCATTGCTTAGGCTGCGTTCGCAACAGGCTACCGTGTCCGGACGCAGGCCGATACAGACATTTTTTCCTTGACAGAGAGATGCCGTTTTGTTTAGTTAATGTCGTGCTTCTTGTCCTTATTTCATGAGGAGAGTCAATAAGCAGCAACAAAGCTGGCCGTGGGACATCACGGGGCTGGATCTGTATCAATGTGTGGCTCAGGGTATCAGTGGTGAATGAGTACTCTTAGACATGTCATTCTATGGGTTCCTCACCTACGGAAAGACACGCCAAAAAGGGTTAATGACATTGACGGGGAGTGACATCAAGCTTTAGCGTGGGAGGGTCTCAACATTGTTCACTGTCAATGTCGCCTGGCGATTCACAAAGGGAAAATATCTCAAAGCTCCGTACTGCACGAAGCTCTACCTCACAAGCTCGATGTCGGAGTTTAACATCAGATGTCCGTTGATTTTGGCCAAAGGTGGGTCTGGCCCCGGAAAGTCGGAGGTAACACCGACTGTGTAAGCGCAGCCACGATTTCATGTACGGAGGACAAGAATGGCGTATTACAAGGACCTGAGAGAGCATATTGGAGCCCTAGAAGCAAGAGACAAACTGGTGAGGATAAAAAGGGAGATAAATAAAAACACAGAACTTATGCCCTTGGTGCGATGGCAATTTCGAGGGCTTCCTGCTGAAGAGAGAAGGGCGTTCCTGTTCGAGAACGTGGTGGACAGTAAGGAAAAGCACTACGACGCGCCCGTCGTGGTGGCTGTCCATGCAGGCTCTAAGGAAATCTATGCGATCAGCATGATGTGCGAACCCGAACAAATCATGGAGAAATGGGCTCAGGCCTTCCACCATCCCATTGAACCCACAATGGTAGACACCGGCCCCGTCCATGAGGAGATTCACACGGGCGATAATTTGAAGGAGCATGGTGGGCTTGGAGAGTTTCCCGTCCCCATTTCCACCCCTGGGTTCGACAATGCTCCTTATCTCAGCTGTGTCAACTGGGTAAGTAAGGATCCAGAAACGGGAATCGGCAATATTGGTAACTACCGAGCCATGATTAAGAGTCCGACCAGAGCGGGTGTTGCGGTTGTAGCCGGGCAACACCTCGGCACTCATTGGGACAAATCCAGAAAGATGGGTAGACCGCTTCAAGCGGCTATAGTTGTGGGGGCAAGCCCAATCATTGGTCTCGTCGCATGCACGAAGGTGCCTTACGACGTGGACGAGTTTTCCGTGGCCGGAGGCGTTGCTGGTGAGGCCATAGAGCTAGTCAAGTGCAAGACAGTAGATGTCGAGGTTCCCGCAACGGCAGAGATAGTGATTGAAGGCGAGTTTCCCACCGACTCCATGGAACGGGAGGCACCATTCGGCGAATTCACCGGCTACATGGGAATGGCAATGGTGAATCCCTACTTCAATGTAACCTGTATAACGCATCGCCGTGACGCTATCTACGCGGCCTTTATCAGCCAGTTTCCCCCGAGTGAAAGCAGTGTCTTGAGAGGTGTAGCATATGAAGCTACTTTGTCCAAATTCCTCCGCGACGACTGCAGCATGCCGGTTCTGGAAGTGGCTCTTCATGAAAGCAGCGGCGCTAGTGCATACTGCGTGATTAAGATAAGAAAATCTCACCCAGCCCAGGCCTGGCAGGTTTTGCACGCCGCTGCAGCCCTTCCACCACCAATCCGGAAGTTTATCATAGTCGTTGATGAAGATATCAATCCACGGGATCCTGACGCTGTGAACTGGGCTCTGAGCTTCAGGGTGCAGCCTCACAGGGACCTTCGCGTCACTCAGGGAATGGTGGGGTGGTTGGATCCCTCCAGCGCCCCGACAGACGAAGCGCTTGAGTATCCGATCCCGTCCGGCACTTCAGCATTGTTGATCGATGCCACCACGAAGTGGGACTATCCCCCGGTGTCACTGCCCAAGAGGGAATTCATGGAAAGGGCAAAGCAGATCTGGGAGGAAGAGGGGTTGCCGGAACTCAAGGCAAGGGAACCCTGGCACGGATATACGCTTGGTCGCTGGTCAGAGGAAAACGAGGAGGAAGCCCAGCTTGCTTTACAGGATGGACATTATAAGACAGGCGAGAAGTTGGCGAGGCAAAGGATCAAACTCTGATGCCAGATGCAATTGTCCAACGATCTTGATGGAAGGGGGGTGATAGTTTTCAAAAGACAACAGCCGAACTGGAAATACCACTGAGGGTGTCTCTGACTCAGGGCCAGAGGTGTACGGCAATCATATGACACAACTTTAAAAGGCGAAAGGAGGGATGAGAATGAAAAGGCGAAATCTCACCAAAGTGGGGATAGGTTCTATGGCTTTGATGCTGGTGGTAACATTGTTTGCCGGTACAGGTTGGACGCCGGCGGCCGTTGCCTCCCCTGGTTCGAAGCCTACTACCCATATTAAGATCGCTGCAGCGAGAGTAGGAGATCCCTGGTATGTACTTTCGGAGGCATTGGCCTATTTCATAAATCACAATTCTAATTGGCTTCGGGCGACCGTGGTGGCCACCCCAGGGCAGAATGACAATGCCAAACTGGAGTCGGAGAAACCACAGGAGTACCTTGCTATTTCCGGTCCAAACAACATAACTCGAGTCTCAAAGGATCCTCGTTTCAACTACTATGACAAAGACAGATTCATTGCAAACGCCGCCTCGATGACGGTGGCATGGGTCAGTTACGACAAGAAGATCAAGACAGTGCATGATTTGGATGGGAAGAAGGTCATGTTGGGCAGGAAGGGACGATACAGCACCGCTGATCTGGAGGCGATCCTGGAGGGACATGAGATGCTGGATAAGATAAAGCCTCAGCACGGCGGGTTTGGCGGAGGAAAGATAAACCTGAAGGACGGGTTAGTGGATGTGGCAGTGGTGCCCGTTGACCACATCTACCCCGACCGTTTCTCCAAGGGGGCATTTGTGACTGACCTCGAGACTAAGGGCCCGATTTACTATGTGAGCCTCGAAGAACCCGTAATGAAAAAACTCTGGAAGGAAGAGAAATACGGAGGTGTGCCGGTCAGGGTGTCACCAGGAGCCTTAGATCAAAAGAGCCAGCCTAGTGAGCTCTGGATATTTGGCTGGCCCACATTTTTCGGTGCCGATGAGCGAATGAATCCTGACATTGTCTATGAGGTGACCAGGATAATATGGGAGAGTGCGGGAAAATGGGAGAAATGGCACCCCCAGGGGGCTCACATGACCAAGGAATTCATTCCAGCCATACCTGTAGACTTCAAATATGTGCACCCTGGTGCCAAAAAATTCTACGATGAGCACGGCATCAAGTTGAGACAGCTGAGCGATCTGCTGACCGGGAGACGCTGAACTTTCGACAACCGTGAGAGTCCTGGGTTTTCCGGTCTGGCAAATTCCACCGTTCGCTCCTTTAGCGTAGCTAATGTGCTGGCGGCGTGAGATGTCGGGGGTCACGATTGAAAGCCCGGCGACACGGACACACGTAGCATGAACGCCACCCCCGGTTGACACCGGGGGTGACCGCACAGCGTCAGTTTTGCTCTTTTCCGCGTTGTGATTATCGGGTTGCACTTCGAGGCATAGCGTTAGGAAAGAGGAGGGGATTGGGCATGCGTTCGGCTGAAAAGCCGACGGGGTTGGCACGGATTGGTCAGCGTATCATCGCCATAGTGTTGTCAGTAATGGCTATCGCTATGGCTGTTTATCAGCTTGCCTTCACTCAATACCTGATTCAAGATCCCACGGGGCATCGAATTACACACCTTGGTTTCGCCTTGGTCGTGTGTTCTTTGGCTCTTCTGACACAGAAGAAACACGATAGGCGCCGAGCCCTAAAAATGGGTCTCCTTCTCGGCTCCCTTGTGGTGAGCTGCTACTTTCTGGTCTGTCTCGATGCGATTCTGATGTACCGTAATATAACGCCTCTCACGTTAGATCTTATCATGGGAGGCGTATTGATGTTCCTCACGTTTGTACTGAGTTGCCTGATATTTGGCATGAGTTTTCCGATACTTGGCGTCGTCTTCGTAGGGTACCTTTACTTTGGCCGATATCTTCCGTATCCCTTCACTGTGGCCGCAGTGCCAGTCGAGCGCATGCTCATGTGGCTGACCATCCCTGGAGTCCAAGAGGGTATCTATGGGGACATCTTGGCCATCTCAGCCAATTACCTTTTTTTATTTATCTTCTTCGGCGCTGTATTGCAGGCCTTCGGCGGGCTGCGGTTTATCATGACAATAGCTCAGTGGATTGGTTCCAAGCTCAAAGCTGGGCCTGCTGTTATGGCCCTGTTTGGCAGTTCGCTGCTGGGGACACTCACTGGGAGCACGGTGGCTAACGTGACGATTACCGGTTCCTTCACCATACCGCTAATGAAGAAGGCAGGCTATCGACCGGAACAAGCTGGCGCTATTGAAGCCGTATCTTCAAATGGCGGACAAATCATGCCCCCGATCATGGGGGCCACGGCCTTCATAATGGCTGGCTTCGCTGGAATACCGTACCTCCATATAATGTTGGCGGCTCTCATCCCGGCACTGTTATATTACTTCGGTGTCTTTTGTTACGTGACCTTAGCGGCGCAGCGATTGGAGATTGCACCCATCTTGAAGCCCACGAGTGCAAAGCAACTGCTGCTGGACGCGCCGCTGTTCTTCATCCCGTTGGGAGTCTTGGTATTCCTTCTAGCGCAAGGCTATTCGTTATCTTTCGTTGGCTTTTGGAGCATTATGGCTGTGGTGCTTGTAGGTTTGATAAGCAGCATTAGGAAGGATGCACGTTTGAGTTTCAAGACAGTGATAGAGGATCTTACTAAGGGTGTGCAAACCGGAAGCGAAATGGCGGTCGTCACTGCTCTTATCAGTATTATCGCTACCTGCATCAAGGTGACAGGGATAGGTATAAAACTCCCGATCGTGATTGCTGATATAAGCCATGGCTACCTTATCATAGCGTTATTGATAGCCTTAGTCGCGTCCATTCTGCTAGGCATGGGAGTACCAACGCCGGTGGCCTATATGCTAGTGGCTATCGGGGTGGTGCCGGCTCTTCGAACGATGGGAGTGCCGTTGCTGTCGGCTCATTTCTTCTGTTTTATCAGCGCTGTTTTCTCCCACATCACCCCGCCGATAGCTGTCGGAGCCCTGGTTGCCTCTCGCATGGCCTATGCTAAGTTTTGGGCGACCTGCTGGGAAGCTGTGAAGGCTGGTGTCACTGCTTTCCTGTTGCCATTTTTCGTCATATACATCCCGGTGTTGACTTTACAGCCGGAAGAAGGTCCTATAATGACTTCACTTGCACAGATAGCAGCAATTCTGTTTGGAGTTTTGTCTTTGCAGATGGTTCTTTCCAAGTACTGTTTGTCGGATCTAAGGCTCAGTGAGAGGGTTGGCTTTCTGATTTGTTCAGTGTGTTTTTTGTCTTTTGCTTTTACCAGAAGTTACCATCTGTTCTTTGCAGGGTTGGTGCTAATCATTGTCGGCGTTGCCGTGCAGCTGATCAGAAGAGGAAAACATGTACTTTCCTAAGAACGTTTCATTAATCACGCTTTGACAATCAATCCATCGGTCCGATCAGTGAGAGAAGCCATGGTGTATCTTCGAAGGACGCTATCAAAACCAAATTCCACAAATCGATTGACATGATCAGTACTTTCATCCATTCTATGTAACGCGTGGAGTGTAATGCATGTTCGGCAGTCACAGACACAGTCTGGAGCCGGACTTCTTCTGATAGCGTCATAGTCCATAGGGGCCATGTTCCTTTGGTCTTCGCTTTCGCTCTTGTCGGTGATCGGAGTGCCATTGGTCATTCTCAGCAGTTGAGATTGTGTTCTGAGAATATCTGGTTGGGATGTGAGACTTCCTATGGACCAGTACAAATAGTTGCCAAACATGGATGGCAACATGGATCGCAAACGCATCTATTGCGGAAGTCGGTCTATACACCGGTACGTAGGGGATGCACAAACGTTTGCCATAACTGAAGCGACTTCCAACATACCTAGATGAGTGATTGCGCGAACGCCTTGGAAGAAAGAAGTTACGCCAAGGACTTTTAAGAATTTTGAGCGGTCACACGAGGGGTGTCATAGCAGCTAGCGACTTCAACATTTTTCAAAGGAGGATGGATCATGGCCAGGGATTTGCGTGACTATTTGAACCTGTTGGAACAGAAATTACAGACTCAGCTTTTGCAGATAGACAAACCGATAGATGCAAAATTCGAGGTTACAACCGTACTCACCTTACTGGAGGAACAATATGATCGATATCCTGCTCTACTCTTGACCAATGTTCGAAACGTTAAAGGCGATTTGGGTCAGAGGGTACTCACTAATATGACGGCCGATCGGAGATTAATTGCCCTGGCAGTTGATTTAGAACCTGAGCAATGGAGACAGGAACTAACCACCACAATTGCCCGCCTGGCTTCCCAAAGGATAGAGCCGGTTCTCGTGGATGCCAGTACCGCACCAGTGAAGGAAGCCGTAAGGAAAGGACAGGAGGTAGATCTACAGGATTTGCCGATACTGACTCACCATGAAATGGATGGCAATCCTTACTGTACGTTGATCAATGTGGTGAAGAAACCAGACGGGCTCGGTTATAATCTGGCCTACCACCGCAACATGTATAAAGATCAAAGAAAGCTAGGAATTCACATGGCGCCGTTTCATACGTTTGCCATTCACCACGAGCACGAACAGCGGAATGAACCTACTCCTCTCGTCATAGTCCACGGACACCACCCAGCTTTCAATCTGGCTGGGGCATCCATGTCTCCCTGGCCGTGTGATGAATATGCGGTAGCTGGAGCACTGTTAGGAGAACCTGTTCGTCTGACCCCCTCAGAGACCTGGGGAGATGCATTTATGGTACCTGCGGATGCGGAAATTGTGATAGAAGGACAGATTTTGCCCCGAGTCCGTGAGCCAGAGGGGCCGTTTGGGGAGTGGACTGGTTATTACGGTCCTCAAAGGCAGAATCCGGTTGTAGAAGTTAAGGCTGTTACGCATCGGCGGGATTACATTTGGGTTGACACGAATATTGGTCACCTCGATGCTCCAAATATCGGATGGGAAGCTGAAGTCTACAGGCGTGTGGACGATACGTTGCAAGGCACATTGAGAGGCGTGTACTGTCCCTATTCCGGGCGCGAGGGATTTCATGCGTATATTGCGATCAAGAAACTTGCAGAAGGCATGCCTGCCATAGCAGCATGTGCAGCGCAGACCATAGGTTTCCTAAAGCTCATTATTGTGGTGGATGAAGACATCGATCCTTACAATGAGAAGGAGGTTCTGTTTGCCTTGGCGACGAGATTTCAGGCGGATCAGGATCTCAATATACTGAAAAACGTGCGAGGTTCAGTATTGGATCCTTCCAGTTTGTATCCGCCCTCCAGCGCCACGTTATTTCTTGATGCTACGAAACCCCTTGGTAGACCTTACATGGAAAGGGTGGGCGTCCCCAAGGAGCTTAAACAACGTATTTCAGTGGAAGATTTTGTTCCGTCTGAGGTGTTGGACGCGATCAAGCCGGCCCGGTACTAGGGGTCGTGAAAGGGGTGAAAGAAGACAGTGGCACCGCGTGATTTTCATTTCGAGGGGAGGCGCTAGAAATGGTCCAAGTCAGTTGGATATTATGTCCGCAGTGTAGTTTCAAGTTCTACGTAGAGGCATCTCACCTGGCTGGTGAGCAGAGAGATAAAACGAAATGGTTTTGCCCTTCGTGCAAGAAAACATTTTATTACGGGGATTTGAAAGAAGACAAGGGCAAGAAGAATGCTTAGAGGATATGACCGGCTGATGTTCCCGATTCCATAATACATAGCCTCCGTTTACTAACGTGGGTGTGCGCAGCGCTTTCCCCCAGACTGCGTATGCCCTGTGTTCTTTCGATCCTCCCTTCGGCATTGGGTGCGCAGTGGACGTTGGCAAAAACAGGAAGGTCTTACAGTAGTCTCCCATGGTCATCTCTGGGCAACATCAAGGAGGAGGTAACAGCGCAGATGGAAAACCGGGAATACATTATATACGTTGACACAGGTGGAACCTTTACCGATGCCGTCGTGGTGAAGCCTGACGGAACGTTTGTAATAGGCAAAGCATCGACAACACCGGAGCAGCTTGAGGTGGGTTTTTTTGATGCCATCGATGACGCGGCCAAGAAGTTGGGAGAGCCTCTCAATGAAATCCTTGCGCACAGCACTCAGGTAGGGTACGGGACGACTGCAGGCACCAACATGATAGTTTCAGAGGCTCCTGGACCGAAGTTAGGGTTGCTAACGACGAAGGGTATGGAGGACCGGCTTCGCAAAGGAAGACTACGACCTGCCGGTTTGCCCAAGGAACAGGCTATACACATGATAGCTGTTGGTAACCCTAGACCGTTGGTACCTCAGTTACTAATCAGGGGCGTGCCCGAACGTGTAGATATTATGGGGCGAGCGATCATCCCCCTAGATGAAGAAGGAGCAAGGGGCGTTATTGCCGAGCTCTTGGCGGAAGAGGTGGAGGGGATAGCCGTATGTTTTCTGTGGTCGTTTCTTAATGACACTCACGAAAAACGAGTTAGGGAACTGATTCGTGAAATGGCCCCCACGGTTATGGTTTCGCTTTCGTCAGAGGTAGCTCCCGTCATAAGGGAATACCCGCGTCTCAACAGTACGATCATTGATCTTTATATCGGCAGGGCACTGAGGGAATTGTTGGAGCGCATCGAAAGCCGGTTGAACGATTTTGGCTACACCCGTCCGCTTCTTGTCATGCAGGCCATTGGCGGTGTCGTGCAAGCCAAGGTCGTGCATCCCACGAATACACTGCATTCGGGTCCGGTGGGTGGCCTTACAGGGATTGAGTTTTTGAAGGGACTCTACGGATACAGCAACGCCATGGGTAGCGACGTTGGTGGAACTAGTTTTGACGTCACAATCTCTCCCGAGAAGGGTGAAGAATTCCTGCGAGAGCCTGTGGTGGGACGGTATGAGATAGCCACACCGATGCGTGAGATTATCACGATAGGTGCTGGAGGGGGTACTATAGCATGGGTGGACAGCATTACGAAGACGCTACGTGTTGGGCCAGAAAGTGCTGGCGCCAATCCTGGACCAGTTTGCTATGATCTGGGTGGCACACTGCCGACGGTGACGGATGCTGACGTAGTCACCAATAGAATAAGCCCGGATTATTTCCTCGGGGGAAAGCAAAAATTACATCGAGAAAAAGCCCTCAACGTAATAAAAGAAAAAATAGCTGAGCCGCTAAATATGGATGTCGTGGAGGCTGCGGAAGCGATCATCAAGATCGTAGACGGCACCATGCAGGCGACATTAAAGACCACCATGGCTGTCAAAGGTATTGATCCGAAGAGGTATATACTGTTTGCATTTGGTGGGGCCGGGGCGAGTCACTGCGCTGGTTATTCAGCAGGCTTGGGTTTTCCAAAAGTCATTATTCCATACTATGCAGCTGCTTTTTCTGCGTTCGGAGCATCAACAGCCAACATACGCCACCGATACGAGATGTCTCCATACCTGCGCCTACCGGATATCCCCTTTGATCAAACTAGCTCCCGGTTTCTTCCAGAGAAGCTAGCAGCCTCTGACATGCCATTGGATTTTGCGGATAGATTCAATGGGACAATGGCGGATTTGGAAAACAGAGTGTATGCGGAGATCCATCAGGAGGGCTTCCGCAAGGAGCAGGTGGGTGTACAGTACGAAATGTTAGCACGGTACGGGGGGCAGCGTTGGGAGATCCGAGCATTCTGCCCGGTATCCAGGATAACGTCCGTTGAGGATGTGGCGGCACTCATTCATGCCTTCGAAGATGAATACATGACATCATACGGTAGTATTGCCATGGTTCCTCGAGGCGGCATAGAAATAATTACGTTGGCCATCCGTGCTGAGGCCCCAACGGCTAAACCATCTCTTGCCAAGTTCAAAGAAGGTGGAACCAACCCCGCGGGTGCCAAGAAGGGTCTGCGGCAGGTTTATTTTGATGGTCAATGGATAGAGACAAGTATATTCGAAATGGATCAGGTGTCTGCCGGGAATGTGATTGAAGGTCCAGCCATAATAGAGAGTTGGAATACGACAATCGTTGTGCCTCGGGGTCGCAAAGTAACCGGTGATGAGTACCTTAACTTCGTCATGGAAGAAATGTGAGCGTGAGCAAAAGGAGGAATCAATCATGTCGGATGTAACGCTCGATGCTGCCAAGTATGAGATTTTCTTCAACAAGCTTGACCAAGCAATCAACGAGAGTCAGCAGGTAGTGCGGTACCTCTCAGCCTCGGCTATTGTCAGGGAGGGCGGAGAGGCGCTGGAGGCGTTCTATCTTCCCACAGGCGAGGCAGTGGACATGGCTGCGGGGATTTTGATGCACTTCATGAACATCACCCGAGGCATCCGTTTTATGATAACTCATAACTATGATGCCGAGGACATTGGTATTTACGAGGGGGATCATTTCGTCAATAACGATGCTTATATCGGGGGCATGCATTGCCCAGATACGTGTCTCATTGCACCTTTCTTCTATGAGGGAGAGATGTTGGGTTATGTGGGGGCTGTTTCGCATACGACAGAAACAGGCGGTATAGAGCCCGGCGGTATGTGTCCGAGCGCTACTGAAGCGTGGCATGATGGCATTATTATTCCCCTGGTCAAGATAGTGGAGAAGGGGAAGGTTAGACGTGATGTGATGAACATGTTTCTGCGGGGGACGAGGGACCCAAGGACCTGGGAACTGGATCTGAAAGCGAGGATGGCGGGGAATGAGCGCGCCATGCGAAGATTGCGAGAGCTCGTGGATGAATTTGGTGTGGACTTTTTCAAGGCGGCGACATCGGCGTTGGTCAAAGAGGGAGAAACTCGAGCCAGGGCCCGATTGAAAGAGTTAAGGCCTGGGGTATATAGCTCTCGTACATACTGCGGCACACTGGGGGCTGGCAGGGATAAGATAGCGGTCATACAGGTTGACATAGAAATTACGGAAG
>SMTZ1_10013950_pt1 | contig 14797 bp, 11 predicted proteins | sample DeeMarSWOR136_30_FD_25667 | JGI IMG/M metagenome (IMG submission 25667)
CGATTTTTGTCTCTCTCACGAAATAACTCATCCGCCGTGTTGAGGGCAGCCAGGATGATCACATTCATTGTTGAGACGCTCTTCGTCTTGCTCTCGATCTCTTCCATCTTACCATTGACATACCTTGCAACAGATTGGATATAGGCCTCATCGGCGTCGGTCTTTATCGTGTATTGAGCATTACCGATGGTCACTTCTACCAGCTTGGCCAATAATGTGCTCCATACTTACAGATTCAGTTTCTCAAGACGAGAGATAAGTCCGTCAAGCCTCCCTTTGGCCTCTTTCTTCCGGCTACTCAGTTGCTCGACCTGTCTGCTGAGATCCGTAACTTTTCTCTCACTCTCCTTGAGCCTGACCACAAGATCGTTTCTTTCCTCTTTCAGTTGGGAAAAACGCTCGAGCATGATACTGACCGTTCTGCCCAACCTTTCAAATTCACTCTCAACCATGACCTCTTAACTGACCATAAAATTTGCAAAAATTTTAGTTTCTATTTCCCGAAAAGTCAAGATTTTTCTCCCTCCCGATCAGACATAAGCATCAATAGGTAACCTTCCATCAGTTCGTCCAGGTCTCCGTCGAGAACTCTGTCTGCGTCGCCGATCACCAGCTGTGTCCGGTGATCTTTGACCATCCTGTAGGGGTGGAGGATGTACGACCGGATCTGACTCCCCCAGGCAATCTCCTTCTTGCTGCTGTGGATCTCCTGCATCTTCTGCGCCTTTTCTTGCAGTTCACGCTCGTAAAGTCTTGCCCGAAGGATCTTCATCGCCGTGGCCCTGTTCTTGTGCTGAGACCTCTCGTTCTGACACTGAACCACAATGCCCGTGGGTATGTGAGTTATGCGGACAGCCGAGTCTGTCTTGTTGACATGCTGGCCTCCCGCACCACTGGAGCGGAAGGTGTCAACTCTCAGGTCCTTCTCATCGATGGCGATCACAATGTCGTCAGATGCTTCAGGATAGACAAAGACGGAAGCGAAGGAGGTATGTCTTCTCCTTCCTGTGTCGAAGGGGGAAATCCTGACCAGGCGATGAATCCCGATCTCGGCCTTCAAAAACCCGTAGGCGTAAGAACCTGCCACGGTAAAGGTTACATTCTTTATGCCAGCCTCTTCACCTGGGAGAATGGCGACAATTTCAGCCTTGAACCCACGTCGCTCCGCCCATCTCAGATAGAGCCGCAGCAGCATCTCAGCCCAATCCTGCGCTTCTGTTCCACCGGCTCCGGCGTTAATATCCACTATCGCATTCTGGCCGTCTCCCTCGGCTCCCAGCATGCGCTGGAACTCAAAATGGCGCAATTTCTTCTCGAACCCTTTGAGACGAGACTCAACCTCCTCAATGGTCTCCTCGTCATTCTCCTCCTCTGCCAGTTCCAAAAGGATTCGAATCTCCTCGAATTCCTTGGCCAGAGACTGCCAATCCTCTATCGTCTTGAGCAGACCCGTCCGCTCTTTCAGGGTCGTCTGAGCCGATTCTCCGTCGTCCCAGAAATCCTGACAGGCAATTCTCTTATCCAAGTCATGGATCTTCGCTTCTTTGCCAGCGATGTCAAAGATGACCCCGCAATTCTGAGAGTCGACCCTCATTTTCCTTGAGTGTATCTTCCAGATCGGTTCTCGGCATTTTTCCTCCTCCTCCGACGGTCGGACCTCACCAAACTTTTAGAATTCAGTGAGATCATAGCTGTTGCTGAGCAAAGCGAAGCCAGCCTCCTAGAGATGCCGTTCGTACCACTCGATGGCCTCACTCAGCCCCTGATCAATCGTGTATCTCGGTTCATAGCCCAGTAGTTCTTTGGCCTTGCTGATATCAGCCAAAGAGTGACGCACGTCGCCCGCTCTCGGGGCCTCATGCTTTGGACGGTCTTCTCTGTCAAGAAGGCCTGCAATTACCTTGTGGAGACTGTTTATCACAGTTCTTCTTCCCGACGCGATGTTGAGAACCTGGCCAACAGCACCCGCCGCCTGACAGGCCAGAAGGTTCGCCTGTACACAGTCCTTGACATAGGTGAAATCCCTCGACTGCTCTCCGTCTCCGTATATTCTGGCTCTCCCTCCTCTGATCAGAGCCTGAACAAAAGAGGGAACCACGGCAGCATAGGGTGAATCGGCGTCCTGACGGCTTCCGTAGACATTGAAGTATCTGAGTACCACGGTCTTCAGTCCATACAGCCGGTGGAAGACCATGCAGTATAGTTCTTGTACCAGCTTTGAGACCGCATAAGGAGAGCATGGCTTCGGAGTCATGGTCTCCACCTTCGGGAGAACCTCAGAATCACCATATGCCGAAGATGAGCCGGCGCAGACAAATCGCCTGAGACCGATTTCCTTGCATGCCCATAGCAAGTTCAGTGTCCCGTTCACGTTGGTTGCATTGGTCGCCACGGGATTCTCCACAGATCTTGGAACCGAACATAGCGCTGCCTGATGCAAGACGTATTCTACTCCTTGAACAGCCCGTTTGCAGATCTGCTCGTTCTCCACACTTCCCTCGACCAGCTCGATTTCGTCGAGCCACTCTTCCAAATTCTCACGCTTTCCCGTGGAGAAATTGTCAAGGACCCTAACGGCTGCTCCCCTTGCAACCAGTTCCTCCACTAGATGGGACCCAATGAACCCCGCTCCCCCAGTTACCAGATACAGCGCCACCGCATTACCTTTCAGCCAAAAAATAGAGGGTTTTCAACGCTTATTCTCGCCCGCCGATGAATCACGACTCGAGGACAAAGGCTGAAGGATCAAGGTTCAAGGATAAAGGCGAAGCCGGAAAAGCTTCCTTTCGGATTATGTTTCTCTTCCTTTGGCCTTTCACCTTTTTCCTTTTTCCTGTCGCTTCAAAACTGATGCCATGACCTTTCCCACATCGGCAGGATTGTCAACGGTCCGGATCCCCGCCTCAGACAGGGCTCTGATTTTGTCTCCGGCCGTTCCGGTGCCACCACTGATGATCGCGCCTGCATGCCCCATACGTTTGCCACGAGGTGCCGTTTTCCCTGCGACAAAAGCAACCACCGGCTTTCGCATCCCGGATTCAACAAAGGCCGCAGCATCCTCCTCAGCACTCCCACCGATCTCTCCGATCATGATAACCGCATCGGTCTGGTCATCCGACTCAAACATCTCGAGGAGTTCGGTAAAGGAGAGACCCACAATTGGGTCTCCACCAATGCCCACGCAGGTCGATTGGCCAATCCCCCTCTTTGTCAGCTGGTAAACAACCTCATAGGTCAGTGTTCCACTACGGGAGATAACCCCTATCTCTCCCTCTCTATGGATGTAGCCGGCCATCAGCCCAACCTTACATTTACCTGGTGAGATGATTCCCGCTGTGTTGGGCCCTATCAGCCTGATGTTCTCCCTGTCCAGATAACTCCGGACGGTGGTCATATCCATGGGCGGAATCCCTTCTGTGAAACAAACAACCAGAGGAATTCCGCTTTCAGCGCTCTCCAAAATTGCATCGGCAGCGAAGGCTGGGGGAACAAAGACGGCTGCCACGCTCGGTGACGTCTCCTTCACAGCGTGCGAAACCGTGTTGAAAACGGGGATCCCGTCAACTGCCTGCCCCCCCTTCCCTGGCGTCACACCCGCAACGACCCTTGTCCCGTATTCCACCATCTGGCGGGCATGAAACATGCCCTCCCTTCCCGTGATGCCTTGAACCAAGACACGAGTTTGCTTATCAATGAGGATACTCAAGATTACACTTCCCCCTACCTAGTCGCCGCTGAAGAAAGCCCATTTCGCTCTCTGAACGAAGTTTCTGACCCGTTCTAAGCCGCTCTGCGCTCGACCTCCTAAACTCGGCCTAACGGCCTCAGACAGTAGGAGCTCGCCCCTCCGGGGACGCTCTGGTCGGCAAGACGGGTGACCCCAGAAACTTCGTAATGTTCGCTCCACGGCCATTCTTCAGTGGCGACTACCTAGACAGCTCTAAAACCCGAAGCAAATTCGAAATCCGAGACGCCACTACCTATTCCAACTCACCACAGAGGCACAGAGATCGCAGAGTGAATCAGTCTTTTGTTTGTCGGTTTTTTCCGACAAACAAAAGAGGCCATCCCCTTCGGGGGAGTTTCAGTACCCCCCGAGACTTGAAGCCAAGCGGGCAAATCCCCCTGTCTCCGGACAGGACGGCCCTTTTTCCAATGCCGCCTTGTCCCCGCATTGGAATCCCGAAAAGCGGGACTCGGTGCCCTCTGTGCCTCGGTGGTGTGGGTTTTCATCTAGTCTTCAATACCGCCAGTACCTTTTCTGCTGCATCATTCATATCGGTGGCCGTGATAAGACTGAGACCCGATTCCTCAAGAATCCTTCGGCCTGCCTCCACGTTGGTTCCCTCGAGCCGGATCACAACGGGAAGGTCTATCGAAACCTCCTTTGCGGCTTCCACCAAACCTTTGGCCAGAGTGTCACATCTCAGTATTCCGCCGAAGATGTTTATCAGAATCGCCGTTACATTCGAATCTGAAAGGATGATTCGAAGACCATGCTTGACCATGTCGGCGGTCGCACCTCCGCCAACATCCAGAAAATTGGCTGGTTCTCCTCCCACGAGCTTTATCATGTCCATCGTTGCCATAGCGAGGCCAGCCCCATTAACCATGCACCCGACATTACCGTCCAACTTAATATAGTTGAGGTTGTGCCGAGATGCCTCAACCTCCAGAGGTTCCTCTTCATGGAGGTCCCTAAGACTCTCCAGCTCTTTGTGCCGGAAAAGGCCATTGTCGTCGAAGCTAATCTTGGCATCCAGGGCAACCAATCCTCCCTGACCTGTGATCACCAAAGGGTTGATCTCAACAAGCGAGCAATCCAGCGTCACGAACAAGCGATACAAAGCCAAAATCACACCTGCCCCTTTTCTGACCAGCTCTGGTGGCAGATTCAATGCAAAGGCAAGACGGGATGCCTGAAACGGTCTTAACCCCACCATAGGGTCGGCTCGCTCTGTGAGGATTCTGTCGGGTGATTCGCGGGCGACTTTTTCGATCTCCACGCCTCCAGCTTCAGAGCCCATCACCACTGGACATGCACTCCTTCGATCAATCGTCACGCCTAAATAGACCTCTTCACGGATGTCAACCCCCTTTTCAACAAGTATCTTTCGAACCACCTTTCCGGAAGAACCCGTCTGTTGCGTGATGACCTTCATTCCTAGCATGTCCTTCGCAGTCCGTTCCGCCTCACCTGGGGTGTCAACCAGCTTAACGCCTCCACCCTTGCCACGACCGCCAGCATGGATCTGGGCCTTTAGAACAACTTTTCCGCCACCCAGCGAGGCTGCGATCTCTCTTGCCTTATCTGGCGACTCCGCAACATCTCCGTCTGGGACTGGTATGCCGAAATCCCTGAAGATCGCCTTGGCCTGGTATTCGTGAACTTTCACTGATCAGATCCCTTCACCGCTCAGGAGTCTTTCTTCCACAATTCTTAAGCTCGGCTTCACTTCAGTCGTCGGTTGTCAGTGGTCAGCTGTCAGTCGTAAGATCAGATCCAATCATCAGGTTAGGGCTGAGATGTCTTGGATCTCTAGCGGGATCTTTGTGAATCCGGAGACCGTTGCTTCCACGCAACGAACCACGGACCACGAACAACGGACACGAAAACCTTGATTCGCACTCAGAGCTTCCTTTCTCACTTTCATCGGACAACATCCGGAAGAATCATTTGCGCAACTCCTCTTCAAGGGACGAGACCGGCTCGCAGGCCTGGAGAAACCACAGAAGCAAAACCCGAGAAAGGACAGGAACCTCTGTATTTATCCCATAAATAGCAAAAGGGGGCAAGAAGAAGACTTCTTACCCCCTGATATCGCAACACTCCGGTCCTCAACGAATTGTCCCCTCATAATGGCTGGTCAACTGTCTCTTCCGCACCTCTGGGTTCGAATAGTCAGGAAGAAGCATCGGCGCAATGAGGCTCGTCTGAATTCCTGACTCCTCGAGTTCTTTGTGATAGCGGCGGGCATGTTCCAGATTCAACCGACCATCTTTTGCCTTCTCCCTGGCATATGCAGCTGCCTTTTCCCCGGCAATGCGCCCAAAAACGGTGATGTCCAGCAGCGAGTTACCCATGAGTCGATTCTCTCCATGAATGCCCCCACTCACCTCCCCGGCTGCGTAGAGTCCAGGAACTGAGGTTTCACAATCAGCTGTGAATTCCAGACCACCGTTCTGATAGTGGAGGGTCGGGTACACCAACATGGGCTCTTTGGAAATATCGATCTCGTATCGCTTGAAGAGAATATACTTGCCGGGGAACTCTCTCTCGACGGTGCCCGGTCCTTTGAGAATATCAATCATGGGTGCGTCAAGCCAGACCGCAGCCTTGCCGCTCGGCGTGGGAACCCCTTTTCCCACTTCGGTACACTCCCGGATAAAGCAAGCCGACTCCACATCACGGGGTTCTCTCTCGTTGACAAACTGCTCGCCCTCAATATTGAGAACGTTCGCGCCCGCTCCGCGAAACTTCTCAGTGATGAGAAGTCCCTCGGCCTGTTCCGGGAATACGGCTCCTGTCGGATGATACTGCACGGTGTGCAGGAAATTGACTTTGACACCGGCCCGATATCCAAGGACCAGACCGTCACCCGTGGCTCCGTAATGATTTGTGGTCATGAAACCCTGGATGTGAAGGCGGCCCGATCCGCCAGTGGCCAACACAACAGCTTTGGCTCTAACAGTGAGATACTCCTCTGTTTCCAGGTTGTAGAGCAGAGCACCGGCGCAGTGACCATGTTCGTTGAGGATTAGCTCCACGGCTGGTACAAACTCAAGAACCCTGATCCCCTTTTGAGCACGATCCCTGGCCTCGTCCCTGAGTGTGCGCATGATCTCCGCCCCTGTGATGTCTGCAGCATAGTGCATGCGTTTCCTGCAGGTCCCGCCGCCGTGCAGGCTTTCCAAAACGCCCTCATCCGACTTCGAGAGCACAGGGATATTCTTGAAATGGCCACCCCCCATCACGTCGAGATAATGGAAATAAGGTGAATCCTTAGACCCCTTGCTGGCAGCCTGAATCCCTCCTTCCGCCATCATGGTATTGGCGTCGCCATGTCTTAGCTTGGTCGCAAGAATCACCTCTGCACCATGCTCCTGGGCGACAAGGGCTGCGGCTGTGCCGGCTCCACCTCCCCCGAGGATAAGAATGTCTGTCTCATGGTCTATCTGAGAAAGGTCTATCTTGTCCGGATCGATACGGCTCTTGGCCTCCAGAAGATCCGCTATTTCAGGAGATACCGCATACCCCTTGTTGGGACCTATTCTGATCTCTCTCCGGGCACCCTCCACGAAATCCGGGTGGTACTTCTTCAGCCGTTCTTCCCTGGCATCGAGTGAGAGCATAGGATACTCTTCTCCCCTCCTCTTTCGCTCGACTCGATCTACACGGGTCGCTTCAACTCTTTTGATCAGCTGCTTGAGTTCCTCTGGGTATGGCATGGGAAAAACCTCCACCATAACTGATTAAGGGATCTTCCGTTGTCATTTTGGTTCCCGCCTCATCGACATTGACTCCTGAAACACTCTCTCAAACCTAACCAGATGCCCCCTGTAACCGCCCACTCGCTACGCCCGTTCGAGACGCCGAGACCGCTGAGTTTTCTATCTCTTGTTCCTTTCGTTTGATTTGCCGTGCCTTTCCCGGCAAATCAAACAAATTGCTTCCTCTGTGATCCCTTCGCCTCGAGCAAAGCGGGCGGTGAACGTTTAATTCTTCTGAAAGGACAGACACGTGAAAAATGCAATCCATTCTGTGCCCCCTCAGTATTCCCCCATCAAAGGCGCGAAGTATCTTCTGGAGTCCAATCTTCGTCAGCCTCCTCAGGCTCCATTTCTCTCTCTGTATAGAGCCTTCTCAATTCGTCCTCACTGGCGCCCATGAGATCCTCTACCGCGGTGTCATACCGACCCGCTTCTATTTGCTCGACGACATTTTGAAGGTGTTCAGCTTTAGGAGCGATGAACTTTCCGTAGAGCCGCCTAGAAAGAATGGCTATGTTGTATTGACAGATCTCGGCCGGACAACGAGAAGTACACAGGCCGCACATCACACAATCAAACGAGAGTTCTGCGACCTTTTCGATGTCCCCTCGCATGGCAGCGGCCATGTAGTCCATGACCTGGATATCCATGGGACACGACTTGGTGCACACATTGCACTGGAGACAACGCAGGGTCTCGGGGTAGATCTTGACCAGGGTCTCCAGCGTCGGTGCCAGCTTTTCCAATTCATAGACCTTCTTGATCGCCGGGAAAAATGGAATCTGAGTGATGTACATGTTAGGTTGGACCACCGTTTGGCATGCCAGACCCACCTCAATCTTGTAACTGTCCGGAAACCTGTAGACGGTGCCACAAGCCCCACAGATGCCACCCCGACATCCACAACCACGAATCCACTGGTAGCCCGCATACTCCATCGCCTTTTGGATGGTCAGAGACGCAGGAACATCATACTTCTTTCCCAAGACGAATATGGGAACCAGTTCTGATCGATTCGCGTTTTCTTCCTCGCCTCTTGCTTTCTTGGCCATCTATTACCCCCATCCTACACAGTATGATCATCCGTTGAAGGAGCACTTCGTTCGAGGACCGCTTCGCTTAAGGCGCGTTACGCTCGAGGCATGAGGGAAAGAGGTTTGCGCCTCCCGCCTCAAACCTTAAGCGTGGCCCATTCGGGCTAGCGGTCCTCAAGCGGAGCATGGCGAAGCGCTCCATCTTTCGTATTAGTCCTTTGCTCCTGTTTCGAGTTGAAGCTCGTCCTCCCTAAATGTTGCCACCGGCGGCGTCTCCTCTGGATCACGCCCCGGCACATAGTCGAACATGGACTGCACACCGTGCCCCACTGTTCTGAAAAGAGTCGCCACTGGCAATCCACTCGGGCAGGCGCTATCGCAAAGCCCACAGCCGATGCACGACGTCACCATGTGGGCGAGACGGGTCAAGTGAAAAACCAGCGTGTCCACTGGCATCTGGATGCCCCCCCTCCGTTCGGCCCACCGTAGAAACTGGTCTGACTGGTGCTCAAACGTGGGGGTTCGAAACACGCACTCCTTGCAGTAACAGATGGGGCAAGCCACCATGCAGTTATGGCACCGAACACAGGTAGAAAACGTGTTCATCAGGGTCTGGAGATCCCCAGACCGCTCTCTGAACTCACGGTACACCTGATCCCTCTTCCTGATTCGTTCTTCGATTAATGAGGATATGACCTGTTCTCTGGATTCGGACTTCGCTTCTGAGAGTTCAAGAATTCCCTTATCCTGAAAATCGGATTCAAGCCTGTCCCCGACAATGACCTCAACCTCCTGAGACGGATCATGACCAAAGAGCCCGATGGTCACGTCAGCATTGATCGGGGCCGGATTCTCGCACATTTGACAGGCAAGTCGTAGGTCGACCCCATCGTGGGGTTCTACCTGGCCTGTTTTCGTTCCCTTGAGAAGCACCTTGGTCAGAGCATCTCTGTCATCCGTCTCCTCCACTCTCCGAGCGTAGTCTTTCACCTCGTACGTACCCAGACAGTCAACACCGATCGTGATCAGGTGGTCCAGTTTGACCTGCAGAAACTTGGTGAGTTCGACCACAGCCCTCAGTTCGCACGATTTGACCACTGCCCCGATCCGTCCGCCGGGCTCACCTACAGTGAGGTTGGACAGGATCCGGGCCGACTGCACCGGCATCGTCGGGGCGAAGGGGTGAACGTCCTTCAACATTTCCGGGGCCTTGATCAATGTTTGGACAAAACCCGCCCCTGATGGCAGAGCCTTTGGGACAAGAAGGGCATCGAAAATCTTGTCCTCGAGAAACTGTCGCAAAAGCCCTCTCAGCGTCTCCAAGGGGTCGCCATTTTTAACTCTCAGCATTGAAACCTTCATGGATTCTCCTCATTCATCAGACGGTCCACATCCCTTTGATCGGGCTGGGGCCCTTCTGCTTCAAAGCCTCAACCATCTGGGTAACGGTGTTGGCAAAGAGCTTGCCCTCACTGGCGCTGATCCACCTGAGCCATATTCGATCCTCATCATATCCCAGCTCGGTAAGGATCTTCTTGAGAATCGCAACTCTTCTCCGAGCCTTGTAGTTGCCCGTCTGATAATGACAGTCGCCCGGATGACATCCACCAATCAGGACACCATCCGCCCCATCCATCAGAGCCTTGAGCACATAGATGGTGTCCACAGCTCCGGAGCACATGAGATGGATGATGCGGATGTTGGGAGGATACTGCTGTCGAGTCGTCCCTGCCAAATCAGCACCTGTATAAGTACACCAGTGGCAGAGAAAAGCCACAATTCTGGGTTCGAATTCACTCATGACAAATCCTCCGGATTTCAGTTCTCAGCAGTCAGGGGTCAGTCACCATCAGAGGACAAAGGCTAAAGGAGCAAGGACCAAGGTTAAAGCAAAAAAGCCGCTTGGGTTCCTTCGCTTCTCTTCGTATCTTGCACCTTTATCCTTGCGCCTTTAACCTTTGACCTTGTCCCTTTCACCTTCTATCTTTCTCGTCAGCCTCTTAGGTTCACGCTGATAACTGACCCCTGATCCCCGGTCCCCGATCCCTGCTTTTCAATCGATCGCCGCATCTAATGTGGCAAGCACCGTCGACTTCTCGTAGTTCAGCTGCTGGGATGCTCCGTTTCGACACGCGATCACACAACCTCCGCATCCCTGGCATAGGTCTTCCAAGACCTCGGCCTTACAGGTCTCCTCGTTGAGCGCTCGGGCTCCGTAGGGACATGTCGTGACACAGAGACCACAGCCGCAACAGAGTCTTTCGATCACATAGGCCAGGTCAGGTTCGTATTCGATCCGCTTCCTCCCCACAAGCACTGCTGCCCGCCCGGCAACCGCCTTTGCCTGTGACAGAGAATCTTCGATATGGTTCGGCGAGTGGCACAACCCACAGAAGAACTTGCCACGATCGATACCGTCGAGCGGAGCGCTCTTGGGATTCGCCTCCTGTAGGAAACCATCGGAGTTAATCTCGATCCCCAACTTCCTTGCAAGTTCGCCGTTGTCATTCGGTTCAATCCCTGCGCTCAAAACCAAAAGATCTGCTGTAAAGACGACTTGATGTTGGATGATGGAATCGTTGAATCGGATCCTGAGGGCGTCACGGTCTAACCTCACCTGCGGCTTGCCGTCTGGCTCATAGTGGACAAAGATGACACCACGATTCCTCGCCTCCTGATAATACTGTTCGGAGAAACCATAGGTTCGAACATCTCGGTAGAAAATGCCCACCGACAGGTTGGGCTCTTTGTCTTTCAGTCTCAGCGCGTTCTTGATTGCATGTCCACAGCAAACGCGGCTACAGTATGGGTGATCATCGTCTCGGGACCCTACACACTGGATCATGGCGACTGATCTGAGTCCGTCGATCCTCTCGTCACCCTCGAAGATCATTCGCTCCAGTTGCCGCTGGGTCACGATCCTTGGATCATCTCCGTAGCCGTATTCCTTGGGCATGATTTCGTGGCCTCCAGTGGCCAGGATGATTGCTCCATGTGCAACCTCCCGGGTCTCACCGTCCACCATCGCACGTGTTTGGAAATCGCCCCAGCGGCCCTCACAGGATTCAATTTCCGCCTTCTTCCACACCTCGATCTCCGGGTGAGCCTCGACCTTGCCGATCAGATCCTTCAAAAAGGCCTGGGGGTCTGATCGTCTCAGCGTATAGAAGGAATGCAAGGCATTTCCCCCCAGGCAATCCTCCTTTTCAATAAGGGTCACACCGATTCGCTGCTCTGCAAGGCTCAGAGAAGCAGCCAACCCACTCAGGCCCCCTCCGACCACCACTGCTCTTTCAACGACTTCCTTGTCCCCTCTTCCGACAGGGTTCACCAGACGAACTCTGGCAATACTACTCCGAATGATAACTTTGGCCTTTTCCGTCGCCAGAGCAGGATCAGTGGCATGGACGTAGGCACACTGTTCGGCAATATTCGCATACTCAAAGACATCGGGACTGAATCCGATCTCCCGAGCCATCTTCTCGCCTGTTTTTCCCAGCTCCATCCGGGAACCGCCTGCGATGACCAGGCGGTTGATCTCCTTCTCGCCGATTCGTTTTCTGATTTCCTGAAACCCACCGTTCAAAGAAGCCAGAGGAATCTCCTCCACGTGGACCACATTTCGCTCGCCCTGAAGGGCCTGGGCAATCTGGCTCAGGGAGAGCACATCAGAAAAACCATCCCCGGAGTCAAGCAGGAAAACGCCAACCCTCGGAATGGCCCGCTCAAAAGCGCCTGGTACTGGATGGCGTGCCTCCTCTTGCCTCGTTCTCTCTTGATTACGGAGAAGGCATGCCACGTCGGCTGCTGCACTCGACCCTTCCACCACCGCTTCGGGAATGTCCTTTGGTGATCTGAAAGCGCCGGCCACGAATATGCCCGGTCTCGATGTAGAGGTCGGATCAAATTCCTGCGTCTGACAAAAGCCACCGTCATTCAAAGTAATACCAAGTCGTTTCCCTAACTCAGTGGCTCCTTCGGGCGGCGTGAAACCAACAGAAAGGACAACGATATCAAAGGTCTCTTCTGCGATGGATCCGTCTTCGAGTCCGTAGGCAATGACCAAATCCCTCGTTCTCTGCAGTTCCCGAATGGCCGAAACCGCGCTCTTTTGATATTCAATCCCATATTGGCCCCTCGCCCTTTCGTAATATCGCTCGTAGTCCTTTCCCATGGGACGCACATCCATGTAAAAGACCGTAACATCCAGCCCTGGAAGACGATCTTTTGAGATCATAGCCTGTTTGGTGGCATACATACAGCAAATGGTGGAGCAGTGGGGTTGACCACAGGACAGATCCCTCGACCCAACACACTGAATGAATGCGACTTTCTTTGGGGTCTTTCCGTCAGAGGGCCTGGAAGGCATACCCCGTGTCGGGCTTGAGAAACTGAGCATCCGCTCGTACTGAATACTGGTCAATACATTGGCGTACCTGCCGAACCCGTATTCGCTCTTGATCTGGGCTCGAAACGGTTCGAACCCCAACCCAAGAATCACTCCTGCCACTTTCAGGCTCATCTGGACGGGCTCTTCATCCAGATTGATAGCCCCAGGCTTGCAGACCCTAATGCATTCACCACAACGGGTGCAGGTCTCGGGATCAATCACATAGGATCGAGGGATTGCCTGGGGGAATGGAAGATAGATGGCCTTCCTTGATTCCAAACCGCCTCCAAACTCCGAGGGGACCTCAACCGGGCATACCTCGACGCACCGCTCGCAATAGGTGCATTTGAGCCCGTCCACAAAACGCGGCCTTTGTGTGATGGAAATGCGGAAATCCCCGGCCTCGCCTTCGATAGCCTCAAGATCACAGTTTGGCAGAATCTCGATATTCTCATGGAGGTTGCTCTCATAAATGGGCCAGTAGGCCGGTGGGGTCGGCTTCATGAAGCAGACGCCACAAGAGTTCGTTGGAAAGGTCCGATCCAGAAGGGGGAAATACCCCCCGATCGCCGGGGCGTTCTCCAAAATGGCTATACGATATCCCATCTCGGCCAGCAGTAAAGCAGACTGCATACCTGCGATGCCCCCGCCGACGACCAAGACGTCTCTATCGTGAGTCTTCTCCATGGAATTCTCATCCTATATTTACGCGAGTTTCAGTTTCCGAAGCAGTGGCCTGGGATCGATGATGTGTTTCTTCCACCACCTGTGTTCGCCTCCCAACCCGAAAGCGAGACCCATCAGTTCTGTGAAGTAGAAGACAGGAAGCCTCTCTCTCTCTGCTTTCTGCCGCATCTCTAGATTGGCCTGGCACAAGCCACAAGAGCAAATGATGCAATCGGCTTGGGCTTCTTGGGCAATCTCTACAATGCGATTCACCATTTCAACAACCGTGTTTCCATGGGTCAGGGCCAGGTCTGCTCCGCAGCACTCGGTCTTGTATGACCATTGCACGGGTGTTGCCCCCACGGCCTCCATCACGTGATCCATGTACATCGGGTTCTCAGGGTCATCGAGGTGAGTCACGTTTGGATTTCGAACCAGTGCGCAGCCGTAATAGCTCGCAACCTTCAATCCTGAGAGGGGCCTCGTCACTTTCTCTTTGATCTTGTCCAGGCCAACGCGATTGACCACCACGTCAATCAGGGCCAGGATCTCCACCTCTTGACGGTATTTGAACCCTACAGCCTCCTCGATTTCCCTAGCCAGCTTTCCCCCTTCTTTCAACTCCCTTTCAGCCTTCTTCAAACTGTTGAAACAACCGGCACACGGGACGACCAGGGGAAGCTCCGTTTTCTGAGTTTTTGCAATGTTCCGTGCCGGCAGACAGAGGGAGAGAAGCCGATTCAGGCTGTGAGCGGCCGCAGCACCGCAACAATTCCAATCGTCGATTTCCAGAAGCTCCACTCCCAAGGTTCTCAAAACGGCTTCACTGGACATCGTGTACTCCACCGCGGTGGAATGGCTTGTACATCCGGGATAATAGGAGAACCGCATTGTCTGCCTCCACTTGGGTTATGGGGTCGGCTGTGGGTTTTCAGTTTGCAACAAGGGCTGAAGGTTCAAAGTCAAGGGATAAAGGCTACCTTTGAACCTGTCGTCCTTTCCCTTTTTCCTTTTACCCTTCACCTGGCCTCTAGATCCCAAGCGGTTTGTAAGTCTTCTCGAAAATCTTGTGAATCTCATCAATTCCCTTAATCCGCGAAGGAAGCAGCGGTATCTTACGTCTCAAGAAAAGCTGCAGCGCTGGTCCTAGGTCTGTCGTGAAATCTCCGCTTCTCAGCTTGTATAAGGCCAGCATGGTGGCCTCATGAACCCGTCC